>JGI12269J14319_10000450_pt1 | contig 39040 bp, 31 predicted proteins | sample PeaSoiSIISIP2007_FD_14319 | JGI IMG/M metagenome (IMG submission 14319)
TCGAACCTGCTGCTGACGCGGTCCCTGGGGCGCATTAAGGATTTCGCGGTGCGTGCTGCCCTCGGCGCTCGGCGGGTCGATTTGATTCGGCAACTTCTCGTCGAGAGCCTGCTTTTGGCGCTGCTCGGAACTTCGGTTGGTTTGCTGCTCTCCGCGGTCATCGTCGATGTGGTGAAGAAACTGTTTTCGCCCTACATCCCACGGCTCAACGACGCCCATCTGGATCTTTCCGTAATTATGTTTGCAACTGGATTGGCGTTTTTCGTGGGTATTCTTTTCGGAGTATTTCCGGCGCTACAGATGAGCAGTTCCAACTTGATTGATTATCTGAAAAGCCGGGAGCAGAAGTATTCGGGGCAGAGCGTAAGAAGTTTCAGAAGCATGCTGGTGGCGGGGCAGATTGCTTTGTCTCTGGTGCTGGTCATTGGCGCAGGACTTTTGGTCCGCAGCTTTATCGATTTGTTGAAGGCCGATCCCGGATTCCAAAGCAGCCACCTGACTACCATGGAGGTCACGCTTCCGGCGGCGAAATATTCGGACCCGGTGACGATGGCGACCATGTATCAGCGAATTCTGGAACGGCTGCCTGCGGTTCCGGGAGTCCAGTCGGCGGCGGTCGTAAAGCCGCTGCCTATGGGAGGAATGCAGGAAGAGACTGTATTTACAATTAACGGTCGGCCGCCGGTCCGGCCGGAAGATTTGCCGCTGGCTTCGTACACGATCGTCAGCCCCGATTTTTTCAACACTGCCAACGTACCGCTCCGTGGCCGCGCCTTTACCGACGCCGACGATGCAAACTCGCCGCTGGTCGTGATCATCAGCCAGGCCATGGCCCGCGAATTCTGGCCCGGAGAAGACCCAGTCGGGCATCTCATGTCGCTGCCCGATCCACGGTGGCAGAACATGACTATTGTTGGGGTCGTTGGCGACGTGAAGAAATTCGCGCTCAGCGATTCGCCGGGGCCGGAAATGTATGTTCCGTACAAACAGAAGCCATATCCTTCCATGCTGACGATGTCGTTCGTCCTGCGAACCAACCGCGATTCGCTCGCCTTGACAAACGAGTTGGAGCAGGCGGTTAAGTCGGTTGACCCTGAGTTGCCGGTTGCAAACGTGCAGCCAATGGATGAGTTGGTTTCGCGCTCGATGTCGCCGCAGAAATTGTCTGCGTCCGTGCTGGGAGCGTTCTCTGTTGTGGCTTTGATCTTGGCAGTCGTAGGTATTTACGGTGTGATTTCGTACATGGTCAACGAGCGTAACCACGAAATCGGCGTCCGCATTGCATTGGGCGCGCAGAAATGCGATGTCTTGCGCCTTGTGTTTTCTCAAGCTACCCGATTGGTTGCGGCCGGGTTGGGACTCGGGTTCGTTGCCGCGCTTTCACTTACTCGGATGCTCACGAGTTTTGTATTTGGGATCAAGGCAGCGGATCCGCTGACCTTTTCGGTCGCGCCGCTGGCACTGCTGATGGCTGCGAGCCTTGCCATCTATATTCCGGCCCGCCGAGCGAGCGGGATTGATCCCATGGATACGTTGCGGAACGAGTAGGAGTTTCTATTTGCGTCGTCGCTTTGCGGGACGCTGCGGTTTTTCTTCGAATACGGCGAATTGAATTTTCTTTTCCACTGGGTCGATCCGATCCACGAGCACGCGTATCTTTTGTCCCAGGCCGTAGATCCTGCGGTTGCGTTGTCCGATGATCTCGCGAGTATTTTCGTGGTAGTCATAGCGGTCGTCGGTCAACGAGTCCAGCGGGACCAGCCCCTCGATGAACAGGTCCGTCAGTTCGACAAAGAATCCAAACTTGGTGACGCTGATGATCAGGCCGTCGAAGTCTTCGCCGACGCGGTCCTCCATGAACTTGACCTTTTTCCATTCCATCAGGTCACGTTCGGCTTCGTCGGCGCGGCGCTCGGACCGGCTGGACTCGTCGGCAATTTCGTGAAGCTCTTCCAGAGGAATTGTGCCGGTGAGCGGTTCAAGCGATTCGCGATGCGCGGTGCGATCGCGGCGTTTGGACCAGGGGGAGGGTGCATCGGTGGCTTTGTCTTTCGCGGGCGAGGACACCGGCGCCACACTACTGTTTCGCAATACTTCTTTCAGAATCCTGTGGACGATAAGGTCGGGATAGCGGCGGATTGGGGAAGTGAAATGGGTGTAGGTTGGGGCTGCCAGCGCAAAGTGTCCCAGGTTTTCTTCGGAATATCGAGCTTGCTTCAACGAACGCAGCATCAGGTAAGAAAGAATTCGCTCCTCCGGCCTGCCTGCGATCTTCTCCGTCAACTTCTGATACATGCGCGGAGTGATATGAACTTCTTTCGGAATTTCAATTTCCCGCGGACGCTTCCCTGTGCCATAGCTGGCTCGGCGGTCGGACTTGAACTGTACGCGCTGAATTGGCAGCGCGCCCACACCGAGGGAATACCCGAAGGCTGCGGCAATGACTTCGAAATCGTATACCCGCTTGGCGTCAGGCTTCTCGTGAACGCGGTACAACGAAGCAACGCGTTTGTTCTCGAGGAATCCCGCTACACATTCATTCGCCGAGAGCATGAATTCCTCAATGAGGCGATTGGCGATGTTGCGCTCTGAACGCGTAATGCTCTTCATCAACCCGAGTTCATCGAATTCGATTACGGGCTCGGGCAAATCGAAATCGATGGAGCCGCGCCGTTCACGCTTGCGATTCAAGATCAGCGCGAGATCGCGCATCATTTCGAAAGTGCCAACCAGACTCGCGTAACGTTTTCGTGTGCCGGCATCGCCTTCTAGCACGGCGTTTACGTCGGTGTAGGTCATACGCTCCGCGGACCGGATGATGCCCTCGCTCAACTCGTAGCCAAGAATCTCGCCGTGGTGGTCAATCTTCATCAAGCAGGAAAGTACGAGCCGATCCACTTGCGGGCGCAAGCTGCAGATATCGGTCGAAAGCTCCAGGGGTAACATGGGCACGGCGCGATCGGGAAAGTACACACTGGTGCCGCGCAATCGCGCCTCCTGATCGAGGGCTGAATCGGGGGTGACGTAATGGGCTACGTCCGCGATGTGCACCTGAAGCTCGTAGTTGCCGCCGTCGATCTGCTGAACAATGACGGCATCGTCGAAGTCGCGCGCAGTTTCGCCGTCGATAGTGACGATCGGGAGAGCACGGAAGTCGCGGCGCTTTGCTACTTCGCTGGCCGGAATGATGGGTTCAATGCTTTGAGCCTGATCGAGCACCTCCGGCGGAAAACGATGAGGTAAGTGAAACTTGCGGATGATGACCTCGACGTCGACTCCGAAGTCGTCTTCGTAGCCGAGAATCTCAACCACTCTTCCTCGCGGATTCTGCGTGGCCGAGGGCCAGTCGGTGATTTCGACATCCACGACAACGCCTTCGAGATCGTCCCATTCGGCGTGGCGGGCAGCTTCATTACCCAGGACACGATCGACGGATTTCTTCTTCTTTGAAACCGTATCGTCTCCCTGGCTCGCGCGGGACGCCCTCGGGACAGCCGGCGAGACGCCAGCGCTACCAGGAACCTCCATGCCTGGCGGAATAACGACCTCTTGCGAGATCTTCTGGTCGATCGGCGTGGCGTAATTGCCGCGACTACCGTAATGAAAGATTCCGACGACAGTACCGTGAGCGCGGACGACGGGGCGAACGATGCGTCCTTCGGCGCGACCATCGGGACGGATCGTGCCGACCTCGACCAGCACGCGGTCGCCGTGCATGGCGGAGCCCACGGCGGGCGGCGGAATGAAGATGTCTCCGGCAAGCTGCGTCTTCAAGCGCGCGTCGAGGGTAGAGGCATCGGGCGTAACAAAACCAAAGCCGTCGCGATGCATGCTCAACTTTCCGACCAGAACGTTTTTGCCCGCAGCGGCCTTCGGAATTGTGTAGCGGTCAGAATCGACCTGAATCAGCTGGCCACTACTCACCAGGTTCTGCAGGCGTTCGGAGAGTTCCTGGCGTGCGGCGCCGTGCAGTCCCAGTTCCCGCACCAGTTGCTTGAAGCCAGCGCTGCCTTTGGGCTGGCGTTCAATCTTCTTGAGGATGGCGGAATCGGAAAGTCGGTCCAAGATCGTGAGTTGTCTACGACTCAAACCATAACACGCCAGCAACCGGGCGCCGTCGCCGCATTGGGTTTACCAGGTGTCGCGAGCTTGGGCTGGCCAGCAGTTCAACAGAAGGCGCAATAAAACGATCTGTCCGATGTGATAGCTATTGTGCATTGCGGTCTGCCAGAGTACAGCCAGCACCGAAGAAGATATCTGGCTGTGGACGGCGTGAGTTGCGTTCACCTCGCGATTCAAGAATTCTGTATCTGACTGTGCGAGTTTTGAGAGATCGTCAATCAAAGCAGCAAACCGTGCTACGGTTTGCTTCCACTCCGTCTCGTTCGCCGGAGAAGAATGGGTCGGCCAACTCTCAGTGGCGTGCGCNGGATAAGTGGGAGATTCTCCTCTNATCCTTTGCACCTCGTAGTCCATCCAGTAGTTCATGTGTGAGAGTATCTGGAAAATCGAATGAGGGTAGCCTTCTAGGCGCCGGCCCGCAAGCTCAGCTGGAATGCCCTGAACAGATGCAATCGGGCTCGCGTGCGCCCCTTTTCCATGAAGTAGTTCGATCAGAGTCCGTTGGCAAATGCTTACGCTCATTTTCAGCTCGCCAATACCCGCGTGGACATGACTTGGCACCCACAGCGAAGGTGTCTCGCGGCTCGGCGTCCGAGACTTCGTCAGTGTATAGGAACTGCTGTTGAGGCGAAGGAATTACATCAAAGGCGGTTTCGGCCCCCATTGCCTAAAGAGGTTACGAAAGGCTCGAAAAGTGTAGAAAGGGCAGAATTTCCACAAGACTTGGGCCTGACACCGGAGTAGAATTTGTTTGGTCACCAAAGTGCGAGTGCGACCCCTTAATCTACCCGTGACGAAAGGACTTTTTCGATATGTGGAAACCGACCAATCAGCCTTCTGCGACATCATCCCGGCCAGGTGAGCCGGAGCGTCCCGCAATGCCTACTCCGGTGACGTCTGCGCCAAGTGAGCCGGCGTCTGCGGCACCTCGTCCGGCGGTCGCGGCCAGCACGGCGGACCAGGCCACGATCGGGAAATCGCTGGTGATCAAAGGCGAAGTGACCGGTTCCGAATCGCTTTATATTGACGGGCGCGTGGAAGGCTCTATCAACCTCGCTGGCAACCGGGTAACGGTTGGCCGCAATGGTGTGGTTGCCGCGAACATCAATGCCCGCGAGATTGTGGTGCTGGGGAAAGTACGTGGCAACCTGACCGCCAGCGACCGCGTGGATATTCGTAGCGACGGCTCGCTCACCGGCGACGTCGTCGCGGCTCGCATTTCGATTGAAGATGGCGCGTTCTTCAAAGGCGGCATCGACATTCGCAAGGGTGGCCAGAAGGCGAATGGCGAGGAAATGAAAGCGCCAGCGGCTTCGACCGAAGCGGCTGCCGCGCGAGCGTAGCAGACTTCACAGGTCAGGTCTCGAGTGTCGAATTGGCTGCTCGGGACCTGAACACTCAAACCTGTCTACGGTTGAATTCCCTTGCTTAACTCTTCTGCTTGCCTCTCGACCACGTGTGGAATCCCCGTCCCTTTACGCCTTCGTAGATCGCCCGGTAACTGAGACCGCGTCAGCCAGAGTCCAGCAGCAACCGCTCCTGCCCAGGTCATGGCAATCAAACCCAGAGCCTCGACGTCGGCGCTGCGGCTGCCAGCAATCATAATGACACTTGCGACGCGGTAACTCAAAACGCCCGCGGCTGCGGCGGTGATAGCGGCTTTCCCAAGTTCCCCCCACTCCAATTCGTTCCAGCGAACAAGCTTGTGTTGGTGCAGCAGAATCGCCATAGCCAGACAGTTGGCTGCGATCCCGAGATCGGAGGCAAGTGCAAGTCCGACCGCCGAGAAGGCGTGATACAGCGCGCGGTACATTGGAAGTGAAGCGATCGTGATCAGGCTGCTCGCGACCATGGGCGTGAGGGTGTTTCCGGCGGCGTAGAAGGCGCGCGCATAAAGTCCTTGCGCCGCCCAGAAGACGAGTGAAACCGAGAACCAGAAAAAGTAGGAGGCGGTGGCCTGCGAGTCAGAGAAAACGAAGTGACCGTGCGGCAGGCGGTATACCAGATCGATCAACGGGAGCGCGGCAGCCATCATCAAACTGGTCGCGAGGAGCGCAGTAGCAGCGGTTCGGTAGACCGACGCGTTTACGGTTTCGGCAAACTCCTGCATTCGTTTTTCGCCGAACAGGCGGGCAAAGAATGGTAGTGAGGCTTGTCCGACAGCTTGGCCCAGAATCGCAATGGGCACCTGTAGAAGGCGTTTGGCGTAGTTGATGTGGCTGATTGCACCCGCTGAGTCGGAAGCGAAATAACGCAGAATCCAGTCGTCGGCGCTGACCAGCGAAACTCCGATCATCAGTGGAATCGACATGCGAACCCATTCGCGAAAAGCGGAGTTGCGCACGTCGAAAGAAATGCGGTAACCCGCGCCCACACGAGCCGCGCCGATTGCATTGATCAAGAATGGTCCGACGAAAGTGCCAACCAGCGCTCCGTAAGCCAGAGAAGCAATTCCGAAGGAATGAGAAAGCGTCACGCCGCCCAGAATGATGAAGCCGTTGTAGATCAGCGGTCCTAAGGCCGGGAACAGAAAAAGCCGGCGCGACGACAACACCGCGGAAACGACTCCACCGACGTAGAACAAAATCTGCGCCGGCAGCAGAATGCGGGTAAGGTGCACGCAGAGGTCGATTTCCTCTGGCTTGAAGTTGTGGAACATGAGACGCGTAATCTGAGGAGCAAAGATCTCCGCGAGAAGCACGCCGACGCCCAACACCAGCGTCATCACCGTAATGATTACGGAAAAAGTCTTTTGCGCGTCGTCCTCTCTTTTTTCTGCGAGAAAACGTGTGTAGATGGAAACGAACGTGATCGAAATCGTGCCACCTGCCACCAGATAGGCCAGGAAATCAGGAATCTGGAAAGCGGCGATGTAGGCGTCGGTGGTCGGTCCGGCTCCGAACGCCCAGGCAGTGTAGGCCTCGCGAAGATACCCGACGATGCGCGAGAGCACCATCGCGGTCATCAACAGCACGGTTGCCGAAAAAGCAGTGTGCTGATGAGACGGCCGGAACAAGCGCAGCCAGCGGGCTGAGACAGACAGTTGGCGGGTCTGATCGTCGCGTCCGGAATTCGCCATCACGTGGCGATTCTACACGGAGAAACAGCTTGGTCTCGTTAGGCGGGATGGTTCGTCCGATGAATTTCACGGAATAGTCCAAAGTGGTAAGTGCATTGACGAGAAGGAGTCAGCTATTAATTTTTGACACCCACGCACGAGCCGCTGGATAATCCGAGCCGTGCCGGATTCCACCGCAATCGAGCCTTCGTCGTATTCTGCCGTTCTGCGGCGGTCGTTCCGCAAGACTTTTCCTCCTGCTGTTCGTGGCGAAGGCGTTTATCTGTGGGACGCGCGGGGCAAGCAATATCTTGACTTTTCGGGATCAGCCGCGGTGAGTTTCATCGGGCATGGGGTGGCTGAGATTGCGGCAGCGATGGCGGCGCAGGCGAAGCAGTTGGAGTTCGTTCACAGCAGCCAGTTCACGACCCCGATAGCGGAGGAGTATGCGGCGGAGTTGCTCGAGTTCGCGGGCAAGAATTTTGCCGGCGGCTGTGTGTATTTCACCTGCGGCGGGTCGGAGTCGGTCGAAACTGCGCTGAAGCTAGCGCGGCAATATCAGGTAGAGATTGGGCAGGCCAGGCGGCATCAGGTAATCAGCCGTGGGCAAAGCTATCACGGTTCTACGCTGGGGGCGCTGTCGGTCTCTGGTAACAAGCGCCGGCGTGAAATCTACCGTCCGATGGTCCGGGAGTTTGCCCATGTAGCATATCCATATTGCTATCGTTGCGCGTTTGATTGCATCGATGGTTGCCGCAACTGCGGACAAGAGTACGCCGCGGAGTTGGAGCAGGCGATTGAGGCCGCAAACGGCGAAGTAGCAGCATTCATCGTTGAGCCAGTTAGTGGAGCGACGCTTGGCGCGGTCGTGCCACCTCCGGGTTATTTACAAAGAGTGGCCGAGATTTGCCGACGGTGCGGCGTTCTCTTGATCGCCGATGAAGTGATGACCGGCATGGGACGAACTGGGAGGAACTTTGCCGTCGAGCATTGGCAAGTTGCGCCGGACATTCTAGTCACAGCCAAAGGATTGGCGAGCGGCTATGCGCCTCTGGGCGCGGTCCTGGTTTCAAAAAGAGTGGCCGACGCGATCGCGGATGGGTCTGGAGCTTTCCTGCACGGTTTCACCTATAACTCGCATCCGATTTCACTGGCTGCGGGTCGAGCGGTGCTGAGATCTCTGCAAGGGCAAAAACTTGTGGAGGCAGCGGATTCAGAACGGCAGGGATCGTGCGCTTCGACTCTGCGCCGTGGTCTCGAAAGTCTGCGCGAGGCAAAGTCCGTTGGCGATGTACGGGGGATCGGATTGCTATGGGGAGTGGAGTTCGTCGCCGACAAGAGTACGAAGCAGCCATTCGCTCCTGAGTTGAATTTCGCTGGCCGCGTGGCTCAAGCTTCGGTCAAGCGAGGACTGCTGGTTTATCCCATGCAAGGATGCGTGGACGGAGTGTCGGGCGATCATGTGCTGATTGCGCCGCCAGCAGTGATCACCGCCGAGCAAATCGATTGGGCGGTGAAGCAGTTGAGGGAAGCGATCGACGAAGCTACTCTGACTTAAGCAAGCGTTTCCATCAGGACTTAGTCGATGTGGTTGTGGGCTTGGCGTTCGACGGACCATACATCTTCCGGTTTTTGTTCGAACGGATAAACGTGGACCATCCAGCCGAAGATCTGGGGCATGAACTTGCCGCCAGCGGCATCGCAAGCTTCTTTGGTGGTAATTGATCCATGCAGGCCGAATTGCGCATTCGGTCCGCCCATCTCGCTCCGTTTGTCGTCCGGAGGCAAGCACAGGTTCACGTGAGCGTGCCACTGGGCAATACTGAGCGGAATGCGGGAGTCGAGTTCTTCTTCGGGCGTATCTTTGGGCGCCGTGTACATGACGCCGATGAGCTTATAGCCATCGCCCTGTTTTTCATAAAGCAGGGATGTCGGATGATCGGCATTAAAGTGGGTGCGGGTTTCGAAAGCGTACCAGTAGTTTGTGAAGTGGTACTGCTTCTGCGGCCGATTGGGCATGAAAATCTTAAAACCATCGGCTAGGGCAACTTTGTAATCCACGTATTTTTCGGCAACCTTGCGGGCGGCCGCCGCCACCTGGTCGGCCTTTTCCCGATCGCCTGGCTTCAGGTCGCGCATCGTGGTCATCTTCATGTGCGGACCCATATCCATGTGACGCCCTTCCATGGATTGCATGGCGTGCGCACTGCCGTCGTTGCCCATCCCCGGCATGTCGTGCATTTCGGAAGCGCTCATGTTCGACATGTCGCTCTTGGGTGCTTGTTGTTGCCCCCACACTGGAGAAATCGCGAACGCTACGATCACGGCGGCAGCCAGAATTGGTTTGCTCATACGTAACCCCCCTCAATGTATTAACCCTGAACCAGACGGATGGTTTCTGCAACAGAAGCTGATTACTGATGGTTACGGGAGTAATTCCAATTGCAAAGAGACCGTTGTTCAGGAGGCGAGTCCTGTCGGCGTTGCCTCCGCCAATCCCAGCCCGAGCAAGATTCGATTCGCGGCGTCATTTCCTGAGCGAACGCAATCAGGCACTCCGATTCCACGGTATCCGTTGCCGGCCAGCGCCAAGCCGGGAAGTTGCTGCAGCAAGGTTTCGATGCGCTGCAGACGCTCCAAGTGCCCAACCCCGTATTGCGCCATCGCGCCTTTCCACCGATAAACGCGGGTGAATAGCGGATCAGCGGTCAGCTTGATGATTTGGCGAAGGTCTTCGCGGACCATCCGAACAATCTCTTCGTCGGGCGTCTGCAAAACCTCTTCGTCGCGCGCGCCGCCAATGAAGCAGCGGAGCAGGGCACGGTCCTCGGGAGCGCGGTGGGGAAACTTGTTGTGCACAAACGTTGCGGCCAGGGTACGTTTGCCTTCGCTGCGCGGCACAAGAAAGCCGAATCCCGGCGGCAGAGATGCACGCACGCTCCGGTCGTAGCCGAGGTTCACCGTAACTGACGACGTGTAAAGTATGCCTCGGAGTTGGGATGCCAACTCGGTGCTGGCGATGCCCAGCAGTTCGGCGGCAGCGTGCGTCGGCGTGGCCACGATCACCGCGTCGAATTGATCTGAAGCGTAGCCCGCGGAAACCACCCAGCTTCCGTTCTGCCGTTGAAGCTGCTGCACTGGAGTGCTCGATTGAAGTACCGATGCCGGGAGTCGAGCAAGAATTGCGTCCACCATCTGCTGCATGCCATTCTTCAACGAAGTGAACAGAGGCCTCGCTGGAGCTTTGGAAGCATGGGCCAGATTCGTGCGAGCAGCCAGCATGCCGCGGCCCAGGCTGCCGTGTGCCGCTTCCATCTCGACGAAGCGCGGCAGAACGGCGCGAACGCTGAGTTGCGAAGCTTTGCCGCCATAAATGCCAGAGAGCAGCGGGTCGGTAAGACGGTCCACCATTTCGGTACCGTAGTGGCGTTCGACAAATGAGGCGACGGTTTCGTCTGCGTTCGCCTTTTGTGGGGGATGAAACCACTCGCGCGCCATGCGCAGCTTGGTACGGGCGGAAAACAGCGGCGACAACACGGTCGGCGCGATCTTGGTCGGAACCATAAACATCAGACCGTCGGGGATCGCGACCAATCTGCCCTTTACCAGAATGTAGGTTTTGCGATCGGTATCATTGGAGCCCATCAGCTGATCGCCGAGTCCAACTTCACGGCATAAGTCGCTGGCCCAAGGCTTTTCCGTGAGAAACGAATCGGGTCCAGCCTCGATCAGACAATCGTCCACACGCTCGCTAATCAACACCCCGCCGAAACGCGGGCTCGATTCGAACAGGACATACTCAAGCGAAGCGCCGGCCAACCGGTGTTTTTCAAGCGCAAAGGCAGCCGACAATCCCGAGATTCCGCCGCCGATGATGGCAATCCGCTTCATTGACTGCGCCCGGCAATTGTAGCCAGCCGAGATCTGACGATATCGGCCAGAGCAGCCGTCAACAACGGCGAATCGTTCAGCGACTCGGCGCGCCGCAGTTGCATCTCTTCCTTCTGGGCGAATTGTTTGAACAAGATGTCGATATCGTAGAGCACCTCGACGTGATCACAGAGAAATCCTATAGGCTGAACAAACACACCGCGATAGCCTTTTTCCTTCAGGCCGAGAATCGTGTCTTCCACACGCGGCCCCAACCACGCTCCTCCAGACATGCCCTGGCTTTGAAAGGCAAAGGCCCAATCGTCGGGAGTCAAGCCGGCCTCGCGCGCCACCAGCGACGCGGTTTCCTTGGCCTGTCTCTCATAAGGGTCGCCCTCAGCGATAGTTCGTTCGGGAACGCTGTGCGCGGTAAAGATGACAGGAACTTTGTAGGTCCCCATTTCACGGGCAGCGCGGTCTCGACCTGCCCGCAACTTCTCTGCAAATGCTTTAATCAACAGCGGGTGCTCGTGCCACGACTCGACGAAATCAACCGTGAAGGGAGCTTGGTTGCCAGCAAGAGCGGAACGATACAGACCGACGCTGGTACGCGAGTCCTGAGGCGCCATGCAAATCGCGACGGCATTTTCAACGCCGCCCGAGATCATATCGCGAACAGCGTCAGCGATGAACGGTTTCCAGTTTCGCATGCCAACATAAACCGGCAAGCCCAATTCGCGGGCCAGAAGTTCCGCCTGCTTCAGCGTTAGCTCGGTGAGCGGAGGGCGGCCAATCAGCCCGTAGCGGTGCTTCACTTCCTCAATTACTTGCTGGGGAAGTGCTCGGCCACCAGTCACGCGGAGCAGAAATTCCGGTACGTCCTCCACGGAGTCGGGGCTACCGTGAGCGAGCAGCAGGACCGCGGCTTTTTCTGGATGGGCCAAGCTTTACTCCGTCGAGACTCCGTCAACACTTCTTCATCGCGAGGCGGGGGCGACTTTCGTCGAGTGCCCCTGCACGAACTGGGCCAGAGCTTTCACATTTTCGACTGGAGTTTCCGGTAAGATGCCGTGACCTAGATTGAAAATGTGTCCGGGCCGTCCGGCCGCGCGGCGCAAAACATCTTCAGCACGTGACTTCAGTTCCTTCCACTCTGCGAACAGCAGAACCGGATCGAGATTGCCCTGCACGGCACACTCAACACCTACGCTCCGCCAGCCGTCATCGAGTGGAAGCCGCCAGTCAAGCCCGATCACTTCCGCGCCAGTTTCTCGCATCGAAGGTAGAAGCGTGGCGCTGTCCGTTCCAAAGTAAATTATTGGCACGCCAGTTTCTTGCAACGCTTTCACCAGTTCAGTCGTGCGCGGCTGGACGTAGCGACGGTAGTCTTCAACACTCAGGCAGCCGACCCAGCTATCGAAAACCTGGATGACGTCGGCGCCTGCCTGCACTTGCCGAGCCGCATAATGAGAAACCACCCTGACCAGCTTCCGTAGCAGCTCATCCCATGCACCCGGCGACGAATACATCATCTTCTTGGTATGAACGTAGTTACGCGAGCCGCCTCCTTCGATCATGTAACTGGCAAGGGTGAAGGGCGCACCACAAAATCCGATGACCGGCAGATTAGTTCCAAAATGCTTGCACACCAACCGCACCGCTTCGGCAACATATCCCAGATCTTCAGCGCGATCGGTGCGCAGGCGAGTTACGTCTTCCTTCTGGCGCACCGGCTTTTCGATGACCGGACCTTCGCCGGCCGAGAAGTGAAACGGCAGCCCCATGACTTCCAGGGGCAGGAGCAGGTCAGCGAAGATGATCGCAGCATCTACGCCGAGGGCTTCAGCAGCGGTGATCGTGACCTCGGCAGCGACTTCCGGTTTCTTGCAAATCTCGATCAGCGAATATTGTTTGCGTACAGCGCGGTATTCGGGCATGTAACGTCCGGCTTGCCGCATGAACCACACCGGTGTGCGATCAACCGGTTGCCGCTTGCAAGCCTTGACGAAACGGGATTCAGGGGCGGACATGGACATTCAAATGTAGCATCTTCGAGGCGCAGGACGGAGCGAGGTCGGTGTATGCCGCACGGTGTGTACCCCCGCGCGACTTTGTTCCAAGCTGCGTGCCCTTCCTAATAGGGCGCACCAAAAGAGATAACCTCATTTCCCCCTGGACTCGGCCTATCATTCTTAAGAACGATCCGTTTCTAGCAACGCCCCGCAGGAGGTACGCACATGGCAGCGAATCAGGTGGTTCTCTACTTCGACAAGCAGGAGGATGCACTGCTTTTCACCTTGGCTGCCAGTTCAGTCATGTCGGCTGACGGGCCTGTCCACGGCAGCGACGCCGTGGTCAAGGTTGCGGAAGAGATCTGCAAAGCCAGTCGCATCACGACCGAGGGTGTTCTAAGCAGCTAACTAGTCCGACCATGGCTGCGGGGTGCGATCCCATCGGTGCTTCTTGAGAGTCTGAACGAGATATGGTTCGAGTAGACCCGCATCGCTCACCGCAATGTTTTGCTGGACGTGTTCTGGTTTCCTCATCCCCACAATCGTAGTGCTGACTGTTGGCTCCGATAAGATAAATCGCAAGGCCGCATCGGGCATTGTCATGCCTTTCGGAAGAGCTGGCTTCAGTTTGTCTACCCGAGCCAGCGTGTTCTTGAGGTTGTCCGGGCCGAAGTATTTGGAGCGCCAGTCGTCCCCGGGGAACTTCGTTTGGGCAGTCATCTTACCCCCAAGGCTGCCTTCATCAAGAGGGACTCTGGCGATCACGCCAATGTTTAACTCGCGGCAGACGGGAAAAAGTTCGTCTTCCGGCGACTGATCGAAAATGTTGTAGATCACCTGCACAACATCCACGAGCCCGGTGCGCAGAGCCTTGATTCCGTTCTCCGGCTGCCATCGATTGAGGCTGAGCCCGAAGAAACGGATCCGCTTGTCACTCTTCAACTTTTCTACTGTCTCGCGAAATTCGGGATCATTGGTCCAGCTATCGTCCCAGACGTGAAATTGCAAAAGATCAATAGAATCGACGCCGAGCTTCTCGCGGATCAGGTTGGCATATTTGAATACGTGTTCCGCAGGGAAAACATCGACGTACTTGTCCTTCGAGGACGCCGGCCACTTATCGTTGAGCGGGGGAATCTTGGAGGCCGCGTACAAGCGCTTACCACGGTTGGCGGATAAGATTTTGCCCAGCAAGCCGTCGCTCTTGCCCTCGCCGTAAGCCCACGCCGTGTCGAAAAAGTTGCAGCCCAGATCGACAGCCAACTGCAACGCCTCAAGCGACTTGCGATCATCAGACCCGCTCCAGCCGCTCATTCCCCAAAGTCCATGCGCAATTTCGCTTACCTCAAAACCGGTCCAACCGAGCTTTCGGTACTTCACGAGATCCTCCGCGGGAGACAAAAATCCCGCCGCTGGGATTTGACATTGCCGCTCTCAGATTCTTAACATGTATGTTCAGCCCTGAGCCGTTCAAAAGTAGCACGGTTCGGGCTTTATAAACCCTAATTCCTTGCGACAAACCTCTTATGATTACGGTGAAAGAGCTTACCAAGAAATACGCACGTAATACTGCTGTCGATCACATTTCATTTCAGGTTGAGAAAGGACAGATCGTAGGTTTTCTAGGGCCGAATGGGGCCGGGAAGACCACGACCATGCGCATGCTGACGTGTTTTCTGTCCCCCACGTCGGGTGGCGCAACTGTGGCCGGCTACGATGTCCTGGAACAGCCGCTTGAAGTCAAGAAGCACATCGGCTACCTCCCCGAAACCCCGCCGCTCTACCCGGAGATGGAAACTGGCGAATACCTGACGTTCGTCGGCCAGCTCAAGGGGCTCTCGGGTGTGGAACTGCGCAAGCGCGTCGATTATGTTTGCGATCGCTGCTCGGTTGCCGATGTAAGAAACAAACTTCTGGGCAGACTCTCGAAAGGCTATCGCCAGCGGGTCGGGCTGGCTCAGGCGATCATTCACAACCCCGACGTGCTGATTCTCGATGAGCCCACCGCCGGCCTCGATCCCAAGCAGATCAACGAGACCCGTGATTTGATTAAAAGTCTCGGCGGCGATCACACCGTCATTCTCAGTACGCATATTCTGCCGGAAGTCGAGCAGACCTGTGAGCAGGTGCTGATCATCAACAAAGGCAAGCTGGTGGCGACCGATTCGGTACACAATCTGCAGAACCGCGCGCGCGGAGCGGAGTCTGTGATCGTCGAGGTGAGTGCGCGCAATGCCAGTCTCGATTTCGCAGCCGTTCAGCGCCGGCTGGAACAGGTTGTGGGTGTGAGTCGAGTCGTCGCGAAACTGAGCCAGGAGAATCGGAGCAGCTTCGAGGTCGAGAGCCGCAAGGGCTTTGTCCGTGGCGATCTGGCGCGCGCAGTGGTCGAAGCCGGTTGGGATTTGAACGAACTGCGTCCCGCTGCCATGAGCCTCGAGGAAATCTTCCTGCAACTCACAGGCGCGGAAGCAGAAGTCAAACAAGATGAAGTCGCGCTTCAGGGGGCAAACTAAATGCGCAATGTTTTGATCATCTGCCGCAAAGAGCTTCGCAGCTATTTCGCGTCGCCAATCGCGTATCTGCTGCTGACGATGTTCGCGCTCATCTTCGGCTTCTTTTTCTGGAACTCATTAGGTTATTTCGTTCTGATGGGCATGGAATCGCAGATGCGAGGCCGAATGATGCCGATGAATCTCAACGAAATGATCATAAGGCCGCTGCTGTCCAATGTCGGAGTGATTGGGCTGTTCTTCATTCCGATGATCACCATGCGCCTGTTTGCGGAAGAGAAACGCAGCGGTACGATCGAGCTGCTGGCGACGTCGCCGATTCGCGACGTCGAAGTCATCCTGGGAAAATGGCTGGCGGCGGTTGGCTTGTACGCGTGCATGCTGCTGGTCGCGGCAATGAATCTTGCCTTCCTTTTTAGATACGGCAAGCCCGATTGGAAGCCTTTGTTGATTGGCTATCTCGGTTTGTTACTACAGGCGGGGGCCTTGCTGGCGATTGGAACATTTATCTCGACGCTGACCAAGAATCAGATCATCGCTGGTGCCGCAACCTTCGGCGTATGCCTGCTTCTGTGGGTCTTGGAATGGGTCAGCGGATACGAAACCGCAACCTGGGCGCAGGTGCTCGCTTATATGTCAATCATCACGCACTTCGAGTCGTTCGCCAAAGGCGTGCTCGACTCGAAGGACGCAATCTTTTATGTGACGGTGATTTTCCTGGGACTGTTTTTCACGGCCCGTTCCATGGAATCTCTCCGCTGGAGGTCGTAAGTGAATACGCAGCTGCTGAAAGCCAGACAGACGAAGTATGCGGCTTACGCGGTGGTCTACGTCTTGGTAGTCATAACCGCGGTTGTGATCGTGAACTTTCTTGCGAATCGCTACCCCAAGTCTTACGACGCGACGTCGAACAAGCGTTACAGCCTGTCCGAGCAAACGGCGAAGATCGTCAAGGGATTAAACGAGAATGCGACCATCGTTTATTTCGATCAGGGAACGCGGTTCGAGCACGCGAAAGACTTGCTGGGTGAATATGCGAGCCTTTCCCCGAAGGTTCACGTTGACTACGTTGACCCCGACAAAAAACCGCAGGAGGCCCGTGAAGCAGGCATAAAGAACTACGGGACCGCGATCGTGCAGGTGGGCGACAGGAAGGAAGAAGCCAAAGGCATGACGGAAGAAGGCATCACCGGCGCGTTGATCCGCGTGCTCAAGAATAAAACGCGCACCGTGTGCTTCGTGGCCGGCAGTGGGGAGCACCAGATCGACGACAACGACCGCAACGGCTACTCCCAATTTAAAGAACTCGTGGGCAAAGACAATTATGAAGCGAAGTCAATCGACTTGCTGCAGAAAGCCGAGATCCCGAGCGATTGCACCGCGCTTGTAGTAGGCGGACCGACTCGGGATTACCAACTGCCCGAAGTCGACGCTATCAAGAAATATGTCGAAGATGGTGGTCGTGCATTGTTGATGCTTGATCCACCGCTCAAGATTGGACGCTCGGAGATCGCGGATAACGACGCTCTCACGAACCTGCTGCAGACTTGGGGTGTGACGTTGGATAAGAATCTGATTCTGGATTTGAATCCAATCGGCCAACTCGCCGGCCTCGGTCCGCAGGTGGCGCTTGTAACCAGCTATGACTCGCAACCCATCGTAAATGGCATGAAGGGCACGGCAACCGGCTTCCCGCTATCGCGTTCCATCGAAATCAAGAACGGCGACAAAACCACGGTCCAAAAGATGTTCGACTCTTCAACCACGAGCTTGGCGACGAACAACCTGAGTTCTCCTGCAATCGATCCGAACGATCCCAAGAACACCAAGGGACCGCTGACGATTGCCGCCGCCGGCACCTACAACACCGGCAAGCAGGATTCGCAGGGAAGGTTCGTGGTGGTGGGCAGTTCGTCGTGGGCGGCAAACTCGTTTGTGAAGTTCAATGGCAATAGTGATCTGGCTTTGAACACGATCGATTGGCTGGCGTCTGACGAAGATCTGATTTCGATCCGTCCCAAGCAAGAGGAAGACCGCCGCATCACTATGACGGCGGCTCAGCAGAATTGGGTTCGCATTACCAGCCAGTTCCTGTTGCCGCTGGCGGTGGTTTTTGCCGGCGTCTCGGTGTGGTGGCGGAGGCGGTAGATGAAACTGCGCGGTCTGATCGTTGCCACCGTCATCCTCGCAGGACTTTGTGGGGCGCTTTACTGGTCCAATCATCACAAGCCCGCCGACGCTACGGAAGTATCGGCTGATGTCCCGCCTAAAATTCTGGCGGTGAAAGAAGCGGACATTTCCAAGTTCGACCTGAAGAAAGACGGCGCGGAGCAGGTCGGCGGGGAACGCAATAACGCGGGCCAGTGGCACATTACTTACCCAGCGCCTCTCGCCGCCGATCAGAGTGCGGTTTCCAGCCTGCTCGGTACTTTTTCATCCCTGAACTCGGAACGATTGGTGGAAGACAAGGCGAGCAATCTAGTGCCTTACGGTCTGAACCCGCCGAAACTTGAAGTGGATTTAACCGAGAAACAAAACAAAACACAAAAGCTGCTGTTGGGCGACAACACTCCAGCGGGGAATGCAATTTACGCCAAGCTCGACGGCGATCCCCGCGTCGTCACCATCCCCAGTTTTGACAAGACCAGTATCGACAAAAGCGCAAACGACCTGCGGGACAAGCGCCTGCTGACGGTCGATCCCGATAAGATTAGCCAGGTTGATCTGTTATCCAAGAAACAAGAAATGGCGTTCGGCCGAAACAAGGACGAATGGCAGCTCGTGAAACCAAAACCGCTGCGCGCGGACGGCACCCAAGTGGATGAACTCGTCCGTGCCCTGACCGACGCCAAGATGGAGCTTGGCGAAACGGACGATCAAAAGAAAACAGCCTCAGCCTTTGCCGCGGCTACGCCAGTCGCAACCGCAAAGGTAACGGCAGAATCCGGAACGCAGGAACTACAGGTCAGAAAAAATAAAGACGATTACTACGCCAAGTCGAGCGCAGTGGAAGGCATCTACAAAGTACCGAGCACGCTCGGTCAGGCGCTCGACAAGAACCTGGAAGACTTCCGCAACAAGAAACTGTTCGACCTCGGCTCGGACGATCCGAACAAGATCGAATTTCGCGACGGAGCGAAAACTGACTTCCTGACCCGAAGCGGAGAAGATTGGTGGTCGGGAAGCGCGAAAAAGATGGACGCGGCCGCTGTCGACGAACTCATCGAAAAGATTCGTGACCTTTCAGCCAGCAAGTTCGTCGACAGCGGATTCACCGCACCGCTCATCGATCTCACCATCACATCGAATGATGGCAAGCGGATCGAAAAAGTAGCAATTTCAAAGGCCGGCGAAAGCTACATCGCAAGACGAGAAAACGATTCCACGCTCTACCAACTCGATTCCAAAGCGGTTGACGACCTCAGAAAGTCAGCCGCCGAAGTGAAGCCTCCCGCAGTTCCCGGGAAGTAGCTGTGCCACAGACAATTGCCAGCTCCACGCTAGTTGAGGCTAAGGAACGACGATTTTACCGCACCCATGCGCCGGTGCTAGACTTCGCGAATGGCCAGCAAAAAGAAAACCAGCAAGAAGTCCACGAAGTCGAAAAAACCAGTTATCAGGAAGAAGGCAGCAAAGAAACCGGTGCAGAAGCGCAGGACGCCAAAGAAGTTGGCGAAACGCAAAGCCACTCCGAGCAGAGCAACGGCAAAAAGCAAAGGCTCGAAGAAAACGATCAATCTGAAGACCGCAGATGCGGGCCGGAAGACTCGGCAGAAAAGCCAGGGGCGGCATGCGCTGGGCTTCTCAGGTGAGACACCGGGATCGCGTTCGGGTGAGCAATCGGGCGACCTCCAGGGCTTGTCCAACGTCGAAAGCGCCGATTCGGAAAGCGTCGACGAGTTGATCGAGGAAGGCAACGCGTTCGAAGCTGGAGTGGTGGCGGGCGTCGAAGAAGCGGGAGGACGCGCCGAAAGGGAAGTACGTACTCGCGAGGTGCCGGAAGATGACGTGCCCGGCGAATACCTGGACGAAGAATAACCGGGCAGCAGGATTCAAAGGGCACTGTTGCTCATCATCTCGCGGCAGTGGCGTGCGATCTGTCGCTCTTCTTCTGCGGGGACAACCTGAATCTTGTCGGCGGTAATCCCAAGGGCTTCAAGACCGCTCGTGGCAGCGGATCGAATGCGATCGCTGTGCTCTCCGATGCCTCCGGTGAAAACGAGTAGGTCGACTCCTCCCAGCAGAGCCGTGTAGGCCCCGATTGTCTTGCGGACCGAAAGAGCGAAAACATCCAAAGCAAGACACGCCTTCGAGTCCCCGGAATGGGCTCGTTCTTCCAGCGTCTTTACATCGCTCTCGCCAGACGAGAGAGCGAAAAGGCCACTCTGACGATTTACCAGTCCCTCAAGTCTGTCGGCATCGAACTTCTGATTGCGCAGAAGAAACACGATGATACCTGGGTCGAGATCTCCTGATCGCGTCCCCATGGGAATGCCGCCGGTGGGAGTTAGGCCCATCGTGGTGTCGATGGATATTCCATTTCGAAGAGCACAGAGGCTTGCTCCATTACCGAGATGAGCAAAGATGGCCCGCGCGGGAAGTCTTGCGCCGAAGTGATGCACCAGCGACTCGTAAGAAACACCGTGAAAACCATACCGGCGAATCCCTGCGTCGAAGTAAGCGAGCGGCAAGGGAAAGTGGGCTGCGACTTCCGGAATCGTCTGGTGAAAAGCGTCGTCGAAGCAGGCGAACTGCGCTGCCGCAGGAAAGATTGATTGTGCGGCGGCGATCAGCGATAGCGCCTGCGGGATGTGCAACGGTGCAAAGTGGGTTGCCGAACGCAGCTGATTAAGGACCTGTGGGGTGATGATTTGGTGTTTGCAGAGTTTTGGGCCGCCGTGCACCACGCGGTGGCCTACAGCCACGGGTGTAGCGTCGATGTGTTCGCGGATGGTCGCACAGAGAGCACCGAGCGCGTCGCTCTGCGATTCGTGGATACGCTCACGCTGCGCAAGCGAGGCGCCGTCGGACGCCCGAATATGTAAGGTTCCGTTGGCACGCCCTATACCCTCGGCGCTTCCCGTCAGCAGCGCTTCTTCGTCGCTTGCCCCACGCCTGTAGATGCCGAACTTCAGCGAAGAAGAGCCGCTGTTGAGTGCCAGGATGAGGCCGTCTTTCGCGATCAAGTCTTCCGCCATTTCTATCCCGGCCACTTCCAGTTCCGAATTTCTTCTTTGTCGATGCCCTCGGCGTGAGCATAGGCAATGCTCTCGATAATCTGACCTTTCAGCCATTCTTTGACGTGAGCGCCAATCGATTGCAAGCGCGGAACCCGGTCGATGACATCGATGGCCAGATCGAAGCGGTCGATCTGATTGATGATGGCAAGTTCGAGCGGGGTGTTTATGTTCCCCCGTTCTTTGTATCCGCGGACATGAATATTGTCATGATTCGTGCGACGGTAACTGAGTTTGTGAATAAGCGAGGCATAGGAATGGAAGTTGAAAATGACAGGCTTGTCGGCGGTGAAGAGGGAATCGAAATCGCGGTCGGAGAGCCCGTGCGGGTGTTCGGTGTCCGGCATGAGGCGGAAAAGATCCACGACATTAACGAAGCGGATCTTCAGATCGGGGAAGTGCTTCTTAAGAATTGCGACCGCAGCGACTGATTCCATGGTTGCGATGTCGCCGGCACATGCCATTACGACATCGGGTTCCGCGCCGTCGTCGGAGGACGCCCAATCCCAAATGCCGACTCCCTTGGTGCAGTGCTTCACTGCGTCTTCCATGGTGAGGTACCGCAAGTGTTCCTGCTTATCCGCGACGATGACGTTGACGTAATCGCGCGAGCGCAGGCAATGATCGGCGACACTAAGCAAACAGTTCGCATCGGGCGGCAAATAGATCCGCACCACAGCCGGGCTCTTATTGGTCACCACATCGAGGAAGCCTGGATCTTGATGGGTGAACCCGTTGTGATCCTGCCGCCAGACCAAGGACGTAATAAGGAGATTGATCGACGGTACGGGCGCACGCCAGTCCAGTTCCTTCTTCGACTTCTCCAGCCATTTGGCGTGTTGGTTGAACATGGAATCGATGATGTGCACGAAGGCTTCGTAGGTTGAGAAAAGGCCGTGACGACCGGTGAGAACGTAACCTTCGAACCAGCCTTCGAGTGTGTGCTCGCTAAGCATCTCCATGACGCGCCCGGAAACATCGAGCTCGCCGCCGTCGGCGTCTTCGGGTTTGTATTCAGCAAGCCATGTTTTTTTCGACGCGGCATAGATGGCTGTGAGCCGGTTGGAGGCGGTCTCGTCCGGCCCGAAGACTCGGAAGGAACTCATGTTGCGACGCATGACCTCGGCAAGAAAGTGTGCGAGCACTTCGGTCGGCGACGAATACGCCCCGCCGGGCGCCTTCACTTCGACGGCGTAGTCGCGAAAATCCGGCATCTCCAGTTCTTTCCGCAGCAGGCCTCCGTTCGCGTGGGGATTGGCGGAGATGCGCCTCTGCCCGGACGGGGCAAGTTGCTGGAGCTGAGGCACAAGCCTTCCACCGGCATCAAACAGCTCTTCCGGCCGGTAGCTTCGCATCCAATCCTCAAGGATTTTCAGACTGCGTTTATTCGTAGCCGGGTCGGACACGGGAACCTGGTGCGCGCGCCACGAGCCCTCCACTTTGTGGCCGTCCACTTCCTTCGGTCCTGTCCAGCCCTTGGGGGAGCGAAGTACGATCATGGGCCAGCGCGGACGTGTGGCGTCGCCGCTTGAACGGGCATGCTGCTGGAGCGAGCGAATCTCGAGAACGCATTGCTCCAGGGTGGAAGCCATCTTCTGATGCATCACAGCTGGGTCATCGCCTTCGACGAAATAAGGTTTGTGGCCGTATCCGATCAACAGAGCTTCTAGTTCTTCCCGCGGGATGCGAGCGAGGATCGTGGGGTTCGCGATCTTGTAGCCGTTAAGGTGCAGTACCGGCAGAACGGCTCCATCGCGAATCGGATTCAGAAACTTGTTCGAATGCCACGAGGTCGCAAGCGGACCAGTCTCCGCTTCGCCGTCGCCAACTACGACAGTGACGATGAGATCAGGATTGTCGAACGCAGCTCCGTAAGCATGCGAAATGGAATAACCCAATTCACCGCCTTCGTGGATCGAACCCGGCGTCTCCGGCGTGCAGTGCGATCCGATTCCGCCCGGAAACGAAAACTGGCGGAAGAACTTGAGCAAGCCCGCTTCATCGCGACTTTTATCGGGATAAATTTCGGAGTAGTAGCCCTCGAGATAGCAATTGGCCAGCGTGGCCGGTGCCCCGTGACCCGGGCCGGAGATGTACATCACGCTCAGGTCATATTTCTTAATGAGACGATTCAGGTGAACCCACACGAACGATTGACCTGGATCTGACCCCCAATGACCGAGAAGGCGATTCTTGATGTGCTCCGGTTTCAGGGGTTCGCGTAGAAGCGGGTTCGCCCGAAGGTAGATCATTCCCGCCGACAGATAATTGCAAGCCCGCCAGTAAGCGTCTATTTTCCTAAGTTCTTCGGGCGGAAGCGGGGCGAGGATTTCAGAAGGCATTCGAGTTCTCCGCAATTTAAAATTTGGCCATCGCCGAGGGAAGCTCCGGCTCGCAGCCTTCAGTTCTCTGATGCGGAAGGGTGCTCCGAAGTTCAGCTCTCTTGTTTCAGATCACTCGGTGTCTCAAAACCATTCTGATTCCAAAGGCGTGAATTTGAGCAAGGTGGCTCGAATAATTGTCCACACGTGTTCAAAAGAACATGGCCTTGAACTGTTCGTGTCGTTGGGAGGCCTGGTTCATCAGGTTGCGGAATTCGGGCTCGTTACGAAGATTCTGCAACAGCGGGTCACGCGCGAAATAAGGATAACAAAAGAATCCGCCTCCAACGCTATGCCGCAGCATGTGCAAAGCGGCGGGCTTGTCACCCAATACGGCATAGGCCTGAGCGACTTTGTAAATACCCTCGGCATCGCTTACTCCGAACTCTTCAATCTTTCCTTCGGTTTGCCGAAGGAGTGCCAAGCCGGCAGCATTGTCGCCTCTGATCGAGTAGCTGAGGGCCTTGCCCACGTCTGCAGGAAGCAGGGAAGAATCCCTCTCGAAAGCGCGATCAAACTCGGTCGCCGCCTGCTCACGATTGTTCAGATAGTATTCGCCAAGGCCATGGTAAAAGAGGATGTAAACAGAATCATTCGCCGGCAGGCTCTGCATGAACTTCGCGTATTCCCCGAGGTATAGATAGCTGTTTAACGCGGCGCTGTTTATTTTGACCTGCGGATTGTACTGACGCGCCTGCTCGCACTCCTCCACGGATTCCTTCAACATTCCGGCAAACCGGTAGGCATAGCCAAGCTCCCAGTGGGCCTCTGCGTTGTTGGGACCAGTTTGCAAAACCGTCCGCAAAAGAGGCACGGCCTGTTCGACTCTGCCCGTATCGGTGAGAAGGTTGGCCATATAGATTCGCGGCTCAACCAACGCAGCATTCAGCGCAATCGCCTTTTCGTACGCGGCCTGTGCCTTGCCGTAGTCTTCCCTTCCGCCAAACTGTAGCGACGCATTGGTCGTGTATGCCCTGCCCAAGTAGGCCCAAGTGAGCGCGTAGTTCGGTTCAATCGCCGCGGACTTCTCGAGCATTTTGATGGCGGCTGCAAAATCATTCAGCGAGTAAAGGTCAACTCCGCGCAAATAGTATTCGTAAGCCTGCGAATTGATCGGATTCTCCGGCTTGAGATTCGCAGCTTCCGTGGGCGAAAGGTTCAACTCCAATCCCTTGATGATCTGTTGCGAAACCCGGTCCTGCACGGTTAACAGTTTGTCGTACTTCAGATCGATCATGTCCTGCCAGAGAATCTTGTCCAGCTTCACATCGATCAATTGTGTCGTGATCCTGAGGTCATTGCCATCTTTGATAAAGCTCCCCGTGAGCAGCGTTTCAACGTTCAAATCCGCCGCGACCTTTCTGGGGTCGATGATCTGATTGCGATATTTATCGACAGAAGAGGATGGCCGCACAGTCAATGCATTGACGTAGCTGAGTTTGGTGATCACCGCGTCTGCCAGCGAAAATCCCAGGAAATCAGTCTCGGGATCCTGCTTGAGATTTCGAAAAGGAAGAATTGCCAGGCTGCGAGGCCGTGGGGATTCGGGAACCGCACGCGATTTCCGTGCAGCAAAATAGCCCGCGACCAGCACCGCGCATAACAGCACCGCGAGTAACGCCAGCAGCCCTCCGCGCGACGACGTTACATCCGCTTCAAGAGGCCGCAACACCCCACCGAATCGACTGCGACCGCCAGACTCGCTCTTTGCGGGTTCAATCGCGACCGATCCCGCAGTTTTATTGCGGGCACCGCTCGATCGATTGCCCGGACGCGAGGACCGTTGAAGTTGCGCTTGAAACTCCGTTTCCTTCTTAAAATCCTGCAGATCGATAAGCAAATCTTTTACCGTTTGATATCGGCTCTCACGGTCCTTGCGCAGCGCCTTGGTGATGATGCGATCGAGTTCATGCGGAACCTCCGGAGCAAGATCGGTAGTGGGCTGAGGCTCAACCTTCAGAATTTCAGCGATGATATCGCTCGCCGTGCCGCCTTCAAACGCCGATCTTCCCGTAACCAGCTCATACATCACCGCTCCCAGGCTAAAAATATCGCTCCTTGCGTCGACTTCGATTCCTCGCGCCTGCTCCGGAGACATGTATTTCGCCGTGCCCAATATCATCCCAGGCTCGCTAGTTGAAGATCGAACAGTCGCCGCCAACCGGCGGATCGTCTCGCCGAGCCTTCTCTCGCTCAGTTTGGCGATTCCGAAATCGAGAACTTTCACAATTCCATCGGTTCGCACAATCACATTGTCGGGCTTGATATCGCGGTGAACAATCCCACTAGCATGAGCGGCCGTCAGAGCGCTGGCAATCTGAATTGCAATGTCAACGGCTGCGTTCAGTTCAGGCTTGCGGGTCAACAGGATATGGCCGAGGGTTACGCCTTCGATGAATTCGGAGGCAATAAAGTGCAATCCATCGACCTGCTCAAATTCATAAATTGTAAGAATGTTCGGATGATTGAGCGCTGAAGCAGCGTGCGCTTCGTGTTCGAAACGACGTAACCCGCGTTCATCGTAGGTCAGTTCCGGCGCGAGCATTTTAAGAGCAACCTTGCGTCTGAGGCGCAAGTCCTCGGCGAGATAAACCTCACCCATCCCGCCTGCTCCGAGCATGGATTTGATTTCGTAGTGCGCCAGGCAAGTCCCGGCGGCAATGGTTTTGTGACGGTCCTGCTCCATCATCTGGTGCGCCGCATCGAGCACCGGCTTTTCCAGGAAATCCATGGGTTTTTCAGCGGAAGTCAGTAAAGCCTCTACTTCTTTTCGCAGCTGCACGTCAGCGCCGCAGTTCTGGTCCAGAAACTCCAGGCGCACCTCAGGCTTCAACTCGAGAGCTCCATAGAACAAGGCTTCAAGCCGTCGCCAGTGGTCTGAGCCAGAAGAGGAAGCCATCACTTCTCGTTTCCTAGGAAGGATGATGTGTCAGTTCGTGGTGCAGCCACGCCTTCGCCATTTTCAACTCCCGATGCACCGTGGCGGGAGAGATCTTTAGAGCGGCCGCAGCTTCGTCATAGGTGAGGCCGCCAAAGCAGAGTAGTTCAATCAGTTCGCTCTTGCGGGGGTCGTGCGCGGCTAACCGCTGCAGGGCTTCGTCCAACTCCACGATTCCGCCTGTAACCTGTGGTCCCACAAGCAAAGCTTCGTCCAGGGTAACCTTTTCGGCGCCGCCACCGCGTTTTTGCCGGTTACCCGCTTTGGCGTGATCCACCAGAATGCGCCGCAACAGCCGGGCAGAAACAGCGAAGAAGTGCACGCGATCCTGCCAGGTCACGTCGGCATCCACAAGGCGCAGGTACGCCTCGTGAACCAAGGCCGTAGCTCGCAAGGTATGGTCGGGGCGTTCGGCACGCAGGCAGCGGGATGCCAGCTTGCGAAGTTGCTCGTAGACCACAGGCATCAGTTCGTCCAGCGCGGCTTTGTCCCCGCTGCCCCATTCCTGCAGAAGACGCGTAACCCGTTGCCGATCTGGAGGTACGTCGGTCATTTCCCCATTTCCGCTTTCGCGCCGATACGCTTTAGACGCGATGGGCTCACCCGTTGTGCTCATCCCTATGCTCGCTCCGCGGTATCTGCTGAACGAACTTCCTAACAGAATAGAGTGATATCACCTGACGGAATCTGTTGCCAAAATGTCGCCATTATAAGTCAGCAGGAAGACGGTAACCCGCCAAGAGATTATTTCGGTGTTGAATTATAACCCAGGTTGCAACTGGTTTGGAGACCATCGATCGTGCGAGTCAGAAAACCCAATCTTAGGCTCTACCTACCGCCTGCCGCACTGCTCATGAACTCGTCGTCAACGGTCACTTGCCGCTTTCTTCAAAGAAAGTTTCGAGTGTGTGAGGGAATTGGATCGGAAATGTCGCCTTTATAAGTGAGCGGGAATCAATCGGCCACACGGCCATACCGATCATAAACGCAAATAAAGGAGAAATAACATGAAACTTAAATCACTTGCTCTCAGCGTAGGATTCGCGGTTCTGGCTTGTATGTCCATGTCGGCCCAGACAGCCTTTAACTTTCAGACCATCAACTTTCCCCACGACAGCTTTACCCAGCTCCTGGGCATCAATCAAAAAGGGGTAATCGCCGGCTACCACAACGTGACCGCCAACAAAGGGTTCACCTTGAGGCTGTCCACTCACAAGTTCACGATCGAAAATTACCCGGGCTCAGCCATGACCCAGGTGATCGGCATCGACGGGCTGGGCGGGACTTGTGGTTTCTACGTTGACCAGGCGGGCGTCACCCATGGTTTCCTTGATTCCAACGACGCCTTCTCGACGGTCGACTTTCCGGGAACGCCCTTCAACCAACTGCTCGGGCGTAACGACTCGGCGCAGGCAGCCGGCTACTATAGCCAAACTGCAAACGGAACCGGCCCCTTTGTCCCTTACGTTTACGACATCAACGGCGGTGTCTTTGAGGTCATCACCATTCCGGGGTCGGTAAGCGCGCAGGCGACGGATATTAATTTCCTGCAACAGGTTACCGGATTCTTCATCGACTCCAACAACGTGAGCCACGGATGGTGGCTGAATGCCGGAACTTTGCTTCAACTGGACTATCCGGGCGCGAGCAATACCCAGGCAACTGGCGAGAACAACAAGGGGATCGTGGTCGGCACTTATCAGGATTCGGCAGGCGCCTCGCACGGTTTTCTGTACAACACCAATACCGCAAAATACACTTCGGTCGATGCTCCCAACGGCACCGGCATAACCTTCGTCAACGGTATCAATGAGCAAAATCAACTCGTCGGTTTCACCATGCCGAGCTCCACTACGGCTTCGGGATTCGTTGCCACTCCGAAGAAGTAAGAGTTCATTGATATCAGTTCTTTTCGTGTCTGCAAATACCGCGCCTTGGAAGCCTGCAAACCAGCAGCTCCAAGGCGCGATTCTGCTTTTGGCTGCGCTGGTGGGAATCGCAGAATGTTGGCTGGGCTCGACAACGCAGGCAGTCCGCAAAAAGTGGGGCTGATCGGGACGGGAACCTAGACCGATGAAGTTTGGGTGATGGAATGACAACCGGGTTGTGACAAGCGGGAATGCCCGGAGTAGAATGTCGGCACGTCCTTTCAAGGAGGCCTTATGAACCGTTCCACCGGGCCCCGTACGACAGCCAACCTTTCCGAGTCNATCCATCACCAGCTCAACATGTACGAGATTGCAGCAGTGGCAGCCGGGGTGGGTCTAATGGTCTGCGCCCAACTAGCTGATGCCAAGATCGTCTACACTCCAGCCAACGTGCACATCAACCCTAACGCCGGAATGGTTAAGCTGGATCTCAATCACGACGGGATTAATGATTTCCAGTTTAGTGCTGCCTCCGAACTCACGCAGGGGGGATTCTTCAGATCATCCTTGGTGGTTGTTCCCGTTCAGCAAGCGAACAGAGTTGGGGCGGTGCACACCAGGCACGGGTATATATGCGCTGCTGCCCTGGCGAAGGGACGCACAGTTGGGCCTCATACCCCTTTTCAGCGGGGCCCGTCGCACCTAACCATGGCCCGTGTGAGCGGTGAAACCGGCGTGGGTAGCGCAAGTTTATGTCCGTGGGTCGACGTGCGTCAGGCTTATCTCGGCCTGAAGTTCGTAGTCAAAGGCAAGATCCATTTTGGCTGGGCGCGCATTAAAATGATCGGCGGTCTTGGATTTCCCGCAGTGATTACGGGCTACGCTTACGAGACGATTCCGAACAAGTCCATCGTGACGGGCAAAACGAAAGGGCCGGATGAAATCAGTGTCGAAGGGATGGATTCAGCCCGTACCACTCCGGAATCTGGCACGCTGGGCGCACTCGCAATTGGAGCGCCCGGACTCGCCATCTGGCGGCGGAAGGAAACGGCGCTCGCAGGCCGCTGACCAGGGTGAAACTCACGGCGGGGCTTGATACTAGCTGCCGTCCTCAGGCTTGCACTCATGCTCGGCAAATTGGGCGCGAAGGATTTCTTGCGCGTCCGCTACGCTTTTAAGGGCCGTCACGGGAACCTTGAACTCACAACCGCAAAGAGTGCAGGTACCGACGGCAGGAACCGTGCCAAGCCATTTGAGCACCCGAAGTCTACGTTCTTCCATCACGGCTTCTTTCAACCAGTCAACCGATATTAACTCACGGAAGTCGCCGAAACGTCCGATAGGTCTGTACAGGAAAGAAGTCTTCCCCTTAAGTGCAGCCCTTCTACGAGGAGCGCCTATTGGACACGTCATTGAGATCACATAGAACAGTGACCTTGATCACAGCATTCCTGTGAGCCAGCGCCCATCATTTCTGCATGCTCACATTCGAACGAACGTTCGAACAATGCCAGGAACTGATCGCGGACCTCAGTTTCGAGCGCGTCCATCGCTGGAAAGAACAACATCCGGGCGCCCGAGTCATTGGCTATTTTCCCGTCTATGCTCCGGTGGAAATCATTCATGCGGCGGGCATGTTGCCGGTTGGGCTGAACGGCGGAGGCGACCGCCTCGACATTCAGTACGCCGACGCCCGCTTTGGGTCCTTTATCTGCTCCATCATTAAAACCACGTTGGAAATGGGGCTAAGGGATCATCTCAAAGTGTTCGACGGCATCCTCTTTAGTTCCATCTGCGATTCTGCACGCAATCTTTGCTTCGTCATGAAGCGAAACTTTCCCGACCTTTATATCGACTTCCTTCATCTACCGCACAACCCGAGCTCCACGGCCAGCGTTGATTTCCTGGCCAGCGAATACCACCGGCTCATCAAGGAACTGGAGCGCATCGGTGGCAAACCGGTCACCGAGGCTGGCCTGCAGCAGGCTATTGCCCTGTATAGCTGTAATCGGCAACTGATCCGGAGTCTCTACACCTTCCGCGCGCAGAAACCCCATTTGCTCAGGGCGTGGGAGTCCTACGTGCTGATTCGCGCTGGCCACTTCATGCCCGTGGAGGAGCACAACTCACTGCTCGAAGAATCGTTGAAGCAACTGTCCCAGCGGTCGGGGAAGCCCAGAGATTCTATTCGCGTGGTGGTGGAGGGAGCGTTCTGCGAGCAACCGCCCCTCGATCTAATCAAACTGGTGGAGGATGCGGGCTGCTACGTCGTAGACGATGACTTTGTCATCGGCCAGAGCTGGTTTGTAGAAGACGTTCCAGTTGGCGGTGATCCCGTGTTCGCGCTGGCGGACAGCTATGTCAATCGTGCAGTGTATTCCTCAGTACGCCATGATTTTCGTGCGCCCCGCTGGGAAGGCTTGGCAGAGAAAGTAAAACGCTCAAAGGCGAACGCGGTTCTTTTCCTCATCGCCAAATTCTGCGAGCCCGCCTACTTCGACTATGTGCTCTTCAAGAAAAAACTCGAGGAACTCAGCGTGCCACATCTTCTGCTGGAATTCGAAGAAAAGCAGTTCACATTTGATCGTGTGCGCACCGAAGTGGAAACCTTTGTGGAGTCGCTGGTCTTTGACTAGGGGCGTGTGCTCGAAAGGATGGTGATCAATGGGCGACGCGAAGCATACCGAGTACCGCGGCAGCATTCATCAACGGCAGAAAGAATTAATGCTGAAGTGGTATGAGCGCTTGAATGAAGCCGCCGAGACGGGCACTCCGCCCGCAATCTCGCTGATGATTTCAGGAAATTGCGTGGAGTTGCTCGAGGCTTTCGGCGCGGTCCCGATCTATCCCGAGGTGAACGCTCTCCAACTGGCCATCCGGCACCAGTCGCTGGAACCGATCCTGGCTGCGGAAGAGATCGGCTACGCTCCCGACAACTGCGCCTACGTGAAGGCCGATATCGGATGTTATCTGAAAGGTATCACTCCCACAGGTAGCAAGTTGCCGAAGCCCGACCTCGTTCTGTGCAACTTCGTAGGATGCAACACCTATGTCAAATGGTTCGAGCACACGGCGGTGCTGACCAATTCCAAGCTCTACGTGCTCGACGTTCCCTTCCTGCGTGAGGACAATCCAAGCCAGGCTGACATTGACTATGTGGTTCGCCAACTCAAAGAACTGGTGTCTTTGCTGGAGCAGATCACCGGCAGACAATTCGACTATGACCGCTTTGTCGAGGCCGTACGCTGTTCGGCGCAGGTGGAAGATCTATGGTCGCAGATCAAGCACCTGGCCCGCCGTTCTCCTTCCCCGTTCGATGCCTATTTCGATGCCATCACGCTCATGGGGCCGTTGTACGTCTACCGGGGAACACCGGAGGGCGTTGAATTCTTTCGCGCTGCGCTCGAAGAGATGCAAGCAAAAGTCGCTATCGGCCAGGGAGTCTATGACCAGGAGAAGTTTCGCCTGGTGATCGAAGGACCTCCGCCCTATCCCTATTTCCGCGCCTTCCGCGACATGTTTGCCAAGTGGAAGGCATGCACGGTTGCGTCCACTTATTCAACGGTTGGCGGGCTCTGGGAGTTTGGCGCGCGCCACGATCCCGATCATCCCTTCGAGGCCGTGGCGCTGCACATGCTGGCGCACAACGTCACCAACCGAAATTACCTCCAACGCTACGAGCAGATTCGCCGCTATCTTGAAGACTGGAATGCAGACGGACTCATCATTCACTTCGTGAAGAGTTGTCGCCTATTTTCTGCGGGGCAGGGAGACATGCGCGACTACGTCACGAAGACGCTGGGAATTCCGACACTCTACATCGAGTCGGACCTGGAAGACCCGCGCTATTTTTCCGAAGCGCAGACCAGAAACCGTGTCGATGCATTTTTTGAGGCGCTGGAACATTCCAAGCTGACGGCGGCGGTTTAGCGAGATGCCGCTACAGAAGCACACGAGGCATAGCTTATGAGGATTGCCGCTGGAGTTGATGTAGGGTCCACTCAGACCAAGGCCGTGGTGATGGCTGAAAACGGGGGAAAGACGATTCTGGCCCGGGCGCTCGTGGACACCGGAGCGAACGTCAGGAAAGCTGCTGAGAATGCATTCCTGGCGGCTTGTCACAATGCCGAGATTCCTGCAACTGACGTGGGATTCGTGGTGGGCACGGGATATGGCCGCTACAACATCTCATTCGGAAATGCGCAGTTGACCGAGATCAGTTGCCATGCGCGCGGCGCACACTTCGTTTGCCCTACCACGAGAACGGTGATCGACATGGGTGGCCAGGATGCCAAGGCGATCAGTGTGGGAAGCGACGGCCAGGTTCTCGATTTCGTGATGAACGACAAGTGTGCCGCGGGCACGGGACGTTTTCTGGCCAACGCGGCTGACGTCATGGGAATCGGACTGGACGAGATCGGGCCACTATCGCAGCGATCCACACGCCCTGTCCGAATCGCAACCGTATGCACCGTCTTCGTCGAGTCCGACATTCTCTCTTATCTCGCACAGGGCAAGAAGGGCGAAGACATCATGGCCGGAGTGCACCTGGCAATTGCAAAGAGAACTCTGTCGCTGGCACGAAGAGTTTCGATCGAGCCGGACATTACCATGACCGGCGGCGTGGCGCGCAACCTTGGCATGGTGCGGGCGTTGGAACAAGTCCTGGGAACAAAGATGCAGGTCAGCCCGGACGCGCACTTCATGGGCGCCATCGGGGCGGCCGTATTCGCGCTGGAAAAAATGGACCAGAGTTTTGAATCTTCTACGTGGAGGCCCGAGCATGCGGCTGGTAGCGGGCATTGATTGCGGAAGCGGCTTCACCAAGGCCGTCCTGGTTGCGCAGAACGGTTCTCCGGGCTCTTCTATCCTGGGCAAGGGCCGGGCTAAGAGCGGCATCAACATGGAGGATGCCGCGCGAACTGCGCTGGCGGCGGCTGTGGAGGACGCGGGTGTTAGCAGAGAGCAGATTTGCTACGTCGCCACGACAGGATTTGGCCGGTACGGCGTCGGATTTCGCGACATTCAAATCACGGAAATCACCAGCGGTGCACGGGGCGCCATTTATCTGTTTCCCGGTTCTCGTTGCGTGCTGGACATCGGCGGCCAGTCGACCCGCGCGATTAGCATGAGCGACTCGGGCAAAGTTCGCACCTTCAAGACCAACGACAAGTGTGCCGCCGGATCGGGAATGTTTATCGTCCGGGCCGCGAAGTATCTCGAAATTTCCATTGAAGACGTCGGTGGCCTTTCGCTACAAGCCACCAACCCACAGCCCATCAGCAGTGTTTGCGCCGTGCTGGCGGAGAGCGAAATCATTAATCACGTGAGCGCGGGGGTCAGCGTAGAGAACATTCTGCGTGGCATTCACGATTCGCTGGCGGAGCGCGCCGTCGGCATGCTCAAGCGCGTAGGCATGCAAGGCGAAGTTACCCTCATCGGGGGCGTCGCCCTGCAAGCCGGCATCGTGAAAGCCCTGCAAGAAAAGCTCGGCGTCAAGGTCAATGTGCCTCCCGACTGCGACTACGTGTGCGCGCTGGGAGCAGCGCTGCTGGGAAACAAGCGGCTGGCTATAAAGGAAAGCCTGGCCAGCATGCAACCGGTTTCGTGAGGTCCTTTATGTCTTTTGCCATTAACCCGTCGGTCACCAGAAGCGACGAGATATCTTCCGGGGCGATCCACGGGGCCTACGGATTTCGGCTGACGGGCGTGGGGCAACGCCTCGAACTTCACGAACTTCCCGCACTGGAGCCCGGGCCAGACCAGGTGGTTGTAAAGGTCGCGGGATGCGGCGTCTGCCACACCGACATCGGCTATGCGTTCGATGGCGTGCCCACACGCCATCCCTTGCCGTTGGTACTCGGGCATGAAATCGTCGGTCGGGTGGTCGCGGCCGGCGAGAAAGTCGCCCATTGGCAGGGACAGAGTGTGATTGTCCCGGCCGTGATTCCTTGTGGCGAGTGTGCAGCGTGCAAAGCGGGGCGAGCCACCATCTGCCGCAAGCAGTTCATGCCCGGCAACGACGGCGAAGGCGGTTTCGCCACGCACGTGGTTGTTCCCGGCCGGGGTCTTTGCCCCGTCCCCGACAAACTGCCCAACGGAATTACGTTGGCGGCACTCTCTGTCGTCGCGGATGCGGTCACGACGCCTTACGAAGCTATTCGGCGAGCCCAGCTGGGCCCCGACGACATCGCCGTCTTCACCGGAGTCGGCGGCATCGGAGGATTCGGAGTGCAGATCGCAGCGGCGTTTGGAGCGGCGGTAGTGGCCATTGATATTGACCACGAGCGTCTGGGGCTGGCCGCTCACCACGGCGCTTCTCTTACGCTCGATGCCAGTCAGATAAACGACAAAGACCTGAAATCCGCCGTTCGATCATTTGTGAAGCAGCGTGGCAGGAGCGGAATCGGCTTAAAGATTTTCGAAACCAGCGGCACCACGACGGGGCAAGCGACAGCATTCAGCCTGATCGATCACGGGGGCTACCTGGCTGTGGTTGGCTACTCACCCCGACCTGTGGAGATCCGCCTTTCCAACTTGATGGCGTTTGACGCCACTGCCCGAGGCAACTGGGGATGCCCGCCAGAACAGTATCCGGCGGCCCTGGCCTTGGTGTTGGAAGGCAAAGTCGCCCTGCACCCTTATGTTGAAGAGCACTCGCTGGATGAAGCTCCGGAAATACTTGAAGCGGTGCACAAACACGCAATCCGGCGTCGCGCCATTCTGATTCCGCCGACTCATTGAGGAAACCCATGAAGAATCACAATCTCGTCGAAGACTTCAGTCCGCAAGAAATCATCGTAGAACACCGCCCCGCGCTGGACCACTCCGGCAAACCCGTCGAAGAACTGCACAACGTCTGGATCACCCTGAATAACCCCGCCGAACTGAACGCCTACACGACTACCATGATCAAAGAAGTCATCCTTGCTCTGCGCCAGGCCAGCAATGACCGTGCAGCGGTAAACGTGGTTCTCACCGGGGCTGGCAACCGCGCATTCTGCGCCGGTGGCAACACGCGGGAATATGCAGACGTCTATGCTGGCGCTCCCGGAGAATACCGGCAATACATGCGCCTCTTTAACGACATGGTCACCGCCGTTTTGCAATGTGACAAGCCAGTGGTTTGTCGCGTCAACGGGATGCGCGTGGGCGGCGGCCAGGAAATCGGGATGGCATGCGACTTTTCGATTGCCAGCGATCTCGCCATCTTCAGCCAGGCTGGCCCCAAGCACGGCTCAGTGCCGGACGGAGGCAGCACGGATTTTCTGCCCTTATTCGTGGGAATTGAACGGGCTATGTATAGCGCCACCCTTTGTCAGCCCTGGACCGCGCACCGTTTTTACTGGCTGGGCGGCCTTACCGAAATTGTTCCAGTGCTCAAGCTGAATGGCGATTGGATTCCCAATCCACTGGTTGTTACCGATCGCTTGCTCGACGCTTACGGGAGAGTCGTGCTAGGTGAATGGAAGACCGGAGCCGAGCAGCAAGAGGGCAAGGCCCTGATGGCGAAGGCCACCACTGATTTCACTCTTCTTGACGAAGCGGTGGAGAGGTTGTGTACACGGATCCTCTACACCATGCCCGACTGTCTGACCAAGACCCTCGAAAGTCTGCGCAAGCACAAGCTGGAACACTGGGACCGCAATCGCGAAAGCAATCGTGCCTGGTTGGCGTTGAACATGATGACCGAGGCAAACGCCGGNTTCCGCGCCTTCCACCACGGCACGAAGAACCAACGAGAGGCAAACTTTGTACTCCTGCGGCAGCGTTTAGCGGAAGGTGCACGGTGGAATGANGATCTTATCCGTGAAATCGCTCCATGGGTCAATCAAGAAACGATTGATAAGGAAGTGATCGATAAAGAAGAGGTCGATCGGGAAGTAAAAGTGGGGAAATGAGCTTGGGTGAGAAATCGGAACTTGGCGGCCAAGTAGCCGTTATCACCGGCGGTTCTGGCGGCATTGGGACGGCAATCATTGATGCTCTTCACAATGCTGGCGCCATAGCCATATCCCTGGATGTTTGTCCGCCCCAAAGTAGGGAGGCACTGTGGATCAAATGCGACGTGCGTGACGATGCGTCGGTCGCCGCAGCAGTCGGTGAAGTCATGCGCAAACACCAGCGCATTGATTTGACAATTCATGCTGCCGGAATCTCACGCGAGGCTGTCATCTGGAAGCTCAGCGTGGAAGACTGGGATCTGATCCATTGCGTCAATCTTCGTGGAGCGTTCTTGCTGCTACGCCACACGATCCCCGTCATGCGACAAGGGACAGGCGGTCGCGTTGTGCTGATCGGCTCCATCAACGGATCGCGCGGGAAGTTTGGCACATCGGCATACTCCGCTAGCAAGGCTGGTCTGCTCGGATTGGCGAAAAGTGTTGCCCGCGAAGTCGGCCGTTTCGGGATTCTCATTAACGTGGTTGAGCCGGGTTGGGTTCGCACTCCACTGACCGAAGCCTTGCCCAAAGAGATTCAGGATGCCGCCGTGGCCGAGAGCCCTCTCGGAAAATTGCTGGAGCCGTCCGACGTCGCGGCTGCGGTCCTCTTTCTATGTGGATCTGGGTCAAGTCACGTCACGGGACAGATTCTACGAGTGGATGGCGGACAGTATCTTGGAGCCTATTGAAATGTTTCCGCGAGATGGAGGATAGACCAATGACGAAGCAAGCGAGTTCGGATCAGCGTTGCGTAAGATGCGGCCGCGTCGCGGCTGAAACTGACAAGTTCTGTGCCGAGTGTGGCTTCTTCCTGCGTGATGCCCACATCGACCAGCGCCTGTTGCTCGCTCTTGAACAAGAACGCCAAGGACGCAGTGAGCAAGCCCGTCACGAATTGCAAAGGCTGCTGCAAGCCGAACCCGATCACGTGCTTGCCAATCATCTGCTGGGCACCTTTTACTTTCACCAAGGAACCTTGGAGTTGGCGATCGAGCACTATGAGAGGGCATTGCAGGCTGCGCCGTCTTTCGTGTTGGGCTACTACGATCTAGGCGTAGCCTGGTACCACCGCGGCAACATGCTCGAGGCCGCACGCGCCTTTTTGCGTTGCCTTGAAATCGATCCCGACTACAAAGCCGCGCACTACCGCCTGGCAATTTCGCTGTTTCATTCCGGCTTGCTCGAGGAAGCGCGTGAGCACTTCGAGCAGTCTCTTGTGCTCACTCCTGAATACCTTATGGCCCATTATCATCTGGGAGTGATTTATGAACGGCAGGGTGATATGGAAAAGGCAACGCGCGAATTCGAGCGCAGTTGCGAAGAGAGTATTGGAGAAGTGAGCAGTTTCTATCATCTGGCAACGATCCGGCGTGCCCAGAACGACGAAGCTGGAGCCACCGCACTTCTCCGTCGCGCCCGTCAGTTCGGTGAAGCACAGAAGGCAGCTAGTTAGGGGATATTTGAGCATGTGCCCAAAGAAGGCGCCATGAACTCCGCGGAGGAGCACAACCTGATTTTCGATTGGGCTGCCCAAGGTCCAAGGCGTGCGCCGTGGCCGGATCACGTGATGCTCGACGACGAGACGTTACGCGACGGCCTGCAGAGCCCTTCAGTCAGCGACCCTTCCCTCGAGACGAAGGTGGCGATCCTCCATCTCATGGAGAACCTGGGAATCGAAACTGCCGACGTGGGGCTTCCCGGAGCCGGACCTCAACAGCGTGAAGCAGTCACCACGCTTTGCCGCGAGATCGACCGTGAGCGCATGCGTATCCGCCCGAATTGCGCAGCGCGCACCATGATGGTCGATATCCAGCCGATTGCCGAGATCGTGCAGGCTACGGGTGTTCCCATCGAAGCCTGTCTGTTCATCGGCAGCAGTCCCATTCGCCAGTACGCGGAGGAGTGGTCCCTCGAAGATATTCTTCGTCATACGCGTGAAGCAATCTGCTTTGCAGTCAGAGAGGGACTGCAGGTAATGTACGTCACCGAAGATAGCGTACGATCCTCGCCGGAACATTTGAGGACCCTCTTCATGGCGGCAATCGACGCTGGCGCGAAGAGACTCTGTCTTTGTGACACGTGTGGTTCGGCCGTTCCTGATGGCGTCTGGAACCTGGTTTCCTGGGTCAAGTCCCTGCTCATGGAACTAGGTGTAGACGTGGGCATCGACTGGCATGGCCATCGCGACCGCGGTCTGGACATGGGCAACACGCTCGCGGCCATTGAAGCAGGGGCCACTCGCGTCCACGGCACAGCTCTTGGAATCGGAGAACGGGTTGGCAATACTCCCATCGAGCAATTGCTGGTTAACCTGAAACTCCTTGGCATACGCCGCGACGACCTTTGCCGGTTGCCAGAGTATGTCGAGTTAGTCTCGCAAGCCACGGGTGTTCCGGTGCCTGTGAACACTCCCATTGTGGGCCGGGACGCCTTCCGCACGGCGACGGGCGTGCATGCGGCAGCGGTCATCAAGGCCCACAAGAAAGGGGACAACTGGCTGGCCGATCGTGTTTATTCAGGTGTCCCCGCGGCCTGGCTGGCGCGCAAGCAGGAAATAGAGATTGGCCCGATGTCGGGCAACTCGAACGTCATCTATTATCTCAATGCACATGGGCTGCCAGGCACGGCAGAAGTTGTGCAGGCCGTTATGCAGGCGGCGAAGAATTCCACCAAGGTCTTGACGCTGGAAGAAGTCGGCGAGATCGTCCGCACTATAAGTGGGTTGGAGCGAGAACAAGCCTCGACAGTGGAAGGTAGGTACTAAGTCCTAAAGGCCTTCTCACTTTGTTGACGCGTCGAAACAAATTTCTTAGGACGCGTTTGCGTACCCGCCTTTGAGCGAATCACGAAAGTTATTCCGGAGCCCTGAACCGGAGTGATCACCATCACAATTCCTTGTGACTTCGATCATCGTTTCCGAGACGAATCTTTGGTATTGAAGTACATTGCGCAACCTCGGGTGCAGATCGCCGCATTGGGGAGAGGGACGTGAACTTGTTCAAGGATATCGAACACCTCATTCGGCTGGCAGCGGTCATTGCAATAGCGCTGGTGGCTTTCGTCATTCTGCGGGCTGCGGTCGTACCTCGCAGCTTTGGGCA
>JGI12269J14319_10000451_pt1 | contig 38996 bp, 31 predicted proteins | sample PeaSoiSIISIP2007_FD_14319 | JGI IMG/M metagenome (IMG submission 14319)
CCAAACCGGGCCGCGGTCCCCGACTGCGGCGAGCGGTCGGGACCCAGTCGCAGGTGCGGCGAGGGGCCGGGACCCGACTGCCCGGGATCCGGCCCACGGCGCTGCCGGCCAAGGGGGGCGCCGACTGGTACCGGCGCGGCGTCTTCTACGAGGTCCACACGCGTGGGTTCTTCGACGCCAACAACGACGGCATGGGCGATCTGGGCGGGCTGCGCGCCAAGCTGGACTACCTCGAGTGGCTCGGCATCGATTGCCTCTGGCTGCTGCCGTACTACCCGTCGCCGTTGCGCGACGGTGGCTACGACATCAGCGACTTCCTGACCGTGCACCCCGACCTCGGCTCGCTCGACGATCTGGTGGAGTTCCTCGACGACGCGCACCGGCGCGGTATCAGGGTGATCGCCGACCTCGTCATGAACCACACCAGCGACCAGCACCCTTGGTTCTTGGAGTCGCGCTCGTCGCGCCACAACCCCAAGTCCGACTGGTATGTGTGGAACGACGACGACCAGCGGTGGCCCGAGGCCCGCGTCGTCTTCGTGGACGTGGAGACCTCGAACTGGACGTGGGAGCCCCAGCGGGAGCAGTACTACTGGCACCGCTTCTATTCGCACCAACCGGACCTGAACTACGAGAACCCCGACGTCGTTCAGGCCATGTTCGGCGTGGTTCGGTTCTGGCTCGATCTGGGCCTGGACGGCTTCCGTCTCGACGCCGTTCCCTACCTCTTCCAGCGCGACGGCACGACGGGGGAGAACCTCCCCGAGACCCACGCCCTTCTCCGCCAGCTCCGCAAGGAGGTGGACTCCGCCCATCCCAACCGGGTGCTCCTGGCCGAGGCCAACCAGTGGCCCGCCGACCTGGTGGACTACTTCGGCGACGGCGACGAGTGCCACATGTGCTTCCACTTCCCCCTGATGCCCCGACTGTTCATGGCGGTCCGGCGCGAGCAGCGCTTCCCGGTCACGGAGATCCTGGCCCAGACGCCCGAGATCCCGTCGCACTGCCAGTGGGCGATCTTCCTCCGCAACCACGACGAGCTCACGCTCGAGAAGGTCACCGAGGAAGAGCGGGACTACATGGTGGCGGAGTACGTCAAGGACCCGCGCATGCGGCGGCACATGGGCATCGGCCGGCGCCTGGCCCCGCTCCTCGACGGGGACCGCCGGCTGGCCGAACTGCTGCACGCCGTCCTCTTCTCGCTGCCGGGGAGCCCGGTCATCTACTACGGCGACGAAGTGCTCATGGGCGACAACGTCTATCTCGGTGACCGGGACTCGGTGCGCACGCCCATGCAGTGGAGCCCCGACCGCAACGGGGGGTTCAGCCGCGCCGACTTCGCCCAGCTCTACCTGCCGCCGCTCATGGACCCCGTCTACGGCTACGAGGCGGTCAACGTCGAGGCGCAACAGCGCAACCCGAGCTCGCACCTGCACTGGCTCCGGAGCATCCTGCAGACCCGCAAGCAGTTCCCCGTGTTCGGGACGGGCGCCTTCGACCTGGTGTCGTGCGCCAACCCGTCGATCCTCGCCTATGTGCGCAGCCCCGATCCCGGGGGCACCGCCGGCCCCGGGGGGCGCAACCGCCGCGCCGGGCGTGGCGTCCGGCCGGGACGGGGCGCCCGGGGCGGGGGCCGCGGCGAGGACGGCCCCGGAACGGAGAACCCCGTGCTGTGCGTGCACAACCTGAGCCGCTTCGCTCAGCCGGCCGAGCTCGACCTGGCCCGGTGGGCGAACCGCACTCCTGTGGAGCTGCTGGGCCGGATACCGTTCCCCACTGTGGGCGGTGCGACGTACGGCGTGACGCTCGGGCCCTACGGGTTCTACTGGTTCGAGCTGCTCGGGGAGCAGTCGGCTGAGCCCGGCATCCCGAACCCCGGGATGCCAGCGTGACGCCCCCGGACACCACCGTGGTGGGCGTGTCCGACGCGGCCCGCGCCGCGCTGGTCGACCTGCTCTCCGCCTACGCGGCCCGCCGTCCCGGTTGGGATCCCGAGGCCCCGGTGCGCGTGCTCGAGGCGGAGGCGCTCGTCGCCGGACGCCCCGGTATCGTCGATGTCATCGCCGATGCCGGTGGGCGCCTGGTCCACGTCGTCCTCGGTCTGCGGTCTCCGGGCGACCAGCCGCGCGTCGTGCCCGACGGCGACGACGGCGTCATCGGAGAGTTCGAGGACCACGACGGTCCGGCTGTGGTGATCGACGCCACACGCGATCCCGAGGTCGCCGCCATGCTCCTACAGCAGGTGTCGGGCGAGGAGGTCGGCCCGAACCTGGTCCGGCTGCTTCGCGAGGACCCGTCGTCGGTCACCCTGGCCATGGAGGACCGCATCTCCTTCACCGTCTACAACCACATCGTCGACGGCCCGCGCCCCGAGCTCGAGGTGTTCCTCGCCCTCGACGAAACGGGGTTCAACCACCTGGCGGCGCCGGTCGGGGTGTGGCGACGCGCCGGGCGCGATCTCGGGGTGGTGCAGGAGTACCTGCCCGGAGCATCGTCGGGCTACGCCTTGGCCATGACGTCGGTGCGCGACCTGTACGCGTCGGGCGGCCCGCCCGAGCTGGCCGGGGGCGACTTCGGGGCGGAGGCGCACCGAATCGGCACCATGACGGCGCGTATGCACCTGTGTCTCGACAAGGCCTTCGGCCGGCGGACCGGCGACATGGCGCAGTGGGCCCGCGACGTCGAGGCATCGCTTCGGGAGCTCGAGCCCGCCATCCTCGACCGGCCCGAGGTGGTGCAGGTGCTCGGCGAGCTTCGGGCGCTGCAGGTGCCGTCGGAGGCCATCCGCACGCACGGCGACTTCCATCTCGGACGGACGTGCCGTACCGAGCAGGGCTGGTACGTGGTGGACTTCGCCGCCGGCGGGCGCCCCACCTCGAACGCCGGGGCCGTCGTCGCTCCCGGTGGCGAGGGTCCGGTGTTCCGCTCCCCGGTGGCCGACGTGGCCGACATGCTGTGGTCCTTCGGCCTCGTGGCCCGCACCGCGGCCGACGAGCGCGACCCATCCGGGCGCGAGGGCCTGAGCGAGCTGGCCCAGGCCTGGGAGACGCGCAACCGGCGGGCCTTCCTGGCCGGGTACCTCGGCGTGCCCGGGATCAGCGGCCTCGTGCCACCGGGGCGCGACGCGCTGCGCGTTCTGACGGAGGCGTTCGAGCTCGTGCGGGCCGCGGTCCACGAGGCTCGGAGCAACAGGGACTGACCCGCGCCGTGGGTGCGTCCCGGCACCGAACCCGGTGGCCGCCACCCGGGTATCACGTGCCGGCGTCGACACCGTGGTCGCGGTCCGGCCGGCACGCTCTCGACCGTGGGCTCTCGGCCAGGGGTGACCGAGCCCGACCCGCCGCCGGCGTGCACCTTCCTAGGATGGGCTCATGCGAATCGGCATCCTGACCGGCGGGGGCGACTGCCCGGGGCTCAACGCGGCGATCCGGGCGGTGGTGCTGTCGGCCCAGATCGACCACGACGACGAGGTCGTCGGATACCTCGACGGGTGGAAAGGTGTGCTCGAAGACGACTTCACCGCCCTCCCCGCCGACCGGTGCCGGGACATCCTCGCCCTGGGGGGGACGATCCTGGGGACGTCACGCACCAACCCCTTCACGATCGACGGTGGACCTGAGCGGGCCGTCGAGAACTTGCGTTCTCACGGCGTGGACGCCCTGGTGGCGATCGGGGGTGAGGACACCCTCGGCGTGGCCAACCGGCTCGGTGCGATGGGCGTCGACGCCGTCGGCATCCCGAAGACGATCGACAACGACCTGTCGGGCACGGAGGTGACGTTCGGGTTCGACACCGCCGTCCAGATCGCCACCGAGGCCATCGACCGCCTGCGGACGACGGCCGAGTCCCATCACCGCGTCATCGTGTGCGAGGTCATGGGTCGGCATGCGGGCTGGATCGCCACCCACGCCGGGATCGCCGGCGGCGCCGCCGACATCATCGTGCCCGAGGTGCCGTTCGAGCTCGACGCGGTGTGCCAGCGGCTGCAGCGCCGGCACATGGGTGGGCGGTTCTCGTCCATCGTGGTCGTCTCCGAAGGTGCGGTACCCGCCGAGGGTCCCGAAGCCGAGGTGGCCCGCAGCGCGTTGTCGGGGATGCCGGTCGACCAGTTCGGCCACGCCCGCCTGGGCGGGATCGGGGCCTGGCTGGCCCAGGAGATCGAGCGGCGGACGGGGTTCGAGGCCAGGGTCACGATCCTCGGACACATCCAGCGGGGTGGCTCGCCGTCCGCCTTCGACCGCGTGCTCGCCACCCGGTTCGGCGTGGCGGCCGTGGAGGCCGTGCACGAGGGTGCGTTCGGCTCGATGGTCGCGCTCAAGGCCGGGCAGATCGTGCGGGTGCCGATCTCCGAGGCCGTGGCCAAGACGAAGACGGTCGACCTCGAGCTCTACCGATCGGTGGCGGGCTTGTTCCTCGGCTAGCCCGGCAAGGCGGCTAGGCCGGCACGGCGACGCGGAGCTCCTCGGTCGCCTGCTCCGGGGCCACGATGTTGATCAGGACCCCGGTCCCCGCCTCGAACCCTGCCGCCGTTGTCAGCTTGGGCCACACGTGGGCGTGCCAGTGGTACGGCTCGGGTGCCCGGTACGGCGCGGAGTGGAAGACCACGTTGTACGACACGTCGCCCAGGCGCTCGTGCAGGGAGCCGAGCACCATCCGCAGGGACCGTCCCACCGCAGCGAGGTCCGCCGGCGTCGCCCGATGCAGGTGCGGGCCGTGGGTGCGGGGGATGATGAGCATCTCGTACGGGGTGCCGCTCCAGAACGGGGACACCACGAGGACGCGCTCGTTGGCGTAGACCACGCGGTGCTTGGCGTCCTCTTCGGCGTCCACGGTCGTGCACAGCAGGCAGCGGCCGGCGAAGCGGGCGAACCCCGCCTGCTCCTCGGCGAGCTCGCGGGGCACGAAGGACATGCCGAGGAGCTGGCCGTGAGGATGCTCGATCGACGCCCCCGCCTCGCGCCCGGCGTTGACGATGGCCTGGCTGTAGCGAAGCCCAGGCACCGTGGAGTGTTCCTCGATGCGGTCACGGATGGCCGCCATGACCAGGACGGCCTGCTCTTCGGAGATGCCCTCCCACCCGTGGTCGTGGTCGGGGGACAGGACGAGGACCTCGTGGATCCCGCCTGCGGTGGCCTGGGTGAACACCGGGCCGCGGTTTTCCACCACGAACGGGTGGTCGCCCTCGAAGGCGGGGTAGAGATTGGGTACCACCCGCACCAGCCACGAGCCGCTCGAGCCGTAGGTCTCGAGCGCCGGAGGGGTGGATTCCTCGTTGCCGGGGCAGAACGGGCACGGACGAGTGGTGTCGGCTTGGACCGGCGTCGCCCGCGGAGCGAATGCGAACGGGCGCTGAGAGCGGTCGACGCTGACCACCACCCACCGGCCGGTGAGCGGGTCCAAGCGCAGTTGGTTCGTCATGCGATGCCCCCCGGCGTGGTCGCTCCCTCCACCGTAGTCGTGCCTGTCGTCATCATCTCATTACCTGTCAGTAACCCGGCGAGGTCTCTCCTCCGTTGCACGAATTCCCTGTTCATGAGCCTCGCGCCGCGAGTGGGTCGTGTCGTGGGATGGTCCCGCTGCTTGATTCCAGGCTAGTCGCCCCGGTCCGGCAGACGGATTCATATGGCGCCATTGTTTCGTGGTGTCGCTGTGACGACCGGGACGGTTGGAGCTGGTGGGGGTTCTGTTGTTCGACTCCCGGGCTTTCCGGGTTTCACCGGTCCCGATCGGCCTCCACCGGGCCGCGCCTGGCGGTGCACCACCGAGCGCGACGACGATGGCCGCCGTGAAAGCAGCGGTGACGGCCCGGTGACGGTCCCGGTCAGGGTCCCGGTCAGGGTCCCGGTCAGGGTCCCGGTCAGGGTCCCGGGGCCCGGGTTCATGGCCGTCGTCCATCCCGTGCCGACGGGCCCGTTGTACACCATCCTCCTCCTCCTCCACGTCCTGTGCGCCGTGGTGGGCTTCGGCGCCATGGTGCTCACCGGTGCCCAGGCCGCCCGGGCGCGGCGGGGGCCGTCGGGTCCCGGCGCGGGCGGGGTGCGTCGGTACTTCCGTCCCGGCGTGAACTGGGCGGGGCGGGCGCTCTACGGGGTGCCGCTCTTCGGTTTCGCCCTCATCGCCGCGAGCGGCGGAGCCTTCACCAGCGGCGACGGCTTCGTGGTGGTGGGGATCGGCGTCTGGCTGGTGGCCGCGCTCGTCTCAGAGGTCGTGGTCTGGCCCGGCGAGCGGCGGATCCAGGCCGAGATCAGCGAGCGCTGGGGAGATCCGTCGTCGGCCCCCGCCCTCGACCGCCAGTGTCGGAACGTGGTGTGGGCGTCGACCGTGCTGGCCGTGCTGTTCGTCACTGCCACCGTCGTCATGGTGGGCAAGCCTTGAGCGGGCGGTACCGGACCTAGCCTGGGGCGATGGAGGCATATCTCGACCATGCCGCCACGACGCCGCTGCGTCCGGAGGCGTTGTCGGCGATGCTGCCGTACCTCACCGAGCACTTCGGCAACCCGTCGGGCGCCCACGGGGTGGCCCGACGCGCCCGCCACGCCGTCGACGACGCCCGCGACGAGGTGGCCGCCTGCCTGGGGTGCGAACCGGGGGAGGTCGTGTTCACGGCCGGGGGCACCGAATCTGACAACCTGGCCGTGCTCGGGGCCCACGCCGCCGGGCGGGGCACCGTGGTGTGCACTGCGGTGGAGCATCACGCCGTCGGTCGTCCGTGTGCCGCGCTGGGGGGGACGGTGGTGTCCGTCGTGCCGTCCGGGGTGGTCGACCTGGAAGCGCTGGCGCGTGTCCTCGGGCCCGAGGTCGGGCTCGTCTCGGTCATGTCGGCCAACAACGAGGTGGGGACGGTGCAGCCGCTGGCCGAGGTGGGCGCGCTCGTTCGTCGCCGCTCGCCCCACGCGTTGCTGCACACCGACGCTGTCGCCGCCGTCGGTTGGTTGGACGTGGCCGGCGAGACCGCCGTGGCCGACCTCGTGTCGATCAGCGCCCACAAGTTCGGCGGGCCCAAGGGCGTGGGGGCCCTCGTGGTCCGGTCGGGGGCCGCCCTGGCACCGGTGCTCCACGGCGGAGGGCAGGAGCGCGACCGCCGGCCAGGGACCCACGACGTCGCCGGCGTGGTCGGCATGGCCGTCGCCCTGCGGTCCGCCACCGACGGGCGGGAACACGCGGTGCGGCGGGTCGGGGCCCTGCGCGATCGCCTGGCGGACGGACTGGCGGCCTCGGTGGCCGGCCTGCGGGAGACCGCGTCGCACCCGGGACCGGACGGACGTCCTGATCGATCGGGCAAGGTCGCCGCCAGCTGCCACGTGTGCATCGACGATGTCGATCAGGAGGAGTTGCTCGTGCTCCTCGACGACGCCGGGGTGAGTGCGTCCGCCGGCGCGGCGTGTGCCAGCGGTGCGGTCGAGCCGAGCCACGTGCTGCGGGCCATGGGCCTCAGCCGCCGACAGGCGACAACGGCGGTCCGCTTCTCTCTCGGGTACACGAGTACCTCGGCGGAGGTGGACCACGTGCTGGCCGTGATGCCCAAGATCGTGGAGCGACTCCGCCACTGAGAAAACGAGGCCACGGCTTCCGCCGGGGTCGGAGACCCCCTCGGTATCTGCCACTTAGCGCAGTCAGATCATCTCATTGTGTGATGATTGCGCGCAGCTGGTCCGACCTGCGTCTTCCCTGGTGGCGAGAGCGTTGCGAGGAAGTTGGGTCAGTGGGCTGTTGAGGATGTTGGCCGAGTGTTCAGAGAGCCTCCAGCGGACGTTCCGGTCACCGAGGGGGAGGGGTCGACGGGCACAGCCCCGTCGTACGCTGGGCGCCGTGCGAGTGCTGGTGGCCATGTCCGGCGGTGTCGACTCCTCGGTGGCCGCCGCCGCGCTCGTGGCCGCCGGGCACGACGTGGTGGGGGCCACCCTCAAGCTGTGGGGCGGGCCGAGCGACAGCGGGTGCTGTTCGGTCACCGACGTGGAGGACGCCCGCCGTGTCGCTCGGCATCTCGGCGTCGACCACCACGTCTTCAACTTCACCGACGCCTTCGAGGACACGGTCGTCGGGCCCTACGTCTCGGAGCACGCACTCGGCCGGACACCCAACCCCTGCATCGAGTGCAACCGCCGGGTGAAGTTCGGCCTGCTGCTGGAGCGCAGCGAGCGGTTGGGGTTCGACGCGCTGGCCACCGGTCATCACGCCCGGGTGGAGCAGCGCGGCGCCGTGGCACGTCTGCGCCGGGGGGCGGACCGGGCCAAGGACCAGTCCTACGTGCTCGCCGTGCTCGGGCCGGCGGCGCTGCGACGGGTGATCCTGCCCGTCGGGGCGATGACCAAGTCCGAAGTCCGGACCCTGGCCGGCCGCCTCGGGCTGCCCACCGCGCTCAAGCCCGACAGCCAGGACGTGTGCTTCATCCAGCGCCGCGCCGGGCGGGCCGGATTCCTCGGCGCGCGCCTCGCCATGCACCCGGCCGACGTCGTGGACGCCACCAGCGGTGACGTCGTGGGCCACGTCCCGGCGGCCGAGCTCGTGACCGTCGGGCAGCGCCGAGGTCTCGGGACGTCGGTCGGCGGGCGCCGGCGCTACGCGCTGTCCGTCGATGTCGACGGGGGCAGTGTCACCGTGGGCAGCGCGGAGCAGGCGACGGCGGTCCACGTCCCCGTCGGCCCGCCGAGCTGGGCCGGGCCCGCCCTGGTGCCCGGTGACCGGGCCGAGGCCCAGACGAGCGCCCACGGATCGCCCGCCCCGTGCACGTGGACGGGTGACGCCGTGGTGTTCGACGAGCCCCGACCCCTCGTGGCGCCCGGACAGACGGTGGCCCTGTACGACGCCCGCCACCGCGACCTGGTGGTGGGGGCCGTGGTCGCGGGCCGGGCTCGGGATGTCGTCGACGGGGCGCCTGCGCCCTCCTCGACCGCGGGCTGAGCGCCGGTACGCTCCCGCGCATGTCGGACACGTCGGCCCCCTTCTCCGATGCCCGCCGGGCGGAGGAGCTCCGGCGGCTCATCACCCACCACGACGAGCGGTACTACCAGCTGGATGCACCCGAGATCGCCGACGCCGACTACGACGAGCTCGTCCGTGAGCTCCGGGCGATCGAGGAGGCCAACCCCGACCTGGTGACGCCGGACTCGCCCACGCGGCGCGTGGCCGGCGACCACTCGCCCCTGTTCTCGCCCGTGCACCACCGCACGCCGATGATGAGCCTGGACGACGCCTTCGGCATCGATCAGCTCCATGCGTGGTTCGACCGCATGGTGCGCATCGCACCCGACGCGGCCCAGGCCGCCTTCGTGTGCGAGCTCAAGATCGACGGCCTGGCCATGTCGCTCGTCTACGAGGACGGTCGTCTGGTCCAGGCGGCCACCCGGGGCGACGGGGTCACCGGCGACGACGTCACCGCCAACGTGGCCACCATCGCGGCGGTGCCCGGCGTGCTCGATTGGCCGAAGGGGCGCGGCCCGCGGCCGTCGCTGCTCGAGGTGCGGGGCGAGGTCTATATGCCGGTGTCGTCCTTCGAGCAGCTGAACAGGCGCCAGATGGAGGCCGGGCTCAAGACCTTCGCCAACCCGCGCAACTCGGCTGCGGGGTCGTTGCGCCAGAAGGACTCGAGGATCACCGCCTCGCGTGACCTGTCGTTCTGGGCCTATCAGCTCGGCGCCATGGAAGGGGGGAAGCCCGTGGCCAGCCACAGCGAGGCCCTCGGGCTGCTCCGCCAGTGCGGCCTTCCCGTGGACCCGGAGATCGAGGTGGTGCGGGGCACGGCCGACGTCGAGCGGTACTGCCGCCACTGGGAGGAGCATCGCCACGACCTCGACTTCGAGATCGACGGCGTCGTCGTCAAGGTCGACGACCTCGAGCTGCAGCGACGGCTCGGGTCCACGTCGCGTGCGCCGCGGTGGGCCATCGCCTTCAAGTTCCCGCCCGAGGAGCGCACCACCACGCTGTCGCGCATCATGGTGTCCATCGGTCGCACCGGCCGCGCCACGCCGTTCGCAATCCTCGAGCCCGTGTTCGTGGGGGGGTCGACCGTCGGTCTCGCCACCTTGCACAACGAGGACCAGGTGCAGCTGAAGGACGTGCGACCGGGGGACACCGTCATCGTCCGCAAGGCGGGCGACGTGATCCCCGAGGTGGTGGCACCGGTGCTCTCCGCCCGTCGCCGTGGCGCGCGCCGGTGGCGGTTCCCCACCACGTGCCCCAGTTGCGGCGGTCCACTGGTGCGCCTCCCGGGGGAGAGCGACACCTTCTGCACCAACATCGACTGCCCGGCCCAACGCGTGCAGCGCATCGTGCACTTCGCCTCGCGTGGTGCCCTCGACATCGAGGGCCTGGGCGAAAAGCGCGTCGTCCAACTGGTGGAGGCGGGCCTGCTGTCGGACCCCGGGGACGTCTACTCGCTGCGGTCGGAGACGCTCGTCACCCTCGAGCGTTTCGGCGACCTGTCGGTGGACAACCTCCTCGCCGCCGTCGAGGCGTCCAAGGGCCGGCCGCTCAGCCGGCTCCTCGTCGGTCTCGGCATCCGCCACCTCGGGCCCACGGGCAGCCGGGCCATGGCCCGCGCCTACGGATCGCTCGACGCCCTCATGGACGTGGACGTCACCGAGTTGGCGGCCGTCGAGGGGATCGGGCCCGTCATCGCCGACAGCGTGGTCGAGTTCCTGGGGTCGCCCGCCAACCGGGCCGTCATCGACAAGCTGCGCGCCGCCGGGGTGGGCCTGCGCGAGCCGGGCGCCGGCGCCGCCGGGACCCGGGGGGATCCGGCCGCTTCGACGGGTGCCGCCGGTGCCGCCGCCGGCGGGGATGGTGACACCTCGCCCGGGGACGGCACGTCGGACGGTGTGCCGCAGACCCTGCAGGGACGGTCCGTCGTGGTGACGGGCACGCTCGAGGGGTACACCCGCGAGGAGGCCGAGGAGGCCATCGTGGTCCGGGGCGGCAAGTCGCCGGGGAGCGTGTCCGCCCGGACCTGGGCCGTCGTGCTCGGCACCGAGCCGGGCAGCGCCAAGATCAGCAAGGCGGAGGAACTGGGGATCCCCGTGGTCGAGGGCTCCCGTTTCGCCGAGCTCCTGGAGTCCGGCGCCATACCGAGCGCCTGACCCGCGCCGGGCGCGCACCCGGGGTGCCGGCCGGACCGCGCTGCGGGATCGGGTTCCCCCTGCGCTCGAACATCGCTTCGCCGCGGCCACCCTGTCACGCGCCGTGGTGTCCACCGATCTGCGACCGGTCGTCGGTAGCCTGGTCCGGGCCGATGTCGACGATCACCGAATCCATCGGGCGCGTCCTTGCCGGCCGCTACCGCATCGAGTCCGCACTCGGCAGCGGGGCGTCCGCCAACGTGTTCGCCGCCTTCGACACCACGCTGCAGCGGCGCGTGGCCGTCAAGGTCCTGCACCCCGCCCTGGCCGCCGACGGCGGCTTCCTGCGACGGTTCCGCTCCGAGGCCCAGTCCGCCGCCGCCCTCACGAATCCCCACGTCCTCGCCGTCTACGACTGGGGTGAGGACATCCAGGGACCGTTCCTCGTGCTCGAGTTCCTGGGCGGAGGCTCCCTGCGGGACATGCTCGACCAGGGGACCCGGCTGAGCGTGTCGCAGGCGGTGGCGGTCGGCATGCAGGCGGCCGAGGGGCTCGCCTACGCCCACGGCCGGGGCTTCGTCCACCGGGACGTCAAGCCGGCCAACCTCCTGTTCGACGTGGAGAGCCGCCTGCGGGTGGCCGACTTCGGGCTGGCCCGCGCCATCTCGGAAGCGGCCATGACCGAGCCGGAAGGGACGGCGGTGGGCACGGCCCGCTACGCCGCGCCGGAACAGGCGCAGGGGATGCGGACCGACGGCCGCGCCGACGTCTACGCCCTGGCCCTGGTCCTCTACGAATCGGTCACCGGCGTGGTCCCCTTCACCGCCGACACCGTGGTGGCCACCTTGCAGGCCCGTGTCGGCGCCCAACTCCCGCCCCACGACGCCCTCGGTCCGTTGGCCGCCGTCCTGGCCGAGGCGGCGACTCCCGACGTGGGCAACAGGCTCCAGGCGCCCGCCCTCGCCGCCAAGCTGCGTGCGCTCGCCGCCGAGCTCCCCGCCCCCGAACCGCTGCGCCTCGCCGGTGCGGGGGGGACCGGCATCGTCCCGGCGCGGACCGACCCCGTGCCGGACCGGGACCTCACCCAGCACGGCATGGGTGCCCCGCCCCAGGCCCCGGCCCCGGCTCCGGGGCGGCGCTCGGGGCGTGGCGGGGACGATCCCGACGTGCTCGCCTTCGCCACCGCCGTCGGTCTCACCGAGGAACCCACCGTGCCCCGCCGGCGACGGCGGCGCTGGCCCTGGGTCACCGCCATCGTCGTGGTGGCCCTGGCCGTGCTGGGTGCCGGCACCGACCTCCTCCTCCAGAAGACGAAGCTGCTCACGCCGAGCCACGAGCTGCCGTCGGTCACGGGTCTCAGCACCGCGCAGGCCGACACCGCCCTGCGCCACGACCACTTCGTCGTGGACGTGGTCGGCCACAGCGACTCGATCACCGCCCCCCTCGGCCAGATCCTCAGCCAGAAGCCGCTGCCCGGGAAGAGGATGAAGGAGGGGAGCTCGGTGGCGGTGGTGCTGTCGGCCGGGCCCCCGCCGGTGACCGTGCCGGTGCTGGCGGCCGTGACCGGCGACTGCCCCGCCATCACGGCCCTGCTGGCCAAGTCCCACCTGCAGACGGCGTGCACCGACCCCGACTCCACCAGCGTGCCCAAGGGCAAGGTCATCGACTGGAACCCGAAGGGCACCGCGCTCTACGGCTCCACCGTCACCGTGGCCGTGTCGGCCGGTCCGCCGCTGGAGAGCATCGCCTCACTCACCGGGCAGACATGTCAGGGGGCCACCACCACCTTGCAGGCCGTGGGGCTGGTGGCGGTGTGCTCCGACCAGTACACGACCACCGGCGTCCAGAGTGGCGAGGTGATCAGCTGGTCCCCGACCGGCCAGGCACCCGAGGGCTCGACGGTCACCATCCTCATCTCCGAGGGACCCCCCCTCGTCACCGTCCCCGCCGCCGTGGTGGGCGAGACCGTGGCCGAGGCCATCACTACCCTGGAGAGCGCCAATCTCGTGCCGGGCACGGACCAGGGTCCGTTGTCGGGGCAGGTCTTCGACGCCAATCCTGCTCCGGGCGCCCAGGTCCCCGAGGGCTCGACGGTCACCCTGTACAGCCGGTAGGGGGCGGCGCCCGGTGGCAGGTGCGACGGGCGCGGGCGCGGGGCCGGGGGCAGCCGCGGGGCCGGGGGAGGCAGGGGTGCGGCGGGAGACGGCGAAGAAGGCCTGCGAGCTGTGCGAGGCCGCCCGCCTCACCACCTGGTACCACGAGGACGACGTGTGCTGGGTGGCGGACTGCGAGATCTGCGCCGTACCCATGGTGGTGTGGCGGGTCCACGGCACCGATCCGCCGCCCGAGGCGCGCCGGCACATGGTCGAGGAGCTGGGCCGGGTGGCCGACACGGTGCTCGGCGCCGGGACCTGGTCGCTCGACGCCGTCATGCGCCAGATCCCCGACCACTTCCACGCCCATGCCCGTGATCCGGGCTGGTGGATGCGCCGCGTCGGCGCCGTCCGGCGCTAGCGCCGGCGCGGGCCGAGCGCGAGCGGGGGCTGGTGGTGTTCGTCGACCGCGGCGATGCCGGGCGCCGGTTGGCCGCCCTCCTCGGGGTGCCGGATGACGGCGCGGGTCGGAGCGTGTCGCCCGGGGACCGGTCCACCGGCGTCGCCACGAGCCCGACTGTGGGCCCGATGGTGGGCCCGACGGTCGGCCGGATGGTGGGCCCGATGGTGGTGGAGGGCATGGCGCGCGGCGGCGTCCCCGTGGCCGTCGAGATCGCCCGGGTCCTGGCGGCCCCCCTCGACGTCGTGGTGGTGCGCAAGCTCGGCCATCCGCACCAGCCCGAGCTCGGGCTCGGGGCCATCGCCGAGGACGGCGTGCGGCTGGTGAACGCCCGGCTGGTGGCGCAGCTGGGTGTGACCGGGGACATGATCGACGCCGTGGCCGCCCGCGAGGCGGTGGAGCTCGAGCGTCGTGTGCGGGTGTACCGCCGCGGGCGCCCGCCGCTGCCCGTGGAGGGCCGCACCGCCATCGTGGTCGACGACGGGCTCGCCACGGGATTCACCGCCCGCGCCGCCATCGAGGTCATGCGCCGGCGCCGCGCCGCCCGGGTCGTGCTGGCGGTGCCGGTGGGCCCCCCCGGTGCCGTCGCCGCGCTGGGCGAGGTGGCCGACGAGGTCGTGTGCGTGGAGGTCACCGAACGGTTCCTCGGCATCAGCGAGTGGTACGAGGACTTCCACCAGGTGGGGGACGACGAGGTGGCCAACCTGCTGGCGCAGTTCGCCGGGGACCGGTGATCAAGTACCTGGGGTCCAAGCGCCGGCTGGTGCCCGTGCTGGGCGAGATGGCGGCGCGGGCCGGGATCCGGACCGCCCTCGACCTGTTCACCGGGACGACCCGTGTGGCCCAGGCCTTCAAGGCCGGTGGCGCGCACGTCACGGCGGTCGACACCACCCGCTGCGCGGCGGTACTGGCCGCCTGCTACGTGGGCACCGACGCCCGGGTTGTCGACACCGCCTCGCTGGCGGGCGCGGTGTCGGCGCTCAACGCCGTCCCCGGCCGCGCCGGCTACGTGACCGAGACCTTCTGCCGGCGGTCCCGGTTCTTCCAGCCCGGGAACGGGGCCCGCATCGACGCCGTGCGTCACGCCATCGCCCGCGACCACGCCGGGACCCCGCTCGAGCCGGTGCTGCTGACCAGCCTGCTGGAGGCGGCCGACCGGGTGGACTCCACCACCGGGGTGCAGATGGCGTACGTCAAGCAGTGGTCGGACCGTTCGTTCCGTCCGCTCGAGCTGCGCGTCCCCCAGCTGCTCCCCGGGCCCGGCCGCGCCGTGCGGGGTGACGCCTGCGCCGTGGCCGCCGAGCTGGGGCCGTTCGACCTCGCCTACCTCGACCCGCCGTACAACCAGCACCGCTACGAGGCCAACTACCACATCTGGGAGACCCTGGTGGCGTGGGACGCCCCCGCCTTCTACGGCGTGGCCTGCAAGCGGACCGACATCCGCGACGGGCCCCGCAGCGTCTTCAACTCGCGCCGCACCATGTCCGAGGCGCTGGCCCGGGTGGTGGCGGCGGTGCGGTCCCGGCTCCTCGTGCTCTCGTACAACGACGAATCGTGGATGGCGCTCGACGACCTCGTCGACATGTGCCGGGTGCGGGGCCACGTGGAGGTCCTGGCTTTCACCTCCGCCCGCTACGTGGGGGCCCGCATCGGGATCCACAACCCCGCCGGCGAGCGCGTGGGCTCGGTCGGCAGGCTGCGGAACCTCGAGTACCTCCTGGTGGCGGGGGACCGCGCCGAGGTCCGTCATGCCGTGGCGCCCTGGCGCCACTCGGCGGCCGTGGACCTCGCCGGGCTGCCTCGCTGACCGGCGGGCCGGTCCGTTGCTTGCTTGACCCCCCCGCGCCGCCCTGCCAACGTGGGCGACGCCCGTGCACACGGGCAGACCGGTACGAGGGTCGGATCGCGGCGGACGAGGGAAGACGCCGTGGCGACAGGGGACGTCCCGCCGCGTCAGGACAAAGGGGAGGGCCAGGATGGGTGCGCTCGAGGGGAGGGTGGCGATCATCACCGGGGCGGGCCGCGGCATCGGACGCGAGCACGCCCTGCTGTTCGCCGCCGAGGGCGCCAAGGTCGTGGTGAACGACCTCGGAGGGGCCGTCGACGGGTCGGGTGACGACCGCACGTCGGCCGAGCAGGTGGTCGACGAGCTCCGCGCCATGGGGGCCGAGGCCGTGGCCAGCGGCGACGACGTGGCCAGCACGGAGGGGGCGCGGCGGCTCATCGCCACGGCCGTGGACACCTTCGGGGACCTGCACGTCCTCGTCAACAACGCCGGGATCCTGCGCGACCGGATGCTCGTCAACATGTCGGAGGAGGACTGGGACTCGGTCATCCACGTCCACCTCAAGGGCCACTTCCTCCCCACGCGCTGGGCGGCCGCCTTCTGGCGCGAGCGCACCAAGGACGGGCGCGCCGTGAGCGCCTCGGTGGTGAACACCTCGTCCACCTCGGGCCTGCTCGGCAATCCCGGGCAGACCAATTACGGGGCGGCCAAGGCGGGCATCGCCGCTTTCACCGTCATCGCCGCTCAGGAGCTGGCGCGCTACGGGGTCCGCGTCAACGCCATCGCCCCCGCGGCGCGCACGCGCCTGACCGAGCAGACGCCCGGGCTGGGCGACATCGTGCGGGCGCCCAGGGATCCCGGTTCTTTCGACGTCTGGCACCCGGCCAACATCTCGCCCTTGGTGGCCTACCTCGCCACCGAGAGTTGCCCCGTCAACGGCAAGGTGCTGTTCGTGCAGGGAGGGCAGGTGCGCGTCTTCCAGCCCTGGACCATGACCGACACCCTCGAGAAGAACGACCGCTGGACCGTGGACGAGCTGGCCAAGGAGCTGCCGGCGCTGCTCGAGGGGGGACCGGCCGCCCACCGGAAGTAGCGCCGGGTGCCGCCGGTAGCCTGGGGGCGCCGTGAGCCCCCCTGATCCACCTCCCGCTGACCGACGCGCCTCCACGGTGGTGCGCGCCCGCGTGCGCACCCACCTCGAGGGTCTCGGGGGCCGAGCCCGGTCGAGCCCGCACTACCGGTGGTGGGTGCTGTGGGTGTCGTTGTCGGGGCTGCTCGCCACCAACCTCCTGTTCACCGTGTTCGTGGTGGCGCTGCCCGAGGTGGCCCGGGGCCTGCACACCTCCGAGGCCGCCACGACCTGGGTCGTCACCGGGCCGATGCTCGCCTTCGGGGTGGTGGCGCCGCTCGTGGGCAAGGCCGGCGACCTCTTCGGCCACCGGCGGCTGTTCCTCATCGGTATCACCGCCGAGATGGTGGCCGCCGCCTTCTCCGTGCTGGCACCGAACATCGGGACCCTGATCGCGGCCCGCGTCCTGAGCGGCATGGTGGGGGCGTCGATCGGGGCGGCCTCGATGGCGCTCGTGATGTCGGTGTTCGACAAGGCCGACCGCGTCAAGGCCCTGGGCTTCTGGTCCCTGGTGGGGGCGGGCGGCCCCGTCATCGGCGTGGCCGTCGGCGGCCCGGTCATCCAGCTCCTCGGTTGGCGCTGGATGTTCTTCCTCCAGATCCCGCTGCTCGGTATCGCCACCGTGCTGGCTGTGGCCGTGCTGCCGGCACGCGCCGCCGGCCGGCGTCACCTGGTGCGTGGCGAGCTCGACCTCGACTGGGCGGGGGCCGTCTCCATCGCCGTGTGCGTGGCGGCCTTCCTCCTGGCCCTGACGTTCCTCCCCGGCCGGGGGCTGTCCAGCACGCTCGTGTGGGGCTTGTTCGTCGTGTCGGCGACGGCGGGGGTGGCCTTCTGGGCGGCCGAGCGTCGTGCGTCGGAGCCCATCCTGGCCCTGCGCTATCTGCGCAACCGCAATTTCGTCTATCCCGTCACGGCCCAGGCCTTCGCCAACTTCGGCTACCTGGGGGCCTTCTTCCTCACCCCGCTCCTGCTCGAGCAGGCCTTCGGGTACGCCCACGACCAGTCGGCGGTGGGTTTCCTGTCCCTGCCCCGCCCGGTGGTGTTCTCGGCCCTGGCACCGTTCGCCGGGTACCTGGCGGTGCGCATCGGGGAGCGGGCCTCGGCCGTCATCGGCACCTCGGCCGTGGTCCTGTCCATGGGGGTGTTCGCCCTGGCCGGCCACTCGAGCGGCCTGGCCCTGGTCGAGGTGGCCCTGGTCCTGTCCGGGATCGGCCTCGGGTTGGCCTCGCCCTCGCTGTCGGCCACCGTGGCCAACGAGTTCGCCCCCGAGGACCTGGGCACGGCGGCGGCCTCGCAGCAGCTCATGAACCAGGTGGGCACGGTGGCCGGGATCCAGGTGATGGAGACCGTCCAGCAGGCCGCAGTGCGGAGCCACGTGCCGCTGTTGGCCGCGTTCCACCGCGCCTATCTGGTGGGAGGGGCCGTCGCCCTTCTCGGCGTGGCCGCCGCGGCGATGTGCCGGTCCACCGTTCGCACCGTCTCGACGTCGCCCGAGGTCGGCGCGGCGCCGGCGCGCTCGGAACCCGTCACACCATCGCCGATCGTCCCGGCCGAGACGTCCTGAGCCGTCACCACCAGCCCCGCGCCGGGCTGCGTGTTCCGGGTGCTCCGGCGGGCTCCCGGAGCCGCTCTCAGTGCGTGATGGGCGAGCGGCCCGTGACGAGGTCGCTGAGTGCGGTCATGCCGTGATCTCCCGGAGGCGCTGGGCCACGGCCTGGGCCGTGGCGTCGGGCGGGGCCCCCTGCAGCATCATCAGCTTGGCCATGTCCCCCTCGACCCGCACCTTCCCTGCCATGAAGGCCTGCATGCCGACCTGTGGGTTGCCCTCGACGAGGATGGCCTTGGCCGTCACGTAGTCGACCGTCACTTTCAGGTCCACCGGATCGATGTGACCCGTCTCGAGCTTCAGTCGTCCGTCGGTGGTGTCCAGGTGGGCGTCGATGGCCCCGTCCCCGAAAGGGACCTCGGTGATCACCAGGTTCATCCGCATCTGGTGCGGCGCCGGGCCGGCGCCGTCACCTTCGCCGTACTCTTCGCGGATTCGGCGGGCCTCGCCGACCCACTCGTCGCTCAGAAACGGGTATTGGGCCATCGCTGCTGTTGCTCCTTGCTTCCCGACTGCGGCCGTCACCCCCCTGGCACGGCCTGCGCACGTAGCGGATCCCACCCTATCCGCAGTGCCGGAGGCTCCCCGGTCGTGACGTAGCATGCGCGTCGTGCCAGCTCCCGTCATGCCCGGTGCCGAGCCCTTCGGGCACGACGGGGGACCGTCGGGCGTGCTGGTGCTGCACGGTTTCACCGGCAACCCCCAGTCCATGCGGGGGCTGGCCGAGGCCCTGGCGGCCGAGGGCTACACCGTCGACCTGCCGCTGCTGCCCGGTCACGGCACGGCAATCGAGGACATGGTGCCCACGCGTTGGTCGGACTATGCGGGGGCGGCCGACGACGCTTACGACCACCTGGCCCGGCGGTGCCAGGCCGTGGCGGTGGTGGCCCTGTCGATGGGCGGCACCCTGGCGTGCCGGTTGGCCGAGGACCACGCCGAGATCCGGGGCATGGTGCTCGTGAACCCCTTCGTGGACCCCCCGGCCGAGAGCTTCCGCGACTTCATGCGCGGCGTGCTCGACTCGGGCACCGAGATCGCTCCCGGGGTGGGGTCCGACATCGCCAAGGAGGGCTCGGTCGAGCTCGCCTACCTGGGTACCCCCGTCGCCGCCGTCCTGAGCCTCTTCGACGGGATCGACGAGGTGGCCGCCGGTCTGCAGCGGATCCGCTGTCCCGTGCTCCTGCTCTCGAGCCGCCAGGACCACGTGGTGCCGTCGTCGTCCGGCGACCTGCTGGTGGCCCGGGTGTCGGCCCCGATCGAGCGGGTGTGGCTCGAGGACAGCTACCACGTGGCCACGCTCGACCACGATGCCGACCTCGTCCGGGCCCGCACGGTGGCGTTCGTGCGGGAGCTGTTGGGTCCTGCGACGTCCGGTGGCCGCAATGCCGGGGCGGATGCCGGGGCGGGTGCCGGGGCGGATGCCGGGGCGGATGCCGGGGCGGATGCCGGGGCGGATGCCGGGGCGGATGCCGGGGCGGATGCCGGGGTCACCGGCTGATGGCGGCCGAGCCGCGCCTCACCCGTGACGACGCCGCCTACGTGGCCCGTCTGGCCCGCATCGACCTGACCGACGAGGAGCTCGACCGCTACGCCGGCCAGCTCGCCACCGTGCTCGGGCACGCGGCGGACATCGCCGCCCTCGACACCGAAGGGGTCGAGCCCACCGCCCATCCCCTACCGCTGCGCAACGTCACGCGTCCCGACGAGCCCCAGCCGTCGCTCGACCGCGCCGAGGTACTGGCTCAGGCGCCTGCGGTCGAGGACAGCCGCTTCCGGGTCCCGCGCATACTGGCGGAGGCACCGTGACGGGTGCGCCCCCACCGGGCGGTTCCGCCCTCGACCTGGCCCGGAGCGTGCGCGACGGGTCGACGTCGGCGGCCGAGGTGGTCGAGCGGCACCTGTCGGCCATCGACGCCGTCGACGGCGAGCTGCACGCCTTCGTCACCGTCCTGCACGACGGGGCGCGCGCCGAGGCGGCCGCCGTGGACCGTGCGGTGGCGGCCGGTGAGGACCCCGGCCCGTTGGCCGGCGTGCCCGTGGCCGTCAAGGACAACCTGTGCACCCGCGGCGTCCCCACCACGTGCTCGTCGCGCATCCTCGAGGGATGGTGTCCCCCTTACGACGCCACCGTGGTGGAGCGCCTCCGGGCGGCGGGAGCGGTCGTGATCGGCAAGACGAACCTCGACGAATTCGCCATGGGATCGTCCACGGAGAATTCGGCGTTCGGGCCGACGCGCAACCCACACGACCCGTCGCGGGTCCCGGGGGGTTCGTCGGGTGGCTCGGCCGCCGCCGTGGCGGCCGGACTGGCGCCCCTGGCACTCGGCTCCGACACGGGCGGGTCGATCCGCCAGCCTGCCGCGCTGTGCGGGGTGGTGGGGATGAAGCCGACGTACGGGGCCGTGTCGCGCTACGGCCTGGTGGCGTTCGCCAGCTCGCTCGACCAGGTGGGTCCGCTCACCACCACGGTGGCGGACAGCGCGCTGCTCTTCGACGTGATCGGGGGACAGGACCGGCGCGACTCCACCTGTCTGGAGCGACCGTCGCCGCGCTGCACCGCCGCTTTGTCGGAGGGCGTGCAGGGACTGCGGGTCGGCGTGCTCACGGAGCTGGTGGAAGGGGCCGACGATGCCGTGGCCGCGGCCGTCCGCCAGGCCGCCGACGCCCTGGTGGCGGGCGGCGCCGGCCTCGAGGAGTGCTCGATCCCCGAGCTGCGCCACGGGCTCTCCGCCTACTACCTGCTCGCCCCGGCCGAGGCTTCCTCCAACCTGGCGCGCTACGACGGCGTGCGCTACGGGTTGCGGGTGGAGGCCGACACCGTCGAGGAGATGAACGCCCGCACCCGGGCGGCGGGGTTCGGGCCCGAGGTGAAGCGTCGGATCATGCTGGGGACATACGCCCTGTCGGCCGGGTACTACGACGCCTACTACGGCCAGGCGCAGAAGGTCCGCACCCTGATCCTGAACGCCTTCGACCGCGCCTACCAGCGCTTCGACGTGCTGCTCGGCGCCACGTCGCCCACGACGGCGTTCGCCCTCGGCGCCCGGGTGGACGATCCCTGGGCCATGTACATGAGTGACGTGTGCACCGTGCCGTCCAACCTGGCCGGGCACCCCGCCATGAGCCTCCCGTTCGGGACCGACGGCGCCGGGCTGCCCGTGGGCGTGCAGGTGCTGGCGCCGGCGTTGGGGGAGCCGGTGATGTTCCGGGCGGCGGCGGTGCTGGAGGACGCGGCACCGGCCCGGACCCTTCCGCGGGTGCGGGCCACGTGAGCGCGTCGGCGGGTGCCGGGGGGTGGGAGCCTGTCATCGGGCTCGAGGTGCACTGCGAGCTCAGAACGGCGACGAAGCTCTTCTGCGGGTGCCGCAACGCGTTCGGTGACGAGCCCAACACAAACATCTGCCCGGTGTGCCTGGGGCTGCCGGGCTCGTTGCCCGTCCTCAACGTCCGGGCCGTGGAGTACGCCATGCGGATCGGCCTGGCACTGCACTGCGAGATCCGACCCTCGCTGTTTCACCGGAAGAACTACTTCTATCCCGACATGCCCAAGGACTACCAGGTCAGCCAGTACGACGCCCCCATCAACGTGTCGGGGTGGCTGGAGCTCCCCGACGGGAGCCGGGTGAGCATCGAGCGGGCCCATATGGAAGAGGACACCGGCAAGACGACGCACGTGGGCGGAGGGGGAAGGATCCGCGACGCCGAGCACGCGCTGGTCGATTACAACCGGGCCGGCGTGCCGCTGGTGGAGATCGTCTCGGCCCCCGACATCCGCTCCTCGGCCCAGGCGCGCCTCTACGCCTCGGAGCTGCGTGGCATCCTCATCGCCACCGGTGCCTCCGACGGACGCATGGAGGAGGGGTCCATGCGTGTCGATGCCAATGTCTCGGTGCGACCGGCGGGCACCTACGAGTTCGGGACGCGGTGCGAGATCAAGAACCTGAATTCGCTGCGGTCCCTCGGACGCGCCATCGAGTACGAGATCGGGCGCCAGGTGGCACTGCTCGAGTCCGGCCAAGCGGTCGCCCAGCAGACCCGGCACTTCGACGAGGACGCGGGTGAGACCGTCGCCCTGCGCTCCAAGGAGGAGGCCTTCGACTACCGCTACTTCCCCGAGCCCGATCTCGTGCCGGTGGCTCCCGATGCGGGCTGGCAGGCCGAGGTGGCGGCCTCGCTGGGGCCGATGCCGGCGGACCGCCGCCAGAAGCTCGCCGGGTTGTTCGGTACCGGTCCGACGACGCCGGCTCGCGACGACCAGATCGCCACGGTGGTGGAGCTCGGGCTCGACGCCCTCATGCTGGCCGCGGTGGAGTCGGGCGTCGACGTCGGGTTGGCGCTGGCCCGCACCGCCAACGAAGCCGCCGCCGACCCGGATCGGGCGCGTCAGCTGGAACCGACGAACTACGTGGCGCTGCTCCGCATGGAGGCCGAGGGCAAGATCAGCGCCACCCACACCAAGACGTTGCTGGCCGACATGTTCGACGGCGGTGGTGATCCTGCCGAGCTGGCGCGGCGACGCGGCTTCGAGGCGCTCGACGACAGTTCGCTGGCCGCTGTCGTGGCCGATGTGGTGGCAGCCAACCCCGACGAGTGGGCCCGCTACCGCGATGGTGACGACAAGCTCACCGGTTTCTTCACCGGCCAGGTCATGAAGGTCACCAGCGGTCGGGCGAACGGTAAGGCTGTCGCCCAGGAGCTCCGACGTCTGCGGGGTTGACGTCCCTGAGCCGACGACATGGCACCGTCGTTCCCGTTCCGTTCCCGTTCCCTGTTCTTGTTTTTGGGTGTGTTCTGAGTGATTGTGAGCTCCTCACAGGCTCCACGACATCACTTCGACCTGTTGTCACACCCTTCTGACATTCTCTTTCAATGCCGACGGCCGTCGCCTTCGAGGTCCCCAAGCGAGCCGTCGCCGACGTCACCGCCTACCTGGCCGACCTCGAGCCCGACCGCATCACCACTTCCCAGGCGACTGAGTTGTTCTCCCTGTTCGCCGAGTTGGCCCGGCTGGGATCTGCGGGGCAGACCCTCGTGGCCCGCCGGGCGGCCCAGGGGGAACGTTGGAAGACCGAGGGTCACCGGTCGGCGGCCTCGTGGATCGCCCGTGCAGCGGGAACCGGGCTCGGAGAAGCCAAGGGTCTGTTGGAGACGGGGGAGCGCTTGGAGCGCCTTCCCGCCACCACCGAGGCTCTGCGCAGGGGCGAGCTGTCGGGCACGCAGGAAAGCGAGCGGTAATGTCACTAGACTGCCAGTTCGAAGAACCCCTGTTGGAGAGGCGCGAGAGCGGCCGAAGCGGGACTCACTGCTAATCAGTGCGGCGCGCCCGCTCCGTGCCTGGTAGGAGCCCTGTAGTAGCCCAAAATCGCACCCGATTTGGCCAGATTGAGGACTAGATTGTCGGACTCATTCCGAAACTCATTCCGCAGTTTCGGACTCATCCCGGTACTCAATCTGGTACTCAATCCGGCCGATCACACCATCGCCACGGGGTGGGCGGGGCTTCGGTACCCGACACGGGTTGTGGGTACCGGAAGCCCCACCGGTGCCCCCCTGTGAGCGACAGGGTGCGGCACCGTGCCCCCCGTTGGGCGACGGGACGGAAGTGCTGTGAGCGAAGTCCGTCCCGTCGTGCCCCCTGGGGGACGTTATGCCCAGGGCTGTGGAAAAGCGAGGGGCGGGGCCTCGGCGCCCGAAACGACCTATTCCGGGTGCCGGAAACCCCGCCCGGCATGAAGGTGGCACAGGCGGGCTCGCCGCAGGTAGGGGCGAAGGTCACGCGCCCGAGCACCACCAGGGGCACGACACGTGCCCGTCCAGGCGGTTGCCCGTTTCCCCGGCCCGGTGTCGGACCGACCTACTTGCCGCGCTTCGGCTTACGGCCCGTGTGTCGCCCGCCACGCTGATGGGACCACCCTTCCGCCAGTGTGAAGGGACCACCTCTCGGGGGATTCCAGCGTCGGCGAGTCGATGATGACGGGTGGTCGGGGCATCGGTCAAGAGCGTCGACGTCGTCGAGGTGCCCGAGGTGTCGTCCCACCGACGTCGAGGCCCGGCTTCTGGCGGTGCCGATAGGACTCACCTTCGAGGATCAGCTCGTAGGCGGCCGACTGCAGGCGGTCGATCGCCGACTGGGCGAGCAGGGCGTCGGTCATCTGGGCGATCCACTCCACGGGTTCGCGGTTCGAGGTGACGAGGGTGGATGCACTGCGGTGCCGCTCGACCACGAGCTCGTAGATGTCGGCGGTGTCGAGGGCATCGAAGGGCTGCAGGGCGAAGTCGTCCAGGATGAGCAGATCCACTCGCATGAGCTTGCGCATCTCGGCGTCGTGGCTGTTGTCGAGGCGAGAGGCCCGCAGGCGCTTCAAGAGCACATCGGTGCGACAGAAGGTCACGGTGTAGCGCCGACGCACGGCCACGTGCCCGAGGGCGGAGGCCATGAAGGTCTTTCCCACCCCCACCGGTCCCATGATCATGACGTTGTGGCCGGCGTCGATGAACCGCAGCGAGCACAATTCGTCCCAGGTCTGGCGGTCGAAGGTGGCCTCGGTCGTCTCGTCCCAGTGCTCGAGGCACATGTCGGGATCGAGTCCTGCGGTGCGGGCCCGCAGGGCGGCCGAGGTGGTCTCGCGCCTGGTGACCTCGTCGGACAACACGAGCTCCAAGAACTCGGCGTGGCCCATGTTCCTCGTCTTGGCCAGCGCCAGGCGCTCGGGGAGGGTGTCGAGGCAGCGACCGAGCTTCACCTGGCGCAGCACGCCCTTCAGCTCGGCGGAGACGGTGGGAACGGGCGCGGTCATGCCAGACCACCCGCTGTGCTGGCGTCTGCGCCCCGTTCGGTGCCATCCCTGGACTCTGGGTCCACCGGTTGTGCTGGGGAAATGCGAAAGTCCTCGGGCGGTCGGACGAAGCGTCCGGTGAGCAAGGTGCCCTGGACCGGCGGCTTCTCGACACCGGACTCGGTGGCGCGTTCGAGCATGCGGCCGATGAGCGACACGCTGTAGGCCTCGGCCTCAGCCGCCTTGGCACAGGCCTCGTCGACTCGGGTCGGTCCCCACTTCTTCACCAGGCCCAGCAGCGCGTAGACCTGGCGCATCTTGGTCCACGGCAGCGGGTGATCGAGGATCACCGCGGCATAAGCGCCGATGGCCGGCCCGTGTGCGGCGGCCATGGACTGAAGGCGGTTCAGGTCTCTGAGCGCGTAGACGGCTTTGTCCGAGGGCAGGTCCTCGGCGTGGGTGGACCGGCCCCCGGGGGCCTGGCGGGGATGGGTCTTCACCAGCTGGCCACCGAAGAAGATCTTCACCAGCTGGCGATCGGCGCGGACGTCCACGTGGCGCCCGATCAGGTTCCCGGGCACCGAGTAGAGCGCCTTGGCCACCTCGATGTGGTGGTCCCGGTGCACCTTGGGGGTGGCGTAGTGCGGCAGGTCATAGGCCTCGCTCGGCACCGGGGACAGAGCCGGGGCCTCCACGGTGGCGAAGTGCTCGGCTGGTCGACACGCCGTGGTGCCGTGCACCCGCAGTCCGGCTGTGGTGCTGCACCAGCACTCGGCCCTCCTCTGGGCGTCGGCTCTGTCCACGAAGTGCTCGCCGGCGAAGAACGACCGACGCACGTAGGGAACGGCGCGCTCGACCTTGGGCTTGTCCTTCGGATGGCGGACCCTGGTGGCGTCGATGAGGAACCCTCGGTCCTGGGCGTATTCGACGAAGGCGCAGTTGAGTCGGGGATCTGTGGGGTTGGCCTTGTCGACGATGGGCGACATGTTGTCGGGGATCACACAGCGAAACACCCCGCCATAGAAGGCCCACGCCGCCTCGCACCCTTCGATGACGTCGGCCATCGTCTGGGAGAAGCACAGCCACACGAAGCTGTAGCGGCTGACACAGGGCGTGAAGATGAGCGCATGGCACACCCGACGGCGCTCGGTCCCGGAGTCGAACAGCAGCCCCATGCGCCCGAAGTCGACCTGCAACTCGTCTCCGGGTTCGCCGTCCGCCACCCGGACCGTCGTCCCCTGGCCCCGTCGGGGCCCGCACAACTCCGCACAGAAGCGCTCCAGGGTCCGGATCGGCACCGTGGTCCCCTGGCGGGCGAGGAGGGTGTGGACCTTCACCACGGTCAGGTCCTCGCCTTCGAGCCAAGACCGGATCTTCTCCTCCTGCGCCTCGAGCAGGCGCCACGACGCCCCGTGGCCGTCGGTGCGATGCGGTCTGACCTTCTCCACCACCAGGGCCAGGAAGACGTCGTTGAGCTGGTCATCGCCGGCGTCGCGGTCCAGGCCGGCATCGACAGCCGCCTCCACGTAGCGCCGCACGGTCTTGCGGTCGATCCCTGCCATGCGCTCCACCGAGCGCAGTCCGTGGCCCCGCAGCCACAGCCGGAGCACCTCTCGAACCTCGAACACCCGCACCTCCCGGAAAGACATCGCCGCTCCTTGGTCCGCTGACCGTTGGCGGCGAGTGCACCGGCTGGCGGACCGGCGCTGGTGGACCCCCGGGAGGTGGTCCCATTACTGGCGGAAGGGTGGTCCCATGCTGCTGGCGGAACTCAGCTCAGGGTGGTCCCATGCTCGTGGCGGGCGACACGCGGCCCTCGTGACCGGGGCGGCTGTCTTGTCCGCTACAACGATGCCGTCCCAACTCGATGTAGCCAGGTGTAAACGCCGGTCGAAAACGGGAGCACCTCTGAACTAGAACGCGCCGGTCGAAAACGGGAGCACCTGAGCATCCCCGGGTCTGCTCGACCCCGCTTCAAGGCTTCGAGCCTGAGCGGACGAGCAGAACGGGAGAAAGGTGCACACCGACATGGACGAATGGACCGAGATCCGCCGAAAAGTCCTGGTGGAGGGCGTGTCCAAGCGCTCGATCCGGCGGGACTACAGGATCGGCTCCGAGGTCCTGGAGAAGATCCTCTCGAACCCCGAGCCCCTCGGTTACCAGAGAGCCGGACCCCGCCCGAAGCCGGTGCTCGGGCCGTTCCTGGGCGTCATCGACGAGATCCTGGAGGCCGATAAGAGCGCCCCGCCCAAGCAGCGCCACACCGGTCGCCGTGTCTTCGAGCGCCTGCGCGACGAATACGGCTACACCGGCGGGATCACCCAGGTGCGCATGGCGCTGGCCCAGGCCAGGCGCCACGCGCAGGAGGTCTTCGTCCCGCTCAGCCACCCACCGGGCCACGCCCAGTTCGACTTCGGGGAGGCCACAGTGGAGATCGGAGGTGTTCGCACGAAGGCCCACCTGGCGGTCATGACGCTGCCGTATTCGGACACCTACTTCCTCTCCGCCTATCCCCGGGAGTGCACCGAGACCTTCCAGGCCGGGCACAGCTCGGCCTTCGAGTTCTTCGGTGGCGTCCCTCGGCGCATCAGCTATGACAACACCTCCATCGCCGTGTCGAAGATCGTCGGCCGAGGGCGCCTCCTCACCCGGGAGTTCCTGCGCCTCGAGAGCCACCACCTCTTCGCGCATCACTTCTGCACCGTGGGGCGGGGCAACGAGAAGGGACATGTCGAGAACCACGTCGGCTACGCACGGCGCAATCTCTTGGTCCCCGTCCCCTCCTTCGCCAGCTTCACCGAGCTGAACGAGTACCTGGCCGCCGCCTGTTACGCCGATCTGTTCCGCCGGGTGCGGGGCAAGCCCGAGACCAAGGCGCTGCGCCTCGAAGCCGACCGGGCCGTCATGGTGGGACTTCCGGCGGAGTCCTTTGAGGTGCGCCGGGTGGCCCAGGCGACGGCCAACTCACTGTCGCTCGTGCGCTTCGATGCCAACGACTACTCGGTGCCGACGGCCTATGCCCATCACGGCGTCACCTGCCTCGGAGGGATCGAGGAACTGCGCATCGTCTCGGGCACCCACATCGTGGCCACCCACCGGAGGCACTGGGGCCGGGAGCAGGTCACCTTCGACCCCCGCCACTACCTGGCGCTCTTGGAACGCAAGCCGGGGGCCTTGGATGTGGCCCGGCCCCTTGAAGGCTGGAACCTCCCGGAGTGCTTCGGGGTCCTGCGCCGACGCCTTGAGGCCGACCTGGGCTCGGCCGGGACACGCGAGTACATCAAGGTGCTGCGCCTCATGGAGCGGGCGTCGATGAGAGAGCTGACCGCCGCCGTCGAGCAGGCCCTGGCCATCGGGGCCACCAGCGCCGACGCCATCTCGCTGATCGTGTTCCACCGCCGGGAGCGTCCGGTCGGGCTCTTCAGCCTGGACGGTCACCCTCACTTGAAGGCGTTCGCCATCGACCCCCCCGACCTCGGTGTGTATGACACCCTCACCCAGATAGGAGCAAGTGCATGAAGACCCTCGAAGCCAAGTCCCTGGTGCTGCTGCGCCACCACTTGAAAGCCCTGCGGCTCCCGACGGTGGGGGCCGAGTGCGAGAAGGTGGCCAGACAAGCCGCCGCCGACAACGTCGATCACCTGAGCTACCTGCTGCAGCTCTTGGAGCTGGAGCTGCTCGACCGGGAGAAGCGGGCGGCGGAGCGGCGCTTGAAGGCGGCGCGCTTCCCGACCATGAAGTCGCTCGAGAACTTCGACTTCAGTGCCCGGCCCTCGGTCAACAAGATGCTGGTGGCCGAACTGGCCCGCTGCGAGTTCATCGACAAGCGCGAGAACGTGCTGCTGGTGGGGAACCCCGGGACCGGGAAGTCCCACCTGGCCACGGCCCTGGCCGCCGCGGCGTGCGCCCGGGGCTACAAGGTGCGCTTCTACCGGGCCACCGAGCTGGTCACCACCCTCATCGAAGCCCGAGACGAGCGCAGCTTCCTGCGCCTCAAGGGCCAGCTGGCCAAGCTCGACCTGCTCGTGCTCGACGAGCTGGGCTACGTGCCCGCCTCCAAGGTGGGCGCCGAGCTGCTCTTCGACGTCATCTCCACCGCCTACGAGCGCACCAGCCTGATCGTGACGACCAACCTGCCCTTCGAGTCCTGGACCGAGGTCCTCGGATCGGAGCGGCTCACCGGGGCCACCCTCGACCGGCTCACCCACCGCTGCCGGATCATCGAGACCAAGGGCGAGAGCTACCGGCTGCATGACGCCAAGACCCGGGCCCGACGGTCCAAGCCCGCCCCGACGGTGGACGAGGCTCAGGCCGCCAAGTAACTTTCAACCAACGAAGTGCTCCCGGTTTCGACCGGCGCGCGCTCCCGTTTTCGACCGGTGTTTACACAATGGTCATGGTCACACTTGGAGAGAATGGTCCTGAGAGCGGGTTACCGGTGTTGGGATCAAGAAAGGTCGCACTGCAATCGGCAACCACGGTTGTCCCACTACCGGCGTTAATAGAGCTTGGTTGAGCTCCCGAAAGGACGACTTCAACACCGTTCGCGAACGTGCCCGACTCGATGCTCACTGTACAGGTGGAACCGTCGGCGGAGCCTGTCACGGTCCCGCCGGTTGCCGGGAGTGTCTGCGCGGTAATGGTCGTGTTGAAGCCTGCTGCGAGCGCTGACGCTGGGGGGGATTGCGATGGTCCGTAGCCTGCTCCCGCGGACAGCGCCGGCCCGGCGATCAATGCACTCACGATCAGCGCAGCGCCAGTTGTCGCTGAAAGCCGGAATGCCGTCCTCCGTACCGTGGTGCCTCCCATGCTCCTGCCTTTGCCGAAAGCTGATGGAGGGGTCAGGACGGCACAAATGGAGTATCGCATTTTGTGGGCTGACCACCGAGTTTCCACCACGATTCTCGTTACCAACGTCCCTTGTCAATAGCTGGACATCGACGGATTGAAGAGGCCTGTGACCGTTCGTCAAATATGACTAGACCAGGCTACCGATGGGAGGGAGAACGCTGCGCATGCACGTTCGCGGCCGTCTGCCGGTTGACACCTCGGATGACCTGGGCAAAGTTGCGGCACCGTTGCCCCGGTGGGCCGGCGACGTGACAAGGCGGGTTGTATACGAGCGACAACATTTCGGTCTGGCTGAGAAGGCATTGGCGGATAGTCGGTCGACCCGAATTGTATTGGCATGGACGCGAAGAAACACAAAGCCGGCAGTGGATGACCTTGTGGGTGCCGAGAACCCATCCACGTCAAGCCATCAGGAAGTACTCGTGGATGACGCCACCGAGTCTGTCGGTCCGTGCAACATGCCCGAAGTGAGCAGCCGCGTTTAGCTCGACAGGGCGCGGCTGGCACGGGGCCGCCTGGCCGAGCGTCCGGTGGGGGCGGTGTGTGTTGTAGTGGTCCACGAACTCGCCGAGGACTGCCACGAGATGGCGTCGGCCGAGGATGATCATGCGGTCCAGGCACTCCCGGCGCACAGTGCCCACAAAGCGTTCGGCCACGGCGTTCGCTGGGGGCGCCCTGACGGGGGTGCGGATGATCTCGATGTCTTCAGTTCGGAAGACTTCGTCGAAGGCCGCCGTGAACTTGGCGTCTCGGTCTCGGAGGAGCCACCTGGCTGGCACCGACCGCTCTCTGAGCGTCCAGGCCAGCTGACGAGCTTGCTGGGTGACCCACGTCCCCGTGGGGCTGGCCGTCACCCCGGCCACATGGACCTTCCGGGAGCCGTGCTCGATGAAGAACAGCACGTAGAGGCGGCGAAGGAGCACCGTGTCCACGGAGAAGAAATCACAAGCCAAGAGGGTGGAAGTTTGGGCTCGAAGGAACTCACTCCAATTCGGACCCGATCTCGTCGGCGATGGCTCGATGCCGTGGCGCTTCAAGATGGCCCAGACGCTCGACGGAGCGAGTCGGATGCCCATGCCGACCAGCTCACCATGGATCCGCCGGTAGCCCCAGGTGGGGTTCTCTTTGGCCAGGCGAACCACGAGGCGGGCGGTGCCGACAGGCATCGACGGTCGCCCTGGCCGATGGGGATAGGTCCAGCGCCTACGCACCAGGTCCCGGTGCCACTGCAGCAACGTCTCGGGCTGGACGAAGAGACCGTCACGTCGGGAACGTGAGAGTAGGCGGCTCAGGGCTGCAAGAAGGGCGCGATCGGCTGGTCGAAGCGCCGGCCGGGTCACCCGCCGACGCAAGACAGCCACCTCGTGTCGAAGGACGATGACCTCGATGGCCAGATCAGCGGCGTCGCACCTCTGCAAGCGCAGCAGCTCGAGCACCCGGACGAAGGCGAGATAAATGAAGGACAAGGCCATCGCCCACCGTCATCTCTCGGGGTTCCGGGCCGCAACTTCCCTGCTCACGGTCTATGGATGACATTCTCGGCACCCACAAGGTCAACGAGTCAACCGATTTGGGGGCAGACCCCCCCGAGACGTCAGCGCGCGGCAACCCTCGCCCGTATCGCGAACGGACAACGCAGGGCTGTCGGGCACGGCGGCCATCGCCTCGGATACCCACAGGCACGGAAAGCGCAGCGCGAGGAACTAGGGGGCCTGTGTCGCGTCCTGTGAGTGGAGCGTGGGGATCTCGATGGGCGGACGGTTAAACGTCGGGAACTTCGGCTGTGCCAGAGTCCGGTACCGGTCCGTGGAAACGACCGGGTCGTGGTCGAACTCCGGGATCACGCGGCGCCCGAAGGTCTCGATGATCTCGATCGCCTCCTCGTGGGAGGTGGCATCGCCGGGGAGGCCGAAGCACACCTGGTCGACGCCGTAGTCGACGAAGGGCTGCAGCTGCTCGCAGATCTCCTCGGCCGAGCCGCACAGTAAGTAGCCGCCGCTGACGAGGGGGTCGATGGCGTCCTCGGTGAGCTGCACCGGCAGCGTCGGCCAGCGCACGGCTGCCGGACGTTGCGGCATTGTGTCGTGGTAGAGGGCCACCATCGACGGCAGGTAGCCGTTGCCGGGCCGGCAGGCCTGGGCGCGCGCCACGGCCCGGTCAGTCGAGCACCGGACCGCCGTCGTGATCATGACGTTGTCGTTGACGAACTCGCCGACGGGGTCGGTGCAGTTGCTGATGCCCTTCTTGTAGGACTCGATCCACGGCACCACGTCGTGCACCGACGAGAACGTGAACCCGAGCGCCCCCTGGCCGAGCCGGCCGGCCTTCTCCCATGTTGCCGGGGAGCCGACCGCCAGCCAGAAGGGCGGATGTCCGGGCCCCCATGGTTTGGGGAGGACGTTGTGGGGGACGTCCATGGCCCAGTGGGTGCCGTGGTACGTGTAGTCCTTCTGCTCCCACATCCGGACGATCTCGTAGATCACGTCGTCGTAGTCGGCCCGGGTCGACTCCTTGTCGTGGATGTTGAGGGTGCCGACCTCGTGGCTGCCCGCCCCCCGGCCGGTGCCGAACTCGAAGCGCCGGCCGGTGAGGTGGTCGAGCGTCGCCACCTTCTCGGCCGTGCGGACCGGGTGGTTCACCCGCGGCGAGATGTTGAAGATGCCCGCCCCGATGTGGATGCGCTCCGTCGTTCCCGCCAGGTAGCCGGCGTGGACCTCGTTCGACGACAGGTGTGAGTACTCGGTGAGCCCGTGGTGCTCGGTCAGCCACACGAACTTGAAGTTGTTGCGGTCGGCCGCTTGGGCCAGCTCCATTTCGCCCACCAAGGCGGCGTGCTCGGCGTCGGTGTCGTGGGCGGCCGGACCGGGCAGGTATCCCTGCAGGAAGATCCCGAATTCCATGGTGTGCTCCTTACACTTGTCGGGCGGGCGGTTGTCGCGGGCGAGGGCGGGCCGGTCAGGTCACAGCGGTGAGACCACCCGGCCCGGCCGGCGCCCGGTGAGGGTGCCGTCGAGAACGATCGGCACGCCGTTCACGATGGTGGCGCGGATGCCGTTCGGGTAGGCCTGGAACCGCCCCGTCCCCCCCGGCAGGTCGTGGACGAGCTCCTTGCGCCCCGGGCGCCGCAGCTCCTCGGGGTCGAACACCACCAGGTCGGCCCAGTTGCCGGTCCGCACGACCCCCCGGTCGGCGAAGCCCAGGATGGCGGCGGGGACAGAGGTCAGCTGGCGCACCCCCTGCTCGAGCGTCCACTCCCCGAGGTCGAGCACCCACCGGCGGAGGAAGTACGTGCTGTAGTCCGAACCGTCGTCACGGCCCAGGTGGGCCCCGCCGTCCGACGTCCCGATGATCATGTGGGGGTTGTGCTGCGCCTCGCGCACCGCCGTCATCCACTCGTCGGTCTCGGTGATCCACCGGAACTGGGTCTGGAGGTCGTCGTCGAGGGCGAGGTCGATCATGGCGTCGGCCGGCGCCACCCCTTGCTCCTTGGCGATGTCGAGGACCGAGCGCCCCACGTACGGGTCGAGCTCGGGGCGCGACACCGACCCCACGAACAGCACGTCCCAGTGCGGGGGCGGCAGCGTGGAGCCGCGGTCGGGGTCGCGGTTGGGGTGCTCGACGGCGTCCCGCATGGCGTGGCGGACGTCGGGGTCCCGCAGCAGACGCTCCCGGTCGGCCGCCGCCGGGGAGATCACCCGGTCCCAGGCCGGGACGCCCTCGTACAGGGTGGTCCCCGCGGCCAGGGTGAAGGGCCGGTCGAAGGGCCGGGCCAGCAGCAGCGAGTACACGGCCGATCCCGCCGTGCGGGCCCGCTCCAGGAATTCGAGGGCGACGCCCCAGTCCGCCCCCGGGGCGTCGACCTTGTTCCGGCCGCCCAGGCCCTGGATGATGACGGGGAGGCCGCTCACCCGGCCCAGCTCGACGAGCAGGTCCATGTCGGCACGGTCGAGGCCCCCCACGGCGCTGCGGGGCAGGTAGGTGATCGAGCCGCGGTTGGCCCGCCCCACCTCGTCGGCCAGGGCCAGCAGTTCGTCGTGGTCCGCGAAGGGCTGGGCACGGGGTGGTTGTCGCCGTCGTTGTGCGTGGGGGCGTGGGTGGACGACAGCCCGGCGGCGCCGGCGTCCATGGCGTCGCGCAGCACGCGGGCCATCTCGACCACCTCGGCCGGCGTGGCGGCGCGGGCCGAGCCGTCGGGACCCATCACCCACCGCCGCAGGTTGCAGTGCCCCACGTAGCAGGCCAGGTTCACGCCCAGCTGCCCCGCCCGGGAGGCCAGGTACTCGGGGAAGGTCTCGAACTCCCAGCGGATGCCGTCGAGGGCCACGGGCGCCATGCCCTCCACGTTGGCGAACAGGCCGGCGAAGAAGCGCCGGTCGTTGGGGTGGACGGGGGCCACCGAGAAGCCACAGTTCCCGGCCAGCACGGTCGTGACGCCGTGGAAGCACGAGGCGGTGGCGTTCGGGTCCCAGGTGATCTGGGGGTCGTAGTGGGTGTGGGGGTCGATGATGCCCGGCGCCACCACCAAGCCGCCGGCGTCGATCTCCTCGTCGGCTCCGGCCCCGTCCAGGCGGCCCACGGCCGCCACCTTGCCGTCGCGCACCGCCACGTCGGCGCGCCGGCGCGGGTTTCCGGTCCCGTCGACGAGCATGCCGTCGCGGACGAGCAGTTGGTAGTGCTCGGTCATGGACCCTCCCGTCGGGACCCCGAGGGCGGGGGGGCCGGCGCAGCCAGACGCTCCTCCAGTCCGAACAGCCGGATGGCGTTGCCGCGCATGACTTTTTCGACCAGCACCGGGTCGAGGCCAGTCGTGAGGCGCTGTGCCACGGCCTGGGTGTCGGGCCAGGTGCTGTCGGCGTGGGGGTAGTCGCACTCGAACAGCACGTTGTCCTCGCCAATGTCGCCCAGGTTCCGCAGGCCGAAGCGGTCGGAGAAGAAGCACCCCGAGACCTGGCGGCCAAAGAAGTACGACGGCGGTTCGTGCACCTGGTCGGCCACGCCGGCCCAGGCGCGGTTGGTCTCCCAGATGTGATCGGCCCGCTCGAGCACGTAGGGGATCCAGCCGATCTGCCCTTCGCTGTAGGCGATGTGGAGGGCGGGGTAGCGTTCGAGGACGCCCGAGAACAGCCAGTCGCACAGCGAGAGCATGCAGTTGGTGAAGGTGGCGGTGGACTGCACGGCCGCCGGGGCGTCGACCGACGTGGACGGCATCTTTGAACCCGAACCGATATGCATGCACACCACCGTCCCCGTCTCGGCGCAGGCGGCGAACAACGGGTCCCAGTACCGGTCCTTGTCGTGGATCGAGGGCCACCCGAGATAGGCGGGGATCTCCGAGAACGTGATCGCACGGGCACCGCGCCCGGCGTTGCGCGTCACCTCGGCCGCGGCCAGCCGCGGATCCCAGAACGGGATGAGGCAGATCGGCACCAGGCGGGGATCGGCACACCACTCCTCCACCATCCAGTCGTTGTAGGCCTGGATGCAGGCGAACCCGAGCTCCTTGTCGATCGCCTCGGAAAAGGCCTGGCCCGCGAAGCGGGGGAAGGTGGGGAAGTTGAGCGACGTCTCGATACCGGCCACGTCCATGTCGGCCAGGCGGGCAGCGGGGTCGTAGCAACCGGGGCGCATCTCCTCGAACGTCACGGCGGACACGGTCACCTCGGCGCGGGGCAGGCCGGCGGCGGCCATCACCCTGGTCATCGGGTAGCGGAGGTCCTCGAACAGCCAGAAGTCGCACGGCGTCCCGGCCGGGTCCTCGTCCCAGGCGTAGACGCCCCCGACGTTCCCCATGCCGGTGACGCCCGAGCGCTCGACCCGGGGGCCCTCGCCCCGGAACTGAGTAGGGAGACGCTCCTGCCACAGGTGCGGCGGCTCGACGACGTGGTCGTCCACCGAGACGATGCTCGGGAAGTCGTGTCCCATCGGCACCCCTCCGTCCCCCGTGCGGCACATCCGCGCCGGTCTTTCGGACGGTACGAAATCGGCTCCCGGGGCGGACAGGGCCGAAAGTCCCAAACTGGAACGCGTTCTTGTCAACGGGTCGATGTTCGGCGAGCAGACCGCGGATGCCCTGGTGGCGAGCGATTTCTGAGCCAGGTGCTCGACTTCGAATGCAACGCGTTCTACTGTGCCGTGGGGCGGCAAATGATGACAGCGACCCGATCACTCGGGCGAAGGGAGGCCACCCATGCGGGTGCCGACGAGTGCGGCCCGGCCGACGTGCTCCTTCGACGTCGTCGACCGCGCCTTCTACCAGGACCCCCACCCGGCGTATGCCTGGATCCGGGCCAACCGCCCCGTCTTCTGGGACGAGGCCCACGAACTGTGGGTGCTGTCGCGTCACGCGGACGTGCAGTACGTGTCGACGCACGCCGACCTGTTCTGCTCGGGTCAGGGCATCCGCCCCCTGCAATCCGTCGACCTGTCTCTCGTCGGCCTCGACGGTGAACGCCACCTGCGCCAGCGCCGCCTGCTCAACCAGGGTTTCTCGCCGCGGATGATCCGGGCCATGGAGCCTCGGGTCCGCCAGGTCGTTACCGAGGTGCTGGACCGCATCGCCGCCCGTTCGTCGTGCGACTTCGTGACCGACGTGGCCGTGCCCGTCCCCCTGGTCGTCATCGCCGAGCTCATGGGACTGCCCGTCGAGGACCGCGTCCGCCTGGGTCACTGGTCGGACCGCATGATGGGCGGCGAGGGTCGGAGCGACCCCGACGACCCGGTGATGGCCGACGCCGCCGCCGCCTTCGGCGAATACGTGGGGTACCTGTCGTCGATGATCGAGGAGCGCCGCCAGACCTACCGCCGGGGCGGCGCCGTGCCCGACGACGTGATCAGCATCCTCGTGGGTGCCGACGAGGAGGGGGTCCTCGAGTCCAACGACGAGCTGACCCACGACGAGTTGACCATGTTCCTGGTGGTGCTGCTCGTGGCCGGTAACGAGACCACCCGCAACGCCATCTCGGGTGGCATGTGGGCGCTCAACCGCTTCCCCGACCAGTGGGAGCGCCTGCGGGCGGCGCCGGATTTCTTCGCCACCATGGCCGACGAGGTGTGCCGGTTCGTGAGCCCGGTCATCAGTTTCGCCCGGACGGCCACGCAGGATACCGAGGTCCACGGCCAGCAGATCGCCGCCGGCGAGAAGGTCTTGTTGCTGTACCAGTCGGCCAACCGCGACGAAGACGTCTTCGACGATCCCGACTCGCTGCGCGTCGACCGGAGTCCGAACCCCCATCTCGCCTTCGGGGTGGGCCCGCACGTCTGCATGGGCCTCAACTTGGCCCGTCTCGAGATCCGCGTCCTGTTCGAGGAGCTGACCCGGCGCTTCCCCGACATGGTCGTGGCGCCCGGGGTCCGCCCCGTCTACGGCGAGCACGCATTGGTGCACGCCATCGAGTCGCTCCCGGTCGAGTTCAGGCCCGCCGGCGTCTGACACATCCGCCCGCAGATCCGCACGCGGGGGTCCGCATGCGCCGGCCCGGGCACCATGGGACTTTGGACCCTAACCAGTAGGCATACCGGTCCTTAGCATCCGAGTGGTGACCACCACCGAGCACACGCAGTCCTACCCGGGTCTCCCCACCGAATCACCCCTTGGCGCCCCGCTCGACTGGGCCTGGCTCCGGGGGGCACGCAGCGAATGGGGGGTCCGACCCAAGCCGGGCCCCCGGGGCCTCACCATGCTGGACATCGCCGTGGGTTCCTACGGGGACGTGCCCGAGCACCCCGGGCACCGCTCCATGGCGCCGCGCGGCGCGGATGTGGGCGACGACACGGCGGACATGGGCTACATCCTCAATTGGAAGACCGACATGTGGTCGGACAACGTGATCGAGCTCTACGAGGAGGCGGTCGGTCGCCAGTGGTCCGCCACCCGCGATATCCCCTGGGGAGAATTGCGCGAGTTGCCGGCCGACGTCGAGCACGCCATGTGCCAGCTGTGCACGCTGCTCACCGAAGTGGAGATGATCGCCGCCGACCTGCCAGCCAAGTGGATGTGGCGGATGAACCACGACTTCATCGAAGCCAAGATGTTCCTCTGCACCCAGATCATGGACGAGGCGCGCCACGCCGAGGTGTTCCGCAAGCGGGCCCTGGCCAACGGTGGCGGCCTGCTGGTGTCGCGAGCAGGACCTACGAGCCTGCTGCGAACCATCATCGAGGCCAAGACCTACACCCAGGCGAGCGCCTTGCTGCACCTGCTCGGCGAGGGGTTCGTCCTCGACATCTTCCGCATGGGTGAGCTCATCGCCCCGTCCGACGTGGAGAAGCGGATCTTTCGCATGTGCATGCAGGACGAGGCCCGCCACGTCGCCTACGGCACCATGCACCTGCGCTACGCCATCGACCACGACCCGGACGTGGCCGAGGAGATCCACGAGGCCCTCGATCACGGCGAGCAAGTGCTCATCGACTTCGGCACCGCCCCCGACGTGTCGACCGCCCTGGCGGTCCTGCTGGCGGGTGGGGTCGAGCACGTGGAGGACAAGGGCTTCCCGCTGTCGATGGAGCTGACCAAGAAGCAGCTCACCTCCTATTTGGCCCGCTGCGAGCGCGCCGGACTGGGCCGCCTCGACCGGACCACCATCCCGCTCGACATGCTGGGTATCGACACCGAGCCAATCCGGGCGGCCGGCACGGCGGCGCCACGATGAGCGGGGCGGTGGACACGGTCGGGTTCTTCGACGCCCTGGCCACCGAGATGAACGACCACCCGGAACGCTTCGCCCCCCTGGGCGAGGCCGAGATGACCGTGGACGTGGTTATGGGCCGGCCCGGTGGCGACTTCCGGGTCCGCGTCGCCTTCGAGAGCCTGGGCTGCACGGGCGTGGCCGAGGTCGACGGGCAGGGTTCCCCCGGTGCTGACTTCGGTCTCGAGGGACCGCTCGAGGCCTGGCAGGAGATGTTCGACGACGTCGCCGCCCACGGGCGCGCCACCGGCCCGTACACCATCAACAGCCTGGCCCTCATGGGCGATCGCATCTGCTGCCGGGGCGACGACCCCATGGGCCTCGACAAGTTCTCGCGCTTCAACCAGACCCTGCAGGAATTCCTCGACGGCGCCAGCCACTTGGTGGTCGGCGCCAGCTAAGGGAGCAGCCATGGATCCACCGAGTTGTCCCCACTGCGGCCAGCCGGTCCGGCGCGCCCTCGACCTCCCCTACGGGTGGTGGGAGTGGACCGGCGACGGCTACCAGCTGTCGGCCGCCTCCCGCCGGGTCGACGTCGCGCCCTGGGTCCACTG
>JGI12269J14319_10000452_pt1 | contig 38977 bp, 33 predicted proteins | sample PeaSoiSIISIP2007_FD_14319 | JGI IMG/M metagenome (IMG submission 14319)
CGGGACCGTCCCCATCAGCTCGGCCAGCGTCTGATCGGCGATCGCATCGGCCGCGTCGTCGGCCCGTCCCTCGGGTCGGGCCGCGACTGCGGCCGCGGCCCGCTCGCGCGGCGGCGCCGGCAGTAGCGTCGGAACGAGCGTCGGGATCAGCGCCGGATCGAACGCGGCTGCTACGCCCGTGCCGCCGTCGGCGGTGGCGGCGGTCTCGGCCCCGCCGGTGGATTCGAAGGGGCCGGCTAGTGGCTGGAGCAGCGGCGCCTCGGGCCAGTCGAGCACCAGCGCCGGGAATTCATCGGTCTGTGACAGCGAATCCTCATCGATCGGGCGTGCCGCATCGTCGATCGCCGCGGCCGCCGGCGGCTCGCGCGCAACATCGGCAGCGGATTCGGGTCCGGCGTCCGCCGGCAGGTCGGCTGCGGCATCCACCCGGATTTCAAGCGCCAGGTCCGCCCGTGGCTCGGGTGCGAGATTTCTCTGGACGACGGGTAGCGGGTGCGCGGGCGGCTCGGCTGCGGCATCCACCAGGGTTTGCAACGTCAGGCTCGCGGGCGGCTCGGCCACGGCGTCCGACGGGGTTGGCGGCGCGCGGTCGGCGGACGATTCGGGCGGGACGTCGGCGGGTGCGTCGGGCGCGACCTGCGCGAGCGGTTCAAATGCTCCGGCAAACGCCGCCTCGATGATCGTCCCGGGCGCAGCGCCGACCGCAGCATTTGCGAGCATCTCGAAATCAATGTCGAGCGGCGTGATCGCACTCGACTCCGTGTCGACGACGAACACGCGGTCCCATTCGCCCGGCGGCAGGTTGAACTCGAGTGCCGAATCCGGAATGTCCTCGCCCGGCGTTACCTCCTCGTCGAGCAGGATGTCCTCGACGTCGACGGGTTCCAGCACGTTGGTGTCTTCGCCCGCGCGCGCGCCGTCGGCCCACAGACGATGGTCTGCCTGTGCATCGCGCGCGAGTGCGGCAGCGATGTCGGCGAGCGCACGGTCCTCATCCAGCGCAAGCGCGGTGCGCGTCGCGATGCCGCTTCGGGGCGGCGATGGCGCCTCGACGGGCGGCGCCAATGACGGGAGCTGCTCGCTGTGGGCGGCGATTTCGAGGTGCCGCATGCCCGCGGCTTCCGTCGGTGCCGCTGCCGCAGGAACCGAGGTCGCAGGCGCAGCGCTCGTCGCCGGCGCCGGCAGCGGGGCCGGCAGCGGGGCCGGCAGCGGGGCCGGCGAGGGCGGCTGCGGCACCTCGCCCGCGACGGTGTCGCTCAGGAACCGGATCGCGTCGAAGTTGGCATCGCAGACGCCGCAGCGCACCTGACCTTGCGCGGCGCGCAGTACCACGGCGGTGACCCGGAACACGGTGCCGCAGTCGGGACACTGTGTGTACACGCCTGTGCCTCAGCGACGCCGGCCGATGAGGCCGACCCAGCCCTCGCGCTCGCGCGGAGGTTCGACATCAAACCACGGCATATAGGCGCCCGCTACGGCCGGCTCCTGCGCGGACAACAGCCCCGACAGCATGATCCGTCCGCCCGGCCGAATCACCGCCGCGAGGCGCGGCGCGAGTTCCACGAGCGGCTCTGCAAGGATATTCGCCACCACCACCTCGTAGGCATCACCCCAGGCAGCGGCTGCCGGCCGCGCCTCGAGCCGCCCGCTCAGACCATTGCGCGCGGCGTTCTCCCTGGTCGCGATCAGGGCCTGCGGATCGATGTCGAGCGCAACGGCGCTCGATGCGCCCAGGCGCAACGCGGCGATCGCGAGTACTCCGGAACCGCACCCGACATCCAGTACGCGGTTGCCGGTGAGGTCGGCTGCGTCGAGCCACTCGAGGCACAGTGCCGTCGTTGGGTGCGTGCCGGTACCGAACGCGAGGCCCGGGTCCAGCCAGATGATCACCGGATCCGGGCCGGCCGCCCTGTCGGCCGGCGGCGGTTGTCCGCCGGGGCAGATCCACAGCCGGCGACCGAAGCACATCGGCCTGAAGTCCTTGAGCCACTCGCGCTCCCAGGGGCGGTCGTCGAGGACCTCCGAGCTGACCGTCAGCGAAGGACGCTCGAGCTCGGCGCGCAGCGTTGCCGCGAGGGCTTGCGGGTCGGTGCGCACATCGTAGAGGGCGGACAGCGCGACGCTCGGCCACAGCGGCGTCGCTCCCGGCGCGGGCTCCAGGATCGGGGAATCGCCGGCGTCGCTCAGCGTCACGGCGACCGCTCCCGCCGCGACGCAAGCCTGCTCGGCCCGGTCCGGGTCGAGATCGCCGAGCGTCAGGTGAATCTGGAGGAACGGCACCGGCGGATTTTGCAGCGCGGGCGCCGCGATGTCGCGAGGTTCTTCAGTCCCGCGCTGCGGCTCCAGGCAAGCCGGGCCACACCCCCGCGGGGGCCTCACTTGAGGCCGAGGCGACGCTCGAGGTAGTGGATGTCGAGACCGCCCTGGCGGAACGCACCGTGGCCGAAGATCTCCTGGTGCAGGGGCGCATTGGTCTTGATGCCCTCGATCACCATCTCCGAGAGCGCGTTGCGCATCCGGGCGATGGCCGTGTCACGGTCCTCGCCGTGGGCGATGATCTTCGCGACCAGCGAATCGTAGAACGGCGGGACGGTGTAGCCGCTGTAGAGGTGACTGTCGATGCGGATGCCGGGTCCGCCCGGCGGGTGCCACAGGCGCACCTGACCCGGGCTCGGCATGAAGGTCTTGGGGTCCTCGGCGTTGATCCGGCACTCGATCGCATGGCCGCGGATCTCGACGTCGTGCTGGCGGAACGGCAGGGGCTCGCCGGCCGCGATCCGCAGCTGCAGCTTCACAAGGTCGATGCCGGTGACCATTTCGGTGACCGGGTGCTCCACCTGGATGCGCGTGTTCGCCTCGATGAAGTAGAACCGCCCGTCCTCGTACAGAAACTCGAGCGTGCCCGCACCGCGGTAGCCGACGCGCTTCAGCGCCGCGGTGATGCTCTCGATCATCTCCACGCGCTGCTTGGCGGTGATGCCGGGCGCCGGAGCCTCCTCGACGATCTTCTGGTGGCGGCGCTGCAGCGAGCAGTCGCGCTCGCCGAGCACCACGATGTTGCCGTGGCTGTCGGCGACGACCTGGAACTCGATGTGCCGCGGCCGCTCCAGGAATCTCTCCATGTAGACCTGGTCGCTGCCAAACGCCGCGAGCGCCTCGGCCTTGGTCACGTTGATGGCATTGAGCAACGCGGCTTCGGAGTGCACGGCACGCATCCCGCGGCCGCCGCCGCCGCCCGAGGCCTTGATGATCACCGGATACCCTATCGTGCGGGCGATGCGGCGATTGTCCTCGGCCTCTGACCCGAGCGGCTCTCCGGAGCCGGGCACGCACGGCACGCCCGCCTCCTTCATCGTGCGGATCGCCGACACCTTGTCGCCCATCAGCCGGATTGTCTCGGCCTTCGGGCCGACGAACACGAAGCCGGACTTCTCGACGCGCTCGGCGAAGTCGGCGTTCTCGGCCAGGAACCCATAGCCCGGGTGGATGGCCATCGAGTCCGTGACCTCAGCCGCCGCGATCAGTGCCGGCATGTTGAGGTAGCTGTCCTTCGACGGCGGCGGGCCGATGCAGACGGTCTCGTCGGCCAGCAGCACGTGCTTGAGGTTGTTGTCGGCCGTCGAGTGGACCGCGACGGTCTTGATGCCGAGCTCCCGGCAGGCGCGCAGGATGCGAAGCGCAATCTCGCCGCGATTGGCGATCAGGACTTTGTCGAGCATCGGCGCCGTCTACTCGATCACGAACAGCGGCTGGCCGAACTCCACGGGGTCGCCGTTCTTGACCAGTACCGCCGCGACCTTGCCCGCCTTGTCGGACTCGATCTGGTTCATCATCTTCATGGCCTCGATGATGCAGAGCGTCTGGCCGACCTTGACCTCGCTGCCGACGTCGACGAAGGGCTTGGCGCCGGGCGCGGGCGAGGCATAGAAGGTTCCGACCATCGGGGCGGTCACGGTGTTCTCCGCGCGCGCGCCGGTGTCTGGCTCCTCGGCCCCGCCCGGCCCGCGCGCCGCGCGCGCCCCGCCCGGCGCGACGGCGCTCGCAGAGCCTGCCGGTGCGGCGGCGGCGGGCGCTGAGGGTGCGGCCTGGACGTAGGTGGTGACAGCGGCGGTGCCGTGGCGGCTGATCCGCACCGACTCCTCCCCCTCCTTGATCTCGATCTCGGCGACCCCGGACTCCTCGAGGAGTTCGATCAGTTTCTTGACCTTGCGTATGTCCATCGGAGTTCCTCTCGCGCCGTCAGCGGGCTGGTGCCAGGCGGCGCAGGGCCGCCTCGAGCGCCAGCTCGTAGCCGATCGGCCCGCAGCCGACGATGACCCCGGAGGCGATCGCCGACAGGTGCGAGTGATGCCGGAACGGCTCGCGGGCGTAGACGTTGGATATGTGGACCTCGTAGAACGGCACGCCGGTGGCGGCGAGTGCGTCGCGCAGCGCGAGGCTCGTGTGCGCGAGGGCGCCCGCGTTGAGCACGATGGCATCGATGTGCGCCGATTTCGCGCCCTGCACCTGCGCGATCAGTTCGTGCTCGGCATTTGACTGGAAGGCGACGACCGATGCATCGCGCGCAGCCGCCTGCCGCGCAAGGCGTTCGATGATGGTGGCGAGCGTGTCCGAGCCGTAGAGTCCGGGCTCCCGCGTCCCCAGTAGGTTGAGGTTCGGGCCGTTGAGGACCAGGATCCGCGGCATGGGCTCCCCTTCGCCCTGTCGAGGCCGGGGAGTGTACCCGGAATCGGGTTCACGGGCGCAAATCGTAGCCGATCAGCCCCGATTTGCAGCGAACTCGCAGGGATACGAGCCCTTCCGTGCTGAAGTCCGCCTACAGCGCCGGTGCAGTCGGCGCGGGCGGCAGCGCGGCGAGGGCGATCCTGATGGCCTCCCGCGCCTCGAGCGGGGTCAGGGCTCCTGCATCGACGCGGCGGACAACCGCCAGGATCGCCCGGGCGTCTGGCTCGTGCAGCTCGCCCAAGTGGATGGTCAGGACCCGGCCGTGGGAGTCGGTGAACGCCGTGAACGGGAACACCGCCGATGCGACGCCGAACGCGCGGGCGGCCTCGAGTCCCTCCTGCTCGCCGACGAGCACGGGGTAGGCGATCGGGACGTGACTGGCATACGCCCTGACGTCGTCTGCAAAATCGACGGCGATGCCGACAATTTCGATACCGTTCGCTGCATATTCCCGACGGATCTTGTTGAGCAGCGGAATCTCGCGCCGGCAGGGGGCGCACCAGGTCGCCCAGAAGTTCACCATCAGCGCCTTGCCGTCCCATTCGCTGATCGAATGGCTCTTGCCATCGAGATCCTTGAGCGCGAACAGCGGCCGACGCTCGGGAATCACTGGCGAGACGACCTCCGCTGTCCCGACCCGCGCGTTCGACACGATCGCGGCAGGAGGTGCGGCGGGCGCGAGGAGCGCGGCCCCCGGGTGCAGGCGCTCGTGGACGAATGCGCCGACCACGGCAGCGCCGAGCACCGCGAAGCCGGCGAGCGTCAGCGACAGCGGACGCGACATCACTGGGCTGACTCGAACTGCCCCAGATGTGCCCGAAACGGATCCTGAGCGACGAAGCCGACCAGCCGGAAGTCGCTGCGCTCGCGGCCGTCACGCGTGAAAAACGCCGTGGTCGGCGGGCCGAAGATGCCGAAACGCTTCAGCAGCGCCTGATCATCGACCGTGTTGCGGGTGACGTCCGCCCTCAGAACCACATAGCCCGCGAGCGCGGCGCGCACCGCCGGGTCGCGGAACGTGCGCGCCTCCATCTCCTTGCAGGACACGCACCAGTCGGCATAGAAATCGAGCATCGTGCGTTTGCCCGCGGCGCCGGCAGCGCGCAGTTGCTGATCGAGATCGGCGATGCTGGCGATACGACGGAACGGCAGCGACTCGACGGTCTTCGCAGCGCCGAAAAGGCCGGTGCCCGCGAACGGGCGCAACGGATCCGTCCCGCCACCCGCGGCGCCTGCCACGAGCACGGCACCGTAGAGCGCGAGCACGGTGCCCGCCGCCCAGCGTGGCGGCGTGCGTCGCCCGCCGCGCAGCTCGACGCCGAGCAGCACCCACACCGCAGCGAACACGACCGCCGCCCACAGCAGCATCATGACCCGGCCCGGCAGCACGCGGTCGAGCATCCAGGCCGCGACCCCGAGGAACACGACGCCGAACACCGCCTTGACCGTCTCCATCCACGGGCCCGCCTTCGGCAGCAGTGTCCCCGCGGAGGCGCCGACCACGAGCAGCGGCGTGCCCATGCCGACGGACAGTGCAAACAGCGCGAGCGCGCCGCGCGGGACATTGCCGGCCTCGCCGATCACCGCGAGCGCGGCGACGAGCGGTGGGGCGACGCACGCGGTGACCACGAGCGATGACAGCGCGCCCATGACCGCGGTCGAAATGAACTTGCCGCCGCGGATGCGGTTGCTCGCGATCGCGAGGCGCGTTTGCAGTGCCGAGGGCATCTGCAGCTCGAACACGCCAAACATCGCCCCGGCCAGCACGATGAACATCGCGGCGAACAGGCCGATCATCCACGTCTGCTGGAAGAACGCCTGCGCCTGCCGGCCGGCGAGCGCGAAAGCGCCGCCGGCGACGGTGTAGGTCAGTGCCATGCCGAGCACATAGGCGAGCGAGAGCGCGAAGCCGCGCGCCGGCGTCACCTTCGCGCCATCGCCGGCGATGATGCCCGACAGGATCGGCACCATCGGCAGAACGCAGGGGGTGAAGGCGAGCACGAGGCCGAAACCGAAGAAGGTGGCGATGACCACCAGGAGATTCCCGGAGCCGATCAGACGCGCCAGCCGGTCCTGGTCGGAGACCACCGGACCCGCGGGGCCGCCCACGCTCGCCGGCGGCAGGGTGAGCGAGAGCACCTGGGTCTGCGGCGGGTAGCACAATCCAGCGTCGGCACAGCCCTGGTAGACGACCTTGAGCGCAATCGCGCCTGGCGATGCGCTCGCACGAGCGTACGGCACGATCGCCTCGAATTGCTGCCGGTAGATCTCCTGCTCGCCGAAGTAGTCGTCGGAATGCGGGAGCCCCGCCGGCAGCTGCGCAGCGCCGAGCTGCGCGAGGGCGCTCTCGCCGCTCACCTTGATCCGGTTCTTGTAGAGGTAATAGCCGTCCGCGATGACGAAGCGAAGGTTCAGCGCGCTGCCGCCGGCGGGCTCGACGCTCAGCTTGAACGCCTGCTCCGGGGGCAGGAAGTCATCGCCCGTCCTGCTCGCCCCGCCGGTGAGGCGCGCGAGCAGCCCGCCGCCACCCGCGCCCGCATTGGCGCCGGCCGCGCCGGGTACCGGGACGCGAGTCGTCCAGATCTGTGGCGGATAGCACAGCCCCGCATCGGCGCAGCCCTGGAGCTTCAGCGTCAGGCTGATCGCTGCCGGAAGGCGTCCGGCCACCGTGTACGGCACGCGAAACGCCGCGGCGCCCCGGTAGATCTCCTGCTCCCCGAAATACTCATCGCGATGCGACAGGCCCTTCGGGTACTCGGGCGTCCCGAGCGTGACGCCGGGCGTGGTGGTCGCAAAACCGATGCGCTTGCGGTAGAGGTAGTAGCCGCTGCGGATGTTGTAGGACACGAGGAGCGCGTGCGCGTCGGCCTGCACCGCGTACTCGAAGGCCTGCTCGGGCGGCAGGAACTCCTGCTCGGCGGGACCCTTCGCCGGTGCAGCCGCGACCGTGCCGAGCAAGCCGGCGACGAGCAGCGCGCACACGCACGCGCGATGGACGCGGGTCGTCATGCGCCCAGGACCAGGCAGGCGCGCGGCGCGAAACAGGCGGCGGTGGTACTGATCAGGAGCACGTCAGAGGCCTCATCAACTGGCCGTTGCCATCCTTAAATAGAGCGTACCGCGAGCGCGCAGTTCACCTCGCCGGCCCGCCCGTCGCCGGCGAGCGTCGCGGCGAGTGCTCTTGGCGGCCCGCGCGCGGGACATCTGAACCACACTGGCCGACCGACCCCTGTCGCAGGCTACCCGCGTCGGCCGCTCCATCTCAGGATGTATTGGGGAAAATCCAAAAAATACAAGCCCTTAACAGCATTTCCGTCCCGAATTAGCGCACCCGCAGCATAACCGTGGCCCCGGAGCCTGTCACGGCCGGTGCGTCACGGTTATCGGCATGGATACCAGTTGAATTGTCGACCGTCTGCGCTATAGTTAGCAGCCGACTGGGGAGAGTGCTAACAACCCTTCCCGCGCCTCAGACCCTTGGCGGGTCTGCCGATTTTCAAACGACTCCCGGAGGAGCACAACGATGTCGACAAAAATTCGTCCCCTGCATGACCGCGTGATGGTGAAGCGCGAGGAAGACGAGCGCAAATCACCGGGCGGAATCGTAATCCCGGACACCGCGACCGAAAAGCCGATCAAGGGCCGCGTGATCGCAGTCGGCAAGGGCAAGATTCTCGAGGGCGGCGACGTCCGTCCCCTCGACGTCAAGGTTGGCGACAAGGTGCTGTTCGGCAAGTACAGCGGCACCGAAGTGAAGGTCGACGGCGAAGACGTCCTCGTGATGCGCGAGGAAGACATCATGGCGATCATCGAAGGCAAGTGAGCCTTCCGTCACCCCACACGAATTCAGAGGATTAAAGCAATGGCAGCGAAAGAAGTCCGTTTCAGCGACGACGCGCGTACCCGGATGGTCCGGGGCATCAACATCCTGGCGAACGCCGTCAAGGTGACGCTGGGCCCGAAGGGACGCAACGCAGTGCTCGAGAAGAGCTTCGGCGCCCCGACCGTCACCAAGGACGGCGTGAGCGTGGCCAAGGAGATCGAGCTCAAGGACAAGTTCGAGAACATGGGCGCGCAGATGGTCAAGGAAGTCGCGAGCGCGACCTCCGACGAGGCCGGCGACGGCACGACCACCGCGACCGTTCTCGCCCAGGCGATCGTCCGCGAGGGCCTGAAGGCCGTCGCCGCCGGCGTCAACCCGATGGACCTGAAGCGCGGCATCGACCAGGCGGTCATCACGGTGGTCGAGGAGCTCAAGAAGCTCTCCAAGCCCTGCAAGGACACCAAGGCAATCGCCCAGGTGGGCACCATCTCGGCGAACTCCGACGAGAGCATCGGCGGCACGATCGCCGAGGCGATGGAGAAGGTCGGCAAGGAAGGCGTGATCACCGTCGAGGAAGGCCAGAGCCTTGACAATGAACTTGACGTCGTCGAGGGCATGCAGTTCGACCGCGGCTACCTGTCGCCGTACTTCATCAACAACCAGGCGAACCAGACGGTCGAGCTCGAGAAGCCGCTGATCCTGCTCTACGAGAAGAAGATCTCGAACATCCGCGAGCTGCTGCCGGTCCTCGAGTCGATCGCCAAGGCCGGGCGCCCGCTGCTGATCATCGCCGAGGACGTCGAGGGCGAGGCGCTCGCCACCGTCGTCGTCAACACGATCCGTGGCATCGTCAAGGTCGCGGCCGTGAAGGCCCCGGGCTTCGGCGACCGCCGCAAGGCCATGCTGCAGGACATCGCGGTACTGACAGGCGGCACGGTGATCTCCGATGAGGTCGGCCTGTCGCTCGAGAAGGCCCAGATCAGTGACCTCGGCGAGGCGAAGAAGATCGTCGTCGAGAAGGAGAACACGACGCTGATCGACGGTGCCGGCAAGCCGGCCGACATCAAGGCCCGCATCGCGCAGATCCGCCAGCAGGCGGAAGAGGCAACGTCTGATTATGACAAGGAGAAGCTGCAGGAGCGCGTCGCGAAGCTCTCCGGCGGCGTCGCCGTGATCAAGGTCGGCGCGGCGACGGAAGTCGAGATGAAGGAGAAGAAGGCCCGTGTCGAGGATGCGCTGCACGCGACGCGTGCGGCCGTCGAAGAGGGTGTGGTGCCGGGCGGCGGCGTGGCGTTCATCCGGGTCGTCAAGGCCCTGGAGAAGCTGTCGCATGACAACGAGGACCGCAAGTTCGGCATCAGGATCCTGGCCCGCTCGATCGAGGAGCCACTGCGGCAGATCGTCGACAACGCCGGCGAGGACTCGGCCGTGGTGCTCAACAAGGTCCGGGAAGGCAAGGGCAACTTCGGCTACAACGCGGCCACGGGCGAGTATGGCGACATGATCGAGATGGGAATCCTCGATCCGACCAAGGTCACGCGCTTGGCGCTGCAGAACGCGGCGTCGGTCGCAGGGCTGCTGCTCACGACGGAGGTCATGGTGGCCGAGGCTCCGAAGGAAGAGGAGCACGGGCACGGGGCCCCGGGCGGCATGGGCGGTATGGGCGGCATGGGCGGCATGGACATGTGATCCCGATCCCGGCCGGGTCCGACCCGGCCGGGGCGTCGTCCCCTTGACCGCAACGTCAGCGAAGCCCCGCCCTGCGGGGCTTCGTCGTTGTGGGGGAGAGGTTGGCAGGCAACCGGCCAGTTCCGCGCGTGCAGCGACCTCAGCCGGCAGGCACTATCGCCGGCGCGGCGCCAGCAAGCGCTCGTAGAGCGCGAGGTACTGATTCGCCGCGCGCTGCCAGCTGTAGTGCCCGGCCCACGCGCGGACGGCGCCGGCTCGCGTCTCGGCCCGGGCGAGGCCCGACTCGATGACCTCCCGCATGCGCGCGGGCTCGAAGGAGTCGAAGTAGTACGCCGCGTCCCCGCAGACCTCCGGCAGGCACGAGAGCCGCGTGACGAAGACCGGCTTGCCAAAGTACATTGCCTCGATCGGCGGCATCCCGAAGCCCTCGACGAGCGACGGGAACACGAACCCGGCCGACCGCGCGTAGAGCCATGCCTTCTGCTCGTCGGAGACGTCCGCGAGCACGGTGACGTTCCGAAGACCGCGCCGACCGACCGACTCCCGGTACTGCCGCACGGGTCCCCCGTCCGGGCCCGCGAGCACGAAGCGCTGCTCGGGCCAGGCGGTCGCGAGCGCGACGATCGCGTCGACGTTCTTGGACGGCGACATGCGGCTCAGGTGCAGCAGAAAGGGCGCCTCGCCCACCTCCGGGACCTCCGCTCGCGGCGCAGTCGACAGGTCGGCGACGCCGTTGTGGATGATCCGCACGTCCGACGCCGCGCCGAGCACCGTCCGGGCGTCGTCGGCGACTGCGCTGCTGATCGCAACGAGCGCAGTGGCACGGCCGAGCGTGCGCCGCACGCGCTGCCCGTACCAGATGCGGCTGAAGCCGCGCTTCTCCGTCAGGTAATTGAAATCGTGCACGGTGATCAGCCGCGCGCGCGCGTTCGACGGCGGCCGGTAGCGCATGTGCTGATGCAAGCCGTGCCACACCGCGAATGCGGGATCCGACCGGTGCGGCCAGCGCAGCCGGTCGGTGATCGGCCGGTAGCTGACCGCCTCTCCGAACAGCCCATGCCAGCGGCGCTCGAGAATGAAGTGGAACTGCCAGTTGCGCTCGGCGCGAAGCAGCGCCGCGCGCCGTCCGAGCTCCGCGCCGAGCCGGCGCGAGAACTCCGCCAGGCCCTCGCGGAAATGCCGCATGCGCCCGAATTGCAGCGCGAGGTGAATTGCGCCTTGCCCGCTCACCCGAACACCGACGCCGCCACGCGTTCGAGCGTCGGCCAGCCGCCGGGCTCGTGCAGCAGCTCGACCCTGGGTCCGAGCGGTGCCCAGGCGGCCACCGACTGGCGGCCGTAGATTGCAATCAGCCGGGCGCCCACAGCGGCTGCCAGGTGGCCGGGGCCGGTGTCGTTGGCGACGACCGCGCGTGCGCGCGCCATCAGCGCGCCGTAGACGCCAAGGTCGAGTCCCGGCAGCCGGACCACACCGGGAAGGCGCTCGGCGGCGATCGCTTCCTCGCCCGGTCCCGGACAGACAACGGGGACGAGGCCGCGGTCCGCGAGGCGCGTGCCGAGCTCGGCGAAGCCGGGCCAGACCTTGCGCCGTTCGCGATCGTCCGGACCCGAGAACGGGCACAACACCACGAAGCCGCCGTCGCCGAGCGCGTGTTCGTCGAGCACAGCGCGCGCGCGCGCGATCTGCGCGGCGCTCGGCGTGAGGGTGGTTGCCGTCGGGTAGGGCGCCTCGGCGCCCAGCAAGCAGCTGGCGAGATGCCAGTAGGCGTGCGCCGCATGCGCGAATGCCGGCAGCGGATAGGCCCTCGCCAAGAGCACGCTGCGCCCGTCATGCGCGTAGCCGACGGGGCGCCAGCCGCCGAGCCGCGCCTCCAGCGCCGATGAGAAGGATTTCGTCAGCAGCAGCGCGACCGGCGCCTGCGCGCGCGGTGGGACCTTCAGGCCGCGCCGCAATTCGGCCAGCTGCCGCGCCGCCTGCCACGGGCCCGCTCGCCGGGTCGCGACGGTCCAGCCCTCGCCCTCGAGGAGCGCGCCGGCCCAGCCCTTGCCGAGCAGATGCAGTTCGTAGCCGGCGGCCTGCAGGCGCTTGAGCGTCGGGACCGCGAGCACGACCTCGCCGACCCAGTTGCACAAACGGACAGCGAGAGGCCGGCGATCGCGCGAGTCCGCGGGCCTGGGGTCGGGTCGGCGCGCTTCGGGCATTCCGCTAGAGTATACCGTCGCCTCTGCCGGCGCCGGCACCTCCGGGGTTCCACAGTGTCGAGTGACGAATTGCCGCTGTCGGCGATTTCCGCGGGCGCCTCTGCCCGCGCGATCGAGCGGCTGCGCGCGGCGGACGCAATTCCGCGGGCTGCTCCGGGTGTGCTGGAAAACGTGCTGGCCTCGAGCGAGTTCGTCGCGAGCGCACTGCTCGCGGATCGGGAGCTCGTATCAGCGCCCGACCGGCTCGAGGCGGCACCATTCCGCGCCGCCGAGGCGGCAGCCGATGAAGCACTGTGCATGGCCGAGCTCAGGCGCGCGCGGCGCCGGGCGCTGGCGCGGATTGCGTGGCGCGACCTCGCGGGCGTTGACGACACGCGAGCCACGCTCGCCGCGCTCTCCGCGCTCGCTGACACCGCGATCCGGGCGGCTTGTGCGGTCGCGACCCGGCTGCTCTCGGCCCGCTATGGAACGCCGCGCGACGCGGCCGGCCAGCCGCAGCCGCTGGTGGTCGTCGGCATGGGCAAGCTCGGCGGCAATGAGCTCAATTTCTCCTCGGACGTCGACCTCGTGTTCCTGTACCCGGAGGGCGGCGAGACCGATGGCGTGCGCTCGATCGACAATTTCGAGTACTTCACGCGCCTCGGCCAGAAGCTCATCCAGCTGCTCGATGCGGCCACCGTCGACGGCTTCGTCTACCGCGTCGACATGCGCCTCAGGCCGTTCGGCGAATCAGGACCGCTGGTCGCGAGCTTCGCGGCGCTCGAGGACTACCTCCAGGAACACGGGCGTGACTGGGAACGCTACGCGTGGATCAAGGCACGGGCGATCACCGGAGGGGAGGCCTACGCCACGCTGTTCCGCGACGTGGTGCGGCCGTTCGTGTTCCGCAGGTACCTCGACTTCGGCGTGTTCGAGTCGCTGCGCGAGATGAAGGCGCTGATCGCGCGCGAGGTTGAGCGCAAGGAGCTCAACGACAACATCAAGCTCGGCCGCGGCGGAATTCGGGAGATCGAGTTCATCGTCCAGGCGCTGCAGCTGGTGCGCGGCGGCAGCGATGCACGGCTGCGGTCCGCCTCGCTGCTGACGGTGCTGCCGCGCCTCGCCGGTCAGAAGCTGCTGCCCGAGCAGGCGGTCGGCGAGCTGCAGGCGGCCTACGACCACCTGCGCCGCCTCGAGAACCGGCTGCAGATGTACCGCGACGAGCAGACCCACCGGCTGCCGGAGGACGCGCAGCGACGGGCCGCGCTGGTGACGGCGATGCGGCGGCGGGACTGGCCGCAGCTCGTAGCGGAGCTCGAGTCGCAGCGCCAGAGCGTCGCACGGCATTTCGCCAACCTGGTTCTCGCCGGAGCAGACGCAGCGCCGCCGGCAGCGGGTGACTTCGAGTCCGCGTTCGGCGCCGCGACCGCGCCGGCGGATCTCGCCGCTGCGCTCAGGTCGCTGGGACTCGCCGCGCCGGACGGCGTTGCCGCCGTGCTCTGCGAACTCAAAGGCTCCGGCTACTACCGGCGGCTCGATGCGCACGGACAGCGCCGGCTGCATGCGCTGCTGCCGCGGCTGGTCGCGGCGGCGTCGGGTCATGCGGAGCCATTGGCGACGGTGCGCCGGGCACTGGCGGTCGTCGAGGCAATCGGCGCGCGCACCGCCTATCTCGCGCTGCTGAACGAGAACCCGCTGGCGCTCGCGCGGCTGACCGAGATTTGTGCGCTCGGCACGTTCCTGCCCGCCCAGGTGGCGGCATTTCCGCTGCTGCTCGATGAGCTCGTCGACCAGCGCCTGTTCGATGCGCCTCCGGCCCGCGCGCAGTTCGCCGAGGAACTGGAGCTGCGCTGCGAGGCTGGCGTCGGCGACGAGGAACGAAACATAGAGACGCTGCGGCAGTTCCAGCGTGCGGCGGTGTTCCGGGTCGCCTTGTTCGACCTGACGGGACGCCTGCCGCTGATGCAGGTCAGCGACCGGCTGACAGACATCGCCGAACTGATCCTCGAGCGGGCGATGGCGCACGCGTGGCGCGAGATGATCGCGCTCTATGGCGAGCCGGTCTGCGGCCGGGACGAGTCGCGCCGGGTGTGCGGCGTCGCCGCGGTCGGCTACGGCAAGCTCGGGGGACACGAGCTCGGGTACGGATCGGATCTCGACCTCGTGTTCCTGCACGATTCGGGCGGCGAGCTACAGGAGACCGCCGGCCCGAAGGTGATCGACAACGCCGTGTTCTTCCTGCGCCTTGGCCAGAAGATCGTGCACCTGCTGACCGTGCACACCGCAGCAGGGCGGCTGTACGAAGTCGACATGCGGCTGCGGCCGAGCGGCAAGGGCGGCATGCTGGTGACCCAGGTCGATGCGTTCGTCGACTACCAGCGCAGCGAAGCCTGGACGTGGGAGCACCAGGCACTGCTGCACTCGCGCGCGGTTGCCGGCACGCCGGCGATCCGGGCGACCTTCGAGGCGGCGCGCGTCGACCTGCTGTGCCGCTGCGTGCGGCGGGAGTCGCTGCGCGATGACGTCCGCAACATGCGCGACCGGATGCGGCGCGAGCTGTCGCGCGCCGAAGCCGACGAGTTCGACATCAAACAGAGCCCGGGCGGCGTCGCCGACATCGAGTTCCTGGCCCAGTTCTGGGTGCTGCGCTGGGCCGCGCAGCATCCGCCGCTCGTGACTTTCTCCGATACGATTCGGCAGCTCGAATCGGTCGGCTCGGCCGCGCTCGTCGACCACGGGATCATCGACGCGCTGGTCGACGCCTATCGCGGCTACCGCAGGCTGATCCACCGGCTGTCGCTCGAACAGGGCCGGCCGGTCGTGCCGGCGGCACCGCATGCGGCGAGCCGCGCGGCGGTGACCGCCGTCTGGGACGCCGTGATGGTGCGCGGAGCGGAGCTGCCGCCCGGCTGCCCGGAGCCGGCGCGCGCTCCCGTATAATGCGCCGAGAGACGCCGCGAGAGACTCATGGCCGCACCGGTCGTCAACGATCCGACACTGATCCAGCCGAACGCCGAGCACCGCTACGAGGTCGGCGAGGCTGACCTGCCGCTCAGCTGCCCGATGCCGGGCATGTACCTGTGGAATTCACACCCGCGGGTGTATCTCGCGATCGAGGCGACCGGCGATGCGAAATGCCCGTACTGCGGGGCGGAGTACGTGCTGCGACGCGCCCGGCGCGCCAGCTGAGCGGGCGCACCCGGCTCAGCGGTAGGTGGCGTAACTCTTCTCCTCGACGATCGCCGAGCCGAGCGCGACGTTGATCCGCCGCTTGATCGCGGCCCGTTCGTCGTTCTCGATGTACACCGAGCGCGCGAGCTCGATGAAGCCGGCATCGAAGGTGCCAGCACGCTCCTTGTCGCGGATGCGGTCCTCGATGTCCCAGAGCCGCTCGTTCACGGCCTGCAGCGCCACCTCGTCGCGCGCGACGTCGCGGCGGCCGTAGGCTGACTCGCGCCAGGTCCGCTCGAGGAGCTCGAGTTCCCGGCGCACGTTCGCGACCTTCGCCGCATCGGTCATCCGTGCCGCCTTGATCCTGAGGATCGTGATCTTGTCGAGGACCTCACCCGGCGATGCAGGCACGAGGATGTCGGACATCGCGAGGCTCCTTCAGCGCAGTTTGTCGGTGGCGGCGTCGAGCGCCGCACGGTACGCATCGAGCGCGCGGGCCGTCACGAGCACGTTGTCGGCGGCCTCGGCCCAGCGCCGGTCCTCGACCGCTTCGCGCACGCCAGGCAGCGTCTTGGCCCCGTAGCCGGTGTGCAGTCCCGGCGCATACACCATGTGCCGGTACCAGCTGCGCCCCGGGAGCCCGCCGGCAGAGAGCAGCGCCTGCTCGGCCCGGCGCAGTTCGCCATTGACGGCGACGACCCGCTCCTTCGTGAGGCGCGAGGGCTCGGCGAGCGCCGCCGCGTAGCGCGCGTCGAGTTCCCGGGCGCTCGCCGTGAGCGCCGCCGCCGCGTTCTTGAGCGGCGTGAGGTTGAGGTAGGGCACAGCTGCCTCGCGGGCCGGCGGGCCTACAGGATCGGAACTGTCGGCGCCGAGCTCGTAGATCCGCTCGGCGATCAGCTGATCGGCTTCGACGGTCTCGCTGCGCATCTTGTCGGTCAGCTTCTCGATCTCCTCGACGTAGCGGCTGACCGTGTCGGCGAAGTCCTGCAGCCGCAACGGCAGCAGGTCCGCATTCGCGAGGCGCAGGACGGTATGGCCGGCGACCTCGGCGAGCGCGACGCCATAGGCGAGCTGCGGATCCTCGATCCTGATGTAGTGATCGAAGGAGTCGTACGTCGAGTGGTATGCCCCGCTCGGCTCGTCGTTGCCGAACCGAAGGTCCAACGAGGCGATGCCGGCGTGCTGCAGGAAAGGCGTGTAATCCGACCCGGAGCCGAGCGGCGCGAGCGGCAGCTCCGCGCCCTTGAGCAAGCGCTGCGCGATGCGCCTGCGCTCCTCGTTGGGCTCCTCGCTGCCTTCCCTGGCCGTGCCGGCGATGATGGCGCGCGCGCGCGCGCGCGCGAGCACGCTCGCCTGGGTGGCGGGATCACTCACACCGCCGGCGACCTCGTCGACGAGTCGCTGCAGCGAGTGGCTGCCGCCCGCCTGCAGAAAGCCGTGCGAGGTGTTATCGGAGTTCACGTACGCGACCGCGTGCCGCGCGAGCTCCTCGGCGTGCGTCTCGACCCATTCCGTGGAGCCGAGCAGCCCGGGTTCCTCCCCGTCCCAGCTGAGGTAGATCAGCGTGCGCTTCGGCCGCCATCCGCCGGCAGCGAGTTCACCGATTGCCTTGAGCTCCGCCATCATCACGACGTTGCCGGACAGCGGATCGTCCGCCCCGAACACCCAACCGTCGTGGTGATTACCGCGTAGCACCCACTCGTCCGGGTATTCGCTGCCGGTCAGCTTCGCGACGACGTCATAGATCGGCCGCTGCGACCAGTCCGACTCGATCAGCAGGTGCGCCGTGGCGGGCCCTGGCCCAAGGTGATAGGTCAGCGGCAGGCCGCCGCGCCAGCGCGCCGGTGCGCGCGGCCCGGCGAGCGATTCGAGGAACGGTTGCGCGTCGGCGTAGGAGATCGGCAGCACCGGGATCTTGAGCAGCGTCTGGGCCTGCTCGCGTTTCAGGCGCGGCGCGTCGCGCGTGGCGCCGACGCCGGGCGTCAGCGGATCTCCCGCGTAAATCGGCAGATCCGCGACCGACCCGCGCTGCACTCCGCGGGCCGGCCGGCCGGCGCCGGCCGGATAGGTGTCCGCGGCGCCGTAGCCGTCGTCCTTGGGGTCGCTGTAGATGATGCAGCCGATGGCGCCATGCTCGTACGCGAGCTTCGGCTTCAGGCCGCGCCAGCCGTTGCCATACCTCGCGATCACGATCCGGCCCTTGACCGAGACGCCGCGGCGCGCGAGGTCCTTGTAGTCATCCGGCATGCCGTAGTTGACGTACACGACCTCGCCCGTGACCTCGCCGTCCGCGCCGTAGACGTTGTAGGGAGGCAGGGCTCCCGCGGGCCGCTGCGAACTGCGGTCGCCGGCCACCGGCGGCTCGCTCAGCGTCGCGCGGAAGCGCCGCGGACTGATGAGCTCGAGCAGTTCGCGGCGCGGCGTCGGGTACAGCACGTAGAAGGTCTCGATGTTCGCGTCCCAGCCCCAGGCGCGGAACCGCGCCAGCATGAAGTCCGCGTTCGCCTTGTCGTGCGGCGAGCCCACCTGGTTCGGCTCGGACGACAGCCGCTCGAGCCAGCCGCGCATGTCCTTGGCATTCAGGCGCGCATCGAAACTTGATTCAAGCGCTGCTTCGTGCGCGGCAGTTGCGGCGGTGAATCCCTGCATCGCGGGACCGTCGGCGGCGAGGGTGGCGATCGCCGGCGCGAGTGCGGTCGTGATCAGCACGAGCAGGCGGGTCGTCCGAGGTGTCATTGGTTGTTACTCGAAGCTGAGTTCAAGGTCCGGATGCCGGTGGTTGTTTGGTCGGTCGAGGCCCGGCAGCGGGTAGCGGTCGGATGTCGGAGGCGGGACGACCGGTGCGAGATCGCGGTGAATCAGCGTCACCTCGAGCGTCTGCGGCACCCGCGACCCCGGCACGTAGCCACCGTAATTGTTGCCGTGCACGTGAGCGATGACGAACCGGGCGGCGAGAGCGTCCAGCAGTGCCGCGAACCGCTGCCAGTTCCGCTCGAGTGCGTGAAACTCGACGATCAGGGCCGCAACCCGCCCGAGCCCCTCGATGCGGCCAGCGAGCGCATCGTACTCCGAGCCCTCGATGTCGATTTTGACGAGCACCCAGCACCCGGGGTCTCCCCGTCGGACCCGGTCCAGGAGCTCCTCGAGCGTCGCGGCGCCCGGCCCGGAGCGGCCCGCGACCATGAGCTTGAGGAACTCGTGTTCGGCGAAAAACTCGCGGAATGCGCGCGGCCGGCGCAGCAGCCGCGCCATGCGCAAGAACTTGCCCGCCCGCAATCGCAGCAGCGCCTTCAGCATCTCGCGAATTGCCTTGGTGCGGATCAGTTCGGGGCCCGTGGTGCCGTCGACGCAGGTCAGCCTGATAGACGGCTTGAGTGCCAGCACCTCTTGCTCGAACTCCCAGTTCTCCTCGACCCCGAGGCTCAGCAGCGCCTGACTCGCGCGGATGGCACCGAGCGGCAGCACGTAGCCGCCGTCGAACGTACTGCCTACCCGGACCAGATCCGGGAAACGGCGCGGTCGATACCGGTGCAGGGAGAGTGGCGCGGTGCCGGCATTCATCGAGGCGCCGGCAGCCTAGCATGAAGCCCCCGGGGCGGCTAACGGCGGCGCAGCGGCTGGCGCAGCAGTGCATCGAGCTTGGCGATGACCTCGTGGGGCGTGATCAGGTCCATGACGCCGGGGCGCTCGATCTTCGTGGTCCACGCGAGCTGCGCGGGATCCGCGCCGAGGAACTTCCGTGCGGCCTCCGCGTAACGGTCGACGCAAGAGGCGCGGCTCAGGTATGGCCCGCTGCGCGCGACGTTGGTCGCCGCATACAGCCCGATCACCGGCGTGCCGACTGCGGTGGCCATGTGGGCCGGCCCCGAGTCCGGCGCCAGCAGCACATCCGCGCGCGCGAGCAGGGCGAGCAGCTTTGGCAGCGTGTCCTTGCCGACCTGGTCGACAACCGGCACGGTGGCGGCCGCGACGATCGCATCCGCCATGCGCCGCTCCCCGGCGCCCGGCCCGCCGCACAGGATCACGCGCATGGCGTGCGCCCGCGCCGCGTGATCGGCCACCGCCGCGTAGAACTCGGGCCGCCAGTTCCTGAGCGGGTGGCTCGAGCAGGCGCTGACGATGAGTGTGCGCCGGGCATCGCCGACGAGCTCCTGCGCATAGGCACGCGCGTCCGGCGGCAACGGGATGTCCCAGCGCAGCTCGTGGTCGTGGATGCCGAGCGCCTCGGCGAAGCCGTACAGCGAATCGAGCACGTGCTGGTCGCCGCCGGCGTGGATGCGGTCGGTCGTGAACAGCCACTGCGCCTCGCGGGCCCGCTGCCGGTCGAAGCCCAGCTTGACCGGGGCGTGCACCAGCATCGAGACGAGGCTCGCTCGCAGCGCCACCTGCATGTGCAGCAGAAGGTCGAAGCGGCGCGGCGCGAGCAGCTGGCGCAGCCGCCACAGCTCACCAGGGCCGCCGCGCTTCTGGTAGCTGATAAACTCGACGTCCGGCACGAGGCTCATCAGCGTGTGCTCGACCGCACCGATGATCCACGTGAAGCGCGTCGCCGGCCACGCGGCCTGCAGGGTGCGCAGCACCGCGAGCGTGTGGCACACATCGCCGATGGCCGAGATCCGCAGGATGCAGACGGCGGCGGGTGGCGAGTTCTGAAACCTCGTGAAGGGCAACATGGCTCTGGCGCGCATCCCGACAGCAACCGGCGCGATCCTATACGACCCCTCGCGCATCGACCATCCAGTGACGGCGGATTTCGAGCCCGACGAGCTCGGCCGTGCCGGTCGCATCCACGGTACCGCCGCCGGGCGCGGCAGCGCCTGGTTCGTCGCGACCCGCGGTGACTCGGGCAGCTGGGTGCTGCGGCACTATCGCCGTGGTGGCTTGGCCGCGCGCGTCATCGCCGACCGCTATGCATGGCGCGGCGAGGATGCGACGCGCGCGTTCCGGGAGCTGAGACTGCTCGCCGAGCTCGAGCAGCGGCAGCTGCCGGCGGCGCGGCCGGTGGCGGCGCGCTACGTGCGCACGGCTTGCAGCTACCGTGCGGACCTGCTGACGGTTGCGATTGCGGGCGCCCGGTCGCTGGCCTCACTCCTGTCCGCCGAGCTCGGGCTCGGCGTGTGGCGCGCGGTCGGCACGACGATCGGCGTCTTTCACGCGGCCGGCGTCTGCCATGCGGACCTCAATGCGCACAACGTGCTGATCGACGGCGCGGGCCTGGTGCAGCTTGTCGACTTCGACCGCGGCTCGCTGCGGGCCCCGGGCGCCTGGCAGGCGCGCAATCTCGCGCGCCTCAGGCGCTCACTCGCCAAGCTCACCGCCGCCGATCCGCGACGCTTCACGGCCGCGCAGTCGGCGGCGCTGCTCGAGGCTTATGAGGCGGCGCGCAGCGCCCCGCTCTGATAGGGATCGGGCTCACCGGCGAGCGGCCTGAACCGCTTGTAGCTCCACAGGTACTGCTCGGGTGCGACCGCCGCCGCCGCCTCGATGAGTGCGTGATAGCGCGCGACATCGCGCACCGGGTCGTCGCTCGGGAAGTCCGGGAGCGGCGCGCCGATCGTCATCACGTAGCCGGAGCCATCGGCGAGCCGGCGCGGGAAGAACGGCAGCACGGCGCACCGGGTTGCACGTGCGACAAACGTCGTCCCCGGGTTCGACAACGCCGGTACGCCGAACAGCGGCACGGTAATCCGGCCGGCCCCGTCGAAACGCTGGTCCGGCGCATACAGCACGATGCCGCCGCGCTTGAGCGCCCGCAGCATCTCGACGAAGCGCTCGCTCGGGATCATCCGCCCGCCGCGCGCGATCCGCGCGCGCAGCGCCAGCTGGTTCACCAGCTCGTTGGTCGAGGGCTTGTACATGATCTCGAATTCCTGTCCGGTCTGCGGCAGCGTCGCCGCGGCGATCTCGTTGGTCGTGAAGTGGGCGCCGAGCAGCAGCACGCCCTTGCCGCGCGCGACCGCCGCCGCGAGGTGCTGCTGTCCTTCGACCCGCGTCAGCCGCTCGAGCCGCCCGCTGTGGTCAAACCACACCAGGCCGACCTCGAACAGCGAATAGCTGAGCGACTGGAAGTGGCCTCGCCCGATCCTGCGGCGCTCCCGCTCGGTGAGTGCGGGGAAGGCAAGGCGCAGGTTGATCAGCGTCACGCGCCGGTCGCGTCGCGCGAGATACCAGCCGATGGTGCCGACGGCGCGCGCCAGCACCGCCTGCGACCTCCACGGCAACAGCGCCAGCCCCCGCACCACGGCGAGGCCGATCCACACCGGCCACCAGCGCGGCCCGGTGAACCGCCGCAGCGGCACGAGCGGCACACCGCAGGCGGCATCGACCGGCGAGGCAGTGGAAGGGGTCGTCATGGGCGGTATCATCTCAGCCGTTGCGCGCGGCGCCGGGGTTGACGTTGCGAATACTGTACATCTGCCTCGGATATTGTCTCGCGCCGATCGCGTTCGGCGTGGTGCTGTGGCGGGGCCTGCGCGACCGCAGCTACTGGCAGGCGCTGGGCGAGCGCTTCGGCTTCGGCACTCGGCTGGCGCCGGGCGGGCTGTGGGTCCACGCCGTGTCGGTGGGCGAGGTGCAGGCTGCGGTCGCGCTCGTGCGGCAGCTGCGGGCGCGCCATCCGCGTTTGCCGCTCGTGCTGACCACCGCGACTCCGACCGGCCGCAGCCGCGCCGAGAGGCTGTTTGGCGCCGACGTAACGGTCCGGTACCTGCCGTACGACCTGCCGGACGCCGTGGCCCGCTTCCTCGCCCGCATCCGACCGCGGCTTGCGGTGATCCTCGAGACCGAGCTGTGGCCGAACCTCTACCGCGGCTGCGGCCGCCGGGGCATCCCGATCGTGCTTGCGAGCGCGCGCCTGTCGGCGCGCTCGGTTGGCCGCTACCGCCGGCTCGGGGCGCTGATCCGCGCGACACTCGCGGGCGATGTCGCGATCGCGGCGCAAAGTGAGAGCGACAAGCAGCGCTTCGTGGCGATCGGCGCGAACCCGGCACGGAGCCACGTGGTCGGCAACATCAAGTGTGACTTCGAGCTGCCCGCGGACGTGATGCGGCAAGGGGCGGCGTTGCGCGAGATGCTCGGCGTTGAGCGGCCCGTCTGGGTCGCCGGCAGCACCCACGCGGGCGAGGAGGAACAGCTGCTCGACGCCCAGCGTGCGCTCGACGGGCTGCTGCCGGGCGCGCTGCTGGTGCTCGTCCCGCGCCATCCGCAGCGTTTCGAGTCGGTCGCGGCACTGCTGCGCCGGCGTCGCATCAGCTTCGTCACGCGCAGCAGCGGCACGCCGGTCGGCGCCGCAACGAGCGTCCTGCTGGTCGACACGCTAGGCGAGCTCGTCGAGTTCTACGCGGCGGGCGATGTCGCCTTCGTCGGCGGGAGCCTCGTTGCAGTCGGGGGCCACAACCTGCTCGAGCCCGCGGCGCTCGCGAAGCCGATTCTAAGCGGGCCGCACACGTTCAATACCGCCAGCAGCGCGCGGCTGCTCGCCGAGGAAGGTGCCCTCGAGCTCGTGCCCGATGCCGGCACGCTCGCAGAGCGGCTCGCGGCCCTGCTGGTCGATCCGGCGGCGCGCGCGCGCGCGGGGGGCCAGGGGCTCGCCGCGCTGACCGCGAACCGCGGCGCGCTCGGCCGCCTGGTGCGCTTGATCGACTCCATCTTGGGGCCGGGCGAGGCCGCTTGAGCGCTACTTGACCGACACCGTCTGGCCGAGCCAGCTGTTGACACGGGTGAGGCGGGACTCGTCGAGCGTGCCGGCCGCCTGTTCGAGCGTCAGCACGTTGATGACGTAGTCGTAGCGACTGCGCGCGTAGTTGGTCTGTGCGTCCAGCAGCCTCTGGCGAGCCAGCAGCACGTCGACCGCGGTGCGCGTTCCGACGTCGTAGCCGGCCTCGGTCGCCTGCAGTGCCGTCTGGCTCGACGCGAGGGCCTGCTTCAGCGCCTGGACGCGCGCGATCTCGCTGATCACGCCGAGATACGCATCGCGCGTCTGGCGCTCCGTTTCTCGCGCCGTCTGCTCGAGTCGCTCGCGTGCCGCGCGGTGTCGATAGACGGCCTCACGGACGCGCGATGAGGTGTTACCGCCCGAGTACAGCGGCACCGTGAGCTGCACGCCGATCTGCTTGTCATAGGTGAGCGTGTCGGCCGGGTAGGTTGCGCCGAAGGCCTGCGTATAGGCGCCGGTGTCGTTGCCGTTCCGGCTGGCGACGATGTCGATGGTCGGCAGGTGGCCGGCGCGCGCCGTGACTATAGTCTCGCGGGCGATGTCGACGGCGAGGCGCGCGGAACTGAGCGTCAGATTCTGGTCGAGCGCTGCCCTGACCCACTGCTCCTCGCTGGCCGGGCTCGGCGCCACGAGCGGCATATCATCACCCGGCCGCGACAGCTCATCGAAGGCATCGCCGGTCAGCTCGCGCAGCTGCTCGCGGGTGGAGGCGAGCGTGCGCTTCGCCTCGATCACGGCGGCGCTCGACTGGTCGGCGGCCGCCTTCGCGTCCTCGACGTCGGTAATTGCGATCAGTCCGACCTCGTAGCGCTTCTGGGCCTGCTCGAGCTGGTGCACGATCGCCTCGCGGGATGCCTCCGCCGCCTCGAGCGTGTCGCGGGCCGCGAGCACGTTGAAGTACGCGGTCGCGGTACGCAGGATCACGCTCTCCTGGGCGGCGCGATAGTCGACTTCGGCCTGCGCCACCTGCTCGCCGGCCTGCTTGAGCGTCGAGAACTGGCCCCAGCGGAACACCGTCTGGCGCAGCTGGATGGTCCACTGGCGGATGTCGCTGGTCGTGGTCTCCTCGAGCGGTATGAACGTGCCTTGCCCGTTCGGGCCGGTTTCGACGAAGTACGGCGACGTGCCGCTGGTCACGTCGCGCGTGTAGCCGGCCGTGCCGGTCAACTGCGGGAGCAGCGCCGACAGTGCCTGCGGCCGAGCCTCGAGCGCCGCCAGCCGGTTGGCCTCGGCCTCCCGCAGAATGGGGTCGTTGCGCAGTGCCCGCTGGTAGATCTCGGCGAGATCGGCGCTGACGGCGAGGGCGGGCAGCAGGAGTGCCACGCTTGCCACGGCCGCACGCCGCAGGGAGGTCAATTTCATACCGTTGAAGTCCGTTCGATTAGGCCAGCCCAGCCGGAGAGTTGGTGTTGTATAACTGTATATCACCTTGAACGGGGCCCGCAATCCGGTCGACCCGCGTGGTCCTCAGTACGTCGCAAGCGTCGGGTCGATGTCCCGCGACCAGGCCAGGATGCCGCCCGTCAGGTTCCCGACCGAGGGGTAGCCCTGGGCCTCGAGGAGCCGGGCGACCGAGAGGCTCCGGCCTCCCGACCGGCACATCACGACAATGTCGCGCGTCCGGTCGAGCTCGGCGAGGCGTCCGGGGATCTCGGCCATCGGCATGTGCAGCACCCCCGGGAGCGAGGCGATCTTGAGCTCCCACCCCTCGCGCACATCGAGCAGCAGCGTCCGCGGGTTGGCCGCGCGGTCGCGGACGAACTCGGCGGGGCTGACTTCCCGAACCACGCGCGCCGCTGCTCAGAATACGAACGCGGATGGGCGCCGCGCGTTCGTCATCGGATCGACGAACGTCTCGAATAGATCGGTGCGCGCGAACTCACGCTCGCCGAGGCGCGTGACCAGCTGCGCTGTCATCGGCGCGGCGGCGCCGGTCACCGCGAACAGCCGGCCGCCCGGCAACAGCCACTGCTCGTAGCGGGGGTCGTACACCGGTAGCGAGGCCGACAGCACAACGACATCGACCGGTGCACGCGGCTGCCAGGTCGTGCCGTCTGCCAGGTGGACAGCGACGCCGAAAAATCCCGCCGTACGCAGATTGCGGTTCGCAAGCTCCGCGAGCAAGGGCCGCAGCTCAAGCGACTCGACGCGACCGCCCAAGGTCGCAAGACACGCGGCCAGGAAGCCGCTGCCGGCACCCACCTCGATGACGGTGTCCCCCGCAACGATCTCGCAGGCCTGCAGGATCCGCGCATCGAGCTTCGGCGGCAGCATCGACTGGCCTTCCGGCAGCGGGATCGGCGCGTCGGCGAACGCGAGATCGCGGTACGCCGGCGGCACGAAGCGCTCGCGCGGCACGCGCGCGAGTGCATCAAGCACGCGCGGGTCGAGCACCTCCCACGCGCGTACCTGCTGGTCGATCATCTGCTGGCGTGCGGCTTCGATGTCCATGCGGCGGGCGGGGCGGAGGGAGGGTCGGGGATCGTCAGCGAGGCGCAGAGGTTACGGAGTTGCGCGTCGCGCGACAAGGCTTGCGGCGGTCACTAAAACGCCGATTATGGTGAATACCGCGGACCCCTGCCAAGGCCTTCGGTATCCTCGGATCGGGGACACACACGGGTGCACCGCCGGCGGAGGCAACCACGCCGCGCCGGCAGCGAACTGCCCCGTGCACGGCCACATCGAGCGCGGCCGCCCGTGACGGGCCGCGCACCGTCGGCCGCCATAAGACGGGATGAGGAAGGGATCCGTTGACCGTAATCGAAGCCGTCGCGCTCTTCGCGCTGGTGCTCGCGGGAGTCGCCACCGTCGGCGCATGGCGCGCCCGCCGGCGCGCGCAGGCAGCGCTCGCCGCACTCGAGAGCGACCGATCGACCGGTGTCTCGCCGCGGGTGCCGGAGCCGCCCGATGGCCCCTTGAACGACCTCGTCCAGGCCGTCCACGAGCCGGTGCTGATCCACGGTGAGCGAATTCTGCTGATCAACGCGCGCTTTGCCACGCTCCTCGGCACCACCCCGGAGCAAGCGGCCGGCCGGCACCTCGCTGAACTCGTGACTCCGGAGTACGCCGAGCTCGTCACTGACAACGTTCGCCGCCGCCTCGCCGGCGAGCCGGCGGCCGAGCGCTTCGAGGCCGAGGTCGCCGACTCGCACGGGCAGGTGACGCGCGTCGAGATCGCCGGCAGGCTCACGACCTACCGCGGTGCTCCGGCCGTGCTGTTCACGCTGCTCGAGATGGTCGGCCGGGCGACGCGCGGCAGCGACCTGGTGCGCGGCCGGGCGCAGGCGACACTCGATTCGCTGGGCGATGGCTTGGTGACCACCGACACCTACGGGCGGATCGACTTCGTCAATCGTGCTGCCGAGCAACTGCTCGGCAAGTCGCTCGCAGAGGTCAGCGGCCAGCAGTTCCTCGAAGTGGTCAGCGTCGTCGACGAGGCCGATCGGCGTGCACTCGCCGATCCGGTGCACCAGTGCCTGACGGCCGGCGTCAAGGTATCGCTCGGGCGGCGCGCGGTCGTGCTGGCGCGTGCCGACGGCGCGGAGCACAGCATCGAGCTCAGCGCCGCCCCGCTGACCGGCGAGCGGGGCGAGATCGCCGGCGCCGTCGTGCTGCTGCACGATGTCACCGAGTTGCGGGGCCTCGCCCGCCAGATGAGCTATCAGGCAAGCCACGACGCACTCACCGGCCTCGTCAACCGCCGCGAGTTCGAGCGACGTTTGCAGGAGAGCATCGAGCTCGCCCGCACCGGCGCGCAGACCCAGGTCCTGTGCTACCTTGACCTCGATCGCTTCAAGGCCGTCAATGACACCAGCGGCCACACGGCCGGCGACAACATGCTGCGCGAGGTCGCCGCCCTCGTGAAGGACGCGGTGCGTGACTCGGACACCGTCGCGCGTTTGGGCGGTGACGAGTTCGCGATGCTGCTCGTCGGCTGCCCGCTCGAGAAGGCAATCCAGATCGCCGATGACGTCTCGACCGCGATCCGCGACTACCGCTTTGTGTGGCAGGACAAGATCTTCTCGATCGGGGTCAGCATCGGACTCGTCGAGATCGGCCGCGAAAGCAGCAGCCTCGAGGATGTGATCTCGGCCGCGGACTCGGCCTGCTACGTGGCGAAGAGCCAGGGCCACGGCCAGGTTCACGTCTATTCAGCCCACGACGAAGCCGTTGCCAGGCACCGCGGGGAGATCCACTGGCTGCAGCGCCTGCAGCATGCGCTGCGCGACAACAGCTTCCTGATCTACACGCAGCCGATCGTGGCCGCGACCGGCAGCAGCGACAGCGGACCGGCGCTCGAGGTGCTGGTGCGGCTCGCGGCCGAGGACGGCTCGATCAGCACGCCCGGCGAGTTCCTGAAGGCCGCCGAGCGCTACCGCCTGATGCCGCTGGTCGACCGGTGGGTCGTGCAGACGGCGCTCGCGGCGTTCGGCCGCGGCGCGATCAAGATTCCCCCCGGACGCAGCGTCGCGATCAACATCTCCGGCCAGACGCTCGGTGACGGCCAGTTCCTTGAGTTCGTGGTCGAGTGCCTCGACCATAGCGGCGTCGCGCCGACGCAGGTGTGTTTCGAGGTCACCGAAGCCTCGGTCGTCGCCAACCTCGAGCACGCCCGCCGCTTCATCGGTGTGCTGCATGCGATCGGCTGCACGTTTGCGCTCGATGACTTCGGCAGCGGACTCGGCTCGTTCGTCAATCTGAAGACGCTGTCGATGGACTACATGAAGATCGACGGGCTCTACATGCGCAACCTGGCGCGTGACAGCGTCAACCAGGCGATGGTCTCGGCGATGATCAAGCTGGCGCACACCCTCGACTTCAAGGTGATTGCCGAGCAGGTCGAGGATACCGCCTCGCTCGACGCCGCCCGCCGCATGGGCATCGACTTCATGCAGGGCTATGTGCTCGGCCGGCCGGAGCCGCTGAAGACCGCAGCCTGACGGGCGCGGGCGTACAATCGCGCCAGCCACCGGTCGGGAGGCCGCCATGCATCGCCGCTCACCACCGATCCGTCCTGTGCGCCACGGCGCGCTGACTCTACTGCTGCTCGCGGCGCCGGGGCTCGCCGGCGCGGGCGAACCCGCGACGGTCCAGTTCCTGAACTCCGGCAAGGTCGTAACCGTGAACCTGCCGTTCTCCGAGGCGGTGCGCCACGGCGACACGCTCTACCTGTCCGGCCAGATCGGCATCAGTCCCGGGACGCTCACGCTCGTGCCGGGCGGGATGGCAGCCGAGGCGAAGCAGGCGCTCGAGAATATTCGCACCGTGCTCGAGGCCAACGGCCGCACGACCGCCGACCTCGTCAAGTGCACGGTCATGCTGGCCGATATGGCCGACTGGCCGGCGTTCAACGAGGTGTGGCGGAAATTTCTGAAGAGCCCCTATCCGGCGCGCAGCGCGATCGGGGCGAATGGTCTCGCACTCGGAGCGCGGGTCGAGATCGAGTGCCTGGCGGCGGCCGGGCGCTGAGCCACCCGCGTATCGCTACACCAGCAGCGGCACCCCGGTCTTGGAGGCGATCTCGTCGAAGGCGACGAGCGGGGCGAGTTCAATCAGCGCGAGCCCGTCGGGCGTCACGTCGATGACCCCGAGGTCGGTGATGATGCGGTCGACGACCCCGACACCGGTCAGCGGCAGCGTGCAGGCCGGCAGTATCTTGAGGTCCGTCGTGCCGTCCTTCTTCCTCGCAACGTGCTCCATCACGACGACCACGCGCTCGACCCCGGCCACGAGGTCCATCGCCCCGCCCATGCCCTTGACCATCTTCCCCGGGATCATCCAGTTGGCGAGATCGCCGCGCCCGCTGACCTGCATCGCGCCCAGGATCGCCAGATTGATCTTGCCGCCGCGGATCATCGCGAAGCTCTGCTCGCTGCCGAAGATCGAGGACCCCGGGATGGTCGTGACCGTCTGCTTGCCGGCATTGATCAGGTCGGCATCCACGTGGTCGGGGTGCGGGAACGGCCCTATTCCGAGCATGCCGTTCTCGCTCTGCAGCCACACCTCGATGTCCTTGGGCACGTAGTTCGCAACCAGCGTCGGAATGCCTATTCCGAGGTTGACGTAGAACCCGTCCTCGAGCTCCTCGGCGGCGCGGGCGGCCATCTGCTCCTGGGTCCACGGCATGGCGTCAGACTCCCACCGGCACGGTGACCGTGCGCTTCTCGATGTGCTTCACCGGATTCGGGTTGTGGACGATCCGGTGGACGTAGATGCCCGGGAGATGCACGTCGTCCGGAGCGATTGCGCCCGTCTCGACGATACTCTCGACCTCGGCGACGCAGACGCGCCCGGCCATCGCGAACGCCGGATTGAAATTGCGCGCCGTCAGGCGGAAGCGCAGGTTGCCGCTCCGGTCGGCGACCGCCGCCTTGACGAGCGACACATCCGGTACCAGCGAGCGCTCCATCAAGTAGGTCTGGCCACCGAAGTCGCGAAGTTCCTTGCCCTGCGCGACCAGGGTGCCGACGCCGGTCGCCGTGTAGAACGCGGGGATCCCTGCGCCGCCGGCGCGCAGCTTCTCGGCCAGCGTCCCTTGCGGCGTGAACTCGAGCTCGAGTTCCCCCGCCAGGTACTGGCGCTCGAACTCCTTGTTCTCGCCGACGTAGGAGGAAATCATCTTGCTGATCTGGCGGGTCTCGAGCAGCCTGCCGAGGCCGAAACCGTCGGTGCCGGCGTTGTTGGAGATCACGGTGAGTCCGCGGACCCCTGAGTCCCTGAGCGCATCGATCAGCGCCTCCGGGATGCCACACAGCCCGAAGCCGCCGACCGCCAGCAGCTGGCCATCGCGGACAATCTCGGCGAGCGCCGCCGCCGCCGACGGGTAGAGCTTGTTCACAGGTGCCTCCGAGCCGGCCGCGACCGGCCGGGCGGCCGCCATCATAACCGAGCGCCGCGGCGCATGGCGCGCGCGGCCCGGGCGGAAAAGAGGCGCCTGCGGGCGCCTTTGGGTCGCGCTGAACCTGACGCGGCCTACAGCAGTGGCACCAGCAGCAGCGCGACGATGTTGATGATCTTGATCAGCGGGTTGATCGCCGGGCCCGCCGTGTCCTTGTACGGATCGCCAACTGTGTCGCCGGTCACGGCCGCCTTGTGGGTGTCCGAGCCCTTGCCGCCGTAGTTGCCTTCCTCGATGTACTTCTTGGCATTGTCCCAGGCGCCGCCGCCGGTACACATCGAGATCGCAACGAACAGCCCCGTGACGATCGTGCCGATCAGGAGCCCGCCAAGCGCGCGCACGCCCGCGCCCGGTCCCATCAGATAGTTCATCCCGAAGCCGATGACGACCGGGACTAAGATCGGTAGCAGCGAGGGCACGATCATCTCCTTGATCGCGGCCCGGGTCAGCATGTCGACCGCGCGGCCGTACTCCGGCTTGCCGGTGCCCTCCATGATTCCGGGAATCTCCTTGAACTGCCGGCGCACCTCGACGACCACCGCGCCCGCCGCGCGGCCGACCGCCTCCATCGCCATCGCGCCGAACAGGTAAGGCACGAGGCCGCCGATGAACAGGCCGATGATCACCGCCGGATCCGAGAGGGAGAAGTTCTGCAACTTGCCCACGGCCTCGAGGTTGTGGGTGTAGTCCGCGAACAGCACCAGCGCCGCAAGGCCCGCCGAACCGATCGCATAACCCTTGGTGACCGCCTTGGTCGTGTTGCCGACAGCATCGAGCGCGTCGGTGATCTTGCGCACCTGCTTCGGCAAGCCCGCCATCTCCGCGATGCCGCCGCCGTTGTCGGTGATCGGGCCGTAGGCGTCGAGCGCGACGATCATGCCGGTCATCGACAGCATCGCGGTCGCGGCGATCGCGATGCCATACAGGCCATCGCCGTGGCCGGCGCTCTCGCCGAGCGTATAGGCGCCGAAGATCGCGGCGCACACTGCGAGCACCGGCAGGGCGGTCGACTTCATCGATACCGCAAGCCCGGCGATGACGTTGGTGCCGTGGCCGGTTTGCGAGGCAAACGCGACGTAGCGCACCGGGGCGTACTCGGTCGCCGTGTAGTACTCGGTGATGACGATCATTGCCGCGGTCAGCGCAAGCCCGATCAGCGCGCACAGGTAGAGCGGAAACGCCTCGCTCCCCAGCATCATCATCGTGATCGGGTAGAACGCGATCGCGGCGATCGCGCCGGAGACGATCACGCCGCGATACAGAGCATTCATGATCTTGCCGCCTTCGCGGACGCTGACGAAGAACGTGCCGACGATCGAGGCCACGATCGAGGCGGCGCCGAGCACCAGCGGCAGCAGCACGGCATTGTTGCCGAGGTTGCGCACCGTCAGGCCCGCGAGCAGCATCGTGGCGACCACGGTGACCGCGTAGGTCTCGAACAGGTCGGCCGCCATGCCCGCGCAGTCGCCGACGTTGTCGCCGACGTTGTCAGCGATCACCGCAGGATTGCGCGGGTCGTCCTCGGGGATCCCGGCCTCGACCTTGCCGACGAGGTCGGCACCGACGTCGGCGCCCTTGGTAAAGATACCGCCGCCGAGCCGCGCGAAGATCGAGATCAGCGAGCCGCCGAAGGCGAGGCCCACGAGCGCGTGCAGCGCCGCGTCCGGATTCGCCGCGAGATGCAGCATCGCGTAGTAATAGGAAGCGACGCCGAGGAGCGCGAGGCCGACGACCAGCATGCCGGTGATCGCGCCGCCGCGGAACGCTATCCTGAGCGCAGGATTCAAGCCGCTGCTCGCGGCGTGCGCGGTGCGGACGTTGGCGCGCACCGAGACGTTCATGCCGATGTAGCCGGTGAGGCCGGAGAGCACGGCGCCGACCAGGAAGCCGCCGGCCGTGGCCCAGTTGAGCGCGACGCCGAGCACCAGGAACAGCACGACGCCGGCAATGGCGATCGTCGAGTACTGGCGGTTGAGGTACGCGCCGGCGCCGGCCTGGATCGCCGCCGCGATTTCCTGCATCCGGGCATTGCCCGCCGGCTGCGCGATGACCCACCGGACCATCAGCAGGCCGTAGAGAATCGCCACCACGCCTGCGCCGATCGCAAGCAGAAGAGCGAGGTCGCTCGTCATGGTTTACTCCCCGACTGTTACCCGCAGAACTCGTTGTGTCTTGACCGGCAACGGCGCCAACGTCACCCGTGCGTGCCGCCAAGTGACTGAAAGCGCTTCCGTTTTCCGGGGCGACCCCCTGAAGGGGTCGGGCATTATACCGTGAAGTCCGTCGCGAGCCTGCGCTTGACCGGGACGTTCCTCAGCTCCACATAGGCCGGGAGCCCCTCGCGAAACGGCGGGGGGTCCTCGCCGACGATCAGCGGCGCGAGATAGCGCCGGCACGCGGCCGTGATGCCGAATCCGTCCTCAGTCACGAACTCCCGGGGCACCGTTTTCTCGACGTTGGCAACCGCCTCGAGCGGCGCGGCCTCGATCGCCCAGCGGTACGGCTTCGCCGACCGGCGCACGATGACCGGGAGGACGGCGTTGCGGCCCTCGAGTGCGAACTCGACGGCTGCCTTCCCGACCGCGTAGGCCTGCTCGGCGTCGGTCTTCGAGGCCACGTGGCGGGCGGCACGCTGCAGGTAGTCGGCGACGGCCCAGTGATACTTGTAGCCGAGGCTCTCCTTCACGATGCGGGCGACCTCCGGCCCCGCGCCGCCGAGCTGGGTGTGGCCGAACGCATCGCTGGTGCCTGCTTCGGCGAGGAACTTGCCGCCGGGGCCCTTCACGCCCTCCGACACGACGATCACGCAGTAGCCCTTCTCGGTCACGCAGGCCTTGACCCGCGCGAGGAACTTCGGCTGATCGAACGCAATCTCCGGAAACAGGATGATGTGCGGTGCATCGCCGGGCTTGGCGGCCGCGAGGCCGCCTGCCGCGGCGATCCAGCCGGCGTGCCGACCCATGACCTCGAGGATGAAGACCTTGGTCGAGGTACGGGCCATCGAGGCGACATCGAGAGCCGCCTCGCGGGTCGAGACCGCGACATACTTCGCCACCGAACCGAAGCCCGGGCAGCAGTCGGTGACCGGTAGGTCGTTGTCAACGGTCTTCGGCACGCCGATGCAGATGATCGGATAGCCGAGCTCGGCGCCGATGTTCGAGACCTTGAGCGCCGTGTCCATCGAGTCGTTGCCGCCGTTATAGAAGAAATAGCCGATGTCATGCGCCCGGAATACCTCGATCAGCCGCTCGTACTTGGGGCGGTCCTCGGCGAGGCTCTTCAGCTTGTAGCGGGCCGAACCGAAGGCGCCGGCCGGTGTGTACCTCAGTCCCTTAATTGCCGCGGCGCTCTCGCGGCTCGTGTCGATCAGGTCTTCGGTCAGCACGCCCACGATGCCGTGCCGTCCCGCGTACAGCTTGCCGATCCGCGTCGCGTGCCTGCGGCACGCCTCGATGACGCCCGCGGCGGACGCATTGATGACGGCGGTGACGCCGCCCGACTGGGCGTACAGCGCATTGCGCTTCTTCATCGTTTTCTGCGTCGGCATGAGTTGAGACTCCGGCGGTGGCTCGCTGGCCGCAGGATACCCGGTTGCTTGGGCCGGCTCATCCGCCGGACGCAGGACGCGCCACGGCGCTCAGATTTGACGCTCTGGGGACCCGGCGGGCAGCATATCGGGCCACGGGCGGCCGAGCGGGGACCTGTGGGAACCGAGCCGCGATGAGAACGACAACATGCGTATCGTGCTCCTGGGCGCGCCCGGGTCCGGGAAAGGCACCCAGGCCCAGCGCCTGATCGATGCCCATCGCGTGCCGCAGGTCTCGACCGGGGACCTACTGCGGACGGCGGTCGCGGCCGAGAGCGCCCTCGGCCTGCGAGCGAAGGCGACGATGGAGGCCGGGAAGCTCGTGGACGATGCGACCATGCTCGGCATCATCCGCGAGCGGCTCGGTGCCCCGGATGCCGCGCGTGGTTTCATCCTGGACGGGTTTCCACGCACGATCCCCCAGGCGGACGGCCTCGATGCGCTGCTCGCCGATCTCGGCCGGCCGCTCGAGGCAGTCGTGCTGATGGAGGTCGACAGCGGGCAGCTGTTCCGGCGCCTGACGGGCCGGCGCACCTGCCGCAGCTGCGGCCGGGTATTCAACGTCTATACTGCGCCGCCCTCGACACCGCCGCCCTGCGGCGGGCAGTGCGTGACGCCGGACCTGTTCCAGCGTCGCGACGATGGCGAGGCGACGATTGCCAAGCGCCTCGAGGTCTACGCCGCCCAGACGCGGCCGCTGGTCGAGTACTACCGGGCGCGCGGCCTGCTGCGCAGCGTCGACGCCGAGGGCGATATCGACCAGGTCACTGCCCGCCTCGAGGCCGCGCTCAAGAACGCAGGCGCCGCCTAGCCGCGGGCGACTTCCTCGCCGACCGGTCCCGACAGCACGCCGGCGCGCCAGCCGCGCAGCACCGCGACCGGCGGCTCGCCGCGCGCGATCCGCCGCAAGTCCCGCTGCGTCGCGAGCACCTCCGGTGCCACGCCCAGCTCGAGCGCGATCGCGCGTATCCGCTCGGCCAGACGCCGTGTCCGCGCCTGTTCCTCGCGGTTTGGACGCACATCGGCGCGCTGCTCGAGGCCCTCCAACGGCAAGCTCGCGGCGCGCGCAAGCTCCGCGACGATATCGGGCCCGAGCTTGTCGGCAGCGCCCGGCGGCATCACGCCGAGCGCCTTCAGCGCCGCGACGTCCGTGGGTGCAGCGCGACCGATCGCGCGCAGCGCCGCATCGGCGAGCACCCAGCCACGCGGCAGGTTGCGACGCACCGCGCGCAGCTCGCGCCAGGCGGCGAGCGTGCGCAGCCGCTGCTGCTCAGGCGGGGGTAGCGACTCGATGCCTTTGAGGCGCTGCCAGGCATCGCCGGGATCCGCCCGGTACAGGCCGGGATCGGCGAGCGCGGCGCAGTCCTCCGTGAGCCAGCCGAGACGGCCCCGCGCCGCGAGGCGTTCCTCGAGGCGGTCGGCGAGCGGCAGCAGCCAGCGGACGTCGTCGGCGGCGTACTCGAGCTGCGCGCACGACAGCGGCCGGCGCGTCCAGTCTGTGCGCGCCTGGCTCTTCTCGAGCGTATGACCGAGCTCGCGGGCAATCAGGTCGCCATAGCCGATCTGCGCCGGCATGCCGAGCAGCGCCGCGGCGATCTGGGTATCGACGAGCGGTGCGAGTGGCACGCCGGTCAGCGGCAGCAGCACCTCGATGTCCTGCCGCGCCGCGTGCAGCACCTTGGTCACCGCCGCATCGCGCAGCAGCGACACGAGAGGCGCGAGGTCCAGGCCCGTCAACGGATCGATGAGCTCGATGCCGGTGGGATCGCTCAGCTGGATCAGCGCGAGCTCGGCCAGGTAGGTCCGCTCGCGCAGGAACTCCGTGTCGAGCGCGAGCCGCGGCGCGCGCGCCAAGCGCGCGGCAGCAACCGCCAGGGCCGGGCCCTCGGTGATGACGATCGGGACGGAGGTCACGGGAGATTGGCAGCGGCGGGTTACAATCGACGGCGCATTATGCGGGTCGCGCCGCGCGATCCCAAGTCGGCAGGTCGATGCAGGAACTGTTTCGCGTGTTCTGGGATATCGCGCTGTTTCGCCGCGGGCCGCGGGACGTGCCGGCGTCGTGGCTGCTGCTGGCCATCGTCGCCGCGGTCTACGCGGCGACGAGTTCACTGCAGTCGGTACTGCTGTTCGGGCCGCGGCTGGCAGTCGAGCGCGGGCTCGCGGACCTGGCGCTGACCGCGGCGCTGTTCTGGACGGCCCTCGCGCTGCGCCGACGGGGTCACCGCTTCCTGCAGACCCTGACCGCGATGCTCGGCACGGGCACCCTGCTGTCGGTGCCGATGATCACCATGCTCATCGTGCGGCGCGAGCTCACGGATGCGGGCGCGGTCGCGCTGCTGTTGTCGGTCGCCTCGGTACCGCTGCTCGTCTGGTATCTGTTCGTGGTCGGACACATCGTCCGGCACGCGCTCGAGGTGCCGCTGTTCACCGGCATGGCCGTCGCGATGACCTACATCGTACTCGGCTACCTGCTGATCGAGCAGCTACCCGCGGCAGCCGCTGCCTGATGCGCGTCCACATCCTCGGCATCTGCGGCACGTTCATGGGTGGCATTGCGGCCCTCGCGCGCGAGGCCGGCCACGAGGTCACGGGCTCGGACCGGAACGTCTATCCGCCGATGAGCACGCAGCTCGAGACGCTCGGAATCCGGCTCACCGAGGGCTGGGACCCCGGACAGCTCGACCCGGCGCCTGACGTGGTCATCGTCGGCAACGCCCTTTCGCGAGGCAATCCGGCGATCGAGGCGCTGCTCGACCGCGGCCTTCGCTACACCTCGGGCCCGGCGTGGCTCGCCGAGCAGGTGCTCGCCGATCGCTGGGTGATCGCGGTCGCGGGGACCCACGGCAAGACCACGACCGCGAGCGCTCTCGCCTGGATCCTCGAGTGCGCGGGCCTCGCGCCCGGATTCCTGATCGGCGGCGTGCCGGAGAACTTCGGCACCTCGGCGCGGCTAGGCCGCGCGCCATTCTTCGTCGTCGAGGCGGACGAGTACGACACGGCGTTCTTCGACAAGCGCGCCAAGTTCGTCCATTACCGGCCGCGCACCGCGATCCTCAACAACCTCGAGTTCGATCACGCCGACATCTACCCGGACGTCGGCAGCATCCGCCGCATGTTCCATCAGCTGGTGCGGACCGTGCCTGGGCACGGCCGGCTGATCGTCAATGGCGCGGATCCGGAGCTCAGGACCGCGCTCGAACTCGGCGTCTGGACGCCGGTCGAGCGCTTTGCACTCTCAGGCGATGCGGACTTCACCGTCCACGCACTGGCCCCCGACTGGTCGGAGTTCGACGTGCGCAAGGGAGGCGCGCACGTCGGCCGCGCCCGCTGGGGCCTCATCGGCGCGCACAACGCCCTGAACGCACTCGCCGCGGTACTCGGCGCGCGGCACGCGGGCGTTGAGCCCGCGGCCGCGCTCGCGGCCTTGGCGACCTTCAGGAACGCGCGCCGGCGCATGGAACTGCGCGGCACCGTCCGCGGCGTAACGGTCTACGATGATTTCGCGCACCACCCGACCGCAATCGCGGCAACCGTCGGGAGCCTGCGCCAGAAGGTCGGCACGGCACGGATCCTCGCGGTGCTCGAACCACGCTCGGCCACGATGCGCCTCGGCGTACACCGCGAGACGCTCGCCGGCTCGCTCGCGGTAGCCGATCGCGTGTTCCTGTTCGAGCCGGCGGACCTCGGCTGGGACCTGCGCGCCGCGGCGCGGCCGCTCGGCGAGCGCGGTCGCGTGCTCAGCGACGTCGACGCACTTGCCGCTGCGATCGCCGCCGAGGCGCACAGCGGCGACTCGGTGCTGGTCATGAGCAACGGCGGCTTCGGTGGTCTCTACGGCAAGTTGCTGGCGGCGCTCGGAGGCAACGCGTGAGCGCGCGCACGCTGCCGCTGTTTCCGCTCGGTACGGTACTGTTCCCCGGCGGGCCGCTGTCGCTGCGGATCTTCGAGCCACGCTACGTCGACATGGTGGGCCGCTGCCTGCGCGCGCAGACCGGCTTCGCCGTGGTACTCGTCATCACGGGCGGTGAGACCGGGAGCGGCGCGCTCGCGACCGCAGCGGTCGGAACCGAGGCGCGGATCGTCGACTTCAACCGGCTCGACGACGGGCTGCTTGGCCTCACGTGCCTCGGCCAGCAGCGGCTGCGGATCCTGCGCGCCTGGCGTCAGGAGGACGGGCTCAACCTGGGCGATGTCGAGGACCTGCCCGCGGACGTCTCCGCCGCGGTGCCGGTCGACTGCGCGCACCTGCCGGAAGCGCTGCGGCGGCTGTACCCGGATCTCGATGCGACCTATGCGTGGGTCACGCCGCGCTGGGACGACGCCGGCTGGGTCGGCAACCGGCTCGCCGAGCTCGCCCCGCTCGAGGCCGGCGTCAAGCAGGGGCTGCTCGAACTCGAGGACCCGCTCGAGCGGCTGCGCTTCCTCGCGCCGCTGATTCGCATCGGCGCCGACCAGACCGACGCCTGAGCCGCCTCAGTCGCTGCGCCGCCAGCCGCGGAAGCGGTCGCGGAGGATGACAGCGATCGCAAGAATCCCGAGCGTCCAGCCGAGCACCAGCCAGCCCGTGTAACCGGTCGCCGGGCTGATCAGCCACTCGAGCGGCGCCGACGGATTCTCGCGCGTCGCGCCGATCGTGGCGCGCATCACGCAGACCCATCCGGCGTGCAGCCCGACGCCGACCGCGATGCTGCCGGTCCACACGGCGCACGCTCCGAGCAGCAGGCCGACCGCAACCAGCGCCAGCCACGCGTCGATGATGCCGGCGGGCGAGGCAAAGCTCGCGACAGCGGCCGCCAGCAGCTCCAAGCCGCTGCGCCAGGTGACGGACGCGTGGGCAATGCGCGCGCCGGCGAGGAAATGCACCGAGGCGTAGACCAGCGACACGAGCGCAACTGCAACGAGCGGGCGCCTGAGTTCGCGGCTCACCGCGCCCTGCATCAGGCCGCGGAAGAAGGTCTCTTCCACGAACCCGACCACGAGTCCCGACAGTGCGCCGGCACCGAGCGCGGCGAACAGCACGTGCGCGCTAAGATCGGGCCGCGGCACGCGCACCCCGAGCGCCAGCATCGAGATCGTCACCGGCAGCATCGTGGCGAGTCCCGCCACCAGCCCGAAGCCGAACTGCCGCAGCCACCGCGGCCGCGGGGCCCCGTAGCCGAAGTCGCGTCGCGTCGTCAGCCGCAGCCGG
>JGI12269J14319_10000458_pt1 | contig 38736 bp, 40 predicted proteins | sample PeaSoiSIISIP2007_FD_14319 | JGI IMG/M metagenome (IMG submission 14319)
CGGGTCCACGCCGTACGCGTGGCGACCCGCCGTCATGGCCGTGGTGAGCGCCCTCGTGCTGGGCGGCTTCGCCGCCCGGATCGGGGCCGACGTGGCACTGGCGCCGTTCGCCGTCCTGGGGCTCTCGCTCGTGGCCATCAGCGCCATCGATCTCGAGCGCCAGATCATCCCCATTCGGCTGGTGTACCCGACGCTGGCCGCGCTCGGCCTCCTGTTCGTCGTGGCCTCGGCCGTCGACCACCGGTGGGAAGCGTTGGCGTGGGCCGCCGTCGCCGGCGCCGTGGCGTTCGCCTCGTTCCTCGCCGTCCATCTCGCCGTGCCCCGGGGGATGGGTTTCGGCGACGTGCGCCTGGCCGGGGTCATCGGGCTGGCCACCGGATGGTTGGGGTACGGGCGCGCCTTCGTCGGGTTCCTGGCCGCCTTCGTGCTCGGCGCGCTCATCGGGATCGTGGCCATCGTGGTCACGGGAGCGGGCCGCAAGACGAGGATCCCGTTCGGACCTTTCCTGGCTGCCGGCGCGGTGGTGACCGTGCTGTGGGGCGGGCCTCTCGCCCACGCCCTCTTCCACCGGAGCGTCTGACACCCCGCAGTAGATTGGCCTCCATGCTCAGGTTCCTCACCGCCGGCGAGTCGCACGGCAAGGCCCTGGTGGTCGTGGTGGAGGGCCTGCCGGCGGGGCTGGGGGTGACGTCGGCGGACATCTCGGGGGAGCTGGCCCGGCGCCGCCTCGGGTACGGGCGGGGTCCCCGGATGCGGTTCGAGGTCGACGAGATCACCGTGCTCGGTGGCGTCCGCCACGGTCGGACGCTCGGTGGGCCCGTGGCCATCGAGATCGGCAACACCGAATGGCCCAAGTGGGAGCAGGAGATGTCACCCGATCCGGGTGTGCCCAGCAAGGTGCTCACCACGCCCCGCCCGGGCCACGCCGATCTCGCCGGGATGCAGAAGTACGGGCTGGCCGACGCCCGTGACGTGCTCGAGCGGGCCTCGGCGCGCGAGACGGCGGCCCGGGTGGCGGCCGGATGCCTGGCCAAGGCGCTGCTCGCCCACCTCGACGTGTCGGTGCTCAGCCACGTGGTGGCGCTCGGGCCGGTGAGCGTCGTCGGTGCGGCGCGTCCGGGGCCCGGAGACCTCGAGCGCATCGACCGTTCGTCCGTGCGCTGTTTCGACCCCGACAGCGAGGCGCGCATGGTCGGGGCCATCAAGGCCGCAGCCAAGGACGGTGACTCCCTCGGGGGCGTGGTCGAGGTCCTCGCCTACGGCGTGCCCGTGGGGCTCGGCAGCCACGTGCACTGGGACCGCCGCCTGGATGGTTTGCTGGCTCAGGCCCTCATGAGCATCCAGGCGGTGAAGCACGTGGAGTTCGGCGAGGGCTTCGACGTGGCGGGCCGGCGCGGCTCGGAGGCGCACGACGCCATCACCTGGGACGAGGGCACGGAGTCCTACCACCGCGCCACGGCGCGCGCCGGGGGGATCGAGGGCGGCATGTCGACGGGGGGGCTGGTGGTGGCGCACGTGGGCATGAAGCCCCTGGCCACGCTCAACCGGCCCGTGCTCGGCACGGTGGACGTGGTCACCAAGGAGCCGACGGTGTCGTTCAAGGAACGGACCGACGTGACGGCCGTACCCGCCATGGGGGTCGTGGCCGAGACCATGACGGCCCTCGTGCTCGCCTCCGAGGCCCTGCGCAAGTTCGGCGGGGACTCGATCGCCGAGGTGGTGCGCAACCGCGACGGTTTCCTGGCGTCGTTGCGCGACCCGCCGTCGGCGGCGGCCGTCAGTGGGTGAGCACGTCGTGCTGATCGGCATGATGGGCGCGGGGAAGTCGACGGTGGGACGGCTCGTGGCTGCGCACCTCGGGTGGCCGTTCGTCGACACCGACGCCGAGGTGGAGCGCTCGGTCGGGATGCCGGTGGCGGAGATCTTCGCGGCCCGCGGTGAGGCCGGCTTCCGCACCGCCGAGGCGGCCGTGACGGCCTCGGTGCTGGCCGGCCCGGCACGCAGCGTGGTGTCGGTCGGCGGCGGTGCCGTCCTCGATCCCGGCACCCGGACGGCGGTGCGCGGCGCCGGCACGGTGGTATGGCTGCGGGCCCGGCCCGACACCCTCGCACGGCGGGTGGGGAAGGGCCGCAACCGCCCGCTCCTGTCCGACGACGGCGACGGGCCGGCTGCGGCGCTGACCCGCATCGACGGGCAGCGGCGGGCGCTCTACGGCGAGCTCGCCGCCGAGGTGATCGACGTCGACGACCTGAGCCCCGACGCCGTGGCCCGGCGTGTGCTCACCGTCGTCGGCGCGACCACGGAGGATCGCGGGTGATCACGGTCCCCGTCGGGCTGGGTGACAGGGCCTACGACGTGATCGTGGGGTCCGGTGCCCGGCACATGCTGGGCGAGGTGCTCCCGGCCGGCGTCGAGCAGGTTGCGGTCGTCACGCAGCGCGGGATCGAGGTCGACGTGGACCCGGGCGTGCCCGTCACCATGTTCGAGATCGACGGGGGCGAGGAGGCCAAGTCCCTCGACACCGTCGAACGCCTGTGCCGGGGCTTCGCCGGCTGCGGGCTGGCGCGCACGGACGCCGTGGTGGCCGTGGGGGGCGGGGTGGTGAGCGACGTCGCCGGGTTCTGTGCCGCGGTGTTCCACCGCGGCATCGCCTACGTGAACGTGCCCACCACCTTGCTGGCCCAGGTGGACGCGGCCATCGGCGGCAAGACCGGGGTGAACCTCCCCGAGGGCAAGAACCTGGTGGGCGCGTTCTGGCAGCCGTCGGCGGTGCTGTGCGACATCGACGCCCTGGGCACGCTCCCGGCACGCGAATGGTCGTCGGGACGGGGGGAGATGGCCAAGTACGCGTTCCTGGGTGATGGTCTCCTCGGGGGCACCCGCCCCGGGGCGGCCCTGCTCAGGCTGCCCCTCGACGAGCAGATCGCCACGTGCGCGGCCATCAAGGCCGGTGTGGTGCGTGCCGACGAACGCGACTCGGACCGGCGCATGGTCCTCAACTACGGCCACACCCTGGCCCACGCCCTGGAGGCGTCCACCTTCGGGCCCGACGCCAAATGGGACCTCCTCCACGGGGAGGCGGTGGCCGTGGGCCTCGTGTTCGCGGCCATGCTGGCCCGGCGCCTCGGCCGTGTGGACGACAACCGGGTGGCGTTGCACCGTCGGGTGGTGGCGGCGTTCGACCTGTACGCCGACATCCCGGCGGGTGCGTCGGCTGCGCAGCTCGTCGAGTTCATGGCACGGGACAAAAAGGCCCGCCACGACCTGACCTTCGTGCTGGACGGGCCGGACGGGGTGGAGCCGGTGCACGCGGTGGACGAGTCGGCCGTCCTCGCTACCCTGGCCGACATGGGATGTGCGCCATGACCGACGGCAGCCGACCGCTCGTGCTGCTTCTGTCCGGGCCCAACCTCGACCTGCTGGGGGAGAGGGAGCCCGAGGTGTACGGCACCGGGCGTCTGGCCGACCACGTGGCGGCGGCCGCCGACGAAGCCCGGAGCTGCGGTCTCGAGGTCGAGCACCACCAGACCAATCACGAGGGCGAGCTGGTCGAACTGGTGCACGGCGCCCGGGGGCGCGCCGCCGCCGTGGTGGTGAACGCCGGGGCCCTGACGCATTACTCGTGGTCGCTGCACGACGCCCTGGCCGCGTTCGACGGCGTGGTGATCGAGCTGCACCTCTCCAACCCGGCGGCACGCGAGCCGTGGCGACACACCTCGGTGGTGGCCGCCGTGGCCGACGGCGCCATCGCCGGCTTCGGCGGTCTCGGGTACCGCTTGGCGGTGCGTGCCGTGGCGCAGCTGCTGGCGGATCGCCCGGCGACAGCTCCGTGAGCGCCGACGGCGCCCGCGCCGAGGGTCCCCGCCGCGTTCCGGGTCCCCCCCGGGGACCCGGGGCGGACCTCCCCTCACTGCCCTTCGCCGACCGGCTGGCCCGCCTGCGCGCCGGTCTGCAGGCGGCGGAGGTCGACGCCCTCCTCGTCACGGCGGGCCAGAACGTCCGCTACCTGACCGGGTTCACGGGCTCGGCCGGCATCCTGTTGGTGGCGCCCGGCGCCGTGACCTTCGTGACCGACGGCCGGTACCGGACCCAGGCCGGGGAGCAGCTCGACGCGGCCGGGCTCGGCGCGGCCGTCGACCTCAGCGTGGGCGGCGCCCCGGTCCAGCGCCAGGCCCTGGCGGCGGCGTCCGAGCGTGCCGCCGTACGGCGACTCGGTCTGGAGGCGGAGCACGTGACGTGGGCGGCCGAGCGGCGCTGGGCCGAGGCCCTGGCACCCGCCGGACCGGTGGCCACGAGCGGGCTGGTGGAGGCGTTGCGCCAGGTCAAGGACGACGGTGAGGTCGAGCGCATGGCCCGTGCCGCCGCCATCGCCGATGCCGCCCTGGGCGAGGTGCTCCCCATGCTCGGCGAGGGCCGCCGCGAGGACGAGGTGGCGTTGGCCCTCGACACCGCCATGCGGCGGCTCGGCGCCGAGGATCGCGCCTTCGAGACCATCGTGGCCTCGGGCCCCAATGCCGCCAAGCCCCACGCCCGCCCCACCGGCCGGCAGATCCTCCCGGGCGACCCGGTGGTCATCGACTTCGGCGCCGTCTTCGACGGGTACCGCTCGGACATGACGCGCACCTTCTGCGTGGGCGGCCCGCCGGCGGGCACGTTGGCCAGGGTGTTCGAGGTCGTCGGCGCGGCGCAGGCGGCCGGGGTGGCGATGGTGCGGTCGGGAGTGGGCACCGACGACGTCGACCGGGCGTGCCGCGACCACATCGCCGAGGCAGGCTGGGCGGAGGCGTTCGAGCACGGTACCGGGCACGGGGTGGGCCTCGACATCCACGAAGCCCCGGCGGTCGGCCCCGGGTCGACTGCTATCCTCGCCCCCGGCGTCGTCGTGACCGTCGAGCCCGGCGTCTACCTGCCGGGCGTCGGGGGTGTCCGCGTGGAGGACACCGTCGTGGTCACCGAGGACGGCTGCCGCACCCTGACCGCATTCCCCAAGGACGTCGCCGCCTGATGGCTGTCACCACCAATGACCTTCGCAACGGCATGACCCTCCACCTGCCCGAGGGGCTCTTCTCGGTGGTGGAGTTCCAGCACGTGAAGCCGGGCAAGGGTGGCGCGTTCGTCCGCACCAAGCTCAAGAACGTGCGGACCGGCGCCGTGATCGAGCGCACCTTCCGCGCCGACGAGCGGGTCGAGCAGGCGATCGTCGACAAGCGCGAGATGCAGTACCTGTACCGGGACGGCAACGACTACGTCTTCATGGACAACACCTCGTACGAGCAGATGACCGTCACGCCCGGCACCCTGGGGGACGCCGCCAACTACATCAAGGAAGCCGACAGCGCCGTGCTGCAGATGTACGACAGCGAGATCGTCGGTGTCGACCTGCCCGCGGCGGTGGAGCTCACCGTGGCCCAGACCGAGCCGGGTGTGCAGGGCGACCGGGTGTCGGGTGCCCGCAAGCCGGCCACGCTCGAGACCGGACTCACCGTGCAGGTGCCGCTGTTCGTCAACCCCGGCGACCGCATCAAGGTCGACACACGCTCCGGCGAGTACATCACCCGGGCCTAGCCCGGGGTCCTGGTCGTGCCGGAGGTCGACACCCCGCCGCCGGAGGGCCATGCCCGGGGCCCGCACGTCGGCGCCGGGGGACCGGAGGAGGGTGAAGGCCCCCGCCACGAGGCCCGAGCGCGCGCCCTGGCGCTGCTGTACGAGGCCGAGATGAAACGGGTCGACCTCGCCGCCGTCCTGGCGGCGCTGCCGGCGCCACCCGACCCGTTCGCCACCCGCCTGGTGGAAGGGGTCGTGGGCCGGGCGGCCGAGATCGACGGCCTGGTGGCGGACGCCGCCCGGGACTGGGAGATCGACCGCATGCCGGTCCTCGACCGGGCGGTGCTCCGCCTGGCTACCTACGAGCTCGTCGCCGAGCCGGGGACGCCGGTGGCGGTGGTGATCGACGAGGCCGTGGAGCTGGCCAAGGAGTACTCCACGGAATTCTCGGGTGGTTTCGTGAACGGGGTGCTCTCGACCATCGCCCGACGGGTCCGGCCCTGAGGTACCATCGACACGACGACCGTGAAGCGGGTCCAGCGAGGCCCGGACGGAACCGTGGAGGAGCCTTCGTGGCCGAGCGCGAACGCAGACTGACCCCGCCGCGAGGTGGGGTCTTCGTTCCCCGGGTCCAGGTTCTCTCCGGGCAGGACGTGCAGCGGGCCCTCACCCGCATCGCCCACGAGATCGTGGAGCGCAACCGCGGCCTCGAGGACCTGGTGCTGGTGGGGCTCCAGACCGGGGGCGTCCCCCTCGCCTTCCGCATCGCCAGCGCCCTCGAGGAGGTCGAAGGCACGGCCGTCCCCGTGGGCCTGCTCGACGTGGCCTTCTATCGCGACGACATCGGGATACGACCCGTGCTCCCCGAGGCCGCCACCGACATCCCCGGTGACCTGGCCGGACATCTCGTCGTCCTGGTCGACGACGTCCTGTTCACCGGTCGAACGGTGCGGGCCGCGCTCAACGCCCTGGCCGACTACGGGCGGGCCCGGGCCGTCCAGCTGGCGGTCATGGTCGACCGCGGCCACCGCGAGCTGCCCATTCGCCCCGACTACGTGGGCAAGAACATGCCCACCCGTATCGACGAGCAGGTCGACGTCAGCCTCGACGGCGTCGTCCTCGGGGACGTGGTGCCCCGGTGACCGGTTCGGCGGGCGGGGAGCCCGCTGGTGGGGAGCCCGCCAAGGAGCGGCACCGCCACCTCCTCTCGGTGTCGGAGCTCGGTGCCGAGGGGATCGAGGAGGTCCTCCGGGTGTCCGATGCCTTCGTCGAGGTCGGACGGCGCGCCATCCCGAAGGTGCCGGCGCTGCGGGGCCGGACGATCGTGACCCTGTTCGCCGAGCAGTCGACGCGCACCCGGCTCTCGTTCGAAACGGCGGCCAAGCGCCTGTCGGCCGACGTGCTCTCCTTCTCCGTCGACTCCTCGTCGGTCAAGAAGGGGGAGTCGCTGCGCGACACGGTGGAGACGGTGGCGGCGATGGGCGTCGACGCCTTCGTGGTGCGCCATGCCTCGGCCGGCGCGCCCGCCGCCGTGGCGCGCTGGGTGGACGCCAGCGTCGTCAACGCCGGTGACGGCTGGCACGAACACCCCACGCAGGCGCTCCTCGACTGCTACACGATCCGGGAGGCGCTCGCCGAACGCGCCGGTCACCCCGTCGAGTCCGTGGGCGTGGAGTGCTTCGCCGGACTGCGCGTGGCCATCGTGGGCGACGTCCGCCACAGCCGGGTGGCGCGCTCGCTGATCCTCGCCCTGGGGGCACTGGGGTCGGTGGTCACCCTGGTGGCACCGGGCAGCCTCCTGCCCCCGTCGCTCGAGGGTTGGCGGGTGGCGGACGTCTCCTACGACCTCGACGCCGTCCTCCCCGACGTCGACGTCTGCTATCTGCTGCGGTTGCAGACCGAGCGCGGCACCGGCGCCTTCCTGCCGTCGGTACGCGAGTACAGCGCGTCGTACGGGCTCACGTCGCGGCGCGCCGCCCGGCTGCGTGACGACGCCCTGGTGATGCACCCCGGGCCCATGAACCGGGGTGTGGAGATCGCCGACGACGTGGCCGAGCTGCCGCGATCGGTCGTGCTGCGCCAGGTGTCGAACGGTGTGGCCGTGCGCATGGCCGTCCTCTTCATGCTGCTCGCCTCGCCCGGGGCCGGGGCGGCCCCCGGCCTGGCCCGGTCCCTCGGGGTGGACGGTGCCTGACCCCTCCCGGCGCAGCGCGTCGCGTCCCGACGCCGGCCCCACCGTGGTCATCCGGGGCGGCACCGTGGTCGACGCACGGGGTGAGCGGGTGGCGGACGTGGTCATCAGCGGCGGGGTGGTGGTCGACGTGGCTCCCGGGGTCGACATCCCGCGCCGCGCCACGGTGCTCGACGCCGCCGGCTGCCTGGTGGCGCCGGGGCTCGTCGACCTGCACACCCACCTGCGCCAGCCCGGCGCCGAGGAGGCCGAGACGGTGGAGACGGGGGCCCGGTCGGCCGCCCTGGGGGGGTACACGGCGATCGTGGCCATGCCCAACACCGACCCTCCGGTGGACAGCGCGGCGGTGGCACTGGAGGTGCTCGCCCTGGGCGACAAGGCGCCGTGCCGGGTGGCGGTGGCGGGCGCCATCACCATGGGACGGGCCGGTGAGCGCATGGCGCCCATGGGCGAGCTGGCCGCCCTGGGCGTGAAGATCTTCACCGACGACGGGACGGGGGTGCAGGACGGCGGCCTCATGCGGCGGGCCCTCGAGTACGCCCGCGGGCTCGGGGTGACCCTGGCCCAGCACTGCGAGGACGCCGCCCTGGCCTGCGGCGGTCACATGCACGAGGGCGAGTGGTCGAGCCGGCTGGGGGTCCCCGGGATCCCGTCCGAGGCCGAGGAGCTGATGGTGGCGCGCGACATCGCCCTGGCCAGGATGACCGGCGCCTCTCTGCACCTCCTCCACCTCTCCACCGCCCGGTCCGCCGCCATGGTGGCGGCGGCCAAGGCCGAAGGGCTGGCCGTGAGCGCCGAGGTCACGCCGCATCACCTGGCACTGACCCACGCCGAACTGGCCGGGTACGACCCGGTGTTCAAGGTGAACCCACCGCTGCGCACCGAAGCCGACGTGGCCGCCCTCCGGGCCGCCTGTGTGGACGGCACCATCGACGCCGTGGCCACCGACCACGCCCCCCACCCGCCCGAGCGCAAGGAGGACACGCTCGACCTGGCCCCGCCGGGCATGCTGGGGCTCCAGACGGCGCTGCCCGTGGTCCTGGCCGCCCTGGGCCTCGACGGGGACGGCGGCGAACGCCGCAACGGCAGCATCGGCAACGGCAGCGGCGGCGGCGACGGCGGCGACAGCCGGTCGAGGCTGTCTCCCCGTGCCGTGCTCGGGCTCCTGTCGTGGCAGCCGGCGCGCATCGCCGGGCTCAGCCGGGACCAGGGCGGCGACCAGGGTGGGCCGGTCGAACCCGGTGCCCCCGCCAACCTGTGCGTCGTCGATCCCGGCTGCCGGTGGGAGGTCGATCCCGCCCGGCTGGCCAGCCGCAGCCGCAACACCCCATGGGCCGGTCGCATGCTCACCGGCCGGGTGCGCCACACCATCCTGCGCGGCGAGCCGGTGGTCGTCGACGCCGAGGCCCTGCGATGAGCCCCGCACCCTCCGCGCCCGACCCGACCGGGGAGGACGGTACCGCTGACGACTGGTTCGGTGGTCGTTCGCCGGCACTGCTCGTCCTGGCCGACGGCGAGGTGTTCGAGGGCGAGGCGGTCGGTGCCCCGCCCCCCGACGGTGTGGCCACGGGGGAGCTGGTGTTCAACACCGTGCTGTCGGGCTACCAGGAGGTGGTGACCGATCCCAGCTACGCGGGTCAAGTCGTCGCCTTCACGTATCCGCACATCGGCAACTACGGGGTGACGCCCGACGACGACGAGTCGGCCCGCCCGTGGTGCCGGGGCGTGGTGCTGCGCGCCGTGCCCACGCGGCCCTCGTCGTGGCGGTCGACGGCCTCGTTCGACGAGTTCATGGTGCGCGCCGGGGTCCCCGGGATCTGCGGGGTCGACACCCGCCGCCTCACCCGGCACCTCCGTGACGACGGCGCCATGGGGTGTGCCTTCGGGACCGCTCCCGAGCACGTGCTGCGAGCCGCCGCCGCGGCGGAACCGGGTACCACCGGGCGCGACCTCGTCCGCGACGTCACCACCGGGGAACCGTACCGACGGGGCTCGGGGCCCCTTCGGGTGGTGGCCTACGACTTCGGTGTGAAGCAGACCATGCTGCGCTGCCTGGGCGAGCTGGCCACCGTGACGGTGGTGCCGGCCACCTTCCCGGCCGACGAGGTCCTGGCCATGGGGCCCGACGGGGTCTTCCTGTCGAACGGGCCGGGGGATCCCGCCGCGCTGGGGACGCAGGTGGGGATCGTGGCCGACCTGCTCGGACGGGTCCCGGTGTTCGGCATCTGCCTGGGCCATCAGCTGCTCGCCGCCGCCGTGGGGGCGAGCACCTACAAGCTGCCCTTCGGTCACCACGGCGGCAACCACCCGGTGCGCAGGCTCGACACGGGCCAGGTCGAGATCACCAGTCAGAACCACAACTACGCCGTCGAGGCGTCGTCGCTGCCCTCCTCCGGCGCCTTCGCCGCCGAGGTCACGCACGTCAACCTGAACGACGGGGTGGTGGAGGGGTTCCGGTGTCTGTCGGTGCCGGCCTTCGGCGTCCAGTACCACCCCGAGGCCGGGCCCGGCCCGCACGACGCCCGGTACCTCTTCGACCGCTTCCGGTCCCTCGTGCTCGAGGTGCGGGCCTGATGCCGCGCCGCCACGACCTCGAGACGATCCTCGTCATCGGCTCCGGCCCCATCGTCATCGGCCAGGCGTGCGAGTTCGACTACTCCGGTACCCAGGCGTGCCGCGTCCTGCGGGCCGAGGGGTACCGGGTGGTGCTGGCCAACTCCAACCCGGCGACGATCATGACCGATCCGGGACTGGCCGACCGCACCTACGTCGAGCCGCTCGACGTCGACGTGCTGACCGCCATCGTGGAGCGTGAGCGACCCGACGCCCTGCTGCCGACGCTCGGGGGCCAGACCGGCCTCAACCTGGCCATCGGACTGGCCGAGCGGGGGGTGCTCGAGGCGAACGGGGTGGAGCTCATCGGGGCCAGCGCCGAGGCCATCGCCACCGCCGAGGACCGGGACCGGTTCAAGAGCGCCATGGAGGAGATCGGCCTCGAGGTCCCCTCGTCGGGCTTCGCCCACTCCCTCGACGAGGCCATGGCGGCGGGGGAGCGCATCGGATTCCCGCTCATGGTGCGTCCCAGCTTCATCCTGGGCGGCGCCGGCACGGGCACCGCCGCCGACCGCGCCGAGCTGGCGCGGGTGGCGGCCGAAGGACTGGCGGCCAGTCCCGTGCACCAGGTGCTGATCGAGCGGTCCATCGCGGGGTGGAAGGAATTCGAGCTCGAGGTCATGCGCGACCGGGCGGACAACTGCGTCGTGGTGTGCTCGATCGAGAACTTCGACCCCATGGGTGTGCACACCGGCGATTCCATCACGGTGGCCCCGGCGCAGACGCTGTCCGACGTCGAGTACCAGGCCATGCGCGACGACGCCTTCGCCTGCATCCGCCGCGTGGGGGTGGAGACGGGGGGCTCGAACATCCAATTCGCGGTGGAGCCCACCGACGGCCGGCGGCTCGTCATCGAGATGAACCCCCGCGTGTCGCGCTCCTCCGCGCTGGCTTCGAAGGCGACGGGCTTCCCCATCGCCAAGATCGCGGCGCGACTGGCGGTGGGCTACACGCTCGACGAGATCCCCAACGACATCACTGGTGCCACCCCGGCGAGCTTCGAGCCGACCATCGACTACGTGGTGACCAAGATCCCCCGCTGGGCGTTCGAGAAGCTCCCCGGCACCGCCGACCGGCTGGGCACGCGCATGCAGTCGGTGGGCGAGGTCATGGCCATCGGCCGGACGTTCCCGGAGTCGCTGCAGAAGGCCATCCGCTCGCTCGAACAGGGTCGCACCGGCCTCAACGCCGACCCGGCGGAGGTGGTGTACGAGTTGCTGGACGAGGACGAGCTCGTGTCGAAGGCCTGCGAGCCCACGCCCGAGCGCGTCTTCCAGCTCGAAGCGGCCCTGCGCCGGGGCGTCACGCCCGAGGCGCTGGCCCTCGCCACCGGGGTCGACCGGTGGTTCCTCGACCAGCTGGCCACGATCAGCGCCGCCCGGACCCGTCTGGAGTCGGTGGCGGCCGCGGGGACCGGACCCGACGGGCTCGACCGGCGGACGTGGCGGGTGGTGAAGCGGCTGGGCTTCTCCGACGCCCAGGTGGCGTACCTGATGTCGGGGGCGTGGCGCCCCCCGGCCGGTGACGAACCTCCCGACGGCCCCCGGTTCACCGAAGCCGACGTGCGGGCCGCCCGTCTCGCCGCCGGCGTGCGGGCCACGTTCAAGACCGTCGACACCTGCGGTGCCGAGTTCGCGGCACGCACCCCGTACCACTACGCAACGTACGAGGACGAGGACGAGGTGCAGCCGAGCAGTCGGCGGCGCGTGATCATCCTCGGATCGGGCCCCAACCGCATCGGGCAGGGGATCGAATTCGACTACTGCTGCGTCCACGCCTCCATGGCGTTGCGGGCCGCCGGCTACGAGACCGTCATGGTCAACTGCAACCCCGAGACGGTGTCCACCGACTACGACACCTCCGACCGCCTCTACTTCGAGCCGCTCACGGCCGAGGACGTCGCCAACGTCATCGATGCCGAGACGGCGGCCGGGGCCGGGCCGGGCGGCGCGCCCGTGGCCGGGGTGATCGTGGGCCTCGGGGGCCAGACCCCGCTCAAGCTCGCCCACAGCCTCCCGCCGGGGCTGGTCCTCGGGACCAGCCCGGCGTCGATCGACCTGGCCGAGGACCGAGAGCGGTGGAACGACCTGTGCGAAAAGCTGGGCATCCCCCAGCCACCGGGGGGCACGGCCACCACGGTGGAAGAGGCCCTGGCGGTGGCGGGGAAGGTCGGTTATCCCGTCCTCGTCCGCCCCAGCTACGTGCTCGGCGGACGGGCCATGGAGATCGTCTACGACGACGAGCGCCTGGCGCAGGTGGTGGGCGACCTGGCCGCCGCCCTCCGGCGCGAGGGCGGGGTGCCGGCCCTGCGGCCGGTGCTCGTCGACCGCTTCCTCGAGGACGCCGTGGAGGTCGACGTGGACGCCGTGCGTGACGCCACGGGCGACGTGCTCGTGGCGGGCGTCATGGAGCACGTCGAGGAGGCCGGCGTCCACTCGGGCGACTCGGCGTGCGCGCTGCCGCCGCAGACGCTCCCCCCCTCGGTCGTGGAGACGCTCGGCGTCCACACGCGAGCCATCGCCGAGGCGCTCGACGTGGTCGGGCCGATCAACGTGCAGTACGCCGTCAAGGAGGGATCGGTCTACGTGCTCGAGGCCAACCCGCGCGCCAGCCGCACGGTGCCCTTCGTGGCCAAGGCCACCGGTGTCCCCGTGGCCATGGTGGCGGCCCGCGTCATGGTGGGGGCGACCCTGGCCGAGCTTCGCGCCGAGGGGCTCCTGCGCTCCCCGACGGGCGGCGGGTGGGTGAGCGTCAAGGAGGCCGTGCTGCCCTTCGGGAGGTTCCCCGGGGTCGACACCCTGCTCGGCCCGGAGATGCGGTCCACCGGGGAGGTGATGGGGATCGGGTCGACGTTCGGGCTCGCCTTCGCCAAGAGCCAGATCGCGGCCGGGACCCGGCTGCCGTCGGAGGGCACCGTGTTCCTGTCGCTCGCCGACCGCGACAAGCACGGCGGTCTGGAGGCGGCGCGGACCTTCTGCGATTCCGGCTTCACGCTGGCGGCCACGTCGGGCACGGCCGCCTTCCTGGAGTCGCACGACATCCCCGTCGCCACCGTGGTGGCCAAGGTGGGGGAGTCGGGCGCGGCCGACGCCGTCGACCTGATCGCGTCGGGCCGGGTCCAGCTGGTGGTGAACACGCCACGCGGCCGTGGGCCGCGCGCCGACGGTCTGCACATCCGGGCCGCCGCACTGTTGCACCAGGTCCCGTGCCTGACCACCGTGGCGGCGGCGCGCGCCGCCGCCGCCGGCATCGTCGACTGGCGCCGCCACGGGCTGTCGGTGGTGTGCCTCCAGGAGGTGCACGGGCTGTGATCGGGCGCGTGGAGATGCATACGCACGTCGGTTCGGTGCAGCTTCCCAACCCCGTGCTCACAGCCTCGGGCACGGCCGGGCACGGCGCCGAGCTGGCGGGATACGTCGACCTGGCCACGCTGGGCGCGGTGGTGGTCAAGTCCCTGGCGGCGGGCAGGTGGCAGGGGAACCCTGCGCCGCGGGTGCACGAGACGCCGGCAGGCATGCTCAATTCGGTCGGGTTGCAGGGCAAAGGAGTGCGCGCCTGGCTCGAGGACGAGCTGCCGGCGCTCGTCCAGCGGGGCGCCCGGGTGGTCGCCAGCATCTGGGGCCTGCGGGTCGAGGACTACGCCCAGGCCGCACAGCTGCTGGCCGGGGCGTCCGGCGTCGTGGCGGTCGAGGTCAACGTGAGCTGCCCCAACCTCGAGGACCGCAGCCGGATGTTCGCCCACTCCGCCTCGGCCACGGCCGCCGCCGTGTCGGCCGCGGCGGCGTGCGGGGTGCCGCGCTGGGTGAAGCTGAGTCCCAACGTCGCCGATCTGGTCGACGTGGCCGGCGCCGCGCTCGAGGCGGGGGCCGAGGCGCTCGTGCTCGTGAACACGGTGCTCGGCATGGCCATCGACATCAAGCGGCGCGACTACGCGCTCGGGTCCGGTGCCGGCGGTGGCGGCCTGTCCGGACCGGCCATCCGGCCCGTGGCGGTGCGGGCCGTGCACGACTGTCGCGCCGCGTTCCCTCACGTCGGCATCGTCGGCGTCGGAGGGGTGGGACGGGGCGTGGACGCGGTGGAGATGATGATGGCCGGTGCCGACGCCGTCGAGGTGGGGACGGCGACGTTCCGCGATCCGCGCGCACCGGCACGCGTGCTGGCCGGCCTGGCGCGTTGGTGCCGCCTGCACGACGTCGGCGACGTCCGCGATCTGGTGGGTGTGGTGCACCGGGCCCGCTCTGCCGGCGCCCCTGCGCCGGCGACGGTGCCGGGGATGGCCTCCGAACCCGGTCCGTTCGTCGCCTCTCCCGGGACCTCGCAGCCCACGCCGTCGCAGCCGGCGGCGTCGCCCATCTGGCAGTCACCCCCGGCGCCGGCGCCGGCGCCCGCGCCCCGGCCCCCGGCCCCGTCGGATGCCGTGCCGTCTGCCCCGTGGCCGCCGTTGCGTCCCCCGGAGCCCGTTCCCCCGCCCCCGGCGCCCCCTGCCCGACACGACGACCCGGGACCCGACCATGGTCGGTGACGATCCCCGGGACCGCCTGGTCCTGGCGCTCGACGTGGACGATCTCGTGGTCGCCCTCCGGATGGCGCGGCGGTTCCGGCCGTGGTTCGGTGTGGCCAAGGTGGGCTTCGAGCTGTTCGGCGCGGCGGGGCCCGAGGTCGTGTCCTCGCTGGCGGACGAGGGCTACGGCGTGTTTCTCGACCTGAAGCTGCACGACATCCCCACCACGGTGTTCCGGGCCGCCCGCGTCCTCGGGGGGCTCGGGACCCGATTCACGACGGTGCACACCCAGGGCGGGGAGGCCATGATGCGGGCCGCCGTCGACGGCATGGCCGAAGGCGCCGAGGCGGCCGCCGTGGCGGCGCCGTGCGTCCTCGGGGTCACCGTGCTCACGAGCGAGCCCGAGGCGTCCCCCGACGTCCTGACGGCGCGCTCGGCGCTGGCGGCCTCGGCCGGCTGCGGGGGGCTCGTGTGCGCCGCGCCCGACCTGGCGGTGACCCGCCGTGCCGCCCCCGGACTCCTGACGGTGGTCCCCGGGATCCGCCCCTCGGGCACGCCCGTGGACGATCAAGGCCGCACCGCCACCCCCGCGGCGGCGATGGCGGCCGGCGCCGACCTCCTCGTGGTCGGTCGCGCCGTGACGGCGGCCCCGGAACCCGAGCAGATGGCGGCCCTGGTGCTCGCCGAGGTGGCCTCGTCGGCGCTCGCGGCTCGCGGATGACCCCCGCCCACGAGGGCGCTATGGTGGCCGTTATGCCCCAACCCCCCGCACTCACCCCGGAGCAGCGCCAGGCGGCGCTGGACAAGGCCGCCAAGGTCCGCCGTGAGCGGGCCGAGGTCAAAGAGAAGCTCAAGATGGGATCGATCTCCCTGTCGGAGCTCCTCGGACGCGCCGAAAAGGACGAGACCGTCGGCAAGATGAAGGTGTTGTCGGTGCTGGAATCGCTCCCCGGTCTCGGCAAGGTCAAGGCCCGCCGTCTCATGGAGACGGTGGGCATCAGCGAGAGCCGCCGCCTGCAGGGCCTCGGGGCCAACCAGCGCGACGCTCTGCTGTCACACACTTCGAAGTCCTGATCCTCGTCATCTCCGGGCCCGGCGGGGCGGGGAAGGGAACCGTGGCCGCCCGACTGGTCGAACGCGATCGCGGGCTGTGGCTCAGCCGCTCGTGGACCACCCGTCCACGGCGCCCCGGCGAGTCCGACGACTCGTACACGTTCGTCGACCCCGCCCGCTTCGAGGCGAAACGGGCCGAGAACGGCTTCCTCGAGTGGGCCGAGTTCCTCGGCCACCTGTACGGGACGCCCGTCCCCGATCTGCCGCCCGGCAAGGATCTCGTCCTCGAGATCGACCTGCAGGGCGCCCGGCAGGTGAAGGACCTCCACCCCGACGCACTGATCATCCTGCTCCTGCCTCCCTCCGCCGAGGTCCAGGCGGAGCGGCTGCGCCGGCGCGGGGACGACGACGCCGAGATCGCCCGCCGGCTGGCCAAGGGTGCCGAGGAGGAGCAGGTCGGCAGGGAGCTCACCCCCTTCGTCGTGGTGAACGACGAGGTGGATCGGGCCGTGTCGCAGGTCGCCGGTATACTGGACCTTCACCGCGATCCCCCGCCGGCACCGGTGGGGGAGCACCCTGGAGGACCCTGAATGGCCCTGCGCCGCCCGACGCTCATGGACCCGCCCGTCGAGGACCTCCTCGACAAGGTCGACTCGAAGTTCACCCTGGTCGCCCTGTCGGCCAAGCGGGCCCGCCAGATCAACTCCTATTACAACTCCCTCGGCGAGGGTCTCGGCGTGGTCGTCCCGCCGCAGGTGACGTCGGTGTCGGGCAAGCCCCTCACCATCTCGTTCGAGGAGATCGCGGCGGGCAAGGCGACCTTCCACCGCCCTGAGCCCGGTGAGGAGGACGGCGCCGAGGAGGTTGCCGGAGACCTGGGTGCCGAGGGGTTCGAGGACGCCGCCGGTGGCGGTGAGGTCGATCTGGCGGCGCTGGCGGCCGAGCTCGGTGCCGACGTGCCGGAGGCCGGCGAGGTGCCCGAGGTCGGCGAGTAGCGGCTCGGCCCTCCCGCCGAACCGCGTGGCGCGCCCGGAGAACCATGACAGCACACGCGGGGGGCAGGACCGTCGTCCTCGGTGTGACCGGCGGCATCGCGGCGTACAAGGCGGTGGAGGTGTGCCGCAGGCTCGTCGACGCCGGCGTGCACGTCGTCCCCGTCCTCAGTGAGGACGCCACCCGCTTCGTGGGTGAGGTCACGTTCTCCGCTCTGGCGTCGGAGCCCGTGCAGCGGAGCCTGTGGTCCGAGACCGATCCCATCCCGCACACCCGGTTGGGACGGCGCGCCGACCTCGTGCTGGTGGCACCGGCCACGGCCCGTTTCATCGGCTGTTACGCAGCCGGCATCTCCGACGGGCTCCTCACCGCAACCGTGCTCGCCACCCGGGCCCCGGTCATGGTGTGTCCCGCCATGCACACCGAGATGTGGGAGCACCCCGCCGTGCAGGACAACCTGACCACGCTGCGGGCCCGAGGTGTGTACGTGGTCGATCCCGGCGAGGGGAGGCTGGCCGGCGGCGACAGCGGGGTGGGGCGCCTGGCCGATCCGGCGGACATCGTCGATGCCGCGTTGGGGGTCCTGGTGGGCACGGTCCCCGGTGCCGAGCGTGGCGGTGCGCAGGCTCGGGCCCGTGCAGATCTGGCGGGTCGGCGCGTCCTGGTGAGTGCGGGCGGGACGCGCGAGCCGATCGATCCGGTGCGCTTCATCTCCAACCGCTCGTCGGGGAAGCAGGGCCACGCCGTGGCCGAGGCCGCCGCGGGCCGGGGCGCGGACGTGGTCCTGGTCACGACGGTACCCGGGCGTGCCCCCGGTGGGGTCACCGTGGTGCCGGTGGAGACGGCGGCCCAGATGGAGGCGGCCATGATCGAGCACGCGCCGGGGGCCGACGTCGTGGTCATGGCGGCGGCGGTGGCGGACTTCCGTACCAAGTCGGTGGCCGACCACAAGCTGTCGAAGGCCGAGGGCCTGCCCGAGCTCGTGCTCGAGCCCACGCCCGACATCCTGGCCGAGCTGGGTCGCCGGCGCGTCGAGGGGCAGGTCCTGGTGGGATTCGCGGCCGAGACGCACGATCTGGAGCAACGAGCCACGGCCAAGCTCGAGGGCAAGAACCTCGACCTGGTGGTGGCCAACGACGTGTCGGCGAGGCACGTGGGGTTCGACCACGACACCAATGCCGTGAGCATCTGGCGGCGCGGCGGGGACCGGCGGGATGTGCCGCTCACCTCGAAGCTCCAGGTGGCCCACGCCATTTTGGATAGTGTGTTCGACTGCCTGGGCCGCCCACGCCCGGGTGGCGGCACGGCACGCGCCGTCGCCGCCGGGGGGGAAGAACATCCGAGGAGCGATACGTGACGACTCGCCACACCTTCACGTCGGAGTCGGTGACCGAAGGGCACCCCGACAAGATGGCCGACCAGATCTCGGACTCGGTGCTCGACGCCGTGCTCGAGTCGGACGCCGACGCCCGTGTGGCGTGTGAGACCTTGCTCACCACCGGCCTGGTGGTGGTGGCGGGGGAGATCTCCACGCAGTGCTACGTCGACATCGCCGCCCTCGTGCGCGCCGTGGTGTGCGACATCGGCTACGACAGCGACTCCCACGGCTTCAACGGGCGCACCTGCGGGGTCATGGTGGCCCTCGACGAGCAGTCACCCGACATCGCCCAGGGTGTCACGGCCGCCCACGAGGTCCGCACCGGTTCCGGCGGCGAGGACCAGCTGAACGCCCAGGGCGCCGGCGACCAGGGGATGATGTTCGGCTACGCCTGCGACGAAACGCCCGACCTCATGCCTCTGCCCATCTGGTTGGCGCACCGCCTGGCGCAGCGCCTGGCCCAGGTCCGCCGGGTCGGGGTCCTTCCCTATCTCCGTCCCGACGGCAAGACCCAGGTGAGCGTGGTGTACGAGAACGGGCGACCGGTCGCCATCGACACCATCCTGATCTCGACACAGCACGCCCCGGGCGTGGACATCGAGACGCTGCTCCTCCCCGACCTGCGGGAGCACGTGATCCACCCGCTGCTGCCGCCGGACCTCGACACGTCAGAGCTCCGTGTCCTCGCCAATCCCACCGGCCGCTTCGAGCTCGGGGGTCCGCACGCCGACACGGGGCTCACGGGCCGCAAGATCATCGTCGACACCTACGGGGGCATGGCGCGCCACGGCGGTGGGGCGTTCTCGGGCAAGGACCCCTCCAAGGTGGACCGTTCCGCTGCCTACGCGGCCCGGTGGGTGGCCAAGCACGTGGTGGCTTCGGGGGCCGCCCGTCGGTGCGAGGTGCAGGTGGCGTACGCCATCGGCGTGGCCCACCCCGTCTCGCTCATGGTGGAGACGTTCGGCACCGAGTCCGTCGACCCCGACAAGATCGAGCGGGCGGTGCGCGACGTCTTCGACCTGCGGCCGGCGGCGATCGTGCGGGACCTCGATCTCAAGCGCCCCATCTACCGCCGGACCGCCGCCTACGGGCACTTCGGCCGGTCGGACAAGGAGTTCACCTGGGAGGCCACAACCCGGGTGGACGACCTCAAGCGGGCGCTCGGGCTGTAGCCACTCCACGCCGGCCGGCACAGCGGGACGGCACAATGCCGTCATGGCGCCGGACGTGACGAACGAGCGCGTCGTCCGGGTCCTCCCCGACGTGAGCGGGCTGCGCAAGAGCTTCGACTACCTCGTTCCCGACGCCCTCGCCGACCGGGTACGGGTCGGGACCCAGGTGCGGGTCGTGCTGCACGGGCGGCGCCTGGGGGGGTGGGTGGTGGCCGACGACGTCGAGCCCGACCCGGGCGTGGCATTGCGCCCCCTCGCCTCGGTGCGGGGATGGGGACCGCCGCCGTCGGTGCTCTCCCTGGCCGAGTGGGCGGCGTGGCGCTGGGCCGGCCCGGTCTCCGGTCTCCTGCGCACCGCCTCGTCGTCGCTGGCCGTGCGGACGCTGCCCCCGGCCGGCACCGGCCGTGGCCCGTCCGCCCCGCCGCCGCCGGCCGTGCCGGTCGGCCCCGGGGGTGCGGTCGAACCCGGGGGTGCCGTGGGCCCCGGGGGTGCAGTCGGACCCGAGGGTGCGGTAGGCCCCGGGGGTGGCGACGAGCTGGCGGGGGCCGCGCTGGCCGGCGGGACGGCGGTGGTACGCCTGGCACCCGCGGCCGACCCCTCGCCCGTCTACGTGGCAGCGGCGGCGCTGCTCGGACCGCACGCCGACGGGGCCGGCGTCCTCGTCCTCGCCCCCGGCCACCGGGCCGCGGCCGACGTGGCCCGGCACCTGCGCCGCCAGGGAGTGCCCGTGGCCCTGCTCCCGGGGGAGTGGGCCGCGGCCCGGGCCGGTGGTCGCGTCGTGGTGGGGACACGGGCCGCCGCCTTCGCCCCGTTGTCCCGTCTGGTCGCCGCCGTCGTGCTCGACGCCCACGACGAGGCCTACCACGAGGAGCGCGCCCCGACGTGGGCGGCGTGGGTGGTGGTGGCGGAACGGGCACGTCGGGACGGGGCACCCTGCGCGCTCGTGTCCCCGTGCCCCACCCTCGAGGTCCTGGCGGCCGGGCGGTTGGTGACGGCGTCGCGGGCCGCCGAGCGCCGCGGATGGCCGGCGGTCGAGGTGGTCGACCGTCGTGCCGACGACCCGCGCACCGGCATGTTCTCGGAGCGGCTCGTGCACCTGGTGCGGAGGGCGGGGGCAGAAGGCCGGCGTGTGGTGTGCGTCGTCAACCGCACCGGTCGCGTCCGCATGCTCTCGTGCGCGGCGTGCGGCGAGCTGGCGCGCTGCGAGAACTGCGGGGCGGCGATGGAGCTCGTCGGGACGCCTCCGGGTTCGCGCCTGGCGCGCCGGCCACCGACCACCATTCCGGCCGAGACAACCGCGTCCGTCGCCACGGCCGAGACGACCGCGTCCGTCGCCACGGCTGACGACGTCGTGCCGCACCTGCGCTGTCGCCGGTGCGAGGGGGAGCGGCCGGTGGTGTGCGCGCGTTGCGGTGCGACCCGGGTCCGGGCGCTGCGCCTCGGTGTCACGCGCCTGGCCGAGGACCTCCAGGCCCTGGCGGGAGTTCCCGTGGCCGAGGTGTGGGGACCGCCACGTCCGGGTCAGGACGACGATGCGGTCCGACGCGCCGCCCTCGTGGTCGGGACGGAGGCGGCGCTGCACCGGGCCGGGCCCGCCGACGTCGTCGTCTTCCTCGAGTTCGATGCCGAGCTGCTGGCACCTCGCTTCCGGGCCGGCGAGCAGGCCCTGGGCCTGCTGGCCCGGGCCGCCCGGCTCGTGGCCGGTGCGGCCGGTGGCCGGGCCGGCGAGCGGGCCTCCGGCCGGGTGGTGGTCCAGACCCGCCAGCCGCGCCACCCGGTCCTGGAAGCGGCCGTGGCGGCCGACCCGGGGGTGCTGGCGGGCGCCGAAATGGAACTGCGCACGGCGCTCGACCTCCCCCCGTGCAGCGCGCTGGCCGTGGTGTCGGGTGCGGCCGCGGACGCCTACGGCACCGCCCTGCGGGCGGCCGCCCCGCCGGGTGTGCAGGTGACCGGCCCGGCCGACGGCACCTGGTCGGTGCGTGCGCCTGACCACGCCGCGCTGTGCGAACTCCTGGCGTCGGTGCCCCGGCCGACCGGGCGCCTCCGGGTCGAGGTGGACCCGGTGCGCGCCTGACACGATGCATCCGTGACACCGGGCCCGCTGGGACGGCGGGATCCGGGCCCGGCGCCCTCGCCGGTACCATGGTGGGCGTGCCGCAGTACTCCATCCGAATGTACGGCGACCCCGTGCTGCGTCAGCGTGCGCCCGAGGTCGACGCCGTGGACGGGCAGCTCAAGCAGCTGGCCGACGACATGGTGCAGACCATGTACGAGGCGCCCGGTGTAGGCCTGGCGGCGCCGCAGGTGGGTGTGCAGAAGCGGATGTTCGTGTTCGACGCCAACGACGGGTTGGGCCCACGTGCCATCGTGAACCCGGTGCTCACCGAGGTCCGTGGCGAGTGGACCTACGACGAGGGGTGCTTGTCGGTGCCCGGGTTGTCGTGGCCCATCGTGCGTCCGAAGGAGGTCCACCTCACGGGCTACGACCTCGACGGCAACGAGATCTCGATCGACGCCGACGAGTTCGCCGCCCGGCTGTTCCAGCACGAGGTCGACCACCTCGACGGCGTGCTGCTCGTCGAGCATTTGGACGAAGACCAGCGCAAGGAGGCCAAGCGCATCCTGCGGGGGCGGGCCCTGGGCCTTCCCGACGCCGACTCCGACGCCCGCCGGCGGGCCTCCGCCGGCAAGGGGCCGGCGGGGCACCCCGAGCTCTAGCCGGCGCCTTCTCCCGGTGGCGCGACTGGCCTTCCTGGGATCGCCTCCCGCCGCCGTGGCCGCGCTACGGGCGCTCGTGGACGCCGACCACGACGTGGCGATGGTGGTGAGCCGGGCCGACGCCCGCCGTGGTCGTGGCACCGGGCGGTCCCCGAGCGCGGTGAAACAGGCCGCTGTCGACCTGGGCCTTCCCGTCACCGACCGCTTGGACGACGTGACCGGGGTCGGCGCCGAGCTGGGCGTCGTCGTGGCCTACGGACGCATCGTCCCCCGGTCCGTGCTCGACGCCCTCCCCATGGTGAACGTGCACTTCTCGCTCCTGCCGCGATGGCGTGGGGCGGCGCCCGTCGAGCGTGCCGTGTTGGCCGGCGACAGCGACACGGGGGTGTGTCTCATGCGGCTGGAGGAGGGCCTCGACACGGGGCCGGTGGTGTCGTCGGTCGCCCTGCGGGTGGGCGAGGGCGAGCACGTGTCCCCGTTGCGGGACCGGCTGGCGGTGGCGGGGGCGGAGCTCCTCGTCGAGGCCCTCGCCCACGGCGTCGACGCCATGGGCCCGGGCGAGCCCCAGCGGGGTGAGCCCACCTACGCCGACAAGGTGCGCATCGACGAGCTGCGCCTCGACTGGACCCGGCCCGCGGTCGACCTCGAACGGGTGGTCCGCCTCGACCGGGCGTGGACCACCGTCGGGGGGCGGCGGCTCCTCGTGCTCGACGCCGTGGCCCACCCCGACCGCTCCCCGCCCGGGGCCGACGCGCCCGGGGAGCTGGCGGGGACGGAGGTCCGCACCGGCGAGGGCGTGCTCGAGCTCGTGGTGGTGCAGCCGGCCGGCCGGACACCCCTCCGCGCCGCCGAGTGGCGCCGTGGACTGCGCCGCGGCACCGCCACGCGGCTCGGGGACGAGGAGGCGGACCGGTAGGCTCGCCCACGATGCTGCGGATGGCGCCGTCGGTGTTGTCGGCTGACTTCGGGAACCTGGCCGAGGCCGTCGGCGAGGTGGCCGCCGAGTCGGACTGGTTGCACGTGGACGTCATGGACGGTCACTTCGTGCCCAACCTGACGATCGGGCCCCCGGTGGTGGAGTCGCTGCGGCGCCACTCCGGGCTCTTCTTCGACTGCCACCTCATGATGACCAACCCGGGGGACTTCCTGGAGTCGTTCCGCCATGCCGGCGCCGACGGGTGCACCGTGCACGTCGAGGTGGGCGACACCTCGGCCCTGCTGGCCGAGGCGCGGGCCTTGGGGCTGCGGGCCGGGGTGGCGCTCAACCCGGAGACCCCCTTCGAGGCCATCGAGCCCTACCTGGCCGAGGCCGATCTGGTCCTGTGCATGACCGTGCACCCCGGGTTCGGGGGTCAGTCGTTCATCGAGGACGTGCTCCCCAAGATCGCCCGGACCCGGGCCGCGCTCGACGGGCAGGGGCTCGAGGCCGCGCTCGAGGTGGACGGCGGCATCGACGAGGCCACGGCGGCCCTGGTGGTGCGGGCCGGGGCCCGGGTGCTCGTGGCCGGGTCGGCGGTGTTCGGCGACGAGCACCCCTGGGAGGCGGTGCGCCGCATCAGGCTCGCCGGCGAGAAAGGCCTGCCCGGGGGGCAACTAGACTCGTGATCCCATGACATCGGCGTCGAGCGGGCCGTCTCCGGCGGACGAGCAGGACGAGGACCTCTCCGCCATGCGCCGGGCGCTCGCGGTGGCGGCCTCGGTCCGATCCCGGACCGCCCCCAATCCCTGGGTGGGTGCCGTCGTGGTCGCTCCCGACGGCGCCGTGTTCGAAGGTGCCACGGCCCCGCCCGGCGGCCCCCACGCCGAGGTGGCGGCCCTCCGCGCCGCGGGGGAGCGCTCCCGGGGTGCCACCCTGTACGTGTCGCTCGAGCCCTGTGCCCACCACGGACGGACCCCGCCGTGCACCGGGGCGGTGGTCGCCGCGGGTGTGGCGCGGGTGGTGGTGGCGCTCGTCGACCCCGATCCCCAGGTGTCGGGACGAGGCGTCGCCGAGCTGCGCCGCCACGGCATCCCCGTCGACGTGGGCGTGGGTGCCGACGAGGCCCAGGAGCTGCTCGCCCCGTATCTGAAGCACCGCCGGACGGGGCGGCCGTGGGTCGTGCTCAAGCTGGCCGCCACCCTCGACGGCCGTATCGCCGCCCCCGACGGTACGTCGCGCTGGCTGACCGGCGCCGAGGCCAGGGCCGATGTCCACCGGCTGCGCGACTCGTCGGACGCCGTCGTGGTCGGGGCGGGCACGGTGCGCAGCGACGACCCCGAGCTCACCGTCCGCCCCCCGTCCGAGCCCGACCGTCAACCGCTGCGGGTGGTGCTCGGCCAGGCTCCCCCGGGGGCCCGCGTGCTTCCCGCCCTGCAGCTGTCGGGGGATCCCGGCGAGGTCCTCGACCAGCTGGGGGCGAAGGGCGTGCTGCAACTGCTCGTGGAGGGAGGGGCGGGCGTGGCCCACGCCTTCCACGCCGCCGGGTTGGTGGACCGCTACGTGTTCTACTTCGCTCCCGCCCTGACCGGGGGCGANGACGGCGTGCCCATGTTCCGCGGTCGCGGCGCCGCCACCGTCGCCGATCTGTGGCGGGGGCGGGTGGTATCGGTCGCCCAGCTCGGGGAGGACGTACGCGTGGAGCTGGCTCCGGGCCGGCCGGACCCGTCGGCGGGGGAGGCGGCCTGATGGCCTTCGGTCGGATCGAGGACGCCATCGAGGCGCTCTCGCGCGGGGAGATCGTGGTGGTCGTCGACGACGAGGACCGCGAGAACGAAGGGGACCTGATCATGGCGGCCGAAGCCGCCACCCCGGAGAAGATCGCCTTTTTCCTGGCCCACACCTCGGGCGTCATCTGTGTCCCGCTGCTGCCCGAACGGGCGGACGAGCTCGAGCTGCCGCTCATGGTGCGCGACAACACCGAGTCCCAACGCACGGCGTTCACGGTCAGCGTGGACTACCGCAACGGGACGACGACGGGGATCTCCGCCGAGGACCGCGCCTCGACGATCCACGCCCTCATCGACCCCCACACCCGTCCGGGCGAGCTCAACCGTCCGGGGCACATCTTCCCCCTGCGTTACCGCAAGGGTGGCGTGCTCAAACGGGCCGGACACACCGAGGCCACCATCGACCTCGTCACCGCCGCCGGCATGTACCCGGCGGGGGTCCTGTGCGAGCTCGTCACCGAGGACAAGACCCACATGGCCCGCCTGCCCGAGATCGAGCGGTTCGCCGAGCGGCACGGGCTCATCGTGATCTCCATCGCCGGCCTCGTCCGCTACCGCCGGCGCAAGGACAAGCTGGTGTCGTGCATCGCCGGCCCGGCCCGCATCCCAACCGAGTTCGGCGACTTCGCCGGCTACGTCTACGAGTCGGACATCGACGGAGAGCACCACTTGGCCGTGGTGAAGGGGGACCTGCGGGGCCAACGCGACGTGCTCGTACGGGTCCACTCGGAGTGCCTCACCGGCGACGTCTTCGGGTCGTTGCGCTGCGACTGCGGACCGCAGCTGGCCGAGGCCGTCCGACTCATCGCCGAGGAAGGGACCGGCGTGATCGTCTACCTGCGCGGCCACGAGGGACGTGGCATCGGCATCGCCCACAAGCTTCGCGCCTACAACCTCCAGGAGCGGGGTCACGACACGGTGGACGCCAACCTCGAGCTGGGCCTGCCCGTGGACAACCGCGAGTACGGGATCGGGGCGCAGATCCTCGTCGACCTCGGCGTCACGACCATGCGCCTCATGACCAACAACCCCATGAAGTACGGGGGGCTCGAGGGTTTCGGCCTCGACATCGTCGACCGCGTCCCGCTCACCGTGCACTCGAACCCGGAGAACATCGAATATCTCCGGACCAAGCGCGAGCGCCTCGGCCACATCCTGGACGGGCTCGATGACGTCCTCTGACGCCACCGCCCTGCGCCCCGGCGTCGTCGAGGAGAACGCCGCCCGGGTCGGGGCGTCGTACGCCGGATCGGTCGCGCCCGGGGGCGGGGGCTCGATCAAGGTGGCGGTGGTGTGTGCCAAGTTCAACGGTGGCATCACCGAGCGCCTGCTCGCAGGCGTCCTGGCCGGATTGGACGCCAACGGCGTGAAGCCCGCCTCGGTCAGCGTGGCCTGGGTGCCGGGCGCCTTCGAGCTGCCGGTGGTGGCGCGGCGTATGGCGGCCGCCGGGAACGACGCCGTGGTGGCATTGGGGGCGGTCATCCGGGGCGACACCGCCCACTTCGACTTCGTGGCGGGGCAGTGCGCGGCCGGGTTGCAGCGGGCGGCACTCGACACCGGTGTCCCCGTCGTCTTCGGCGTGCTCACCACCGACACCGTGGAGCAGGCGTTGGTCCGCTCGGGCCCGGGACAGGACAACAAGGGCTACGAGGCGGCGGTGACGGCACTGGAGATGGTGGACCTCCTCGGTGCCCTGCCCGCCCCGGCGCCGCGGCCGGATCCGGCGTCCTGAGGCCCGGGGGAGCGCGATGCTGCGACTGGTACTGCCCAAGGGGTCGCTCGAAAAGGCGACGCTCGAGCTCTTCGCCGCCGCCGACCTCGGCGTGGTGCGGCGCTCCGACGTCGACTACCGGGCCACCATCGACGACCCCCGGGTGGACGAGGTCCGCATCCTGCGGCCCCAGGAGATCCCCCGGTACGTGGCCGACGGCAACTTCGACCTGGGCATCACGGGACGCGACTGGATCGAGGAGACGGGCGCGGAGGTCGTGTCGCTGGGCGAGCTGGCGTACTCCAAGAACACGACCAACCCGATCAGGGTGGTCTTGGCCGTGGCCAACGACTCTTCCGTCCGCCATCTCACCGACCTGCCGCCCGGCGCCCGTGTCTCGACCGAGTACCCCGAGCTCACGCGGCGGGTCCTCGAGAAGCAGGGCGTGCACGCCGACATCCGCCTGTCGTACGGCGCCACCGAGGCCAAGGTGCCCGACATCGCCGACGCCGTGGTCGAGATCACCGAGACGGGACGGGCCCTGGCCGCGGCCGGTCTGCGGATCGTCGAGACCCTGCTCGTGTCGCGCACCGAGCTCATCGCCCATCCGGCCTCGGCCGCCGATCCCGTCAAGCGGCTGGCCATGGACCATCTGATGACGCTGCTGCAGGGCTCGCTCGAGGCCCGGGGAAAGGTCCTCCTCAAGCTCAACGTCGGTGCCGACCAGCTCGACAGCGTCGTGTCGGTGCTCCCGGCGCTGAAGGCACCGACGGTGTCGGAGCTTTCTGGCGGGGGAGGCTTCGCCGTCGAGACGGTCGTGCCCAAGTCACAGGTGAACGTGTTGATCCCCGCGCTCAAGGACCGGGGGGCGACCGACATCATCGAGCTCCCGCTGTCGAAGATCGTGCACTGAGGGGTCGGCGGCACGTGCGCGCCCGAGGCGGGCCCCGGGCACCGGTGACCGGCGTGGTGGCCGAGTTCGACGACCGGCGCGGGCTCGGGTGGGTGCAGGGCGACGACGGTCGTCGCTACCGGTTCCACTGCACGGCGGTCGCCGACGGGTCCCGTTCCGTGGCGGTGGGTGCACGTGTGGCCTTCGCCGTGGTCCCGGGGCACGCCGGGCGCTACGAGGCCCGTGCCCTGACCCCGCTCTCGACGGCCTGACGTCGGGCGGGCCGCCCCGCGCCTGACCGCGGCCAGGGTGTTCCGCCTACGTGGGGCCGGCTCCGCCGTCGTGGCCGCCGGCGTCCCCGGTGCCGTGGCCGCCGACGTTCCCACTGGTGCCGCCGCTGCCGTCGCCCCCGCCGATCTGGACGAAGGCCAGCCGGATCTGGGTCAAGGCGTCGCGCAGCGGGTCCTCGGCCTGCCCCAACCTGCCGGCCAGGCCCTCCACCAGCAGGCCCATGGCGTCGACGGCCAGCCGTGCCTGGTCCAGGTGAGGCGGCCGCTCCGAGAGGTGGATGGCAGCCAGTTCGAACAGGCCGTAGGCGTGGTTGGCCACCACGACGTCGGCCGGGGTCTCGAGGAGTTGCCGGCGCAGCTCGTCGAGGCGGTTCGCCAGCTCGGCCTGCTCCTCGGGGCCGAGGTCGTCGGGGTCTGCGCCCGCCTCGCCCGGCGCCAGGCGGCCACCGCCGGCCGCAGCGGGCGTCCCGGGTGCCGGACGGGGCGGCCGGTGAGAGGGTGCCGAGGGCGCGCCGCCCGGCGGCGCATCGCCGGGATTGCCGACGCGGTGCTCACCTTCGGGTGTCCAGAGGCTGCTCACCCTGGTAGCGTAGGCCCTCGAGCCAACAAGGAAAGCGGGGTCGCCCACCGGTGCACCCCCACCCGCCACCGGTCATGGTGCGTCGGGTCGAACGGTTGTCCGTCAGGTGGACACCGAGGGTAGCGTCCGCGCTTCCGACGATGGCCTCTGGGGAGACCCGGGGCCCAGCAACGACGGGAGTGATGTCGCATCGCCACACCGACGACGACCAACGAGCCCAGGATCAACGATCGCATCCGCGCACGGGACGTGCGCCTGGTGGACCCGGAGGGCCAACAGCTCGGGATACGGCCCCTGCCCGAGGCGCTGACCATCGCCCGCCAGCTCGATCTGGACCTTGTCGAAGTGGCGCCACTGGCAAATCCACCGGTGTGCCGCATCATGGACTACGGCAAGTTCAAGTTCGACGAGGCGCAGAAGGCCAAGGAGTCCAGGCGCAGGACGACCAGTGTCGGGATCAAGGAGATGAAGTACCGGCCCAAGATCGGGCCCGGCGACTTCGACACCAAGACCCGGCAGGTGCTCAAGTTCCTGAACGAAGGGCACAAGGTCAAGGTCACGATCATGTTCCGGGGCCGGGAGGTGTTCCACCCCGAGCTGGGCAAGAAGATCCTCGATCGCGTGGCTGAGCACGTCGACGGGGCGGCCCGGGTGGAGTCGGAACCGAGGCTCGACGGTCGCAACATGGTGATGGTGCTGGCACCGGACAAGCGGGCCAAGCAGGCGGCCGCGGCCCGGGCCCAGCACGAGCACGAGGACGACCCGGGCGGAGGGACGGTCCCGACAGGGGCACCCGGGCCGGCGGACGCCAACGGCGGTTCGCCCGGTGCGAACGGGACCCCCGGCGCACCGGCGCCGGCGGGCTAGGAAGGACGTTGAGATGCCGAAGATGAAGACCGACCGGGGCGCCGCCAAGCGCTTCAAGATCACGGGGACGGGCCGGTTGCGCCGGGGCCAGGCCAACCGGTCCCATCTGCTCGAGAAGAAATCCAGCACTCGCACGCGCCGGCTCGGGCGCGAGGTGGAGGTCGCACAGGCCGACCGCCGCGAGGTCAGGCGCCTGCTCGGTCGCTGACCCGCATCCCCGGGGCCGGTGGCCCCGTATGCGCCGGCACCCGCGGCCGCCGCAGAGAACGTTGTCGTCCACGAAAGGAGCTCGTCATGGCCAGGGTGAAGCGGGCCGTCAACGGCAAGAAGCACCGCCGCGCCGTCCTCGAGCGGGCAGAGGGCTACTACGGCAACCGCAGCCGGACCTTCCGCGCCGCCAACGAGGCGGTCATGCACTCCCTGCAGTACGCCTACCGCGACCGCCGGGCCCGCAAGGGTGACTTCCGTCGGCTGTGGATCCAGCGCATCAACGCCGCGGCACGCATCAACGGCATCAGCTACAGCCGGCTGATCGCCGGTCTCCGCCACGCCGAGGTCGACGTCGACCGCAAGGTCCTGGCCGATCTGGCCGTCAGGGATCCAGCAGCGTTCGCCCGGCTGGTGGCGGTGGCGAACGCGGCGCTGGCCGAGGCGGGCGCCGTGGCCGTGGAGGCCGGGCAGGCGTCCTGAGCACCGGCGCGCTCTCCTTCTCGCACCAGCGGGTCCAGCGCCTGCGCCGTCTGCTGCGCCGCCGCAGCGTCCGCTACGGCGAGAGGGTCTTCGTGGTCGAGGGGGTGAAGCTGCTCCAGGCCGCTCTCGGATCCGGCGCGCCGCTCGAGGCCGTGTTCGTCGACGGCGCGGCCCGATCGGACCCGGCCGTCGCCGGAGTCCTGGCCGAGGCCCACGACCGGGGTGCGCGCCTGTTCGACCTGGCACCGGGCGTGCTCGACCGGGTCTCCGACACGGTCACGCCCCAACCCGTGCTGGCCCTGGTGGGGATGCCGTCGGCCACCCTCGACGAGCTGGGGAACGCCACCTTCGTCGTGGTGTGCGCGGCGGTACGTGATCCGGGCAATGCCGGTGCGGTCATCCGGGTGGCCGACGCCGCCGGTGCCGACGCGGTGGTGTGCTGCGAGGGCACGGCCGATCCCTTCAACCCGAAGACGGTGCGGGCCGCCGCCGGGTCGGTGCTGCACCTGCCGGTGGTGGTGGCGGGGGACGGCGCCGAGGTCCTCGACCGGCTCGGCCGGGCGGGGCTGGCACGGGTGGCGGCCGTCTCGCACGGTGGGACGCCCTACACCACCGCCGATCTCACCGCACCGCTCGCCCTCGTCCTCGGCAACGAGGCCAACGGGTTGCCGGCGCAGCTCGACGACCGTATCGACGCCCGGGTGACCATCCCCATGAGCGGAGGGGCCGAGTCGCTCAACGTGTCGACGGCGGCCGCCGTGCTGTGCTTCGAGGTGGCACGCCGGCGCTCTAACCTGCACGCCATGGAGGAGGCCCGATGACCTCGTCGGCGACGGGGCACGGTCGTGCCGAGCTCGACCCCGAAGCGGTGGTGGCATCGGCGGAGCGGCGCGTGGCCACCGTCGACACCGTGGCCGACCTCGACGACGTCCGGGCCGAGCTGCTGGGAAAGCGGTCCGCGCTGGCGGGAGCCCGTCAGGCGCTCGCCACCCTGGACCCCGGGGCCCGCCCCGAGGCCGGTCGGCGGCTGAACGACGCCCAGCGCCGCATCGAGGAGCTCGTGGCCGCCCGGCGCCGGGAGCTCGAGTCGAGCGAGCGCGCCGCCCGTCTGCACGCGGAGCGGCTCGACCTGACCGAGGTCGTCGCCCCGCCCGTGTCCGGACGCCTCCACCTCGTGGAGCGGACACGCGACGAGCTCGAGGACGTGTTCACGGGCATGGGCTTCGTCGTTGCCGAGGGACCCGAAGCCGAGACCGACTGGTACAACTTCGAGGCGCTGCACATGCCGCCGGCCCACCCCGCACGGGGGATGTGGGACACGCTCTACCTGGAGCTGGGAGAGCCGGAGACGGTGCTGTTGCGGACCCACACCTCGCCCGTGCAGATCCGTCTGATGCAGAGCCAGGGGCCTCCCATCTACGCCGTCATGCCCGGCAAGTGCTTCCGGCGCGACACGCCCGACGCCCGCCACATCCCCACCTTCCACCAGGTCGAGGGGTTGGTCGTGGACCACGGGATCAGCTTCGCCGACCTGGCGGGGACGATCGAGACCTTCACCTCGGCGTACTTCGGCTCCGACATCCACGCCCGGCTCCGGCCCTCCTACTTCCCGTTCACCGAGCCCTCGGCCGAGTTCGAGATCACGTGCACCATCTGCAAGGGGTCGGGGTGCCGCACGTGCTCGCAGACGGGTTGGGTCGAGCTCGGCGGCTGCGGCATGGTGGACCCGGCCGTGTTCAGCGCGGTCGGGCTCGATCCCGAGGAGTGGACGGGCTTCGCCTTCGGCTTCGGCATCGACCGTTGCGCCCAGATGCGCCACGAGATACCCGACATGCGCGTCCTGCTCGAGAACGACGTGCGCATCCTGCGGCAGATCTGAGGCGGTCGTGCGCGTCCCGTTGTCGTGGCTCTGTGACTTCGCCCCGTTCGAGGGTGATCCGGCCGATCTGGCCAACGCGCTCGACGAGCTCGGCCTCGTGGTGGAGGAGGTCCAGCGAGTCGGGGAGAGCCTGGACGACGTGGTGCTGGCGCGCGTCGTCGAGATCTCCTCGATCCCCGGGGCCGACCGGATCCGGCGGGTCGTCGTCGATCCCGGGGGCGAGCCGGTGGAGGTGGTGTGCGGGGCGTGGAACTTCGCGGCGGGGGACGTGGTCCCCTTCGCCCCGGTGGGCTCGACCTTGCCCGGCGGGTTCGAGATCACCCGACGCACGATGAAGGGCGTCGTCTCCAACGGGATGCTGTGCTCCGGTCGTGAGCTCGGCCTGTCCGAGGACCACGAGGGGATCCTCGTGCTGGCCGGCGCCCCGACCACCCCGGGTTCGGCGGGGGCTCCGGAGACGGCCCCCGGAGCGTCGACCGACGGCTTCACGCCGGGGCGCCCGCTGGTCGAGGCCCTGGCCGTCGGACCCGACGTGGTGTTCGACATCGCCGTGGAGGCGAACCGTCCCGACGCCTGGTGCGTGGCCGGCGTGGCGCGTGACCTGGCCGCCTCGCTGCACCTCCCTTTCTCGCTGCCCGAGCCCGGGGCCGCCCTGCCCCCGGCCGAGACGCCGGTGGCCGAGCTGGCGTCGGTGGAGGTCCTCGATCCCGACCTGTGCCCGCGGTTCACGGCCAGGGTCCTGCTCGACGTGCAGGTCGGTCCGTCGCCGGCCTGGATGGCGCGCCGGCTGACGCTGGCGGGCATGCGCCCCATCAACAACGTGGTCGACGCCTCGAATTACGTGATGCTCGATCTCGGGCAGCCCACCCATCCGTACGATCTCGACCGCGTGCCGGGGCGGGGGTTGCGCGTCCGTGCCGCCCGTCCGGCCGAGCCGGTGACCACCCTCGACGGGGTGGAGCGCCGCATGGGCGAGCGGTCGGTGGGGCTGGGCGACGACCGGCGCGACTGCCTCATCTGTGACACCGAGGACAACCCGATCGGGATCGGCGGCATCATGGGCGGGGAGAGCAGCGAGATCTCGGCCGGGACGAGCCGCGTCCTGCTCGAGGCGGCGTACTTCGCGCCGATGGCCATTGCCCGGACGTCGAAGCGCCTCACGCTGCGCTCCGAGGCTTCGGCCCGCTTCGAGCGCGGGTGTGACCCCGAGGGGATCGACCGGGCCGCACTGCGCTTGTGCGAGCTCCTCGGTGCCACGGCGGGAGAGCGGTACCGGGTCGCATCGGGTGTGGTCGACGTGCGTGGTCCGGTGCCGACGTCGACGCACGTCAGGGTGCGGACCGAGCGCGTGAACGCCGTCCTCGGGAGCACGCTCGACGACGGGCAGATCACTGACTACCTCGCTCCCATCGGGTTCTCCACCGAGCGCACCGCCCCCGGGGTGCTGGACGTGACCGTACCGACGTTCCGTCCCGACACCGAACGCGAGATCGACGTGGTCGAAGAGATCGCCCGCCATCACGGCTATGCCCGGCTGGCACGGCGCCGCCCTTTCGCGCCCCAGGTGGGCCGGTTGACCCCGTACCAGCGCGAGCGACGGCTGGTGCGCCGCCTCGTGGCCGGCCTCGGTGCCCACGAGGCCTGGACCCCTTCGCTGCTGGCCCCCGACGACCACGGCCGCGCTCGTCTGGGCGCGGGCGTCGTCGTGGCCAATCCCCTCACCCCCGACGAGAGGGAGCTGCGCCGCAGCCTGCTCCCCGGGATGCTCCGGGCCCTGGCGTTCAACGCCGATCGCCGCAACCTCGACGTGCGCTTGTTCGAGGTCGGCCACGTCTTTCCCCCGCCGGATCCTGACCGCGTCGCTCGTGCGATCGCGCAACGGAGCGTCACGGTCATCGACGAGCGCGAGGTCCTGGGGGTGGCGCTGGCGGGGGAGGGGGACGACGCCCGACAGGCCGCGGCGGCGTGGCGGGTCCTGACCGACGCCCTCGGCCTCGAGGGCATCGAGGTGGTGGCGGCTGACGCCGGTGGAGCCGATCCCGACGGCGCGACCGTGGAGGGATTCCCCGAGACCGGGCGCCTCCCCGGGGGCCTGCACCCGACGCGTTCGGCCCACCTGGTGATGACGACCGAGGACGATCATGCCCGGGTTGTGGGCGTGCTGGGCGAGGTCGACCCGGCCGTGGTGGAGGCATTCGGTCTCGACGCCGAGCGTCGTCGGGTGGGATGGCTCGAGGTCGACCTCGAAGCCGTGCTGTCGGAGGCCCGTCGCCACAGCCCGTTACTCACCCCCGTGAGCCGGTTTCCGTCCAGCGACGTGGACCTGGCGTTCCTGGTGGACGAGTCCGTGCCGGCCGCCGCCGTCGAGGCGACCCTACGGGCCGCCGGTGGCGGGTTGCTCGAGTCCGTGGTGCTGTTCGACGTGTACCGGGGGGTCGGGACGGTGGCCGGTTCCCGGAGCCTGGCCTACCGGTTGCGGTTCTGTGCCCCCGATCGGACCCTCACCGACGCCGACGTGGCCGCGCTGCGCGAACGGTGCATCGCCGCCGTCGAGCAGGCGCACGGCGCCCGACTGCGGGCCTGAGGTCCCGGGCCCGTGCACCGCGCACCTGGCGCCCCCGCCCCCGCCCCCGCCCCCGCACCGGGCACTGCACCGGGCACTGCGCCCCTCCCGGAGCCCTCGGCGGTCGAGGTGCACCACTGCCAGGGTCCGGTGCCACGCCACGACGAGATCGACGCCATGCTTCGGGCCGACGGGTTGACACCGCACGCCTGGGCGAACGTCGCGGGTCACGCCTACGCTCGCCACTCGCACGGGTATCACAAGGTGTTGATCTGCGTCCGGGGCACCATCGTGTTCCACACCGACAGCGGTGACGTCGCCCTCTCCCCGGGGGACCGGCTGGAGCTCCGGTCCGGCGTGGAGCACGCCGCCACCGTGGGCGACGGAGGGGTCGAGTGCGTGGAGGCCTACCGCACCTAGCCGTCCAACGGCTCTCGCCCGGGTCGCCCGGAGTCGGGTGGGGCCGGTGCCGTGGGACGCCGCCGTGATGTGCGTGTCCGCGGGGCGGCGGGCTACCGTCGTCGGCGGATGTTCACCGTCGAGGTCGCCGGCCGACCCATCGTGCCCGCAGGTTTCCGGGGGAAGTCATGATCCCGGCCGACGTCATCTCACCCCCGGTCCGGCTCCACACCCTGCTGCTCGGGTGGCAGACCGATCCTCTCAGCTTCGTTGCGCTGGCGATCGAGCTGGTGTTGGCGGGGTGGTACCTGGTGTCGGTGCGGCGCCTGGCCAAGCGGGGACGGCACTGGTCGCATTGGCGGACCGCCTCGTTCCTGGGCGCCACGCTGCTGGTGATCGTGGCGGTGCAGTCGGGTCTGGCCGCTTACGACGACGAGGTGTTCGAGGTCCACGTGGTCCAGCACCTCCTCCTCATGAACTTCGCCCCCATCCTCTACGCCTTGGGTGCTCCCATGACCCTCGCCCTCCAGGCCTCGGATCGCCCGACCCAGGAGAAGCTCCTCAAGATCCTGCACCTGCCGGTGGTCGAGCTCGTGACCAGTCCCGCCTTCGTGGTGCCGATGTCGTACGGCACCATGGTCGTCTACTTCTTGACGCCCTTCTACAACTTCTCTCTCGAGCACCCGCTCGTCCACGACTTGACCCACCTGCACTTCCTCGTGTCGGGGTGCCTGTTCTGGTGGATCGTGGTGGGCGTCGACCCATCGCGCTGGCGTGTCACCTACCCGGCCAAGCTCGGCATCCTCGCCATCGGCATCCCGGTCACGGCTCTCCTCGGTATCGCCCTCACCGGAGCGACCGACTCCATAGCCCCCCATTTCCACACCGTGGCCGACACCCACCAGGGGGGTTCGATCCTCTGGATCGTCGGCGAGCTGACGACGATGGTCGCCATGGGGATCATCGTCTTCCAGTGGATGCGCTACGAGGAGCGTCAGGCGATCCGGGCCGACCGTGCGCTCGACGCCTTGGAGGCGGCTGCCGCCGCGGCAGGCGTCGCGCCAGGCGTCGCGCCAGGCGTCGCGCCAGGCGTCGCGCCAGGCGTCGCGTCCAGCGAGGACAGCACGCCTCTCGGGGTCGAGGACCCGGTCACGCCCTGAGGCCGTAGCGCGGTCCAGTCCCGCGTCGGTCACGCGGTGGCGGACGGGCCCCGGGCGTCGAGATGCCCTGGGGCCAGGCGCGCATGTCGCCTACTGTCTCGGGCGATGCCGTGGACGTCGCCGTCGGTGGAGGCCTGGGAGGGGCGGGGGACCTACCGCACCTGCGCCGGGTTCAGGACGTTCACCGTCGACATCCCCGCCGCCGGGTCGGAGACGCTCGAGCCGCTTCTTGTGATCCACGGGTTTCCGACCAATTCCTTCGACTTCCACCGTGTCGTCGACGTCCTGGCGCTGCACCGCCGGGTGCTGTTGTTCGATCTGGTCGGCTTCGGTCTCTCGGCCAAGCCGGACATGGCCTACTCGCTCGACACGCACGCCGACGTGGCCGAGGACTTCGTGGCCGCCGCCGGAGTGTCCTCGTTGGCGCTTCTCACCCACGACCTCGGCGACAGCGTCGGCGGCGAGCTCCTGGCCCGGAACGCCGAGGGACGCTGGCCCGTCGAGGTGACCCGGCGCGTGCTCAGCAACGGCAGCATCTACATCGAGATGGCCCACCTCACGCCGGGTCAACAGCTCCTGTTGTCGCTGCCCGACGAACGCCTGCCCGACACAGCGGGCATCGACGGCGTCACCATGGCGTCGAGCCTGGCGGCGACGTTCGGTCCGGGGACCCCGGTCGACGAGGCGGAGATGTCGGCGCTGTGGGAGATGATCTCGCACGAGGAGGGACATCTCCTCCTGCCCCGCACCATCCGCTACATCGAGGAACGGCGCCGGAACCAGTCCCGGTACACCGGCGCCATCGAGACCCACTCGTCGCCGCTGGCGGTGGTGTGGGGAACCGAGGATCCGGTGGCGGTGCGCGCCATGGCCACCCGGCTGTGCGCGTCGCGTCCCGACGCCACCCTCACCTGGCTCGACGGGATCGGGCACTACCCCATGCTCGAGGCGTCGTCGGACTTCGCCGCCGCCGTCACCGCGGCCCTGGATTGAGCTCCCGTCAGGTGCCGTCGGGTGGGTGGGGATGGCGCCACATAGGCCACACCGTCGGCCCACCCGGCACGGTGATCTCCCCGGTGACCTCGAACCCGTGGCGGCGGTAATAGGCGATGTTGCTCTTCTTCGACGACTCGAGGTAGGCACCCACACCATCGTGGTCGCAGCGCTCCAGGACCGGACGGAGCAGGGACGACCCGATTCCCTTGCCCTGATGCACCGGGTCCGTGCCCAGCACCGCCAGGTACCAGTGCTCGCCGCGGGGGTGCTCGCGTTCGACCATGGACAGGAGGCGCAACGCCTTCGGGACCCGCAGTCGCAGGGCACCGATCAAGGCCGGCGATCCCCGCACGATCTGGCCCAGCGTCATCTTCCAGTGGCCGGGAGGGTCCCAGAACGACGCGCCGGAACGGTCGGTGTCGGTGTAGCAGGACCCGTGCGGCCCGTGCTGAACGGTGAAGGCGACCTCGAAGAACTTGGCCAGCCGCTCACGCCGCCTCGCCTCGTCGGGCACGAGGAACTCCATGACCGGATCGTCGAAGAACGCCCGGGCCAGGCTGGCCGCCAACGGGCCGGCGTCGCCCCTGTCGGCGACTCGGATCGGCCCGGGCATGGGCCTCAGGGTATCGCCGCCGCCCATCTCGCCGGCCCGAGACGCCGGCTCGTGGTCGGGATCAGGTGTCACAGCAACCTCTCCCGCATCTCCGACAACTTCCATGTCATCCGAGGAACTGTCACACCCCGCTGACACCATGACGAGGTGCTCGCCTTCCTGGAGGACACCAACCGCGCCCTCGCCGCTCATCTGGCCGAGGCCGATCCTCGCCGGGTGAGCGGCGCCGACGCAGCCAAGGTCTTCGCCGCCGTCGCCGAAATGGAACGTCTGGTCGGCGCTCTGCGGGTGCTGTTCACCAAGCGGGCAGCCGACAGCATGACCTGGCGCGATCAGGGCCACCGTTCGGCGGCGACGTGGATGGCGGACAAGACCAAGTCCGCTGTCGGCGACGCCGTCGCCACCTTGGAGGTCGCCGGTGCCCTGGAGACGCTTCCCGGGACCACCGAAGCACTTCGCCGGGGCGAGCTCTCGGCTCCCCAGGAAAGCGAGCGGCAATGTCACTAGCGGAGCCTCGGCTCGCCCGGGCTGGCGAAGGAAGCCTTGCATGTCCGAACGAGAGGGGCCGGTTTCGCCCACTCATTGGTTCCCGATCGAGCCGACGCGCTCGGCCACACTTCCGTCTGAGCGTCGGCGCACCGCGGCCTGGGCCTCGGGCGCTGTGCCGGCTCTGCGAGAAGTGACTTTCGTTGGTCGATCTTATTGAGACTCCGCGCGCTGAGTGTCACGTTGCGTGACCGCCACACCCAATGCGTGGTGGCGCGCGCCATCCGCCACTCGGGTGCCGCTTCGTTCGTCTCCAGCCCGTCGATCCGCCGAGCTGACCAGGCGGGCTCTCGTGAGGTCGGAAAGGAAGCTGCTGGACCACGGGTTTGCAGGTCCCAGCGAATTCGGATCAGACCCCCCGGCAACCTGACTGAAGGGGGCGTCTGACGAATCGGTGAACGGAGGTTGGCGTCCATCCGTCGTCATGTCCTCGGGGGCACGTCTGAGGTGACTGGAGAAGCTCCGGAATCTCCCATCTGCCCCCCTCCCCGATCCTGCCAGTCATCATGGCCAGGGACGATCTCACGCCGCTCACGCGGTGGGCGAGGCCGAGATTTCCCGAGTTGTCGACCTGAGACGCGGCGAGTCGCCGTCCGCGGTCAAGTCCCGACGAGTGGTGTACGAGGTCGTGAACCACGACCGTCCTCGCATCAACCAGGGCTGATCGACTGACGTCGAAGG
>JGI12269J14319_10000459_pt1 | contig 38683 bp, 30 predicted proteins | sample PeaSoiSIISIP2007_FD_14319 | JGI IMG/M metagenome (IMG submission 14319)
GGCGACCATGGGAGGCGATGACCGAGAGCCCTTCGACGTCGAGGACCGCGCTCCACGTGGCGTCGAGCTCGGCACAGACCCTGGTGGCCAACGCGCCAAGGGCTCCGTGCGGGGTGCGCTCTTTCAGGATGATGAGCGCGGTGGTGTAGGCCTCGAGCCGGCGGTCGTGGCGTCGGCCCGACACGGGTCGCACGTCCTGTAGCGCCACACCGTCGACCTCGGCGATCTCGCTGAGGAGGAGCGACAGGTGGTCACCGTCGGCAAGGTCGACGACGAACTCGTCGACCGCCTTGCCCTCGCGGTGCTCGACGACCTCGACCGCCACTAGGTCGCCGCGCACGGCTCCGATCCGACTGGCCACGGCACCGAGCGCGCCCGGCCTGTCGGGGAGCTCCACCCGGAGCAGGAAGGTCGCCACCGTCACAGACTACGGGCGCCACGTGAACACCCCATTTCCGACATGCTTCGGCGAGGTGAACCGAAACCTGTCGGGGTACACGCGAGACCACCGGGGGATGTGAGGACACCACGGGGAGTGCGTGATACCACGGTCATCAGTCGTCGTCGGCGTCCGTCGGGGCGGCGTCAGCGGGAGTAGGCCGACCGTCCCGCCGCGACCCCGCCGGCTGCGCGCTGCCGGCTGGCTTCGGCGGTTTCGTGGCCCGGTACGCCCATGCCCACTGAGTCGCTTCGTGGGCGATGGCGGGGTGGACGTGCCACCGGACCAGCTGCAGCTCGACCTCGGGGCGGCCGTTGCCCGATGCCAGGAGGGCGAGCGCCAGGCGGCGCGCGTTGCGGCGCGCCTCTTCGAGCACCGGTGAGGAGCGCGCCGGGATCAACCATTGCGCGTGGCGGCTCTGTAGTGACGTCGGGAGCCGCTGCAGGTGGCGTTGCGGCATAGGGGGTATCCGCCGCCGAACCGCCAAGGTGGTCGGTCCTTCGCGGCGCGCTACCTGGAACGTGACGCAGCGCGCCAGGGCGCGGCGGAACGGCGACTGCCGCCCCGAGCGGTCACCGAGACCGAGCGAGCGCGCCGTGTCGGCAAAGTCGAGGTCGAAGCCGGCAGGAGCGTCGTCGAGCCCGGCCGCGAACCGCCGCATCAACCACGTGCAGGTCGGCCCGAGGATCCCCAACCAGAATGTCTCGACGTAGAGCGAGCGGGGGTCGTAACCGAGCCGGTCGATCACCGGGTCTGGCCATCCGACGATACGGATCGACTCGATCACCGGCGCCGAGGGTGTCCCGGGGTCGACCGTGGTGTCGGGCCCAGAGCCCGGCCCGCAGTCGGCGAGGGAGCTGCACCCGGCTTCAGAGACGGAGCCCAACTCAGAGACGGAACCGACCTGGGAGACGGTGGTCGACTCGGGTTCGGGGACCGGTCGGAGGGCGACATGACGCACGGCGGGGACGGGAACGACGGACATAGCTGCTCCAGCTCACGTTGGCGGGAGTCGACGTGCGCCCGGGGGCGACCGGCGACAGGACAAGCCCACCCTCGCGTCTCCGCCTTGCCGGCACCCTGGCCGCAACCCTCGCCGCCGACCTCGCCGGCGACCCGATGGTCCAATCGCCGAGCGCACGACGTGTCACCCGGTTCAGACGCGGGCCTCGCCTTCGCTCAACGGGCACCGGCCGCCTGGGCCTGGGCCCAGGTGTAGGTGTAGGTGGGGCTGCCGGTCATCAGCGCGAACAGCACGGCGTCGCTCGTCCACGGACTGTCCGAAGCCAGCGTGACTTCGGCGGCCCCCATGACCAGGGTCGCGTGGGACGCTGCGATCTTTGACGCGGTGAACCCGAGCTCGTTGTCGCGATGTCCCCAGCACGAGCCGGCTTTGGCGGCGCTGCAGCCGACGTCCCCGGACCCGGGTCCGTCGTCGTACATCCAGTCGTAGTTCGAACCGAGCGGCCCCGCCGCTTCCGCCCAGTTCGAGGCCCAGCTCGTCACGGTGGTCCCCGGTGGCACCGAGACGGGGGTCGGGTCGGTGTTGGCGGCTGCGGCGTTCTGCGCGTCGGTGTCGAGCTGCGCCACCATCCCCACCACCGGGGGCAAGCCGCGGTCGACGCGTTCGATGTCGGTGAGCACGAAGAGCTGCTCGGCCGGGGAGAGCGTCGGGTAGTCCGACGGCAGGACCATCGCCCCCAGGCCCTCGGCGGCGCGCGCCGCGGTGGTCGCCTGCTCGGCAGCCGCGATGCACGCGGCCGACTCGGTGCTGTCCTGGCGACAGGTCGACGTGAAGTCGGGCGACGCCGCGATGCTCGCCGCCGGGTTGCCCGGTGGCAGGATCCCGTGCGGCGCTGCCGGTGCGGGCGGGGTCGTGGTCTTCGGCGTCGTCGGACGCGTGGCGGCGGGCGCCGGGTGGGTGGTCGGGGGAGCCGCCGCCAGCGGGGTGTCGGTCAGCGCCGGAGCCGCCGTCGTGACGGGGACGGGGACGGGTGCCGGGACGGTGGTGGGGGGCGCCGGTACATGGGGATGGGGGACACCGGTCCAGGCCCGCGAGCCGGCCGATCCCGCCCGGAGCGGGGTCGCTGATCGGGCCACGACCGGCGCCAGCGCGGTCAGGATCACCAAGGTCAGGGCCACCAGGGTGACCCCTCCGACCAGGGCAGACGTGCCCGTGACGGGCGTGCGGCGGAGCACGACGCGAGGGTGCGTCTCAGGGCTCGACACACCTTGGTTGTCGGCATCGCCGCCGACCCCCTTGACACCTCACCGAGCGTGGCCGCGTGCCCTGTCCCGGCCCCGGTTGGCTCCGCTCGTGCTGCCACCACGTTCCGAATCGTCCACCTGCGTCGGGACCGAACGGGGATCGAGGCGCGCGCCGGGAACCCGGGGGAGACAAAAGAAACGCGCTTGCAGCCCGAGGGAGACATAAAGAGAACAGACAGAGCGGCGCTGAGCGCGTGGACGGGGTACGTGCATGGACGTGTCGCGATCGACATGTCGGGCCCGTTTCGGCGCACATCGAGCACCGCCTGTGCAAGTCGATGCCGAGCCCGACCCGGGTCCGACTAGCACCACCGCCACGCCTAGGATCGTCAGTGGTGAGCCTGTCGTGGGTGGACAGGGCACGAGCATCGTGTGTCTGCAGGTCAGCCTGCGGGAGGGCTGCACGTCGAACGCGTGCCACGCCCGGGGTCGGTGACGTGGTGGCCGACCTGCGGGTAGAGCGGGACCGACGTGATCTCGCAGGGATCGGAGTACCGAGTTGATGAACGACGTCACGGGGGGGCAGGACGAGCCGAAGCGGCCCGTCGTGTCTCGTCGTCGCGGGCTGGGCAAGGGCCTCGGGGCCATCCTCCCTTCTCCGGAGGGGGCTGGCGACGATCGCTCTCGACGTGACCAGCTCACCGGGCTACCCAATCGGTCGGAGCTCGACGAGCGCTTCGACGAGGCGATGGCCCGGTGCCGCCAGGACCGGGCGTCGCTGGCCGTGCTCGTCGTCGCCCTCGACGGCTTCAGCGATGTCAACGAGCTCTACGGGTACAACGTCGGCGACGATCTGCTCCACGACGCCGCCGCCCGGCTCTCCGAGTCGCGTCGCAAGTCCGACACCGTGGCCCGCTTCGCCGGGGACGAGTTCGTCGTGGTGTGCCCGTACGTCGCGTCCGGCGACCTCGCCTGTCAGATGGCGGCCCGGATCCTCGAGGGCCTGAGCCGACCGATCACCGTCGACAAGGTCGAGCTGCAGCTGTCGGCGAGCATCGGCGTGGTGGTGACGGTGCCGGAGACCGAAGGCGCTGCGGCGCCGACGCTCGAGACCCTTCTCGGAGACGCGTCGCTCGCCATGCGCCTCGCCAAGGACGAGGGCGGTGGGTCTTGGAAGCTGTTCGACCCTTCGATGCGCGAGCACGTCGCCGTTCGTTCCCAGAGCCGCCAGGACCTGCGGGCCGCGCTCGACGACGACGGCCTCTCCCTCGAATACGAGGACATCGTCGACCTGGGCACCGGGGAGGCGATCGGTGAGTCGGCCATCCTGGGTTGGAGCCAACCCGGGCCGGACGCCGATCAACCCCAGGCTCCGCTCGACCTGGTCGACGAGGCCGGGCTCGCCGTGCCGATCGGGAGGTGGGTGCTCGACCGGGCGCTGGCCGACCTCGCCAACAGGCACGTCGTCTCGAGGTTGCCCTCCTACTTCCGGGTCTGGGTGAAGGTGGCCCCGACACTTGTCGCCGACCCGGCGCTCCTCGACATCGTCGACGAGCTCACCGCTAAGCACGGGGTGTCACCGTCGGTCCTCGGGCTCGACATCCGTGAGCCCTCCACTGCCGCTCTGGCGTCGACCGAGACGAACCTGCGCGCCCTGTACGAGCGTGACGTCGTGGTGGGGTTCGACGACTTCGGGGCCGGCCAGTCGAACCTGACGTTGCTCCAGCGGCTTCCCATCTCCGGCCTGAAGCTCGCCCCCGATCTCGTGGCCGCGCTCGACGACGACCCCGGTGCTCCCGACATGACCCTCGTCGACACCGACACCCCGCCCCGTCACCACCCCTCCGCCGTCGTCGACGCCGATGCCGCAACTCCGGCCATCACCGCGGGTCGGACCGCCGAGGACGTCGACGACCACGGCGCCGACGCTGCGTCGCGCCTGCTCACCCTGCGCAAGGACGCAGCCGCCCTCGTGCGCGGGCTGATCCAACTCGGCCGGGCCCTCGAGCTCACGGTCGTCGCCCAGGGTGTCGAATCCGAGGCGCAGCTGACGGCGTTGCGCGCGCTCGGCTGCGAGTACGCGCAAGGGCCCTTCCTCGTGGGCCGCGCCGCCACGCTCGGCGTGGTCGCTGACCCCGTATCGGAAGGCGTATCGGAAGGCGCATCGGAAGACACGTCGGAAGACGCGTCAGAGGAGGACCCATCTGAGAGCGCGTCTCGAGACCTCTCCGACGCCACAGCCGACGACGTGAACGGGGACGCCAACGAAGCTGCGCCTCTCGTCACACCCGAGGCGCCGTCGGACCCGGTGCCGGAGGCCCCCTCCGCCCCCGCGCCGGACCCGCCGTTCGCACCAGGACCTGAGGCCTCCGAGACCTCGCCGGAAGTTCGGGCCGATGCGCCGCCGGCCGAGTCGCTGTGGGCGCCGGGAACCCTCGCCACCTGAACCTCAGAGCCCGGTCCACCCGACACCCGCCCGGCGCCGAGGCTTCAGCCACGAACGATCTCGCCCCCGCTCCCGCCGCTCGGGTCCCTGGGGCAGAGTGAGGGGTCGTGCTGAACGTCCACTTCGTCTTTCTCGGCGCCGCCATCGGCACCATTGGCCAGGCGTTCTACGTGGCGGACACGATCCGGGGGCGCAACCAACCCAATCGCGTCACGTGGTTGTTGTGGGCCGTCGCTCCGCTGCTGGCGTTCGCGGTCGAGATCAACGACCACGTCGGACTCCAGGCGCTGTTGACGTTCACGGTCGGGTTCGGCCCGCTGGTCGTGTTCTGCGCGTCCTTCGTGAACCGGAAGGCAGTGTGGAAACTGGGCCCGCTCGACTACACCTGCGGCGCCCTGTCGGTCGGGGGCACCATCGGTTGGATCGTCACGCGCCAAGGCCTGGTGGCGCTGGGCGCGGCGGTGGTGGCCGACGCGCTGGCGGGCGTACCGACGCTGGTCAAGTCGTGGAAACGCCCGGAATCCGAGAGTGCCAGCGTCTACATCGGGTCGTTCTTCAACGCCGTGATCACCCTCCTCACCGTGAAGCACCTCTCGGCGCCGGTGGTGACGTTCCCGCTGTACATCGCGGTGATCGCCTTCGTCGAGACCGTGCTGGTGGCCGGCCGCCTCGGCCCTCGGGTGCGGGGAGCACCGGCCGAGGGAAAGCGAGGGGAGGAGAGGCCGGTCGAAACGGTCGAAAGGGTCGAAAGGGTGGAGACGGCCGAAAGGGTGGAGACGTCGGTCGAGGCGCTCCGAGTCTCAGACGTCGAGGAGTGACGTCTCGTCGATCCCGAGGGAGCGCAGCATCCGGCCCAGCCCGAGAAAGGCGGCCAGGCAGATCGTCAGGTCGAGGATCTCGGCGTCGGTGAAGCACTCGGCCAGGCGGGCGAAGAAGGCGTCGTCGATGCCGAGATGATCGAGCGCAAAGCGCTCGGCGTATTCGATGGCGAGCTGCTCCTGTCGGCTGAACGCGTCGACGGTGTCGTGGTCGCCGACGTGCCGGTAGAAGTCCTCGGTCACCCCTTGCTCCTTCACCGACGCGGCGCGAAAGGCGAGGCACACCGGGCAGTCGTTGAGCTGGGCGATACGCATGCGGGCTGCTTCTCGTACCCGCACGGGCAGGATGCTCTTGTTGTAGGCGGCGTCGACGAGTCGGTTCACGGCCCGGCCCATCTCGGGGCGGAGGTTCCACACCTGGACGGCGTCGCCCCCCTCACCGGCGGGCACTGCGATACGGGCCATGGGCCCAGCCTACGACCCGGGCCTGTTCACGACCCGGGCCTGTTCACGACGGGGCCGCTCACGACGGGGCCGCTCACGACGGGGCCGCTCACGACGGGGCCGCTCACCACCGGCCGCGATGCACCACCTCGAACGGCTGGCGTCTCCCGCGCGCCAGGGACTGGGACGGGGGGTCGACTCCTCCCGGCTGTCCCATGAGCACCGCTCCCAGGTACCGGCGATCGCCGGGGACACCGAGCGCGGAACGCAGGGCCGTCTCGCCCCGGAAGTTCCCGAGGAAGCAGGCGCCGAGGCCGGCGTCGGTGGCGGCCAGGAGCATGACCATCACGGCGAAGCCGCCGTCGACGAACCAGTACGGCACCGCCCACGGGTCGACGTCGCCACCGGACGCGTCGTGTGTCGCCGCCCCGAGCCCGCTCGATTCCTTGTCGGGGAGGCGGTAGCGGGCCCGGTAGGCGTCGGGGTCGGCGAACAGCGCCACCACAGCGGGAGCGAGTGACAGCCCCGGCCATCGTCGGGACCGGGCGCGCCAATCCGCGGTCGTGGTGGCGTCCCAGAACACCGAGGTCTCCTCGGGGCCGGTGAGGACGACGGCGTCCCATCCACCGGTGTTGCCCGCCGAAGGGGCGCGGCACGCCAGCTCGAGGACCCTGTCGAGCACCTCGGCGGGGACCGGCTCGCCCGAGAAGCTCCGCACCATCCTCCGCCCCCGCACGGCGTCGGACAGCTCCATGGACGAGAAAGCTACCGATCGCCCCGGTGCCCCGACGCTCATCCACTCACCGAATCGACGCGGCGAGGCGGATCGCCGACGCCCAGCTCAGGACGGGAATGTTGACCCCACTGGTAGGGTTTACAGGGGAGGCGACAGGGGCCTGTCGCACGCGTGAACCGGAAGGTCGTGATTGTCGTGGCCAGTGCCAGAGAGTTGTTGACCCAGGCCAAGTCGGTTATCCGCGAGGCCCGGGCCGACGAGGTCCAGCCGCGTCTCGACGAGGACGGGGTCGTGTGGCTCGACGTGCGTGAGCCCGACGAGTACGAGCAGGGTGCGATCCCCGGCGCGCTGCACCTTCCGAGAGGTCAGCTCGAGTTCCAGGTCGAGGGCAGGATCCCCGACAAGTCGACTCCGGTCGTCGTGTACTGCGCGGCCGGGGTGCGATCGGCCTTCGCGGCGAAGACCATGGCCGACCTCGGCTACACCGACGTGGTGTCGCTCGTGGGCGGGTTCAACCGATGGAAGGACGAAGGCCGTCCCTGGAAGACGCCGCGCACCTTGACCCCCGAGCAGCGCAACCGCTACCAGCGCCACCTGCTCGTCAACGAGGTGGGAGAGGAGGGCCAGCTCAAGCTGCTCGACTCGCGGGTCCTGCTCCTCGGGGCGGGAGGCCTCGGCTCACCCGCCGCGCTCTACCTGGCCGCGGCCGGAGTGGGCACCATCGGGATCATCGACATGGACGTGGTCGACGCCTCGAACCTCCAGCGCCAGATCCTGCACTCGATGGACCGCATCGGCGAGCGCAAAGTGGACTCCGCCAAGAAGACCCTCACCGCGCTCAATCCCGACGTCGACGTCGTGACCTACGACGTGCGGCTCGGTGCCGACAACATCCTCGACATCATCGACGGCTACGACCTGATCGTCGACGGCACCGATAATTTTCCGACTCGGTACTTGGTCAACGATGCTTCCTTGCTCAAGCGCATTCCCGTCGTGCACGGCTCGATCTTCCGCTTCGAGGGCCAGGTCACGGTGTTCGACCCGTACAACGGGCCGTGCTACCGGTGCATGATCCCCGAGCCGCCGCCCGCCGAGCTGGCGCCGTCGTGCGCCGAGGCGGGGGTGCTCGGCGTGCTGCCCGGCATCATCGGGTCGATCCAGGCCGTCGAGGCCATCAAGATGCTGCTCGGGATCGGCGACCCGCTCGTCGGGCGCCTGCTCGCCTACGACGCCCTCGAGGAGTCGTTCCGGAACTTCAAGGTGCGGCGCGACCCGCAGTGCCCGGCGTGCGGCGACGACGCAGCCCCCATCGTGATCGCCGAGTACGACGATCTGTGCATGCCCCACGCGTTGGCGCCGCCGGGATCCTGATCGGACGCACCGCCCGGGACTAGGCGTTGGCAGCTTTCATTCCGTAACCTGGGTCACGTGAGCGACGAGGTACGACGGACCGATTCGGGCATCGAGATCAAGCCCGTGTACGGCCCCGACGACCTCGAGGGCTGGGATCCCGAGAGCCACCTGGGCCAGCCGGGCAAGCCCCCGTACACGCGGGGCATCTATCCCTCGATGTACCGGGGTCGGCTGTGGACCATGCGCCAGTACGCCGGGTTCGGCACCGCCGAGGACACCAACGAGCGGTTCAAGTTCCTCCTGGGAGCGGGCCAGACGGGCCTGTCGTGCGCCTTCGACCTCCCCACGCAGATGGGCCTCGACTCAGACCACCCCCGCGCCGAGGGCGAGGTGGGCAAGGTCGGTGTGGCCATCGACTCCCTGGCGGACATGCGGCTCCTGCTGGCGGGCCTTCCCCTCGACAAGGTCACGACGTCGATGACCATCAACGCCACCGCCGCGATCCTGCTCCTGTTCTACGAGCTCGTGGCCGAGGAACAGGGTGTGGCGCCCGACGCGCTGGGCGGCACCATCCAGAACGACATCCTGAAGGAGTACGTGGCGCGCGGGACCTACATCTACCCGCCGCGCGCCTCGATGCGCCTCATCACCGACACCTTCGCCTACTGCGCTGAGCGCATGCCCAATTGGAACAGCATCTCGATCTCGGGCTACCACATCCGCGAGGCGGGTTCCACGGCGGTCCAGGAGATCGCCTTTACGCTCGCCGACGGCATCGCCTACGTCGAGGCCGCCTTGGCGGCGGGGCTCGGGGTCGACGCCTTCGCGCCGCGGCTTTCGTTCTTCTGGAACGCCCACAACAACCTCTTCGAAGAGGTGGCGAAGTACCGCGCCGCCCGGCGCATGTGGGCCAAGGTCATGACCGAGCGCTTCGGCGCCAAAGACGAGCGCTCCAAGCTGCTGCGCTTCCACACCCAGACCGGTGGGTCGACGCTCACCGCCCAGCAGCCCGAGGTCAACATCGTGCGCGTCACCCTCCAGGCGCTCGCGGCGGTGATGGGCGGGACCCAGAGCCTGCACACCAACGGCTTCGACGAGGCGCTCGGGCTGCCCACCACCAACGCGGCCAAGATCGCCCTGCGCACTCAGCAGGTCATCGGGTACGAGTCCGGGGTCCCCGACACCGTCGACCCGTTGGCGGGGTCGTACTTCGTGGAGCGGCTCACCGACGAGGTGGAGACCGCAGCGTGGGACTACCTCGAGCGCATCGACAACCTGGGTGGGGCCGTGGCCGCCATCGAGGCCCGCTTCATGCAAGGTGAGATCGAGATGGCCGCCTACGAGTTCGCCAAGGCGGTCGACGACGGCGAGAAGATCGTGGTGGGCGTGAACCGCTTCACCGACGAGGGCGCCGAGCCCACCGAGGTGTTCCCCATCGACCCCGCCCAGCAGCAGGCCCAGATCGAGCGCACCCGGCGCGTCCGGTCCGAGCGCGACCAGCCCGCCGTGGACGCGGCGCTGGCGGACGTGGCGGCGGCGGCACGGGGCACGCAGAACCTCCTCGTCCCCATGCGCGAAGCACTGCACCGTATGGCGACGCTCGGCGAGGTCTCCGACGTCCTGCGCGAGGTGTTCGGCGTCTACCAGCCCAGCTGACCGACCGGAGCACAGCAGCGGGCCTCGTCCCGACGTCGACCGTCGGTGAAGGTGCCCACATCGGTGGACGGATCGGTGGGCGGGCGACGCAGCCTGCCGACCTGGGGCCGACCCTCAGCCGGCGCGTGCCAACAGGTGCTCGCGCAACGCCTCGTCGGTAGCGGCGTCGATGGCCGTCCACGCCAGGCCGACGGCGCCGTCGAACACCGCCTGTTCGGCCGAGGGCCCGAGGCACGCCGCCGCGAACTCGGCCTGGTGGTTGACCGCACCGTGGCTGTCGATGCCGATCATGGGGTGGATCGACGGCACGGCCAGCGAGATGTTCGCCATGTCCGTCGAGATGGTGGGACGCACCTCGCCGCGTTCGTCGGCCGGGTAGCGCCGGCCGAGCGCCTCGGCGTTGTGCCGCCAGGCATCGAGGAGGAGGTCGTCGGTCACCATGTGCGAATAGGTGGGGGCCAGGGCGCGGATCTCGAGCGCGCATCCGGTGGCGAGCGCGCCCGCTTCGAAGCAGTGCTCGATGCGGGGCCGCAGTACGGCCAGGGCCTCGAGCGACGGCGCCCGCACCATGAAGCGGCCCGTGGCCTCCTCGGGCACGACGTTGGGAGCGTCCCCACCCTTGGTCACGATGCCGTGGACCTGGTCGCCGCGCCGCAGGTGCTGGCGGATGAGGCCGATGCCCACCTGGGCGATGACGAAGGCGTCGGCCGCGTTCACCCCGTGATCGGGTGACGCCGAGGCGTGCGCGGCGCGACCCGTGTAGCGCACCTCGATGTGGTCGACGGCCAGGCAGGTGACGACGAGCCGGTCTTCGGGCCAGGGGTGGACCATCATCGCCGCATGGGCGCCGTCGAAGGCGCCCCGTTCGAGCAGCAGGGCCTTGCCGCCGCCGCCCTCCTCGGCGGGGGTGCCGAGCACCGTGACGGTGAGGCCCAGGTCGTCGGCGACACCCGCCAACGCCATCCCCGCGCCCAGCGACGCCGCTGCGATGAGGTTGTGGCCGCAGGCGTGGCCCACCGCCGGGAGCGCGTCGTACTCGGCGCAGATGACGATCGACAACGGCCCCGAACCGACCCGGGCCTCCACCGCCGTGGGCAGGTCGTAGGCGCCGCGCTCGACCTCGAATCCCGCTCCGTCGAGCATGTCCGCGATGCGTTGCGAGGCGCGGACCTCCTCGAAGCACAGCTCGGGCTCGTCGTGGATGGTCCGGCTGAGCCCGACCAGGGCGGGCTGGAGGCCCTCGGCCGCCTGACGGGCGGCGCCCTTGGCCGCGCCGGCGGTGCCGTTGCTCATCCGGTGCTCACTCGGTGCTCATCTGTGCTCACGTGGTGCTCATTCGACTCACGCGGTGCTCATTCGAAGGTCATTCGATCACGGCGATAACGTCGCCGGGTCCGACCGAGTCGCCCGCCGCCACGTGGACCTCTTTGACGGTGCCCGCCTTCTCGGCGGTGATGGCGTTCTCCATCTTCATGGCCTCGAGCAGGCACACCGTTTCGTTGACCTCGACGGTGTCGCCCGGGGACACGAGGACCTTGACGATGGTGCCCTGCATGGGGGCGACGACCGACCCCGACCCCGACCCCGCCACCGTCGCTCTCGGCTTGTGGGGTCGGGTGCCACTGCGCGCTCCGCCCCCGCTCGACACGTCGGGCACCCACAGGCGCACCTGGTAGCGGCGACCGTCGACCTCGGCGGTGACCTCGCGCAGGACCCCGGCGGCGGTGTCGTCGCCGTCGCCGGCGGGCCCGGCCTGGTTGGGAGTCGCCGGGTCCAGCGAGGCGAGGTCGAGGCGGTCCTCCACCCAACGTGTCGAGTGGCGCCCGGCCACGAAGTCGGGGTGGGACAGGATGACGACGTCGGCGGGGATCGTGGTGGCGATGCCCGTGATCACCGTTTCGTCCAGAGCACGCAGCATGCGCCAACGGGCCGACTCGCGGTCGGCACCCCACACGATCAGCTTGGCGACGAGATTGTCGTAGAACTGGCTCACGGTGTCGCCCGACTCGTAGCCGGCGTCGAGCCGCACGCCGGGGCCACCCGGGGGGCGGAAGGTGGCGATGGTGCCGGGGGAGGGGACGAAGCGCCCACCGGCGGGGTCCTCGGCGTTGATCCGGACCTCGATGGAATGCCCGTTGCGCTGCACCTCGTCCTGGGCGAAACCGAGTGCCTCCCCCGCCGCGACGCGTAGCTGCCACTCGACGAGGTCGAGGCCCGTGACCATCTCGGTCACGGGGTGCTCGACCTGCAGGCGGGTGTTCATCTCCAAGAAGTAGAACTCGCCCCCCTCGTAGAGGAACTCCACGGTGCCGGCGTTGACGTAGCCGCACGCTTTGGCGACGGTGACCGCCGCCTCGCCCATGGCTCGGCGCACGTCGTCGGGGAAATCAGCGGCAGGGCTCTCCTCGATGAGCTTCTGGTGCCGGCGCTGCGGGGAGCAGTCACGCTCGCCGAGCCACAGGGTGTTGCCGTGGGTNTCGGCGATGATCTGCATCTCGATGTGGCGGGGCCACTCGAGGTACCGCTCCACGTAGATCTCGGGCCGGCCGAAGTATGACTGTGCCTCGCGCTGGGCCGACTCGACGGCGTCGGCGACTTCGTCGGGGGACGACACCACCTTCATGCCGCGCCCACCGCCGCCATAGGCGGCCTTGATGGCGATGGGCCATCCGACCGCGGCCCCGAACTCGGTCACCTGGGCGGGGTCGGTGATGGGCTCGGTGCGGCCTGGAACCCCCGACACACCGACCGCTTCGGCGGCCCGGCGCGAGCTGATCTTGTCGCCCATGATCTCGATGGCCTCGGGAGGAGGCCCGATGAACGTCACCCCCGCGGCGGTGATGGCCCGGGCGAAGTCGGTGTTCTCGGAGAAGAAGCCGTACCCGGGGTGCACGGCGTCGGCGCCGCTGCGGGTGATGGCGTCGAGGATGGCGTCGGTGTTGAGGTAGCTCTCGGCCGCGCTCTGGCCCCCGAGGGGATAGGCCTCGTCGGCCATGCGGACGTGCATGGCGTCGCGATCGAGCTCGGAATACACCGCCACTGTGGCGATACCCAGCTCACGGCAGGTGCGGATGACCCGGACGGCGATCTCGGCGCGGTTGGCGATCAGGACCTTCTGGAACACGCAGCGCCTTTCACGAGAGGGCCATCCACGACAGAGGGCCGTTCAGCCATTCCGATGAGGGACCACCACACTGGCACGGCCCGTAGGGTGGGTGCCATGTGCGCCGAGGGCCCGCGCCGGGCAGAACCGGCGTCCGGCGTCGCCGTGCCGTTCACCACGGCGCCCGCGCCCGCCGGCACCCGCTTCGGGCCCGTGCGGTGCTTCGCCGAGATCGACTCCACCAACCGCTACGTGCTCGACGAGGCGCGTGGCGGCGCTCCCGAGGGTGCGGTGGCGGTCGCCGACTATCAGAGCGCGGGCCGGGGCCGCCTGGGACGGCGCTGGGAGGCGCCGCCGGGATCGAACCTGTTGATGTCGGTGCTCCTGCGCCCCCACCTCGCCGTCGACGAGCTCCACCTGTGCACCGTGGCCGTGGCGCTCGCCGCCGCCGCGGCGTGCGAGGACGGCGCAGGGGTGGTGCCGGACCTCAAGTGGCCGAACGACCTCATGGTCGGGGGGCGCAAACTCGGGGGCATCCTGGCCGAGGCCCTGCCGGCCGGGACCGGCGACGCGGACGCCGATGACGGGACCGGAGGAGGCAGCGGGAAGGCTTCCGCGGTGGTCGTGGGGCTCGGGCTCAACGTCGGTTGGCCACCCCCTGACGCTGCACCGGGCTCGGGACAAGAGCAGGACCGGGGAGATGAGCAGGGCTCGGGACAAGAGGGGTCACGTGCGTCGGAGCGCGCCGAGGTGCTCCGGACAGCCACGTCGATCCGGCGCCTGGTGCCCGCCGCGCTCGAGCCGTTGGCCCTTCTGGGATTGATCCTGCAGGCGCTCGAACCCCGGCTCGTGGACCTCGCCGATCCGGAGGGACGCCGACGGTTGACCTCGGAGTACCGGCGTCGTTGCGACACGGTGGGAAGGACCGTGCGCGTCTCTCTTCCCGGGGAGGTGTTCACCGGGACGGCGACCGACATCACCCCCGAGGGTCACCTGGTCGTGGACGTGGGGTCGGGCTCGAGGACGGTGGCGGCCGGCGACGTCGTGCACCTGCGGGATCCGGGCTCCGGGCCCGTCTGACGAGGATCCGCCGACCCCGGATCCCCTGGTCGCCACAGGAACCCCGTGCGCACCAGGAAAACGCGCCCGCCTCACCAGGTGGGGCGGGGCGCCCGGTCTACGATTGACCCACCATGAAAGTGCTCGTCACCGGCGGTGCAGGCTTTATCGGGTCCAATTTCGTCCGTTACTGGGTGGAACAGCACCCCGGCGACGTCGTGGTCGCCTATGACGCCCTCACCTATGCCGGCAACCGGCCCAACCTCGCCGACGTCGAGGACAGGATCAGCTTCGTCCACGGCGATGTCTGTGACGGCGACGTCGCCCTGGCGACCCTGCGGGCCCACGACATCGACACGATCGTCCATTTCGCGGCCGAGTCCCACAACAGCTTGGCTGTGCTCGACCCCGGGCGCTTCTTCCGTACCAACGTGCTCGGGACCCAGACCATGCTCGAGGCCGCCCGTCACGCCGGGGTGGCTCGGTTCCACCACATCTCCACGTGCGAGGTCTACGGAGACCTCGCCCTCGACTCCGACGATGCCTTCACCGAGGAGGATCCGTACCGGCCCCGCACGCCCTACAACGCGTCGAAGGCGGGGGCCGACCACGCCGTGCGCGCCTACGTCGAGACCTACGGGCTGCCGGCGACCATCACCAACTGCTCGAACAACTACGGGCCCTTCCAGTTCCCCGAGAAGGTGATCCCCCTGTTCGCCGCGCACGCCCTCGACGACAGGCCCCTGCCCCTGTACGAATCGACCGGGAACAGGCGCGAGTGGCTGCACGTGCTCGATCACTGCCGGGCCATCGAGGCCGTCCTCGAGCGCGGCCAGATCGGCGAGACCTACCACGTCGGGAGTGGGATCGAAGCGAGTATCGAGGAGATCGCCGACGCCGTGCTGCGCACGCTCGGGAAGCCGCAATCGCTCAAGAAGATCGTCCCCGACCGTCCCGGCCACGACCGGCGTTACCTCCTCGACTGCACCAAGATCACCAAAGAGCTCGGCTGGGCGCCCACCATCGGATTCGACGACGGGTTGGCCGACACGGTGCGGTGGTACGCGGACCACCGCAGCTGGTGGGAACCGCTCATGGACCGTGCCCCCGTGGTCGAGTCGTCTTGGGGCGAAGGCACCGAGTCCGGCCCGGCGGGCGACGGGTCCCCGGGCGCGTCCGGCTCGCGCTAGCGCCGGCGCCGGTGGGTGCGGGCGGGCATGAGCGCGTGACAGGACGAACGCGGGTGCAGCTGATGGCCGCGAGACGCGGACCCACGCCATGAGGGTGCTCGTCACGGGCGCGGGCGGTCAGCTCGGCACCGACCTGGTCGACGCCCTGGCCGGGCGGGTCCCGACGGGGGGACGGGCCGGGGACATCGCCACCGGTCGTCTCGGGACGAGGTCCCCGTGCGACGTGACCGCGGCCGACCACGCCCTGCTTGACGTGGCCGACAGGAGCGCCGTGCAGACGATCTTCGAAGGGGTGCGTCCCCACGTCGTGATCCACGCCGGGGCGTGGACAGCGGTGGACGCCTGTGAGGGCGACCCCGACCGGGCCTACGGCGTCAACGCGTTGGGGACCCGCCACGTCGCCGAGGCGGCTCGACGCGTCGGGGCGCACGTGGTCTACGTGTCGACCGACTACGTCTTCGACGGCACCTCGCCGCGTCCCTACGTCGAGTGGGACACGCCCAACCCGATGTCGGTGTACGGGCGGAGCAAGCTGGGTGGGGAGATGGAGCTCGATCCCGGCTCGACGGTGGTGCGCACGTCGTGGGTGTGCGGCGCGCACGGCGCCAACATGGTGCACACCGTGCTGCGCCTGGCGGCCCGGCCCGGCCCGTTGCGGTTCGTCGACGACCAGTGGGGGAGTCCCACCTTCACTGCCGACCTGGCCGGAGTCCTGGCCGTGCTCGGCACCGAGCGTCTTCCCGGCACGTTCCACGTGACCAACGCCGGGGTGACGTCGTGGCACGGCTTCGCCCAGGCCGTCCTCGCCGTCGCCGGGCACGACATGGCCCGCGTCGAGCCCATCGCCACCGCCGAGCTCGACCCGCCCCGCCCCGCTCCGCGCCCCGCCAACTCGGCGCTCGACAACGCCGCCCTGCGGCTCTTGGGGATGGAGCCGACGCCCCACTGGCGCGACGCCCTGGAGCGCCTGGTGGGCGCGATCGAGCCGGTGTCGGCGCCGGCCAAGGAGGCACGGTGACCTTGCAGAGCACGGAGCCGCACGAGGTGACCACGGCGGTGGTCGGGGCCGGCTACGTCGGCCTCACCACCGCCGTCGTCCTCACCCACCTCGGCTATCAAGTGGTGTGCGGGGAGTCGAACCCGGCCAAGGTGCAACAGCTGGCGCGGGGTGAGCCCACCATCGTGGAAGAGGGCCTCGGCGACATCCTCATCGCCGGGCTCGACTCGGGCCGCCTCACCTTCGTGCTCGGGGCCACCGAGGCGGTGCGCGGTGCCGACTTCGTGTTCCTGTGCGTGCCCACCCCCCAGGGTGCCGACGGGGCCGCCGATGTGAGCTACCTCGAGGCCGTCGCTGTCGAGATCGCGCCCCATCTCGAGCACGGCGCCATCGTCGTGAACAAGTCAACGGTCCCGGTGGGCTCCACCCTCTTGGTGGAACGACTCCTCGATCGCCCCGACGTGGCCGTGGTGTCGAACCCCGAGTTCCTGCGAGAGGGCACCGCCATCCACGACGCCCTGCACCCCGACCGGATCGTGGTCGGTGCCGACGACCGGGCCGCCGCGGCCCGGGTGGGCGCGTTGTTCGCGTCGACCCAGGCGCCGTTGATCGTCACCGACGCGGCCACCGCGGAGACCATCAAGTACGCGTCCAATGCCTTCCTCGCCACCAAGCTGAGCTTCGTCAACGCCGTGTCCAACCTGTGCGAGGCGGTCGGCGCCGACGTGCGCGACGTCCTGCTGGGCATGGCGTACGACCACCGCATCGGCTTCGACTACCTGCACCCTGGTCCGGGGTGGGGGGGATCGTGCCTTCCCAAGGACACCCGGGCCCTGATCTACATCGGCGAGCATTCCGGCTACGACTTTTCGCTCCTGCGCGGTGCCATCGAGACCAACGAGGCGCAGCTGGCATCGGTCGCCACCAAGATCCGCGACGCGGTGGGTGGCACGCTGCAGGGCAAGTCCATCGCGGCGTGGGGGCTCACCTTCAAGGCGCTCACCGACGACCGGCGCGACTCGCCCGCGGTGGAGATCGTGCACCGGCTCGTGGCCGAGGGCGCCACCGTGCGTGCTTTCGACCCCACCGTCGACGGGCCCGTCCCCGAATTCCCCACCGGTGTCGAGATCCACCCCGATGCCTACGCGGCGTGCGAAGGCGCCGCCTGCGCGGTGGTGCTCACCGAGTGGGAAGAGCTGCGCTGGCTCGACTTCACCAAGGTGCACGATCTGCTGGCCGAGCCCAATGTCGTCGACGCCCGCAATCTGCTCGACCCCGCCGCCATGCGGCGTATGGGGTTCCGCTACGTGGCCATGGGCCGCCCGTGACGAAGAACGAGCCCTCGCCGGCCACCGGACGGCGGGTGGTGGTCACCGGAGGAGCAGGGTTCCTCGGCTCGCACCTGTGCGAGGCCCTCGTGACCCGGGGCGACCGTGTGGTGGCCGTCGACGACCTGTCGACGGGGGTGGCCGACAACGTGGGCGCGCTGGTGGCCAACCCCGCCTTCGAGCTCGTCGTGGCGGACGTGAGCGAGACGATTCCCGTCGAGGGACCCGTCGATGCCGTCATGCACTTCGCCAGCCCGGCGTCGCCACCGGACTACCTGGCCCGCCCGCTCGAGACGCTGGCGGTGGGAAGCGAGGGGACACGTCACGCCCTGGCCCTCGCCGCCGCGCACGGGGCGCGCTTCATCCTGGCGTCGACGAGTGAGGTCTACGGCGATCCCGTGGTGCACCCGCAGCCCGAGACGTACTGGGGCAACGTCAATCCCGTGGGGCCACGCAGCGTCTACGACGAGGCGAAGCGCTTCGCCGAGGCCCTCACCATGGCGACGCATCGAGCCCGGGGTCTCGACGTCGGCATCGTCCGGATCTTCAACACCTACGGTCCCCGGCTCCGGCCCGGGGACGGGCGGGTGGTGTCGAACTTCTTGGTCCAGGCCATGGAGGGACGACCCCTCACGGTGTACGGAGACGGCTCGCAGACCCGCAGCCTGTGCTTCGTCGAAGACGAGGTGGCCGGGATCCTCGCCCTGCTCAACTCTGCGCTCACCGGGCCCGTGAACATCGGGAACCCCGACGAGCTGACCGTGCTCGACCTGGCCCACGCCGTGCTGGCCCTGACCGGATCGACCTCGACGATCGTCTACGAGCCGTTACCCACCGACGACCCCACCCGTCGTCGCCCCGACATCACCGTGGCGCGGCGCGAGCTCGGGTGGGAGCCGGTCGTCCCCCTGGAGGAGGGTTTGCGCCGCACCCTGGCCTTCTTCGCCTCGGGCGCCCCGACAGGGGGCGGGGTTCGGCCATGATGGACGATGTGCACGGAGCCGAGTCGAGCAAGCCGGAGCTCCATGCCGTCGGTGACCCCGCTGCCGGTGACCGCACCGCCGCCGAGGACAAGTACCGGACACTGTCGGTCATCGTGCCGGTGTTCAACGAGCGCAACACCATCGCCGAGATCCTGCGCCGCATCCGCGCCGTGGAGTTGCCGATGCACCTCGAGGTCGTCGTGGTCGACGACGGCTCCACCGACGGGACCGGCAAGGTGCTCTCGGCATTGCAGGACTCGACGGTGCGCGTCGTCACCCACCCTGCCAACCGGGGCAAGGGTGCCGCAGTCCGGACAGGGATCGAGACGGCGCGTGGGCAACTGGTGCTCATCCAGGACGGAGACCTCGAGTACGACCCCGATGACTGGCCGACGCTCCTCGAGCCGGTGATGAAGGGCAAGGCACAGGTCGTCTACGGAAGCCGCTTCACCGGGGCCGGACGCGCCATGCGCCCCACCCAGTGGTTGGGCAACCGGCTCCTCACCCTGACCGCCAACGTGCTGTACCGCTCGACGTTGTCGGACATGGAAACCTGCTACAAGCTCTTCGACCGCGCCGTGCTCGACGCCATCACCATCGAGTCCGACGGGTTCGACTTCGAGCCCGAGATCACCGCCAAGGTCTTGCGACGCGGCTACCGGATCTACGAGGTCCCGATCTCCTACACCGGCCGCGACGCGTCGGAAGGGACCAAGTTCGAGTGGCGCGACGGGGTGCGCGCCCTCACTGCGCTCGTCCGGTACCGGTTCGTCCGCCAAATCTGACCGCACGTGGCGCGAACGAGGACCACGGACCGGGCCCCGTCCGCACCTGAGGTGTCGCTCCCCGCCACGGTGTCGGTGGCCGAGCGGGTGTCGGCGGTCGTGGTGAACCACGAGGCCGGCGACGCCCTGCTCGAGTGCGTGGCGTCGCTGCGGGCCGAAGGCGTCGGCGAGGTCATCGTGGTGGACAACGCCTCCTCCGACGGTTCTGCCGAAGCCCTCATGGCTGTGGACGGCAAGGTCCGGTTGGTCCAGACCGGAGCCAACCTGGGCTACGGGGCGGCCGCCAACCGCGGCATCGAGGTCAGTGCCCGCGGGCTCGTGCTCGTCTCGAACTCCGACGTGTCGGTGCACGGCGGGGCGCTGTCGGCGCTCGTGGAGGCGCTCGACGCCGACCCCGCCCTCGCCATTGCCGGGCCCCGGATCCTCGAGCCCGACGGCACCCGGTACCCCTCGGCGCGCCGCTTCCCGTCCCTGCTCGACGCGGTCGGCCACGCCGTGCTCGGCGACCTCGTCCCCACCAACCGCTTCACACGCCGGTACCGCCTGGGGTACCTCGATGTGGACGACGTGACCGACGTCGACTGGGTGTCAGGGGCGTGCTTCCTCGCCCGGCGGCGCACCCTCGACGAACTGCAGGGCTTCGACGAGTCGTACTTCATGTACGCCGAGGACACCGACCTGTGTTGGCGGGCGCGCCGTGCCGGTTGGGGGGTCGTGTTCGTGCCGGACGCAGCTGTCACCCATCTCCAGGGCGTCTCCACCGCCCGCCGCCCCTACCGCATGCTCGTCGCCCATCACCGCTCCGTGTTCCGTTTCGCGGCCCGGACCGAGCGGGGGTGGCGCCGGCTGGCGCTGCCGGCCATGGCGCTGTTCCTGGGACTGCGTCTGGCCGTGATGTGCGCCAGGCAGGCCCTGCGTGCGCGGCACGGCGCCTCGAGCCGGGCCGAGTAGGGTTAGCGCCCGACCATGGCCAGGGGAGATGCAGGAAAATGGGTGGCGCGCGCCGGTGCCACCGGCGGAGGGCGGAGCTACCGCGGGCAGAGGCCCATGAAGTGGTACGCCAGCCTGGCCATGATCTGCCTGGTCGGCGTGGCCCTGATCGTCTACAGCCGTTACGAGCGCCAGCACCCCGCTCCCGCCGTCCAACCGGCCGTCGGCGCCCACTGGTACCAGGCACTGGGGTTCGACATCTGTGGGACGGTCCAGCCGAACCTCCCCGCCAATCCCAACGCCTCGACGGCACCGGTCCCCGGGATCCGCACCGACGGTGACGGTGTGATCCAAGTCGCACCCACCACCAAGAAGGACTCGGGCAACAACGCCACCCTGGGCCGCTTCGTGGCCACATACCCCAAGTTGAAGCTCACCACCGCCACGTTGCAGATTCCGGGTAAGACGAAGTACACGAACGGGCAGAAGTGCCCGGCCGGCTCCCCCGATGCGGGTAAGACCGGACAGCTCCAGATCAAGGTGTGGCCGAGCTTCACCCCGCCGGGCTCGAACAATCCGTCGGTCTTCCACGACCCCAACGGCATCAAGCTCGCCGACGGCCAGCTCATCACCGTCGCCTTCGTGCCGTCGGGCGCGTCGGTGCCCAAGCCGAGCTCGATCACCGCCATGCTGACCGACCGTGCCGGGTCGGCCACGGGCACCCCGGCCACCACGGCACCTTCGTCGGCGACGACGACACCGACCGCCACCACGGCACCTTCGTCGGCCACCACGGCGACGACGGCGACGACGGCGACGACAAAGCCTTCCACCACGGCGACGACGGCGACGACCAAGCCGTCGACGGGCACCACGGCAACGACCAAGCCGTCGACGGCCACCACGACCACGAAGTGAAGGCCATTGTCCTCCTGGGCGGCCAGGGGACGAGACTCCGCCCGCTCACCTTCACGACGCCGAAGCAGTTGCTGCCTGTGGTGGAGGTGCCCATGCTCGAGCGGGTGCTCGCCCACCTGAAGATGCACGGGGTCGACGAGGCCGTGCTGTCGCTCGGGTACCGTCCCGACGCGTTCTTCGCCGCCTATCCCGACCACGAAGCGGTCGGGGTGCGCCTCGACTACGCGGTCGAGCCCGAACCGCTCGACACCGCCGGTGCCATCGGCTTCGCGGCGAGCCACGCCGGCATCGACGAGACCTTCATCGTCGTGAACGGCGACGTGCTGACCGACATGGACACCACCGCGCTCGTGACCTTCCACCGCTCGCACGGGGCGACCGCCACCATCCACCTGAAGGCGGTGGACGACCCGACTCGCTTCGGCGTCGTCCTCATCGACGACGGAGGCTGCGTCATCGAGTTCGTCGAGAAGCCCCCTGCCGATCGCGTGCCCAGCAACCTGATCAACGCGGGGACCTATGTCCTCGAGCCCGACGTGTTGACGCGCATCCCCACCGACCGCCCGGTCTCGATCGAACGCGAGACGTTCCCTGCTCTGGCGGCGGAGGGATCGGTGTTCGCCATGGCCAGTGACGCGTACTGGCTCGACACCGGCACGCCAGCCGCGTATCTGCGTGCCAACGCCGACTTGCTCAACGGGACCAGACCGGCCCCTCCGGCGCCGGGGGCGCGTCAGGTGGCGCTCGGCGTGTGGACGCTCGGCGCGCCCGTGGTGCGGGGGGAGGTACATGCCTCGAGCCTGCTCGGTGTCGGCGCGCAGGTCGCCCACGACGCCACGGTGACCGACAGCGTCATCGGTGCCCGCGCCGTGGTGGAGCGCGGGGCGCGCGTCGATGCATCGGTAGTCCTGCCCGGGGCCCGAGTGGGCGCCGGGGCGCGGGTCTCGGGCTCGATCCTGGGACACGGTTGTGTGGTCTCCGAGGGCTGTGAACTCTCGGCCACGGTCGTGGGCGACGGGTTCGAAGTGCCCGCCGGGGCGCGCCTCGTCGACGCCCGGGTGCCGGCGGAGATGGCATCGTGACGAACGTGGTGAGCCGGGCGGCCAGGCACCCGAGATGGAGAGGACCGACATGCAGGTGATGGTGACCGGGGGCGCCGGGTTCATCGGCTCCAATCTCGTGGACCGCCTCCTCGCCGAGGGCCATGCCGTCGACGTGGTGGACGACCTCTCCACCGGTTCGCTCGGGAACCTCGCCGAAGCGAGAGCGTCGGCATCCCACGCCCTTACGTTCCATCAGCTCGACATCCGATCCGACGAGCTCATAGAGGTGATGGCGCGGCGGCGCCCCGAGGTGGTGTACCACCTGGCCGCCCAGGCCGACGTCCGGGTGTCGGTGGAGCGGCCCGTGTTCGACGCCGATGTGAACGTCCTGGGGACGCTGCGCGTGCTCGAGGGCGCCCGGGCGGCGGGCACGGCCCGGGTCGCCTTCGCTGCCAGCGGGGGCACGCTCTACGGGGAATGCGATCCCTCGGAGCTCCCGGTGAAGGAGTCGCATCCCCGCCGACCCCTCTCGCCCTACGGCGTGTCGAAGATGGCGGCCATCGACTATCTGGTGGCGTACCGGGAGCTGCACGCGCTCGAGTTCTGCGCTCTGGCGCTCGCCAACGTCTACGGGCCACGCCAGGACCCCCACGGTGAGGCGGGAGTCGTGGCCATCTTCTCCGACAAGCTCCTCCGGGGCGACGCGGTCACGGTCTACGGGGACGGTGAGCAGACGCGCGACTTCGTCTACGTCGACGACGTGGTGGACGCCTTTGTCCGGGCCGGGACACGCGGCGGTGGTCTCGTGCTCAACATCGGGACGGGGAAGGAGGTGTCGGTCAACGAGCTCGCCCGGGTCATGGGGGAGCGGTCCGGCGCCGCGAGCACGCCCGTGCACGCCCCCGCCCGGGTGGGGGAGATCCAACGCAGCTCGCTCGACCCCGAACGCGCCGGCATCCACCTCGGATGGCAGGCGTGGACCGAGCTCGAGGCCGGCGTCGACGGGGTGCTGGCGTGGGCGAGGCGCCGAGCAGGCTCCTGAGCCGGCACCGCGCCGGCACTGCGCCGGCGCGCCAGGGACGGACCCACCGAGACGCGGACTCGCCAGGACGAACTCCGGGACGGACTCGCCGGGACGGGCTCACCGGAACGACAGGTCAGCGGAAGAGGTCTTCGTCCGGTGGCCGCAGGATCTCCTCTGCCACCGACCCCCGCCGCAGCCAGGCGGGGTCGATGCCGCGCACGACCGCCACGGGCACCGAACTCGCTTTGCCCATGACGAGCTCCGCGGCGGACGCCACCTCGTCGGCCACACACACCTCGGTCGCCACGAGATCACGTCCCATGGCGTCCTCGGTGCCCCGCAGGTCGACCACCGCTGCCAATCCGGCACAGCCGATGGCCACGTCGATGACACCCTTGCGCCACGCCCGCCCGAATGTGTCGGAGACGACCACCGCCACCTCGCGACCCGTGGCGGCGCGCAGTCCGTCGCGAATGCGCCTCGCCGAGCGATCGGAGTCCTCGGGCAGCAATGCGGCCCAGCCGTGCTCGACATTGGACAGGTCGACCCCGGCGTTGGCACAGATGAACCCGTGGCGCGTCTCGGAGATCACGAGGTCTCCGCGCCGGCGCAGGACTCGCACCGATTCCGACTCGATGATCCGGAGCCGGTCGGCAGGGTCATCGGGATCGATCGGCACCATGCGGCCTTCCGACTTGGAGACGATCTTCTGGGTGACGACGACCACGTCGCCGTCGAGAAGCTCGACGACATCGGCGATGATGGTGGCGAGATCGTCGCCCTTCCTGATCTCGCCGATCCCTGTCACCGGGAGCACGGTCAGCGTACGCGGGGCATGCACCCGTGTCACTGCCGCGTCGACCGTCGACCCGTCTTCCTCGATGGATGTCACCGCCCGGCGCCCTGCGAGGCGCCCGACGGCCGGACGGCGTCGAGGAGAACCGATGCCAGGGCGCCGGCGCGCTCGGGAGTGTGCATGACGGTCGGGGCGACGACGCAGCGCACACCGCAGGATTCGACGGCATCGGCCATGTCGGCGTCGGCGTCGTCGACGACGAGCGTGCCGACGAAGTCCGCGTACAGGCGGGCGACGCCGACCACGGTCGGTTCGTGCCCGAGCTCGGCCATGAGACGGTCGGCGGGCCCCTTCAGGGCGGCGCCGGCGACAATGGGCGAGACCGCCACCACGTCTGGGCGACGTGTCGCCAGTGCGCCGGCGAGGCCCGGCACAGCCAGCAGGGGGCCGATCGACACGATGGGGTTGGACGGACACACCACCACCACGTCGGCGTCGGCGATGGCGCGCAGCACGCCGGGAGCAGGTCGCGCCGCCTCGGCCCCGGCGAACCGCAGCGACGAGACGGCCACGGCATGGCGGCGGCCCACGAAGTACTCCTGGAACGACACCTCGGGGCCCTCGACGAGCGTCAGTCGGGTGCGGACGGGGTCATCGGACATGGGCAGGAGCCGGACCGACACCCCGAGGGACTGGGCGATCTCGGCCGTCACCTGCGACAGCGTGACCCCGCTCGACAGTCGTTGGGTGCGGTAGAGGTGGGTGGCCAGATCCTGGTCACCGAGGCGGAACCACGTCTCGCCGCCCAGGCGGTCCAGGCTGTCCATGACGCTCCAGGTCTCCCCGGCGAGGCCCCAGCCGCGCTCGTCGTCGTTGAGCCCCGCCAGGGTGTAGGTCACGGTGTCGAGGTCGGGGCTGATGTGCAAGCCGTGGAGCTCGGTGTCGTCACCGGTGTTGACCACCGCCGTCACCTCCGCCGGGGCGACGACGCGCACCAGGCCGCGCAGCAGGCGGGCGGCACCGACTCCTCCTGCAAGGGCGGTGATCACGGCGCAAGGCTAATGGTCGGAGCACAGGGCTCAGGCTCCCGGTGTGCAAGGCTCGACCGGTGCTGGCCCGAGCGCGACCCAACGACGAGCGCCTCCGGGTGGCCATTGACGCGACGCCACTGCTCGGCACGAGGACCGGGGTGGGCCGATTCTGCGAAGGTGCCCTGGGTGCGCTCGCCACGGAGTCGGGGCTCGACGTGGGTGCCTTCGCCGTCACCTGGCGCCGTCGCCGGCGCCTCCCTCCTGTCGTTCCGGCCGGTGTCGATGTCCGCCAGCGGGCCATGCCCGCACGTCCGCTGCACCTGGCGTGGGCGCATCTGGGCGGGCCGGCGGTGGAGTGGTTCGTGGGGCCCGTCGACGTGGTCCACGGGACCAACTTCGTGGTCCCTCCGACCCGACGGGCCGCCCGGGTCGTCACGGTGCACGATCTCACGACCGTGCGCTTTCCGGAGCTCTGTGATCGGTCCACCCTCGGGTTTCCCCGTTTGGTCCGCCGCGCTGTCGCCGACGGGGCCTGGGTGCATACGCCCTCACGCTTCGTCGCCGACGAGGTGGTGGCCGAGCTCGGCGTCGACCCGGCGCGCGTCCGCGTCGTGTACCACGGGGTGCCCGCGTCGCCCGCGTCGCCAGCGCCGTCCGGTTCGATCGGTACGTCTCCATCGGTCGGTTCGTCTCCGTCGGGGGCAAGCCCACCTTTGCCGTCGGGCACGTCGCGCTACGTCTTGGCGGTGGGGACCATCGAACCCCGCAAGGACTATCCGGGGCTCGTGCGTGCCTTCGACCACGTCGCCGACTCCCATCCCGACGTGGCCCTCGTGATCGCCGGGGTGGACGGGTGGGGTGCGCACGCCTTCCACCAGTCGCTGCAGGCGTCTCCGCATCGCCATCGTGTCCTGCAGCTCGGGTATGTCGACAACGATGCGTTGGCGCAGTGGTTGGCGGGGGCAGGGGTTCTCGCCTTCCCGTCGGTCTACGAAGGATTCGGGTTCCCGCCCCTCGAAGCGATGGCCGCCGGTGTGCCGGTCGTAGCGAGCGCCGCCGGGGCGGTGCCCGAGGTCGTGGGCGACGGTGCCGTACTGGTCCCGCCGCGCGATGTCGACGCTCTCGCCAACGCGCTCGTGTCGGTGCTCGACGACACCGCGCTCCGCACTGCCCTCGTGGACAAGGGTCGGTTCCGGGCCGCCCAATTCACCTGGGAGGCATGCGGGGCAGGCCTGGCACGGCTCTACTCCGACGCCGCCGGCGCACGCTAGGACGGGCATGGGGATACGGGCACGGGCAACGGGGCCCCGGGCGACGCCGGCATGAACGGCCCCGAGGGGACGAACGATGGAGGCGGATGCGTGGGCGGGGTCCTTCTCGTCGCCGAGCAGTTGCGACGCCAGGTGCCGGGAGGGATCGGCACGTACGTGCGCGGCCTGCTGAGCGGTCTGACGACCTTGGACGAGGCTCATGTCGAGTTGCCGCCGGTGACGCTGTACGCAAGTCGCAGCCGCGGGGCCCCGGACCCACTCGAGGCCTTCGGCCGTCCCCTCATCGCGTCGCGGCTGCCCGGGCCGTTGCTGACCCGGATGTGGGACCGGGCCTTCGTGCACGCGCCGGGCGGCTTCGATCTCGTGCACTCGGTGTCGTTGGCGGTACCACCGGTGTCGCGATCGAGCTCGGGTCGAGCCGTTGCCGAGGTCGTCGCCATCCACGACGTGGCGTGGCGACATCGCCCCGGGGACTATCCGAACCGGGGAAGGCGGTGGCACGAGGCGGCGCTGCGGCGCGCTCTGCGCCGGGCGACGCACTTCGTCGTCCCCTCCGAAGCCGTCGCCGGCGACCTCGTGGAGGCCGGCGCACGAGAGCGGGCCATCTCGGTGATCCCGCTCGGCTCGGACATCCTGCGCCATCGGGACGAGGACGGTGCGACGGTACTCCTCCAGAGCCTCGGGGTACGCGACCAATTTCTCTTGTCGGTGGGGACACTCGAGCCCCGCAAGAACCTCCCTCGCCTCATCGACGCATACGGCGTCGCCCGCCACTCGCTCCCCGAACCGTGGCCGTTGGTGGTCGTCGGGCCACCGGGATGGGGTCCGGAGCTCGAGCGCCGGGAGGGCGTCGTGTTCACGGGTCGGGTCGGCGATGGCACGCTGGCGTCGTTGTACGCACGAGCTCGACTGCTCGCCTACGTCCCGTTCGAAGAGGGATTCGGGCTGCCCCCTGTCGAGGCCATGCGCTTCGGCACGCCTGTGGTGTCGAGCCCGCTGCCCACCACCGGCGGAGCTGCACGCGAGGTCGACCCCACCCGCGTCGGCGACATCGCACAGGCGCTCGTCGAGGTCGCCACCGACGACGCGTTGCGGGCCCGACTGGTTGCCGCCGGGGCGGAGCGTGCCAGCAGTCTCACCTGGGAGTCGGCGGCCCGCGCTCACGTAGCGCTGTGGAGCTCACTGCCGTGACGCCACGGCGCGCCGCCTCGCGTCCTGCCGAGCACGACGACATGCTGGCGCTGTCGCTCGACGTGAGCGCGGTCCCCACCCGGCCGGTCGGCGCCGGGCGCTACACGATCGACCTCGCCACAGCCCTCTTGGCGCGCGACGACGTCGCAATGACGTTGTGGTGCCGTCGCGGTGACGGCCAACGCTGGCGCGACCTGAGCGCCGCCTCCGGGCCGACGACGGTACGGGCCAGTGCGCCCGGGCGTCGGCCCGCCCGCCTGGTGTGGGAGCAGACCCGGCTCCCTGGTCTGCTCGCGAGCGCATCCGTCGACGTGCACCACGGTCCGCACTACACCATGCCCGAGCACTCTTCGACGCCACGCGTCGTCACGATTCACGACCTCACGTTCCTCGACCATCCGGAGTGGCACGAGCGGGGCAAGGTCGTCGTGTTCCGTCGGGCGATCCGGGTGGCGGCTCGTCGCGCCGACGCCATCGTGTGCGTGAGCGGTCGAACCGCCGATCGCCTCGGCGAGCTGTGCGCGCCGACCGGACGGGTGTTCGTGGTGCCCCACGGTGTCGACCACGACCGCTTCCGGCCCGCGCCTGATCCGAAGGCGGGCGCGGTGTCGGGGCGCCCTGCCCCCGTCTCCGACGACGAGTTCCTCGGGCGGTTCAACGTGCGTCCCCCCTATGTCCTGTTCGTCGGCACCCTCGAGCCCCGCAAGGCGGTACCCGACCTGGTGGCCGCTTTCGACCGGGTCGCCGCCCAACGGCCCGAGCTCTCCCTGGTCCTGGTCGGGCAACCCGGCTGGGGTGCGGAGGCGGTCGAGCAGGCCGTACGACAGGCCCGCGCCGCGCATCGCATCGTCCGCACGGGATATGTCCCCGACGACGCCGTGCCGGCGCTCCTGCGGCGGGCCGCGGTGGCGGCGTATCCATCGTACGAGGAGGGTTTCGGGCTTCCCGCCCTCGAAGCGCTGGCGTGTGGGACACCCCTCGTCACCACCTCGGGAACGACCATGGCCGAGGTCTCGGGGGGAGCGGCCGTTCTGGTGGCGCCGGGATCGGTGTCCGAGCTCAGCGACGCCCTGGCCGAGGTCCTCGACGGGGGGGCCGCCGTCGACGCGAGACGGCGACGGGGCCTCGAGGTGGCGGCCCATCACACCTGGGCGGCGAGTGCCGCCGACCACATGTCCGCCTACCGCTGGGCGGCGCGGCGCACGGCGACCTCCCCTCCGGGATCTTCTCCGGGGTCTCCTCGGGGACCTTCACCGGGCTCTTCTCCGCCGGGCGCTCGGAGCGGTCCCCGGTAAGGTTCGGCGCGTGCGTGCCCTGGTGACCGGAGCAAGAGGCTTCGTCGGCTCGTGGCTGACCGCCCATCTCGTCGAGAGCGGAGACGAGGTGGTGGCGATCGATCACGAGGTGGAGATCACCGACGGGGACGCGGTGCGCGCCGCGGTATTGGCGGCTGCCCCCGACGTGGTGTACCACCTGGCCGCGCTCACGAGTGTGGGGCGGTCGTGGAGCGACCCCAACGAGGTCCTGCGTGTCAACGCCACCGGGACGTTGTACGTGCTCGAAGCGGCCCGCGCCTGCCCGCATCCCCCCCGGGTGCTNATGACGAGCTCGGCCGAGGTGTACGGGGCTGTTCCCCAGCAGCTCCTGCCCGTCACCGAGGACGCGCCGCTCGCGCCGGTCACGCCCTACGCCGCGTCCAAGGTGGCCGCCGAGTACCTCGGGGTGCAGGCCCACCTTGCCTACGGGCTGGCGGTGATCCGCATGCGTCCCTTCAACCACGTCGGTCCCGGGCAGTCCTCGGCCTTCGTCGTCTCCGCGCTGGCCCAGCGCATCGTCGAGGCGCGCCGCAACGGTGCCGACAGCATCGTGGTGGGGAACCTGGCGGCTCGACGTGATCTCACCGATGTACGCGACGTGGTGCGGGCGTACCGCCTCCTCGCCGAGCGGGGCGTGGCCGGAGAGGTCTACAACGTGTGCAGCGGCCGAGACATCGCCATCGCCGACGTCGCACTGCAGTTGCAGAGCCTGGCCGGTGTCGAGCTGCGGTTCGAAGTCGACCCGGAGCTGAACCGGCCCGTCGACGTCCCCGTGGTTCGCGGCGATTTCACCAAGCTCCACGAGGCGACGGGGTGGGAGCCGAGCCTCAGCCTCGAACAGACGTTGCTCGACGTCCTCGAGCAGTGGAGCGAACGCGCCGCCTAGCCGCCCCGCCCCGACTGCCCGGGGTGAGGGCCCCGAGTTCGGACGCGCAACGGGCGCCCCGCGTCGTGCGAGGCGCCCGTTTGACGGGTCGTTGTGTCGCTGCGGTTGGTCAGGCGGCCTGGTGAAGCAGCTTCCGCAGCTGCTGGCGAACTTCGCGGGCCTGGCTGTGCGCCTGCTTGGCCAGGTCGCGGGCGGGGACGGGTAGGCGGTCCTCGATCGGGGCCAGCGAGGCCTCGATGCGGCCGATGACCTGCTCCACCGCTTCGTCGACGTCCTTTACCCGCTTGGTGACCTCGCCGCGCACGTCGCCGAGGTGAGCCGGGACCAGCTTGCGGTCGGTGAGGCGCTTCTGCAGCTCCTGGCGCCGGACCTGCGCACGCTGGAGCCCGAGCACTCCCAGGCCGACCACCACGTAGGCGGCGTCCCTGGCGGTTTTGGTGATCTCCTCTGTCACGTCCTTGAACTCGGGCATCTGACTGTCCTTCCTGTCGAGAATCCGGGGGGCGGACTCTGCTAACTATTGTACAGGATAGCGCTAACAGTTGCAAGCACTCTGTCGGCGCCCTCGTCGGGTCTCGGTAGCCCCCGACGCATGGGGAACCGAGGGGAGCGACGGGTAGCCTCTTGGCCCTGATGGAGACCCATATCGCTCCGCCGGTCGTGGCCGTGATCGTCACGAGCAACCCCGGGGAGTGGTTCGAGGAGACCCTGGAGGCGTTCGCCGCACAGGATTATCCCGAACTATCGGTGTTGGTGTTGGACGCGGCCAGCATCGTCGACCCGACACCGCGCGTGGCGCGTGTGCTTCCTGGGGCTTTTGTTCGCCTCATGCCGTCGAACGAGGGTTTCGGAGCCACGGCCAACGCCGTGTTGACGATGGTGGAGGGCGCGTCGCTGTTGTTGTTCTGTCACGACGACGTCGCTCCCGACCCTGACGCGGTCCACATCCTCGTGGAGGAGTCGTTCCGCTCCAACGCCGGCGTGGTGGCGCCGAAACTGGTGAGTTGGGACGACCCCACGAAGCTGCTGCACGTCGGCATGGCGGTGGACAAAGGGGGTGCCGTCGTCGACCGGATGGAGCCCGGGGAGATCGACCACGGCCAGCACGACGCGGTGCGCGACGTCTTTCTCGCGCCGGGGGGATGCACCCTCGTCCGCTTCGACCTGTTCGCCGAGCTCGGCGGCTTCGATCCCGAGATCTTCGCCATGGGGGAGGACCTCGACCTGTGCTGGCGGGCCCAGATCCTGGGGGCACGAGTGGTGGTGGCACCCGGGGCGCGGGTCCGCCATCTCGAGATGTTGGCGAGCGGGCGACGCCCCCTTCCCGAGCACATCGGGTCGCCCCCCAAAGACGGAGCCGACCCGGTCGGCTTTGTCCTCGAGGCGTGGGCCGGCGCCGATGGCATCGACGGGGGCGGGGAGACCCTGCCGCGCGACGGTGTCGACGAGCACCAGGGTGTCAACGGGGCAGGCGGTTCGGGTGAGGTCGACGGGGAGACGGTGGCGGCTGGGAATGTGGGGCACGGCGAGGCCGGTACCGGGGTGTCCGGAGTAGCTCGGGCGACCACGGGAACGGTGGTCGGGGCGGCAGCCGGAGCTGCCGTCGCGGCGCGTCGGCACCGACGTAGCGGGGCGGGACGCGATGCGCACGGGCGTCAGGCCTCCGTGACCCTGCAGTCCCTGCAACGACGCCACGAGCTGCATGCCGCGCTCAAGGCCTACGGACCGTTCCATCTCATGCGCGTGGTCCCGCAGATCGCGCTGCTCTCCCTGGCGGAATTCATCATCGCCGTGGTGACGCGTCATCGGGACCGCGCCTCGGCGGTCGTCCAGGCGTGGCGATGGAACCTCGTCAACCGTCGGGCGTTGGGCGCGGCGCGTGCCGAGGTGCGGGCCCATCGACGGATCGACGACGCCACGGTTCGTCGCCTGCAGCTGCACGGGAGCGCTCGTCTCAATGCCTACGTCCGACGCGCCGTCACCCACGGCCTGCAGGCCGCGAACGTGGGGGGTGCCCATCGCGAGATCGAGCCATTGCCATCTGATCAGGGCGCCGACGATGCCTCGACGTCCGAACCGGGTCCGACGCCGGCCGAGGTGACGGCGGGCCGCGCCCAGGGCCCGGCCACGTCGACGCGGTGGCTGGTGTGGCTGGCCGCCGCGCTGGTCGTGGTGTTCGGGACGCGTCAGCTGTTCGGATCGGGCCTTCCCGTCGTCGGCCAGCTCCTGCCCATGCCCTCGTGGGGGACACTCCTGCACCGCTTCTTGTCGGGATGGCAGCCCACCGGCGTGGGGACGACCGACCCGGCCACGCCGGCGACGGGGATCTTGGGCCTGGCCGGCATGCTCCTGTTCGGGAGCATGGGGGTGCTCGAGAAGATCGTCGTGCTCGGGTGCATCCCCGTCGGCGCCATCGGGATGGCCCGGCTGACCCGGCCGCTCGGTACGGCCTGGGCGAGGGTGACCTCGACCGTGATCTATCTCGCCATCCCAGTTCCCTATGACGCCTTGGCCACCGCGCACTGGGACGCACTCGTCATGTACGCGGCGTGTCCGTGGATCGTCCATCTCCTGGGCCAGGCGTCGCGCGTCGACCCCTACGGCCACACCGACCCGGCGAGCGAGGCGAACGGGTCGGGCACCGTCGACGAGGCCGCGCTCAGCTCCGGCGTCACCGCTACCGGGGTCATCGGCACGGCAGCGGGACCGGTTCCGTCGCGTGCCGCCCACCGAGCTGTGTCACGTTCTGCTCGGGCCTGGCGCCATTCGCTCGTCGGATCGATCCTCGCGCTCGGGTTGCTCGACGCGTTCGTGACGGCGATGGCGCCGTCGACGGCACTCGTGACGCTCATGGTCGGTCTGGGCCTCGCCCTCGGCAACGTCGTGTCGCCGGGAACCGCCGGCGTGCGAGCCGCCGGTCGGGTCGCTGTGACGACGGTCGGGGCCACCGTCGTCGCCGTGCTGCTCTTGGCTCCTTGGTCCTTCGCTGTGCTCGGTGGCCCGGGACGGTGGCAGACCCTGGCCGGCGTCCCGGTGGCGTCGTCGTCGGGCCCGGGATGGGGCGAGCTCCTGCGGTTGGCGGTCGGTCCCATCGGTGACGCCCCCCTGGGCTGGGCCTTCCTGGCGGCAGCGGCGTTGCCGCTGCTCATCGGCGCCCGCTCCCGCCTCGCCTGGGCCGGTCGGGCCTGGTCGATCACCGTGGTGGCCTGGGCGGTGGCATGGCTGGCGGGGCGCGGTGGACTCGGGCCACTGGCCATCGCCCCCCAGGTGCTGCTCGTTCCGGCTGGTGTCGGCATCGCTCTGGCGGTCGGACTCGGGGTGGCCGCCTTCCAGCTCGATCTCCCCGGTTACCGGTTCGGGTGGCGCCAGGTGGCGGCGGTGACGGCCGCGGTCGCCGCCATCGTGGGCATGTTGCCCGTGCTGGTCGGGAGCCTGGGGGGGCGTTGGGACCTGGTTCCCTCGGGCTACGCCGAGGCCACGTCGTGGATGTCGGCCAACAAGTCCCAGGGCGACTTCCGCGTGGTGTGGATCGGTGATCCTCGCGTGTTGCCGGGAAACGGCTGGGAGCTGTCACCGGGTCTCGCCTACACCGTGAGCGAGGACGGGCTCCCCGACATCACGGGCGTGTGGCCGGGATCGTCACCGGGCCCGGCCGCCGAGATCGGCAACGGCATCCGGCTGGCCCGGACCCATGCCACGGTGCGGCTGGGTCGGCTGCTGGCGCCGTACGCGGTCCGGTACGTGGTGGTGGTCGACACGCTCGCCCCGTCGATCCCCGGGCTCCAGACCCCGATCTCGCACCCGGTCCCCGGCGACCTGCTCGGCGCGTTGGCGGCGCAGATCGACCTCCGCCAGATCATCTCCCAGGGTGGCTTCGACGTCTTTGTGGACCCGACGGCGCTGCCGTTGCGGGCCACGCGGTCAGGAGCCGGTGCCCCGGCCTCGCCCCAGTCGGCCGTCACCGGTGTCGACCCCGCACTCACGGGATGGCGCCCGGCACTGGTCGGCTCGCCCGACGCCACCAGCGTCACGGGCCGGGTGGGGGCCGGGACAGTCCTCGACGCGGTGGCGCCGGCTGCCGATTGGCGGCTGACAGGGCCCAACGCGGTGGTCGTGCACGCGAAGAGGGCCTTCGGCTACGCGGCCACGTTCTCCTCGTCGCGACCGGGGACGGTCACCGTCGCCTTCGTCGGGTCGTGGGCACACGGCTTCGAGATCGGGGTGGAGACCGCCGCCTGGGTCGTGCTGGCGGCCGCGCTGGCGGGCCGGGGTTGGTGGCTCGACTGGTGGTGGGGACCGCTCGGTGGTGGCGGCACAAGACGACGCCGCCGAGAGCGCGTCGCGGCGACACCGGTCATGGCGCCGCGCCGCGAACCCGCCGACGAGCCGTCCGACGGTGCGAGCCGGGTGGTCCTGTGAGCCGGGTGATGATGTGATCGGGTCGCTGCGCCGTGCGCTCATGATCGTGGTCCTGGTGGCCATCTTGGTCCTGACCGGAATCTCGGACCGGCTCATCGCGCGGACCACCGTGTCGGTCGTCGCCCCGGCCGTCACGGCGTTGTCCACGCTCCGGGTGGCGCCCGCGGCCAAGACCGAGTCCTCCGCGTGGTTCTGCGCGGGGGGGAGCGGTGCCCAGGGCGGCGCGCCCGCCACCATCGTGCTCACCAACGCCGGACATCACCCTGTGCACGGCACGTTGACCGCGGTCTCCGCCCTCGCCGCCGGNGCGTCGCAGCCGGGCCCGTGGGCAGGTGCGCACAGCTTGTCGCTCACCGTCCCGACCGACAGCCAGGTGGCGGTGGGCGCGGACCAGCTCGGATCCACGGGCCTGGTGGCCGCGGCGGTGGTGCTCGACGGAGGCGGTGTGGCCGTGTCGGAGTCGGTCCAGAGCCCGCTCGGATGGAGCATGGCCCCCTGCGCGCCGTCGACGGGGACCGATTGGTACTTCGCCCACGGCGCCACCGTGCAGGGCGGTGGGCTGATCCTTTCGCTGTTCAACCCGGCTGCCACCGACGCCGTCGTGAACATCTCCTTGGTGTCGGCGACGGCGGGCTATCTCGCTCCGGCCGCCTATCAGGGCATCGACATCGCGCCCGGGTCCCTCGTCACGGAGAACATCGGTGACCACCTGGCCGACGATCCGGCAGTGGCCACCGAGGTTTCGACGCTGTCGGGGGCCATCGTGGCGACAGAGCTGCAGTCGGTGGGGACACCGGGCGACGGCGGGATCTCCCTCACCCTCGGGAGCCCGGCCGCCGCTTCTCAGTGGGTCTTTCCCCAGAGCACCGGGATCCCGCAAGGAAGCGACACCTTCCACGTCCTGAACCCGACCACGAGCCCCGCCGTCGTGTCGGTGGCCATCGGGCTGTCCCAGGGTGCGGGCGCCGAGCCGCTGGCGATGCATGTCCCGGCGCAGTCCGTCGTCACCCTCACCGCACAGAGCCAGACCCGCATCCCGACCGGCGTGCCGTACTCGCTCGTGTTCTCGAGCACGGGGGCCGGCATCGTGGTGAGCAGGGAGGTGGCGGCCCCGGCGGGCTCGCCGGCCGGGGTCCCCGAAGTCGGGGAGGTGTCGGGAGTTCCCGGGGGCAGCACCCGTTGGGTCCTGCCCGCCGTGGTGGCGCCCGGGACCGGGGCATGGGCGTTCGCGGTCGTCGACCTCGGGACCAAAGCGGCCACCGTGAAGCTCGTCACCCCGAGCGGCCGGCCCATCGCCGGCCAACCCGCCCGTCGTGTCGAGCCGGGGTCGCCGCTCGTCATCGGGCCTCTCCCCGGAGCGCCGTTCGGGACCGTTCCCTTCGAGGTCATCGCCAGCCGACCGGTCGCCGTCGAGCTCGACGCCGCGCCCGTGGCGGTGCCCGGTGCCGTAGTGGTGCCATCGTTCGCTCCTTCATAGGAGCGTCTTGCGTCTTTATGGGCGCGTCCGCTTTAAGGCGCGGCTTTCTTAGGTGCCTCGGCTTCAAGGACGCGTCCCGCTTCAAGGGCGCCTCGCCACAAAGCTCAGTTGGTACTACCTCAGTCGGTCCGAGCCCGGAGGCGTGCCCGCCCAATGCCCCGAGGGGTCGGTCGCGCCGGAACGGCGGGCGGTGCGGGAACAGCTCAGTCGGGCTTGGCGGTCGAGCCCGTGGGCTCAGGTGTCACGGCGGGGATGTCGGACTCGGCGCCGTTTCCCGATGCACCGGCTTCGGAACCGGCACCGTTGGCGGTGGTGAAGTGCGATGCCATGACGCCGGCTTCGTGGACGGGACGACCGTAGGCCGTATCGACGAGCTTGCTGACCTCGCTCCCGTCGAGCGTCTCGCGTTCGAGCAGGGCCCGCGCCACGGCGTCGAGCCCACCGCGGTGGCGGCTCAGCAATTCGATGGCCCGCTCCTCCTGCTGGCGCAGGATCCGGGCGATCTCCGCGTCCACCACCCGGGCGGTGTCCTCGGAATAGTCCCGGGAATGCAGCAGGTCCTCGCCGAGGAAGACCATGCCCTGCGACCCCCACGCCATGGGCCCGAGCTCCTCGCTCATTCCCCATTCGCGCACCATCTTCCGCGCCAGCTCGGTGTTGCCGACGAGGTCGTTGCTCGCGCCAGTGGAGAGGTCGCCGTAGACGAGGAGCTCCGCGGCGCGCCCACCCATGCGCACGGCAAGGGAGTCCTCGATCACGTCGCGAGGGTAGATGTGGCGTTCCTCGATCGGCAGCTGCTGGGTCACGCCCAACGCCAGACCCGTCGGCAGGATGGTGACCTTGTGCACGGGGTCGGCGTGCTCGAGCACGTAGGCGAGCACGGCGTGACCACCTTCGTGGAAAGCGACGCGCTCCTTTTCGGGCTCGGACAGGACCAGGCTCTCACGGCGCTGTCCCATGAGCACCCGGTCGCGGGCCGCCTCGAAGTCCTGTTGGTCGACCTGGTGCGAGCCGCGCCGCACGGCGTGCAGCGCCGCCTCGTTGACGAGGTTGGCGAGATCGGCGCCGCTCATACCGGGGGTGCCGCGCGCCACGAGCTCGAGGTCGACGTTGTCGCCGATCCGCTTGTCCTTGCAGTGGACCTTCAGGATCGGCAGGCGTTCCTCGAGGTCCGGAAGCGGGACGACGATCTGGCGGTCGAAGCGGCCCGGTCGGAGCAGGGCGGGGTCGAGGATGTCGGGGCGGTTTGTGGCCGCCATGATGACGACGCCCTCGGCGGGGTCGAAGCCGTCCATCTCCGAGAGCATCTGGTTGAGCGTCTGCTCCCGCTCGTCGTGGCCGCCCCCGAGCCCGGCACCGCGCTTGCGGCCGATGGAGTCGATCTCGTCCACGAAGATGATGGCGGGAGCCTGCTTGCGGGCGGTCTGGAACAGGTCACGGACGCGACTGGCTCCGACGCCGACAAACATCTCCATGAAGTCCGACCCGCTCACCGACAGGAACGGGACCCCCGCCTCGCCGGCCACGGCCCGGGCGAGGAGCGTCTTGCCGGTGCCGGGCGGGCCGACCAGCAAGATGCCCTTGGGGATCTTGGCGCCGATGTCGCGGAAGCGATGCGGCGACTTCAAGAAGTCGACCACCTCACTGATCTCGACCTTCACCCCCTGGTAGCCGGCTACGTCGGAGAAGGTCGTGCGAGGACGCTCGGTCGTGTACAGCTTGGCGCGTGAGCGCCCGATCGACATGATCCCCGACATCTGCCCCTGGGCCCGCCGACTGATCCACAAGAAGATGCCGACGAAGGCCACCAGGATGAGGATGGTGGGCAGCCACTGCCCGAGGGCGCTCTCCTGCGGTGTGTTGAAATTGACGGTCGCGATGTCCTTTTTCATGACCGCGACATCGTTCTGGAGCGAGGGGTCAGGCCCCTTCACCGAATAGCTCTGACCGTCCTTCAGCTTGCCGGTGATGATCCCCGTGGTGTTGTCGACGGTGGCCGACTGGACCTGGTGCGCTTCTACGTAATCCTGCAGGAACGGCTTGTAAGAGATCTGCTTGACCTGGGGATGGTTGATGAGCGCGGGCACGATCAGGACGGCGATGACCGCCACGATCAGCAGGGCGAAGACCCAGCGCCAGCTCTGGTCACCCCCCGACGGCGTCTGACCGCCCGGCCCGCCGGACGCGGGACCGCCCGTCCCACCTGGGGTGGGACGTCCCGAACGGCGGTCGGGAAGAGAGGGGGGACTCATTTCTCCATGGTATGCGCCCGCACCCCCGGCCATGCACGCATGGGCGAGATGGTTGGGATGCAGGTGGTCGCTAACCTTCGTCTGATGTCGAGCACCGCTCCCGGCTCGAGAGACGGCGAGCCCGGGCCGATCGCGGCGCCCGTGACGTCCGCTTCGCAGCCACCGGTCGGACCGCCCCCGGCGAATTCGCCCCCGGGTTCGGCGCTCCCGGGGTCCCCACCTCCCCGATCTCCACCTCCGGCGCCGCCGCCTCCGGGATATCCCACATACCCGGGGGGTTTCCCCGGAAACGGATACCCGCCACCCGTCTACCCGCCGGCGTATGCGCAGCGCCCCGGGGGCCCGGCTTTTGCCGGGGGAGACGGTGACACCGAGGACGCCCCGCCTCGAACCACGCGCGACGCCGGGACATGGCTCATGTTCGCGGCGCTCGGGTTCATCGCCGGCCAGATCGCGAGCAGCATCCTCCTGGTGGTCGTCGCCGGCCTCACCGGCCACGGGTCGCAGATCGCGCGTTTGTCGACGCAGCCGGTCCCGCCGGCCTGGGTCGAGGTGACCGGCCTCGTCGGCCTGTGGCTCGG
>JGI12269J14319_10000464_pt1 | contig 38538 bp, 36 predicted proteins | sample PeaSoiSIISIP2007_FD_14319 | JGI IMG/M metagenome (IMG submission 14319)
GCCAAGAAGGCCACAGCCAAGAAGGCAGCCAAGAAAACCACAGCCAAGAAGGCCGGGGCCAGCCGCGCTCCGGCCAAGAAGTCCGGCGCCAAGAAGGCGGGCGCCTGACACCAGCACCCGTCCGCCGCCGGCTCGACACCGAGCTGGTGCGGCGGGGCCTCGCCGGCTCGCGTGAAGCGGCGCGCGCTCTGGTGGGGCGCGGTGCCGTGCTCGTCAGTGGCGCCGTCGCCGACAAGCCTGCCCGCCTGGTCTCCGCGTCCGAGCCCGTGGTGGTCGACGACCACGAGCCCCGATTCGTGTCGCGCGGCGGGCGCAAGCTCGAGGCCGCCCTGGACCGTTTCGGCATCGACGTCGCCGGGCGGCGGTGCCTCGACGCCGGCGCCTCGACGGGAGGATTCACCGATTGCCTGCTCCAGCGGGGCGCGGCCGCCGTCGTGGCCGTGGACGTGGGGTACGGCCAGCTCGCCCCGGCGCTGCGCGCCGACGCCCGGGTGCTCGTCCTGGAGCGGACCAACGTCCGGGGACTGCGACCGGCCGACGTGGGCGGCGACGGCTTCGACGTGGTGGTCGCCGACCTGTCCTTCATCTCGCTCACCGCCGTGGTCCCCGCCCTGCTCGGTCCCCTGGCCCGGGCGGGGGCGGAGGTGGTGGTGCTGGTGAAGCCCCAATTCGAGGCGGGCCGGGCCGAGGTGGGCCGGGGACGGGGAGTGATCCGCGACCCCGACGTGCGCCGGGCGGCCCTCGACCGGGTGGCCTCCGCCTGCGCGTCGCAGGGAGCCGCCATCATGGGGGCCATGGCGTCACCCGTCCTCGGTCCGGCCGGCAATGCGGAGTTCCTCCTCCACGTCCGGGCCCACGGCGCGCCGACCGGGGCGCCGTCGCCTCCGGCGGGCACCCCCGACGTGCACGGCGCCGTCGCCTCCGGCGTGCACCGGGCACTCGACGCGGCGGTGCGCGAAGCACCCGACGCCGTCCGCCGTGCCGGCGCCCCCGGTGAGCGGTAGCGCGGCGCCGTGGCCACCATCGCACTGGTCGTGCATCCCCAGCACCCCGAGGCGGCCTCGATCGCCCGGCGCGCCGAGCAGTGGCTGGTCGAACGGGGCCACGCCGTGGTGCGGGTCCCCCACGACGCCATCCCCGAGGACGCGCGCGCCGAGCCGACCCCGCTCGACCCCGGCGTGGACCTGGCCGTGAGCCTCGGTGGCGACGGGACCATGCTGCGCACCGTCACCTTGGCGTGCGAGTCCGCCGTCCCCGTCCTCGGCGTCAACCTGGGACGCCTCGGCTACCTGACCGAGGTCGAGCCGGCCGGCCTCGAAGCGGCCCTGCAGCGCTTCCTGTCGGGCGACTACACCGTCGAGGAGCGCATGACCCTGGAAGTGGTGGTCGAGCCGCGCCCCACCGACCATGACGGACCGCCACGGCGCGCCGTCATGGTCCTCAACGAGGCCGTGGTCGAGAAGACGGTGCCGGGCCACACCATCAGGGTCAAAGCGTCGATCGGCGGGCGGCCGCTCGTCACCTACGCCACCGACGGGCTGCTGGTGGCCACGCCCACCGGGTCGACGGCCTACAACCTGTCGGCCCACGGGCCCATCCTCAGCCCCGGGCTGCGCGCCATCGTGCTCACCCCGGTCTCGCCCCACATGCTGTTCGACCGCGCCGTGGTGCTCGAGCCCGAGCAGTGGGTACGCCTCGAGCTGGAGGGACCGCGGCCCGCCGTGCTCGTGCTCGACGGGCAGAGCGTCGACGATCTCGAGCCCGGCGACGCCGTGGTGTGCCGGGTGGGACCCACCCCGGCGCGCTTCGTGACGTTCGGGCCGCGCGACTTCTTCTCCATCCTGCGGGCCAGGTTCCACCTGGCCGACCGCTGAGGACGGGGGAGCCGTGCTCGTCGAGCTCCGGGTGCGCGACCTCGGGGTCATCGAGTCCGTCGCCCTCGACCTCGGACCGGGGATGACGGCGCTCACGGGCGAGACCGGGGCGGGCAAGACGTTGATCGTCGAAGCCCTCGAGCTGCTGGTGGGCGGGCGCGCCGATCCGTCGCTGGTGCGACCCGGGGCGTCCGAGGCGCTGGTCGAGGGTCGGTTCGTGGTGGACGACGACGAGGTCATCCTGGCCCGCGCCGTTCCCGCCCGGGGCCGGTCGCGGGCGTGGATCGACGGGCGCATGGCCCCGGTGGCGGCGCTGGCCGAGGCCGGGGCACGGCTGCTCGACCTCCACGGCCAGCACGCCCACCAGTCGCTGCTGGACCCGGCCTCGCAGCGCCGTGCCCTCGACGCATTCGCCGGGATCGACACCGGTCCGGTCACCCGGGCCCGGGCCCGGTGTCGCGCCCTGCAGGTCGACATCGACGCGCTGGGCGGCGACGAACGGGCCCGGGCCCGCGAGACCGACCTGCTGCGCCATCAGATCGGCGAGATCGAGTCCGCCGGCCTGGCCGGGCCGGACGAGGACGACTCCCTCGCCGCCGAGGAGGACCGCCTGGCCCAGGCCACCGCCCACCGCCAGGCCGCGGCGCAGGCCCTGGCCGCCCTGGACACCGCCGACGGCGGCGACGGGGGGAGCACGGCCGCCGTCGACCTGCTGGGCGCGGCCCGCTCCGCGCTCGACGGTCGCGACCCGCTGGCACCGTTGGCACAGCGCCTGGCCGCCCTGCAGGCCGACGCGGCCGACGCCGCCTCCGAGCTCCGCCACGTGGTCGAGACGTGGGAGGACGACCCGGCGCGCCTCGACGAGGTGCGCAACCGCCGGCAGCTGCTGCGCGACCTGTCCCGGAAATACGGCGAGGGTCCCGCCGGGGTGCTCGCCTTCGCCGACGACGCCCGCCGGCGGCTGGCGGATCTCGAGGCCACCGACGTCCGCGCCGCCGCCCTCGGCGGCGAGCTGGCGGCGGCCACGGCGGAGCTGACGGCGGCCGAATCGGTGGTGGGTACGGCCCGGCGGGCGGCGGCTGCCCCCCTGGCGGGCGCGGTCGAGCAGCGTCTGCGCACCCTGGCCATGCCCCACGCCCGCCTCGAGGTCACGGTGGACGGCCCCGGGCCCGCTGACGACGTGGCCTTCCTCCTGGGGGCGAACCCGGGCGAGCCCGTGCTGCCCCTCGCCAAGGTGGCGTCGGGGGGCGAGCTGGCCCGGGCCATGCTGGCCCTGCGCCTGGTACTCACCGACGCTCCTCCGACCATGGTCTTCGACGAGGTGGACGCGGGCGTGGGCGGCGAGGCGGCCGAAGCGGTGGGCGGCGCCCTGGCCGAGGTGGCCGGACGGCACCAGGTCCTGGTGGTCACGCACCTGGCCCAGGTGGCCGCCTGGGCGCGCTGTCAACTGGGGGTGCGCAAGGACGTGGTCGACGGCCGCACGGTGGCGCGCACCACGCCGCTCGAGGGCGAGGCGCGCGTCGTCGAGCTGGCCCGCATGCTGTCGGGGCGCCCAGGCTCGGCCACGGCGCGCCGACACGCCGAGGAACTGCTCGACGGCCCGGCCCGGGCCCTCGGCCTCCACCGGTAACCTTCAGCCGTGGTCTACCGTGAGGCGATGCCGGGCAGGCGCCGCCCATGACAAAGTTCGTCTTCGTCACCGGCGGGGTCTCCTCCTCCCTCGGCAAGGGCCTCACCGCCTCCTCGCTCGGTCGCCTCCTCAAGTGTCGCGGCCTGCGGGTCACGATGATCAAGCTGGACCCGTACATCAACGTGGACCCCGGCACCATGAACCCGTTCGAGCACGGCGAGGTGTTCGTCACCCACGACGGTGGCGAGACCGACCTCGACCTCGGGCACTACGAGCGCTTCATCGACGTCGAGCTCGGCCGGTGGTCGAACGCCACCACGGGCTCGATCTACCAGGAGGTCATCAAGAAGGAGCGGCGCGGCGACTACCTGGGCAAGACGGTGCAGGTGATCCCGCACGTCACCGACGAGATCAAAGAGCGCATCCGCCGCCTGGCGTCCGAGGAGACGGACGTGGTGATCGTCGAGGTGGGCGGCACGGTGGGCGACATCGAGATCGTCCCGTTCCTCGAGGCCATCCGCCAGTTCCGTCACGACGTCGGGCGCGACAACGTGTGCTACGTCCACCTGACGCTGGTCCCCTTCCTGGCGCCGTCGGGGGAGCAGAAGACCAAGCCCACCCAGCACTCGGTGACCGAGCTGCGCAGCCGGGGCATCCAGCCCGACATCATCGTGTGCCGCTCAGACCAGCCCATCTCCGACGGGCTCAAGCGGAAGATCTCCCTGCTGTGCGACGTGCCGGTCGAAGGCGTCATCTCCGCCGTCGACGCGCCCAGCATCTACGAGATCCCGCTCGTCCTGCACGACGAGGGATTCGACCGCGTCGTGTGCCAGACCCTGGCCATCGACAGCGCCGTGCACCCCGTCGACCTGTCGGGGTGGGAGAAGGTGGTGTCGCAGGTCTCGGCGTCCGAACGCCCGGTCCGCATCGGCGTGGTGGGCAAGTACGTCAACCTCCCCGACGCCTACCTGTCGGTGGGGGAGGCGCTGCGCCATGCCGGGTTCCACCACGGGGCCAAGGTCGAGGTCGACTGGATCCAGGCCGAGACGGTCCCCGACCTGCTCGGCACGGACCGCATGATGCAGCTCGACGGCATCGTCATCCCCGGGGGCTTCGGCGAGCGTGGCATCGAGGGGAAGATCGACGCGGCGCGTTTCGCCCGCGAGCGCGAGGTGCCGTGCCTCGGGCTGTGCCTGGGCCTCCAGGTCATGGTGATCGAGGTCGCCCGCCACCTGGCCGGGCTCGACGGCGCCAACTCCCGCGAGTTCGACACCCTGACGGCGCATCCGGTCATCGACCTCATGGACGAGCAGCACAAGGTGGTCGACATGGGTGGCACCATGCGCCTGGGCTCCTACGTGGCCCAGCTCGACGCCGGCTCCAAGGTGGCCGACGCCTACGGCACGACCGTGGTGTCGGAACGCCACCGGCACCGCTACGAGGTGAACCCCCGCTACCGGCCCAAGCTCGAGGACGCCGGCCTGCACTGCTCGGGCACCTCGGCCGACGGCGTGCTGGTCGAGTTCGTGGAGCTGCCCGGACATCCCTACTGGGTGGGGACCCAGGCCCACCCCGAGTTCAAGAGCAGGCCCGACCGCCCCCACCCGCTGTTCCGCGAGTTGCTGGCGGCGGCGCTGGGCCGGGCCGAGGGCCGCCTGCCCCGCCTCATCACCATCGACGCCGACGTCGGTGCGGCCTCCTGACGGGCCGTCCCCCACGGATCCGCTCTCGCCCACCGATGCCGGGGCCGGCCCGGCCTTCCGCCATGTCGGGGACGACGTTCGTTTCGAAGGGTGGCGCATCTCGGTCGTCCAGGCATCGTTCGAAGCGCCCGACGGCACGGCCTTCACCCGGGACGTGGTGCGCCATCCGGGCGCGGTGGCGGTCGTGCCCGTGACCGACGACGGCACGGCGCTCCTCGTGCGCCAGTACCGCGGGCCCATCGACCGCCCGCTGCTCGAGATCCCCGCCGGCACCCGCGACGTGGCGGGCGAACCACCCGACGCCACGGCCCGGCGCGAGCTCGAGGAGGAGGTCGGGGTCCGCGCCGGGCACCTCCGGCTCCTGGCCACGGTGTTCAACAGCCCCGGGTTCTGCGACGAGGAGACGCTCGTCTACCTGGCGACCGGGCTCCGGCCCGGCACACCGGCACCTCACGGGGAGGAGGAGCACCACATCGAAGTCGTCGAAGTGGCGCTGGCCGACGTCGACCGCATGGTGGCGACGGGGGAGCTGCTCGACGCCCAGACGGTCCTCGGCATGTTGCTCGCCCGCGACTCGTGGCGGGTGGGCGGCGGTGGGTGACCGCCGGTCGTTCGACGACGTGGCCGACGGGCCCGCGCCCCTCAGCCGGGGGGCCGAGGAGTACCTGACGTGGCTGGCCGTCGAACAGGGACGCGCCCGCAACACCATCGTGTCGTACCGCCGCGACCTGCTCACCTACGAGGAACATCTGGCGGCGCGAGGGCGGGGGCCGCTCGACGCCGACACCGCCGCGGTGGAGGACTACCTGGCGGCGCGCCGGGCGGCCGGTCTGCACCCGGCGTCGGTGGCACGCGGACTGGCGGCGGTACGGGGGCTGCACCACTTCCTGCTGGAGGAGGGAGGGGCGGCGCTCGACCCCACCGCCGACGTGCGGCCCACCAGGGCGGGGCGCCGCCTCCCGAAAGCCCTGGACGAGGAGGACGTGGGCCGGCTCCTCGACGCCACGGCCGGCGACGACGTGTGGTCGGCGCGCGACGCCGCGATCCTCGAGGTCCTCTACGGCACCGGCATGCGCGTCTCGGAGCTGTCGGGCCTGTCGCTGTCGGACCTCGGGTCCGACACAGGCTTGGTGCGCGTCCTCGGCAAGGGGGACAAAGAGCGCCTCGTGCCCTTGGGCCGCTGCGCCCTCCAGGCCATCGACGTGTGGCTCGGTCCCGGCGGGCGGCCCGAGCTCGAGCCCCGGCGCTGGGCGCGCCGCGGCGACGCCGAGGCCGTGTTCCTGAACGCCCGGGGCGGCCGGCTCACCCGACAGGGCGTGTGGGGGGTGCTCAAGAAGCGTGCCCGTGCCGCCGGCCTCGAGGACAAGGTGCACCCCCACGTGCTGCGCCACTCCTGCGCCACCCACATGCTCACCCACGGAGCCGACATCCGAGTGGTGCAGGAACTGCTCGGGCACGCCTCCATCGCCACCACCCAGCTCTACACGCGGGTCACCCTGGCGCACCTCCGCCACGCCTACGAGCAGGCACATCCGCGCGCCGGAGCGGGTGTGGGGCACTAATCTCCTGGTAGTGCCCAGCGACGCCCCGACCATCGATCACCGCGCCCTCCTCGAGGAGGAGCGCCAGGATCTGCTGGCCAAGCTCGATGAGCTCGGCCTGTCGGGCGCGGGCCTGACCTATGACTCCAACTTCGCCGACTCCAGCCAGGTGACCGCGGAGCGTGGCGAGGTCGAGGCACTGGGAGCCACGCTCCGGGAGACGCTCGACCAGGTGGAGCGCGCCCTCGACAAGCTCTCCTCGGGCACCTATGGCGCGTGCGACGACTGCGGGCAGCCCATCGACCCTCTGCGGCTCGAGGCCAAGCCGGCGGCGCGCTACTGCATCAACTGCGCCTCCAAGCACTGATCGCGCCCCGTCGGTGAGCGAGAGCGGGACGCCCCCGGCGCCGGGGCCGCCGCCCGAGGGCCCGCCGCCCGAGGGCCCGCCATCGCCCGCCGGGCGCACGAACCCGAAGTCGATCATCTGGCTGGTCGCCATCGTGGCGGTGATGGTGGTCCTGCTGCGGACGCACGCCCTCCACATCCAGGAGTTCTACGTCATCTACTTCTGCGTCCTCATCCCTTCGATCATCCTCCACGAGATCTCGCACGGGGTGGTGGCGCGGGCCTTCGGCGACGACACGGCCCAGCGCGCCGGGCGGCTCACGCTCAACCCGGTGGCGCACGTGGACCCGCTGGGGTCGATCATCCTGCCCGGGATCCTGCTGCTGTCGCAGTCGGGCATGGCCTTCGGATGGGCGAAGCCGGTCCCCGTCAACCTGGCGCGCCTGCGCCATCCGCGCAACGACAGCATCTGGGTGTCACTGGCGGGGCCCTTCACCAACGGGATCCTCTTCGTGGCGTGCGGGCTGGCGTTCCGGTACTCGGCGGACCACCGCCTCTTCGGGGTGTCGAGCGGCGGCCTCGGGTACCAGGTCCTGTACGTGGCGGCGCTGGCCAATCTGACGCTGGGGTTCTTCAACCTGTTGCCGCTCCCGCCCCTCGACGGGTCGGTGCTCATCGAGCGCCTCCTGCCGGCGCGGGCGCAGCAGCGCTACCTGCAACTCCGCCCCATGGGGATGGTGGTGGTCCTCGTGTTCTCCCTCCTCGTGTTCCGCAACCCGACGGTGCAGACCCACCTGTTCAACGGCGAGATCCACCTGTGGTCCTCGGTGAGCGGATACCGGTGAGCGGATACCGGTGAGCGACGGCCACGCTGACGCGGCGACCGCCCTCCGGCGCCGTCAGGGTCCGAATCCCCCCGCGGGGGGGAGCAGACCGGCGGCCCGCATGGCCCGGTCGAGCGTCGGGCCGGCCACCGTGCGGGCCCGCGCCGCCCCCTCGGCCAGCACCGCGGCCACGTAGCCGCGGTCGGCCTGCAGCGCGCCGTAGCGCTCGCGCACCGGGCGCAGCAGCTCCACCAGCGCCTCGGACAGCGCCGCCTTGAGCTGCCCGTAGCCGGTGAACCGCCCGGCCAGCTCGGCCGGGTCGCCGCCGGCCGCCGCCGCCAACAGCTCGAGCAGGTTGGACACGCCCGGACGGGTGGCGGGGTCGTAGCGGACGTCGGCCTCGGCGTCGGTGACGGCCTTGCGCACCTTGCGGTCGATCTCCTCGGGAGGATCGAGGACGAGGACCGTGCCGAGCGGCGACGCCACCGACTTCGACATCTTGCGGGTGGGCTCCTGGAGGTCCATGACCCGGGCCCCCAGGGTGGGCAGCGCCGCCTCCGGGACCACGAAGGTGTCGCCGTAGCGGTGGTTGAAACGCAGCGCCACGTCCCGGGTGAGCTCGAGGTGCTGGCGCTGGTCCTCGCCCACCGGCACGCGGTCGGCGTCGTAGAGCAGGATGTCGGCCGCCATCAGCACGGGATAGGTGAACAGCCCCACCCGCCCCGTCTCTTGCTCCCCGCCCTTGTCCTTGAACTGCGTCATCCGGCGCAGCTCCCCGAAGGTCGCCGTGCACTCGAGCAGCCACGTCAGGCGGGGGTGCTCCGACAGATGGCTCTGCACGAACAGGGTGCACACCGCAGGGTCGAGCCCGGCGGCCAGCAGGTTGGTGGCCGTGTCGAGGGTGCGCCCGGCCAGCAAGGTGGGGTCGTAGTCGAGGGTCATGGCGTGGAGGTCGACGACGCAGAAGAAGGCGTCGTGGCGGTGCTGGTCGTCCACCCAGTTGCGGAAGGCGCCGAGGTAATTGCCGAGATGGAGATCCCCGCTCGGCTGCACCCCGGACAGGACCCTGGCCATGGCGTGCCATGGTACGGGACGCGCCCAGGGCTGCCGGCCGGGGGCCCGGCGCCGGCGCCGGCGCGGCGCCCGAACGTCGGTCCTGCTCAGTGCCCATGCGCGGGAGCGGCCCGGCCAGCCGGTAGGGTCGGTTGCGTGGTGGCGCACGTCTCGACGCCCGTCTACGAGGGTCCGTTCGACGTGCTGCTGTCGTTGGTGTCCGAGCACAAGGTGGACGTCTACGACATCCGGATCTCCGAGATCGTCGACGGCTTCATCGCCGAGATGACCGCCCGCCAGCCATTCGACCTCCACACCGCCAGCGAGTTCCTGGTGATCGCCGCCATCCTGGTCGAGCTCAAGTCGCGCAAGCTGCTGCCCGGACCCGACGAGGTCGACGACGACGAGGAATTGGGCGGTTTCGAAGAGCGCGACCGGCTGCTGTCCCGGCTGCTCGAACTGCAGGCCTACGCCGCCGCCGCCGACGCCTTCACCGTGCTCATCGACCGGGCCCGGCGCTCCATCCCCCGCATCGCCGGGTTGGAGGAGCGCTTCCGGGATCTGGCGCCCGACCTGCTGGCCGGCGTCACGCCCGGCGCCCTGGCGGCCGCCTTCAGCGCGGGCACCACGGCGCGGGCCGTGCCCGTGCTCGACCTGTCGCACGTCACGGTGGAGGCCGTCACGGTATCCGAGGCGGTGTCGGAGCTCGAGGAGCGCCTGCCGCGCCACGGCAGGGCGTCGTTCCGCGAGATCACCGCCCACTGCACCACCCGGATGGAGGTCATCGTCCGCTTCCTGGCCCTCCTGGAGCTGTGCAAGCGGGGATGGGTCACCCTCGACCAGGGCGAGACCTTCGGCGACCTCGTCATCGTGTGGGTCGCCACCTCGCCCGTGCTCTCCACCGTGGGTGGGGGAGAGGCGGTCGAGGAGTACGACGGCTAGACCCCGGCCCGTGGCGCTTTCCGAAGAGCACCGCGCCATCGAGGCGGTCCTGTTGTCAGCGGTCGAGCCCGTCCCGCCCAACATGCTGGCCGAATTGCTCGAGATGCCCATCGAGCGCGTCGAGGCCGCCTGTGGTGAGCTGGCGGCGGGGTACGAGGAGGAGGGACGGGGTTTCGTGCTGGCCCGGGTGGCCGGCGGCTACCGGTACCAGACGCACCCGGACATGGCCCCCTTCGTGGAGCGCTACGCCATGGAGGGGGTGTCGTCGCGCCTGTCGTCGGCCGCGCTCGAGACCCTGGCCATCGTGGCCTACCGCCAGCCCGTGTCGCGGGCCCAGATCGCCGCGTTGCGGGGCGTCAACGTGGACGGCGTGGTGCGCCTGCTCGAGCAGCGCGGCTACATCAGCGCCGTGGGCCACGCCCCGGGTCCCGGCGCCCCCGTCCTCTACGGCACCACCGCCTCGTTCCTGGAGAAGATCGGGCTCTACAGCCTCGACGACCTGCCCCCCGTCGAGGAGCTCCTGCCCGGCCCCGAGGTGGTGGAGCAGCTCGAGGAGCGCCTGCGCCCCGGCGCCGATGCCTGACGGGGAGCCCGACGGACACGCGGCCGGAGACGGAGGAGCCGAGGGCGCCCCGGGCGAACGGCTGCAGAAGGTGCTGGCCCGGGTGGGCCTCGGGAGCAGGCGGGCCTGCGAGGAGCTCATCGCCGACGGCCGGGTGACGGTGAACGGCGAGGTGGCCGGGCTGGGCCGGCGGGTGGACGTGGCCCACGACGTGGTGGAGCTCGACGGCGCGCCGGTGGCGGTGCTGCCCGGACTGGTCCACTACCTGCTGCACAAGCCGGTGGGGGTGCTCACCACGGCCGACGATCCGCACGGTCGGGCCACCGTGGTCCAGCTCGTGCCGGACGAGCCCCGCGTCTTCCCCGTGGGCCGCCTCGACGCCGACAGCGAGGGCCTGCTCATCCTCACCAACGACGGCGAGCTCGCGCACCGCCTGACCCATCCCTCGTTCGGGGTGGAGAAGGAGTACGTGGTGGAGACGGTGGGCTCGCCCACACCGGGGGCGCTGCGCCGCCTGCGCCAGGGTGTGACCCTCGACGACGGCATGACGGCGCCCGCCCGGGTGGGCGTGATCGCTCCCGGCGTGCTCAGGATCGTCGTGCACGAAGGGCGCAACCGCCAGGTCCGGCGCATGTGCGAGACCGTGGGGTTCCCCGTGCGCCGCCTGGTGCGCACCCGCATCGGACCGCTGTCGGACCGTCGCCTCGGCCCCGGGCAGTGGCGGGAGCTGGCGCCGGCCGAGGTGCGCGCCCTGGCCCAGGCGGCGGTGCGGCGCGCTCCGCCGAGCGGGGCCGGGGGCCCAGCCGGTCGTCGCGTCCGGCCTGGGTAGCATGCGGTTCCATGCCCTCCGTCGCCGCCCTGCGCGGCGCCACCACCGTGGATGCCGACACCCCCGAGCAGGTCACCGAGCGCATCCAGGCGCTGCTGGCGGCGCTGCTGGAGCGCAACGGACTGCGCCACGACGACCTCGTCAGCATCGTGTTCACCGCCACCGGGGACGTGGTGTCCATGTTCCCGGCCGCCGCCGCCCGGGCCATGGGGCTGGGCGACGTGCCGTTGCTGTGCGCCCGGGAGCTCGACGTCGTCGGCTCGACCCCTCGGTGCCTCCGGGTCCTGGTCCACGTGACGACGGACCGCCCCCGCCACGAGTTGCACCACGTCTACCTCGAGGGGGCCCGGGGCCTGCGCGATGACCTCCCCGAGTGAGGGCGGCCGTCGGGCCGCCGTGGTCGGGACGGGCCTGATCGGCGGCTCCATCGGCCTGGCCCTGCGCCGACGGGGGTGGTGGGTCACCGGGCGCGACGCCGACGAGGCCTGCGCCGGGCGGGCCCGCGCCCTGGGGGCGCTCGACGCCGTGGGTGAGGACCCCGACGCCGAGATCACCTTCGTGGCCACCCCGGTGGGGGCGGTGGCGGCCGAGGCCGGCGCCGCCCTGCGGCGGGTGGTGCGTCCCGACGCCATCGTCACCGACGTGGCCGGCGTCAAGGCGCCGGTGGTGGGCGCCCTGCCCGACCCCCGCTTCGTCGGCGGCCACCCCATGGCCGGCTCCGAACAGGTTGGCGTGGAGGGGGCCGACGCCGAGCTGTTCGTCGGGGCCACCTGGGTGCTCACCCCCACCGCCGCCACCGATCCCGACGCCTTCGCCCGCCTGCGGGCGGTGGTGGGAGGCCTCGGGGCCGAGGTGGTGGCGCTCGCGCCCGACCAGCACGACACCCTGGTGGCCATGGTGTCGCACGTGCCCCACCTCACCGCCGCCACCCTGATGAACCTGGCCGGGAGCCGGGCGGTCGAGCACGGTGCCCTGCTGCGCCTGGCGGCGGGGGGGTTCCGCGACATGACGCGGGTGGCTGCCGGCCAGCCGGGCATCTGGCCCGACATCTGCACCCAGAACGCGGCGGCCATCGTGGCCGCTCTGGACGACCTGCTCCAGGACCTGACGTCCATGCGGGACCTGGTGGCGACGGGCGACCGCGCCGGCCTGCTCGAGGTCCTCGGCCGGGCGGCGCTGTCGCGGCGCTCTCTGCCGGCCCGGGCCGTGCGGCCCGAGCGCCTGACCGAGCTGCGCGTGCCGATCCTCGACCGCCCGGGCGTGCTGGCCGAGATCCTCACCCTGGCCGCCGACCTGAGCGTGAACGTCGCCGACGTCGAGATCGCCCACAGCGCCGAAGGCGACCGGGGCGTGCTCGTGCTGGTGGTCGACGCCGACACCGCCGACCGGCTCCTCGAGGCCGTGGTGGCGCGGGGCTACCGCGCCACCGCCCGGGGCCTCGAGTGACCGGCGCCGGTGCTGCGGCCCACGCCCGTCCGGGAGCGGTGTTCACGGTCGAGGGCGGTCGCCCCCTGTCGGGCCGGGTGCGCGTGCCGGGGGACAAGTCGGTGTCGCACCGCGCCCTGCTGCTCGGGGCCATGGCCTCGGGCGTGTCGCGGGTCCGGGGGATCTCCGACGGCGACGACGTGGCCCGGACCGCCGCCGCGTTGCGCGCCATGGGCGCCCGCATCGACGACGGGCTCGTGTCGGGCGGCCCCGGGGGGCTCCATGCGCCGGCCGGACCGCTCGACGTGGGCAACTCCGGCACCACCATGCGACTCCTGGCGGGGGTGGTGGCGGGCCGGGCGTGGACGACCGAGCTCACCGGGGACGCATCGCTGTCGGCGCGCCCCATGGACCGCGTGGCGGTGCCCCTGCGCCTCATGGGCGCCGAGGTGGCGGGACGCGGGGAACGGTGCCTGCCGCCCATCACCGTCCGGGGGGGCGCCCTGCGGGGCATCGACTACACGCCGCCGGTGGCGAGCGCCCAGGTGAAGGCGTGCGTGCTCCTGGCGGGGTTGGGCGCCGCCGGCGACACCGTGGTGCGCGAGCCGGTGCTCACCCGCCTGCACACCGAGGAGCTCCTGGCCCGGTGCGGGGCCAGGATCGAGGAGGAGGAACGCCACGGCGTCCACGTGGTGCGCCTCGGTCCCTCGGCGCTGTCGGCCTTCGAGCTGGACGTGCCGGGTGATCCCTCCCAGGCGGCGTTCTGGGTGGTGGCGGCGTCCGTGGTCCCCGACAGCGCCGTGACGGTCGAGGGCGTGTACGTGGGGAGGGGCCGGCGCGGCTTCCTGGACGTGCTGGCCCGGATGGGGGCCAGCATCGAGGAGGTGCCCACCACCGCCCCCGGCGACCTGGCCGCCACGGCCGACGTGGTGGCGCGCTGGGCCCCGCTCCAGGGCACGGTGGTCGACGGCGACGAGATCACCGGCCTCGACGAGGTCCCCGTCCTGGCCGTGGCGGCGGCGTGCGCCCGGGGCGACACCGTGTTCCGGGGCGTGGGGGAGCTGCGGGTGAAGGAGTCCGACCGCCTGGCGGGCGTGGCCGGGCTGGTGCGGGCCTTCGGCGCCGGTGCCGAGGTGGACGGCGACGACCTGGTGGTGCACGGGGCGGGCCGGCTGTCGCCGGCCGCCGTCGACGCCCACGGCGACCACCGCATGGCCATGGCGGCGGCGGTGGCCGGGCTGGCCGGTGCCGGGACGACGCGCATCGCCGGCTGGGAGGCCGTGGCCACCAGCTACCCGGGGTTCGCCGGGCACCTCGGACGGCTCACGGACAGGTCGCCGTGACCGGCTCACCCGTGCTGGTGGTGGCCATCGACGGCCCGGCCGGTGCCGGCAAGTCGACGCTCGCCCAGGCGGTGGCCGAGCATCTGGGCGTGGAACGGCTGGACACCGGCGCCATGTACCGGGCGGTGGCGTGGTCGGCGCTGCGCCACCACGTCGATCCCGCCGACACCGAGGCCGTCGCCGCCCTGGCCCGCGCCACCCGGATCGAGCTCGGTGAGCAGGTGGTCGTCGACGGCCACGATGCCACCGCCGCCATCCGTTCGGCCGCCGTCGACGTGGCTGTGTCGGCCGTGGCTGCCAACCCGGGGGTGCGGTCCGAGCTGGTCCGCCGCCAGCGGGACTGGGTGCGCCAACGCGGCCGGGGCGTGGTCGAGGGCCGCGACATCGGGACGGTCGTGCTCCCCGACGCCGATCTCAAGATCTACCTGACGGCCTCGACGGTGGTGCGCGCCCAGCGCCGGGCCGAGGAGCGTGCCGACGGCCGCAGCGTGGACGAGGTCCACCGGGACCTGGAGCGCCGTGACCGGATCGACTCCACCCGGCCGACGTCCCCTCTACGCTCCCCCGAGGACGTGGCCGACGACGCCACCGTGATCGACTCCACCGGCAAGTCCGCCGACGACGTGTTGCAGGAGGTGCTCGCATGCCTGTGAGCGAGGAGGACGACGCCACCCGCCGGCGCGCCGCGGTGCAGATGCCCCCCTTCGTCTACCGCCTGGTGCGCTTGGTGGCCCACGCCGTCAACCGCGTCTACTGGCGGGTCGAGGTGGAGGGGGCCGACAAGGTGCCGGCCACCGGGCCGGTGGTGCTCGCCCCGGTGCACCGCAGCTTCATGGACTTCTTCGTCGTCTCGGAGGTGAGCAGGCGCAAGATCTTCTTCATGACCAAGGAGGAGATGTGGCGGTCGCGCCTGCTCGGGTCGTTCCTCGACGCGGTGGGGGCCTTCCCCGTGCACCGCGAGGGTGCCGACCGCCTGGCCGTCGACCGGGCCCAGGACGTGCTCGAACGCGGCGACGCTCTCATCCTGTTCCCGGAGGGGACCCGGCGTTCGGGGCCAGTGGTCGAGGAGCTGCACGAGGGGGCCGCCTTCCTGGCCGCCCGCACCGGCGCGCCGGTGGTGCCCATCGGGATCGGTGGGACGGCGGCGGCCATGCCCAAGGGGTCCAGGTTCGTCCGCCCGGTGAAGGTCCACCTCGTGGTGGGCGATCCGCTCCCCGCCCCCGAGCGGTCGGCCCGGGGCCGGGTGCCGCGCGCCCAGGTGCACGCCCTCACCGAGGAGCTGCGCGTCGCACTGCAAGCGGTCTACGACCGGGCCGAGGCCCGGGCCACCGGGCCCGACAAGGGCTCGAGGCTCAGCGCTCCGGGCTGAGCCCGGCGCGGTGGCGCTCTCGCCACCAGGTGCGCAGGACGACCCGGGCGTACTGCAACCCGAAGAACACGTTGGTGCCCTTCTTCGACTCGCCCGACGTGCGCTGGTGCCACATCACGGGGGCCTCGCCGAAGCGCCAGCCGCGCGACGTGGCGCTGATGATGAACTCGGACGTCTGGTACTGGTCCTGCTCCAGGGTGATGTCGTGGAGAACCTCGACGCGAAAGGCGCGGAACCCGTTGGAGCTGTCGGACAGGTGCTGACCGGTGAGGGCGTTGATGACGACGGCGAAGAACACCACACCCGCCCGGCGCACCTGGTCGGTCGTCTCGTCGGTGCCCAGCCGGCGGCTCCCGATGACGGCGTCGACCTCGCCGCTCAGCACGGGAGCGAGGAGCTCGGGCAGCTCCGCCGGGTCGTTCTGCCCGTCGGCGTCGAGGGTGACGACGTAGCGGGCCCCGTGGGCGACGGCGAGCTCGTAGCCGAGGCGCAGCGCCACGCCCTGGCCCATGTTGACGGGCAGCGTGGCGCAGTAGGCGCCCTGGTCCACGACGATGTCCTCCGTGCCGTCGTCGCCCCCGTCCACCACCACCAGGGTCGACACGGCCAGGCCGTCGACCTCGGTGGGGACGGCCTTGAGCACGGGGCCGATGTTGTCGGCCTCGAGATACGAGGCGATGAGCACGAGCACGGGGCTGAAGGTGGCGTCGGGGTGCCGGCGGGCGAAGTCCTGCCGGCCCATGTCCATCACCAGGTTCCGGACCGCGTCCCCGCGGCGTCGGTCCCGGGCGCGGGCGCGCCTGATCCCCTTCAGGAGGGCGGACACCATCAGAAGCGGCGCGGCCGGGAGAAGACCGTGCGCACGAGCGGCTCGAAGTGCTCCAGGGGCTCGGTGGGGTAGTCCGGGTCGAAGCTCGTCTGGTCCCACTCGTCGGCGAACCGCTCGCCCAGGGCGAACCACTCCTCCCCCCGGTACTGCTCCCGGGCGTCGGGGTCGCCCCCGAAGTGGTGGTAGTAGTGCCGACCCTGGAAGTCCTGGTGGGTGCGGATGACGTCGACGACCTCGTCGCGCACGTAGGGGCGCAGGATCTCGGCNGCGATGCGCGGGTGGTTGGGGACCGACACGTACTTGCCGATGTCGTGGCACAGTGCCGCCACCACCATGTCGTCGTCGGCGCCGGCCCGCTCGGCCCGCGTGGCCGTCTGCAGCGAGTGCCGGAGCTGGTCGACGGCGAAACCGTCGGTGACCTCGGCCAGGGCACGCAGCATGCCGAGCACCTGGGTGGCCACCCGGGCCTGGCGTTCCGCCGTGCGGGCGCCGATCTCGGCCCACTGCTCCGCCGTCGAGTCCTCCATGGCCCGGAAACTGCTGACGGTCGTCATGGACCACATTCTCGCACTTCGGCGGCGGTGTGCGCCGCCACGGGACCGGCGCCGAGGATCCTCCGAGGGTCCTCCCAGGCTCCTCTCAGGCGCTTCCCGGGTGACGACGCGGGTCACGGGACGGGGCCGCCCGCGGGGCCGCCCGCGGGGTCGCCCGCGGGGTCGCCCGCGGTACCGCCGTCGACGCCGCCGTCAGCCGGGCCGGCGGCCCCACCGACCCGTGCCACCGACGCGCCGGCGGCGGTGGCGAACGGGGTGGCCTCGAGGGGACACGACAGCCCGCCCGTCATCGGGTGTCGGCCGCGCCGGGCGGACCCGGGCCCGACGGACGGGGCGCCACCGGGCGGGGTGCCCGGTGCGACCGTGGGGTTGCGTACCGCGGCCGCGCCCAGCACGCCCCCGGCGGCGGCGGCCGCACCGGCGATGACCACGGCGGTGCGGAATCCGGCCCCGAACAGCACGGGGTGCAGATAACTGCGCCCGTTCAGGCCGGACAGCGCGGGCAGCAGGGCCACGGCGATCAGGCCCCCCGTCCGGGCGACGTCGTTGTTCACCGCCGAAGCCACCGAGGCGTGCGCCACCGGCGCCGACGCCAGCGCCGTGGCCGTGAGCGGCGCCACGGTGACGACGAGGCCGAGGGCGAGCACGAGGACCCCGGGCAACACCTCGGTCAGGTAGTCGCCCGAGGGCCCCACCAGCCGCAGCATGACCATGCCCACCCCCACCACCACCGGGCCCACCGACATCTGCAGGCGCGGCCCGATGCGCGCCGCCAGCGCCCCCGAGCGCGACGACAGGACGAGCATCACCGCGGTGAGGGGGAGCAGCGACACGCCGGCCTGCAACGGCGAGTACCCCGCCACCTGCTGCAGCTCCACCGGCACCAGGAACAGGGCTCCGCCCAGGGCGGCGTAGACCACGAAGGTGACGGCGTTGGCGGCGCTGAATTCGCGGGAGCGGAACATCTCCAGGGGGAGCATGGGGTGCGGCGTGCGACGCTCGTGGCGCACGAAAGCGACGAGCACGACGAGTGCACCGCCGAACGACCCGAGCACGAGGCCCGACGTCCAGCCCCGCCCGGGGGCTTCGATGAGGGCGCTCGTGAGAACGACCAGGGCGGCGGTGGCGAGCACACCGCCCACCGCGTCGACGTGACCGGCGGCGCTGCGGTCACGTGTCTCGGGGATGTGGCGGGCGGCGATGACGACCACCGCCGCGGTGAGGGGCAGGTTGATCAGGAAGATGAGCCGCCACGACACCGCCTCCACCAGGAAGCCGCCCAGGAAGGGCCCGACCTCCGTGCCCACCCCGCCGAGCCCCGCCCACGCCCCGATGGCGCGGGCGCGGTCGTCGGGGACGAACGAGGCCTGCAGGATGGCGAGCGACCCCGGCGTGAGCAGCGCCCCGCCCACGCCCTGCAGGGCCCGGGCGGCGATGAGCTCGGTGGCGCTGGTGGCCACGGCGCACAGGAGCGACGCCAGGGCGAACCACACCACGCCGATCACGAACACCCGGCGCCGGCCGAAGCGGTCGCCGAGTGACCCGCCCACGAGCAGCAGGCCGGCCAGGGCCAGGAGGTAGGCGCTCACCACCCACTGCAGGCTCGACACCGGCATGCGGAAGCTGCGGCCCATGGCGGGGAGGGCGATGCCGACGACGGTCGAGTCGATGGCCGTCACCGACGACCCGAGCACGGCCGCGGCCAGGACCCACCGCCCGGCGGTGCTCGACAGCCGGAGCCCGGGCTGCTCGGGGGTCAACCCGCCAGCTGGGCGAGGACGTCGGCGGCCGACACGTGGCGGTCGCCGGCCGGCGCCGTGGGGGCCGCGTCGCCGCCCGGGGCCGGACCGGGATCGGGCGGCGGCGCGGCCAGGCCGACGGCCAGCGCCGCGGCCAGGCCCTTCAGCAGGTCGCGCAACTCGGGAGGCGGAGGGAAGTACTCGTCCTCGTCGGTGACGTGCACCTCCTCCACGCCCTGGCGCGGGGCGAGGCGGGCCACCACCGCCGCCACCAGTTCGTCGGGTGCAGAAGCCCCCGCGGTCACGCCGACCGTGCCGGTCAGGTCGCCCGGCAGCTCGGCGGCTTCGTTCACCCGCAGCACCCGTGGGCAGCCCGAGGCCCGGGCCACCTTCTCGAGGGCGCGCGTGTTCGACGAGTTGACCGAGCCGATCACGACGACGGCGTCGGACCGTCCGGCGATGGCCTTCAGCGCCGCCTGGCGGTTGGTGGTGGCGAAGCACAGGTCGGAGCGGTTGGGCATCCACAGCTGCGGGAACCGCTCCACGGCGCGGGCCATGATGTCGGACCACTCGTCGTGGCTGAGCGTGGTCTGCGCCAGCAGCGCCACGGGGGTGGCGGGGTCGATCTCGGCCGAGGCCAGGTCCACGTCGGCCTCCGAGCGCACCAAGCGGACGGACAGGGGCGCCACCGCCATGGTGCCCACCGCCTCTTCGTGGCCCTCGTGGCCCACGTACAGCACGGTGTAGCCCTTGCCGGCCCGAACCTTCAGCTCGTGGTGGACCTTGGTCACGAGCGGGCACACGGCGTCGACCACCACCCGGCCCCCCTGACGGGCGGCGACGACGACGGCGGGAGCCGACCCGTGGGCGGACAACATGAGGGGGGCGCCGGCGGGGACCTCGGCAACGTCGTCCACGAACACCACCCCGCGCGCCCGGAACTGCTCCACCACGTGCCGGTTGTGCACGATCTCGTGGTAGCAGTAGACGGGCGGCTCGAAGACCCGGACCATCCACGCCAGGGCCTTGATGGCCTTCTCCACGCCGGCGCAGAAGCCGCGTGGCGAGGCAAGCAGGACGCGCTCGACGGGCACCGGCCCAGGCTACCGGCCCCGTGCCCGGGGCCCGCCGGCGGGGCGGGTGCCGGCACCGGGTAGCCTGAGGTCCATGTCGGCGCCCCGGGTGGTCGCGGTGGCGGCCGGGTCCCCGGCGCGCCACGCCGGCCTCGAAGTCGGCGACGAGCTGGTGTCGGTCGACGGGCACGTTCCCCGCGACATCATCGAGTACCGCCTCCTCATCGACGAGGCCGATCCCGAGCTCGAGGTGCGCCGCGGCCACGAGCTGCTGACCGTGCCCCTGGTCAAGGAGGCCGGGGCCGTGCCCGGGATCGAGGTGTCCTCGGCGGTGTTCGACCGGGTCCGCACCTGCGACAACCACTGCGAGTTCTGCTTCATCTACCAGCTGCCCAAGGGGATGCGCCGGAGCCTGTACCTGAAGGACGACGACTACCGGTTGTCGTTCCTGTACGGGAACTTCACCACCCTCACCCGCTTCACCGAGCTCGACCTGGAGCGGGTCCTGGGCGAGCGGCTGTCGCCGCTGTTCGTGTCCATCCACGCCACCGACCCGGCGCTGCGGGCCCGGATGCTGCGCAATCCCCGGGGGGCCACCAGCTTGCGCTGGCTGCGCGCCCTGCTCGACGGCGGCATCGAGGTCCACGGCCAGGTGGTGGTGTGCCCGGGCGTGAACGACGGCGACGCCCTCGAGGACACGCTGGCCGGCATCGTCGACGAGTTCCCCGACCTGGCCACCGCGGCGTGCGTGCCCCTGGGGGTGAGCGACCACAGCCCCGAGCCGGCCATGCGCCCCCACACCGTGGCCGAGGCGGCGGCGGTGATCGACGCGGTGGAGCAGTGGCAGGTGCTGTGCCTGTCGGCCCTGGGGCGGCGCCTCGTGTACGCCGCCGACGAGTACTACCTCCTCGCCGGCCGGACCTTCCCAGTCGCCGCCGCCTACGACGGCTTCCCCCAGCACGAGAACGGCATCGGCATGGCCCGGGCCTTCGAAGCCGCCTTCGGGGGCGACACCGACGCCGCCCACGGGACCCGGCCCGGCTTCTTCGCCTGGGTGGACGGTGCGCCGGCGGCGGGGTACCGGGCACGGCGGAACCCGGACGGCCCCGCCGGCGACGGGGGAGCGGCCGGCGAGGTGGCATCGGCGGGGGACCGACCCGTCGCCATCCTCACCGGTCAGTACGGCGCGGCNGTGCTCGAGCCCCTGCTGCGTACCCGGCTGCGACCTCGGGGCCCGGCCGGTGCCCGGCACGCACCCCTGCGCCTGCTCCCGGTCCCGAACCGTTTCTTCGGGGGCAACATCGCCGTGACCGGGCTCATGACGGGCGGTGACGTCGCCGCCGTGCTCGAGCACGAGCCGGCCGGGCACCGCTACCTCCTCCCCGACGTGTGCCTGTCCGAGGGCCGGTTCCTCGACGGCACCACCCCGGTCGACCTGCCCCGGACGGTGGAGGTCGTCGCCACCGACGGACACGCCCTGCGGGTCGCGCTCGACGGCGCCCCCGCCACGCCGGTGTCCCTGGCCGTGGGCGGGCGCAGGTGAGCACGCCCGCCGCGGCCCGGGCGCCCCGGGTCCCGGTCCCCGGGAAGGAGGTCGGTGCCCCTGCGCACCGTCCCCTGGTGGTGGTGGCCGGGCGCCCCAACGTGGGCAAGTCCACGCTCGTCAACCGCTTCGTGGGCCGTCGGGCGGCGGTGGTGGAGGAGAAGCCCGGCGTCACCCGCGACCGGCTCGAGCTCGAGGCGGAGTGGAACGGGCGGTCCTTCGTCGTGGTGGACACCGGGGGGTGGCTGGGGCGTGGCGACGACCTCGACGCCAAGGTGGCGGGCCAGGCCGAGCGGGCCGTGGCCGCCGCCGACCTCGTGCTCCTGGTGGTGGACGCGGCCGTGGGGGTCACCACGGAGGACGAGGACGTGGCCCGGGTGCTCATCCGCACCCGCCGGCCCGTACTGGTCGTGGTCAACAAGGTCGACAACGAACGGCGCGAGACCGAGTCGTGGGAGTTCGTGGCCCTGGGGCTCGGCGACCCGTGGACGGTGAGCGCGCTGCACGGGCGGGGAACGGGCGATCTCCTGGACGAGGTCGTGCGCCGGCTGCCCCCCGGCCCAGACGAACGGGACCGGGCCTCGCTCGACGACGGCGGCGCCGATGTCGGACCCGACGCCGACGCCGAGGCCACCCGGGTGGCCATCGTGGGCCGGCCCAACGTGGGCAAGTCGACGCTGTTCAACCGGCTCCTGGGCGACGAGCGCTCCGTCGTCCACGACCTGCCCGGCACGACGCGCGACGCCATCGACACCGTCCTCGACACCCCCGACGGCCCCATCTGCTTCATCGACACGGCCGGCATGCGACGCCGCTCGCGCACCGAGGAGGGGACCGAGTACTACGCCATGGTGCGGGCGCTGCAGGCGCTCGACCGCGCCGGCGTCGTCCTCCTCGTCATCGACGCCACCCAGGGCGTGACGCACCAGGACCAGCGCCTGGCCGAGCGCATCGGGGCGTCGGGGAGCCCAGTGGTGGTGGTCCTCAACAAGTGGGAACTGGTCGCGGCCGACGACCGTCGCCAGGTGGTCGACGACGTGGAGGACCGGCTGGCGTTCCTGGGGGAGTCACCGATCGCCAAGGTGAGCGCCCGCACCGGGCTGGGTGTGCACAAGATCTTGCCCGCCCTGCGCCGGGCGACCGAGGCGTACCACCGGCGCATCCCCACGAGCGAGCTCAACCGGGCCGTGCGCGCCATCCAGGCCGCCCACCCCGCCCCCGGGGCGCGCATCCGCTACGCCGTGCAGGGGGCGATCGACCCGCCCACCTTCACCCTGTTCGCCACCCGCCGCCTGCCGGCGCCCTACCTTCGTTATGTGGAGCGCAAGCTGCGCGAGCAGTTCGGCATCGGTCCCACGCCGGTGAAGTTCCGCGTCCGGATCGGGTGACCATGCCGTGGTGCGAAGAGTGCGAGGCCATGGTCGAGGACGAGGACCTCACCGACGACGGCGAGTGCCCCGACTGCGGCGAGCAACTGGTGGCACACCGCCGCATCCCCTGGCACCTGAAGCTCATGATCGCCGCCACCTGCGTGTATCTCGGGTGGCGCACCTACCAGGGCGTCGCCTGGCTCGTCCACCACGCCTGAGGGCGACGAGCACCACCGCGGCATGGCGCATGGCGGTGCACCGGCCGCCGCCCGGCCCACCCCGGCCCACGGACGCACAGGTCCAGGACCTCGGTCTCCGTGTCCCCCGGGTTTGAGGGCCGCCCCACCCCAGGTGCCCACGTGGACCCGGTTCGTGACCTTTCGCCCTATGGGTAGCATGGGCCCGCGGTTGCGGTCCGGGTCTCGATCACCGTGTGGTTGCGGGGGAGCGGCCGGACACAACGCACGGGCTGTGGCGCAGCTTGGTTAGCGCGCTTGACTGGGGGTCAAGAGGTCCCGGGTTCAAATCCCGGCAGCCCGACGGGAGCAGACCCGTCGTACCGAGGGGAACAGTGCAGCGCCGTAGGGTACGGGCCACCTGCCCGATCGATACCGTCGCCCGGGCCAACTGCACGAAGCGAGGACCCCATGAAGTCCGAGGAAACCTGGAGATACATCCACACCGAGCGGGCCACCATGGCGGACACCTGGGCGACGCTGTCTCCCGAGCAGTGGGCCACGCCGTCGTGGTGCGAGGGCTGGTCGGTCCAGGAGACGGCCGGGCACGTCCTGGCTGCCGCTGAGCAGACCTTCCCCAACTTCTACAAAGAACTGATCGCGGCCGGCTTCCGGTTCAACGTCTTCACCGAGAACGGCGCCAAGGGCCTCGCCGCCATCGGCCCCAGTGAGCTGGTCCGCCGCCTCCAAGCCCGGACCTCGACCACCAACCACCCACCTGCGCCGGTCATGGCCATGTTGGGCGAGATCGTCGTCCACGGCCAGGACATCCGCCGACCGCTCGGACTCGAGCACCGGCCGCCGGAAGCAGCACTGGTGGCGCTGGCCGACGGGTGGAAGAAGTCGAACCTCCTGATCGGAGCCAAGCGCCGGATCGCCGGTGTGCGGCTGCAGGCCACCGACGTCGAGTGGGCCCACGGGGACGGGCCCGAGGTCTCCGGGCCGCTCCTGTCACTGACCTTGGCCATGACAGGGCGCAAGGGTGCGCACGCTGATCTGAGCGGGCCGGGCCTCGCCGTCCTCGCCGACCGGCCGTAGCTCAGCCGCCCTCCGGTCCGCTCACCGGGTGGCGGTCGACGAGGGGTGGTCGTCCGGGCACGTCATGGCCAGACTGACGTCCTGGAAACCGTAGGCCGACACGGTGATGCGGGGGGTCTCCCACCACGTGGGTGTGGGTGGTGGCAGGTGGAAGAGCTGGGTCATGTCCTCGAGGATCGGCGCGGCATAGCGCGTGACCCCGGGGGGGCACAGGTGCACGCCGTCCATCGTCCGTACTCGGACCCATCGTCCGGGCGGCGCCGATGGGTCGTTGCCCGAGGGCAGCCAGTTCGTGTACTGGCCGTCGATCTCCAGTGAGGCGCCCACGGGCAGATACATGACCTTGCCGGGGAAGCTCAGCGGGGCGCTCTCCACAGCATCGTTCCACGAAGCCAGCCCCGCCGCCCGTGCGGTCCAACTCTTCGTCTGCGAGGCCGACGTCAGCACGATGTACGGAAGGGGTCCGAGCGCCGGCATTTGCAGGAGGATCACGCCCGCCACACCGTCACCGGGCGCCAGCAGGGTGCGGAGCGCCGTGTCGAGCGTCTGCTGGTACATCGCCGGATCAGCCTTGGCGGCCGCGCTGTCCCATGACCACGTTCCGACGATGATCTGGGGGCGGTTGACCCGCACCAGTTGCCGAAGGAACGCCAGAGCATCCGGGCTCGTCAAGCCCCATCCCGAACGGGCACGTTCCTCGACTTTCACGACATGGGTGCTGTCGAGGGCGGCAGCGATCCCGAACTGCGCGGATTCCATGACGGAGTCCCCGATGGTCATGACGCGCAGGCGGTCCGTCGGACTGAACGTGAGGCCGCGAGGGAGTTCGATCGGGGTTTCGGACCCGAAACTCCCGGCGCCCGACACACCGATGCCGATCCCGGGATCCAACCCGCCACCGGGCCACGACCGTACCGTTGTCGCCAGCGACGGCGTCGTGCCCATGATGACGACCAGCGCGGCCACCGCAGCCGAGCTCGGCACGAGCAGGCCGAGCGACACCCCCGAGAACCGCCGGCGACGGATGGGCAGCTCGACCAGGTAGTAGCTGAGCGTGGACAGGGCGAAGGTGAGGCCGATGCGGGCCACGTCGAGCGTCGCCCCCGACAGGCCCGTCCGGGCCTGGTCGAGGTAGACGATGATCGGCCAGTGCCACAGATAGAGCCCGTAGGAGATCATGCCGATCCAGCGCAGGGGCCGGAACGCCAACAGCCGCCCCAGGGGCCCCGGCTCGACCAGTCGGGCGTCGGCGATCACCAGCGCGGCCAGGAGGGCGCAGAGGAGGAATCCACCCCGGAACATGAAGGAGGTAGGCATCCCGGCCGTACCGGCGCTCACCCAGAACACGGCCAGGACGACGACGGCCGCGGGCGCCACGACGTGCAGCGCCGAGCGCGCCCGCTGCCCGGGCTGGACGCGGCCGGCGCACAGCATGGCCAGTCCCGCTCCCACCAGAAGGTCGAAGGCCCGCGTGTCGGTGCCGTAGTAGACACGCGACGGGTCGCTGCCGGCGTGGTACAGCGCGGCCATGGCGGCGGCGGACGCCAGTGCCCCGACCACGCACAGGCCCGTCCCGACGCGCCGCCAAGACCGGCGGGCCCACCTGAGCAGGAGCACGATCACGAGCGGCCACACCAGGTAGAACTGCTCCTCGATGGCCAGGGACCACGTGTGCTGCAGGGGCGAGGGCGTCGAGAACTGGGTGAAGTACGACTGGTGGACGTAGATGGCGTGCCAGTTGGCGAAGTAGAAGAGGGTGGACAGCCCGTCGCCGCGCAGCCCGCTCAGGTCGATGGCAGCGCCACCGGTCGACGGGGTGCTGAACCGCCCGTTCACGACGGCGTAGACCGACACCGCCATCAAGACGATCAGGAGCGCCGGGAACAGGCGCCGGGCTCGTCGCCCCCAGAAGGCGCCCAGGCGGATGCGGGCGGACTCGCACCACTCCTCGAGCAGCAGGCTCGTGATCAAGAAGCCCGACAGGACGAAGAAGAGGTCGACGCCCAGGTAGCCGCCCGCCGCCCACCCCAGTCCCAGGTGGTACGCCATGACGCCGAGGATCGCCAGCGCACGGAGGCCGTCCAGCGCCGGCAGATGGCGGCCCGACACGGCCCGCGGTGGCCCCTCCATCGAACCGCAACCCCCCGAACGGCCCACCCGAATTGCTGCTGGCCACGCAAAGGCTACCAAGTCAGTGGGGCCGACCGGGGCCGGGCGCGGCGACCTTCCCCGGCACCGACGGGGTGGCTCTCGGTATCGTGGCCGCCGGCACCGGGCATCGCGCCCCGGCCTTCCGCCCCGCACCCTGCACCGTGATCATCGACCTCGACACCGTTCCCACCGACGCACCGCTCGCCGCCGTCGGCGGCTCCAGTCACCCCGGCCGTGGTCGGGCCGTCCACGTCGCCCTGGCGGCGTGCGGCGTGGCCGCTCTGGTGGCCGTGTTCTACGCCGCCTCCACCCATGCCGTGGCGGGGAACTCCGACGGTGCCACCGTCGTCCTCGAGGGCCAGTCGATGGGCGCCGGCAATGTGCTCCTCCACCACTGGGCCCTGTCCCTGGACTCGTTCTGGAGCGTCGACGCCGTCGTCTACATGCTCGCCGGGCTCGTGACCGGTGTCGGCACCGTCCTGCTGCACCTGGTGCCGGCCGTGATCGCCGCCGCCGTGGTCCTCACCGGCGTGATCCTGGCTCGGATCGGACACCGGGGGCTTCCCGCCGCCGCCGCCGCCACCACCGTCGTCGCCCTGCTCGCCCTGCCCAGCCACGTCCTCGCCACGTACTTCCTGCAGGGGCCGCTGCACGTGGGGACCATCCTGTGGTGCCTGCTCGCTTTCGCCGGGCTGCGCTCCGGGCGCTTCGGGCGGGGATGGGTCCTGGCCGTCGTGTTCCTCGCCGCCGGGGCCCTCGGGGACCTGCAGACGGCGGTGATCGGCATGGCCCCGGCGCTCGGCGCCGGCGCGCTCGCCATGCTCCGCACCCGCGACGTGCGGCGGGGCACGAGCACGGCCGCGGCGCCGTTCGCCGCGCTCGCCGTCGCCGGCCTGGTGCGCCTGGCGGCCGGCGCGATCGGCACGTTCAGCGTCGCCAGCTCCCACCCCGTGGCCACGGGCACGAAGATCCTCCACAACGTGGGGCTCGCCGGGACCTGGGGCTCCGACCTGCTCGGGGTGGGAGGGGGGCGGCTCGGCTACGGCGGGGTGCCCACCGCGCTGGAACTGGTGCACGTGGTGGGGGTGGCGGGCGTGGTGGCCGGCATGGTGGTGGCGCTGCGCCGGCTGGTCGTCGGCGTCGCACCACGGCACCCTGTTCCGTCGGAGCCCGAGGTGTGCTGGCGCATCGACGACCTGCTCCTCCTGGCCTTCGTTGCCGATCTCCTCGTCTTCGTCACCCTGACCTACGGGGACGCCCAGGATTTCTCCCGGTACCTGACCGGTGCGATCGTCTTCGGCGCCGTGCTGGCCGGACGGGCCGTGGCTCGCGTGGCCACGCCCCCGATGACGCCCCGGCTCCGCACGGGGCTCGCCGCGGCGGCGCTGGGCGTCCTCGTCGCCTTCGGGGCCGGCCTCGGGTTCACGCTGACGGCGGCCCAGCCGAGCCACCCCTACGTCCAGCTCGGCCGCTTCCTCGAGACGCACCATCTCGAACGCGGCCTCGGAGACTACTGGAGCGCCTCCATCACCACCGTGTCGACCGGCGGCGCGGTCGACGTCCGGCCGGTGATCGCCGACGGCGACGGACACATCGGCCGCTACCAGCGCCAGTCGGCCGCCACCTGGTACCGCGGGCAGCGCTTCCGGTTCCTGGTCTACAACGCCGCCGTCCCCTGGGGCGGCATCACCCCGGCGTCGGCTGTGTTCACCTTCGGCCCCTGGACCCGCACCTACGACGTGGGGACGTTCCGGGTCATCGTGTGGGCACACCCACTCTCGGTGTCCGCCGGACCCGGTGCGTGATCGGCAAGACGACAGGGCGAGGTCAGGTTTCGCAGCGAGGCGGCACGGGTACCGCCAGGCCATGGGGGGCAAGGCCTGGCGGTTCCCGCGTCGCTCTGAACAGCAGACCGATGGCACGCTGCGCAGGCCCACGACAATGCCCGTGGGCCGGTGGCGGTGTCGACCCTAAGAATGAGGAATTCGCCGCGCCGATCGGGGCGGGGTCTGCAACCACGCCGCCGCCGGTGCCTCCCTGTCACTTCCCCCTGCCAGGTCAGGTGCCTGCGTCGCGCGACACCATCCGGCACGGGATCGACGCGTTCTCGTCGACGTGGTAGCTGGCGCACACCCGGTGGTAACCGTCGGCCACCCACAGCGGGCTCCCCCGGACGAGCAGGACGGGGGACAGCTTCGTCCCCGCCGCCACTTTGGCCAGGTCCTTGGCCACCTCTTTGTCGTCGGGGGGGAGGAGGGGCAGGCCGCTCGCCCGCAGGATGTCCTTGGCCATGAAGTGGTCCAGGCTCGTCGTCCGCTCGAGCGCCCGAGCCAGCTTCTTGGCCCGGTCCGCGTCGAGCAGGAGCGACAGGTACGTCCGGGCCGCGGGGTAGTCCTGCTCCTCGGGCTCGTCCTTCCAGTGCTCCTTGGCCATGGGGTTCCTCCGTTGCGCACCACCGGCGCCGGGCGGCGGCGTCGGTGATGCCCGACCGTACCGGGTCGGGCCGCTCAGGGCCGGACGATCACCTTGCCGGCGTCGGGATCGCGCTCGAGCCGGGCGAATCGCCCCGGCAGCTCGGGCAGGCCGACGGTCTCGGTCACCATGGGCAGCGCGTCGAGGCGCCTCCCGTCGAGCGCGTCGAGGGTGTCGACGAAGTCCTGCCGGTCGTAGTACACGCAGAAGCGCAGATCGAGCTCCTTGCCGATGGCCCAGAAAGGGAAGATCTCCTCGTTCTGGGGGCAGATCCCCACCACCACCACCCGGCCGTCGACGGCCGCCACTTCGATGGCCTGCTCGATGAGCCCGGGGCGCCCGCTGCACTCGAGGACGACGGTCGGGCCGCCGCCGGTGGCCTCGGCGATGGGAGCCCCCACGGGTCCGGCCGTCGGATCGAACGTGGCCGTGGCACCGAGGACGCCCGCCAGCTGCCGCCGGAGGGGGGAGGGCTCGCTCACGACCACCGACTCCACGCCCACGGCCCGAGCCCAGGCCACGGCGGCCAAGCCGATCGGCCCGGCACCCAGCACGGCCAGCCGGTCGGAAGCGGCGACCTGGCCGCGCCGAAAGGCATGGCGCACCACCGCCAGCGGTTCCACCAGTGGCTGCTCGTCGGCGGTGAGGGACGACGGCAGGGCGAACAGCTCGTCGCTCCGCACCGTCACGAACTCGGCGAAACCGCCGGGCCGCTCCAGGCCGACGAGCTTGAACTGCGAGCAGTGGTCGGCGCGACCGCCCGTGCAGTACGAGCAGTGGCCACAGCCCGCGAACGGCCGCACCGCCACCGCCGTGCCCGTCGGCCAGCGTTCCGGCTCGACACCTGCACCCACTGCCGCCACCACGCCGGCGATCTCGTGGCCGAGGACCGACCCGGGGTCCGCCAGCTGGCTGGCCAGGTGGAGATCGCTCCCGCAGATCCCGCACCCCGTGACCCGCAGCAGCGCCTCGCCCGGACCGGGCGAGGGCGTGGGGACCTCGGCCAGCTCGAGCTTCGGACGCTCCTCGGTGAGGACGGCGGCCTGCAACGGTCAGCCCCCGATGACGACGACCGGGGGATCGGGCATGCCGTGCTGCTCGGCGCAGGCGGCCCGGTAGAAGGGGAGGATGGCGTGGGCATCGATGACGAGCTCGACGTTGCCGTCCACGTCGAGGTTGAGGTTCGCCCCGTGGATGGCGAACCACACGTCGGTCACCCCGTCGTTCGACGCCGGGACGTGCAGGGTGTGCACCGAGCCGGCGGGCTCGTAGAGGTAGGACCCGGCCGTGTTCACCACGTCGGCGTACTCCTTGTAGAACCACGAGCCGGTCTGGGTGAAGGCGAAGACGTGCCCGGTGTGCTTGTGGGTGGGGATGGTCGTGTCCGGGGCGAAGTGGTTGCGGACGATCCAGACCCCGTTGGCCAGGTCCACCTGCAGCAGCTGCAGCGTCCCCCCGTCCCCGATGTCGACGAAGGGGAGCTCGTGTTCCCCCCGGTGCAGCGCAGTGGGGGGAAGGTCGGTCATCGTCATCGTGAGGCACCTCCTGCAGGAGCACGGCACGGCCGTGGGGGCCCCACGATACCGAGGGACGACACCGTGGGCATCCCTCGGGACCGGGCGGGTCCCCCACGCGGTCGGGCGGTCAGGACCGGCCGCACCCTGCCTGGCGCCCGGGGTCGGTCACCGGGGTGCCGGGTCGGGCCGCACTCACGCCGCTTCGGCTCGATGCTGGTGGGCCCCCCACCACCACTGTGCGCAATGGCGACAGTGGCTGGTTGCGTACAGGGCCCGGCACGATGCCACCCGACGGTGCCGCGAGCGGAGCCGGGCGCCACGGCACGGCCGGTCGCGGACCTCCTCGGCGCAGATCAGGACGATCCCGTCCTCGTGGACCAGGAGCACACCATCGCAGTCGTCGTCGCGCATCACCTTTGCTATCGGCGTGAACGAGCCACCGGAGCAGAGACCTGCGGCCCCCGCACGCCGGGCCCTCCGTCACAGCGCCGTGCCCTCCCGCCGCCACGTCGAGCGGCGAACATGCACAGGCAACGCACAGCCCGCCATCACCATGCCCTCAGGGGCGTCGACCACAGTGGGACGTCGACAGCACCCGGCGAAGCGACCGTGGCCACAGGTCCCGCCCCTGGGCCACGGTCGCTTCGCCCTCCTCCCGGCGACGGCGAATCCTCCTCCGACATGGTCGCGTCCGGCGGTCCCGCGCCGGGGCGTACGTCCCGGTCGGACCGGACGAACCGCTTTCGTCAGCCGGCCAGCCGGCAGGGGGCGGCGATCGCGCCCACACCGGGCGTCTTCGTCCGGGCTCGCCACCAACCGAGGAAGTCGTCGGCCGTCAGCGCCGGGGACCACAGATACCCCTGGGCCTTGTCGCACCCGCAGCGGGCCAGGAAGCGGTGCTGGTCCACCGTCGTCACGCCCTCGGCCACCACCTGCAGGCCCAGGGCGTGCGCCATCTCCACGATGGCGACCACGACGGGCCCCCCGTCCTGCTCGAGGCCGATGCGGTCCACGAAGGACTTGTCGATCTTGATGGCGGTGACCGGGAGCTTCGACAGCGACGACAGCGACGAGTAGCCGGTGCCGAAGTCGTCGATGGCCATGGACAGACCCAGGCCCCGCAGCTCGGCCAGCGATCGACGGGTCACGGCGTCGTCGCTCATGATGACCGACTCGGTGATCTCGATGCTGATGCGACCGGGGTCGATGCCCCCGACGCACAGCGCGTCGCGCACGACCCGGCTCAGCGAAGGGCTGGTCAGTTGCTGGACGGACACGTTGACGGCGACCTGCGGCAACAGGGGCCCGCCCTGGCCGTCCCAGCGCGAGCAGTCGGCGGCAGCGGTGCGGAAGACCCATTCCCCCAAGGGCACGATGAGTCCGGTCTCCTCCGCCACGGCGATGAACTCCGCCGGCTGCAGGATGCCCCGGGTCGGGTGCTCCCACCGCACCAGGGCCTCGGCCCCGACCACGTCGCCCGAGGACGTGGACATGATGGGTTGGTAATGGAGGCGAAGCTCGCCGTGCTCGATCCCGTGGCGCAACTCGCTCTCGATCGTCAGGCGATCGATGACCGACCGGCGTTGGTCCTCGTCGAAGATCTCGAAGCGGGCCCGGCCCGACTCCTTGGCCCGGTACATGGCGGCGTCGGCGTCGCGCAGCACTGCCGAGGCCTGGGCACCGGGACCGGGGAGCACGATCCCGATGCTGCCGGAGACGACGACCTCCCGGCCGGCGATCTGCAGCGGCTCGGCCAGGACGTCGAGGATGCGCTCGGCCACGCCCGCCGCGGTCGGGGCCCCGTCGATGTCGTGCAGGATGAACGTGAACTCGTCTCCGCCGAGGCGCGCCACCGTCTCCCCTGAGCGGATCACGCCCTTGAGCCGACGGGCCACCGTCTTGAGCAGCTCGTCGCCGGCCTGGTGCCCGAGACCGTCGTTGATGACCTTGAACCGGTCGAGGTCGAGGAACATGACGGCCAGGCCCGTCCCCGTTCGCTCCGCGTGCGACAGCTCCAGGTTCAGCCGGTCGAGGAACAGCGCCCGGTTGGGCAACTCGGTGAGATGGTCGTGCATGGCCTGGAAGGCCAGGGCCTCGGTGGCCGCCACTTCGTCGGTGACGTCCTGCAAGGTGACCACGTACCGGTCCGGTGAGCCGCTCCCGGTGACGACCGGCGAGGCCTGGGCCCGCACGTGGCGGACGCCCCCGTCGGGCCGCAGCAGCCGGAAGCTGGCGGTGACGTCGGCGCGCCGGCGCCACACCGAGCGCGCCAGCGACCCGACCTGTGCCCGGTCGTCGGGATGCACGCACGCCAGCCACCCCTGCGTCTCCAAGAAGGACGCGTCCACGCCGGCGATCTCCTGCAACCTGGGGTTGAAGTACTGGGTGGTGCCGGCGCCGTCCATCTCGAGGATCCCGACGGGCGTGCACGACGCCATGAACTGGAACCGCCGCTCGCTCTCGACGAAGGAGTGCACGGCCCGCGACCTGCCGCGTCCGAGGTCCCACACGAAGCCGGCCATGGCCAGGTTGAAGAGCAACGCCATCATGAACACCACCGCCGGCGCCACCAGCGGATTGCCGGGCCCCGGGGCGCCGGCCAGCGGGCGTACCAGCAACGTCCACGGCCCTCCCTCGGTGAAGTGCTCGACCAGCGCCCCGGGGGTGGAGACCTTGGTGCCGGCGGGCGAGGCGACCACGAGCTGTCGGGGGTCGGGGGTCGGGGCCGTGAACAGCTCGAGGCTCGTGTTCGCCTCACTCGGTCCCAGCGCGCTCAGGAGCTCGTGCCCGTCGACGAGCGCGGCCACCCACCCCACCAGCTGGGCCTGGCGCGCGGCCACGGTGGTGGGGTGACCGCTGTAGACGGGGGAGACGAGGACGAAATTGCCCCTGTAGGCGGGGGCCGGGGCGAGGGTGTCCTCCAGCACGACCTGCTCCTGGCCGCTGCTCGTGGCCAGGGCCAGCTGGGCGGAGAGGGTCGGGATGGTGCACAAGTCGTACCCGGTCAGGGGGATCGGCGCCTGGACCCCGCTCTCGGCGACGTAGCTGGCGACGCAGTAGACGGCCCGGGTTCCGGCCGGGGCGACGGTGAAGTCGGGCAGCCCGTCGGCCCGGGCCTGGGCGACGAAGGCGGGGAGGGCGGACAACCCCACCCACGAGACGAACCCGAGGCCCTGCAGCGCACGGTAGTGCTCGTACACGTCGACCTCCCGCACGTAGGACTGAAAGGCGGCGTGGGAGGGGAGGACGGGCTGACTGAAGAGAGCGGCGGTGCTCAACGTCTGATCGGCGTACTCGGCCAGCGTCTCGCTGATCGTCGCCGTGATCTGGGTGGCGTTGGACTGGGCTTGGACGCGGTTGTGGTCCTTGTTGGACACGTACCACGCCCACGTGCCGACGGTCACGGCCGTCGTCCCCAGCACGACGATGGCGATCGCCGCCAACGGCCACAGTCGCATGGGACGGCCTTCTCGCATCCTCGTCAGGGCCTTCGTCTTCACGGCCGGGCTGTCGATCCCAAGAGGGCCAGGGCATCCACGGCTCCTCCTCCCCCGTAGTCGGGCCACGGCCGTGGCCCATGTCGGTCCGCGGCTCGCTGCCTCCTGCGCCCGCCTCCTTCTCTATCGGCATGGCGGGGCCGGGCGGGCAGGGACCAAGGTCCCGAAAATGGCGTTGTGCGTCACGTGCTTGTCCCCGACGACGCCATGCGTAAGGTGGTGAGAGCGCTCCTCCGCCGCTCCGGCGAGCACCCACTCGCGCCAAGCCCCCCGCTGACGCCAGGTGCCGCCATCGACGCCCAAGGACCGCCGCAACGGCGCCCCACGCACAGCCGCGGGGCGCCGTTCGCCGTCCCCGGCGCGGGGCGCGGTAGCGTCCCGGCCCATGGCCGTGTACGCCCTCGGCGACGTGACGCCACGGATCGATCCGCACGCCTTCGTCCACCCCGACGCCGCCGTCATCGGCGACGTCACCCTCGGGCCCGACGCCACCGTGTGGCCGGCGGCGGTCCTGCGGGGCGACTACGGATCCATCGTCGTCGGGGCGCGCACCTCCATCCAGGACGGCACCGTGATCCACGCCGGGCCCGGGTTCCCCACCGTGGTGGGGAACGGCTGCGTGGTGGGCCACCTCGTGCACCTGGAGGGCTGCGTCCTCGAGGACGAGTGCCTGGTCGGGTCGAACGCCGTGGTGTTGCACCACGCCGTCGTCGGCATGGGGGCGACGGTGGGGGCCGGAGCCGTCGTCCCCCGGAAGATGCACGTGCCGCCCGGTGCCCTGGCGCTCGGGATCCCCGCCGTCGTCCGGCCCGACGCGTCGAACATCGACGGCATCAGGGTGGCCGCCGAGGAGTACGTCAAGAACGGGCGGCGCTACCGCGCCGAGATGCGGCGGATCGACTGACTGTTCACCCCGAACGGTGGCGCGTGCGCAGCACGACCTCGACCGGCGGTGCGGGGTACCCGCCCATGCCCGGTCGCCATCCGGCAGCCAACTTCTGCTGCCCGGGCCCGCCGTCGGCCCAGATGTGGCACGTGTTCCGGGAGAACGTCGTGGCTCGACCGGCCTCGGCCTCGTCGAGGCCCGCCCAGTCCCGGGCGCGGGCCCGACTGGAGGTGACGGCCTGCACGACGACGGGACCGATGGCCCGTGCCAGCTGGTCGAGATGCGTGCAGCCGACCACGCCCCCGAAGCGTTCCTGCACGGCCCGGGTGTAGCCCCGACTCACCCGCAACCCCGCCAGCTCGCCGAAGTCGGCAGTGACGGCCGGGCACTCGGCGTGGGGGAACCGGTGCATGGTGGCCCGCGCCGACACGACGGTGAGGTCATCGGTGCGCACCACCATCTCGAGCTCCATGTCGTGGACGTGCTCGACGCCGTCCGTCCCGGCCGCCCAGGGACGGTCGTCACGTAACCGGCCCCGGACCGACACCGTCTCGCCGAGGTCGTAGGCCTCGAATTCGACGGTCCGGCGGTGGACGGGGATGGGGAGCGGTTCGGCTGTCGGGTCGGTGTCGGCCATGCGGCGATCTTGGCCGTCCCCGTCGTCGAGCCTCAAGCCCGGCGTCGAACCGGGCCTAGGGGTAACCCTCGACCAGAAGGTGAGAGTCCCCCTGAAAGTCCTGGTCCGCGTCTCGCCGGACCGGGCCCCCAGAGGGACGACNGTGCCGGGACCGACGCCGCATGCCGGGATGGCGGGTGACGACCCACGGGGGGTGAAATTTCCTTTCCGGGGCCTCGGAACTTGGGCGCCGGCGCCGGCCGTTCGAGGTCCACCGGCGCTCACAGATCCGTAACTACCCTGATGTCACATTCCGGGTTAGGATGAACCTGCACCTGAGGTGGAGGAGGAAGCCCCGATGGCCGACTACGTGTCGCATGCCGCGCAACTGCCGGGTATGTCCGAGCCGGTGAGCGACGCGCCGGGATTCCGAGGGCCGCAGGTGTGCGCGCTGGTCGGCATCACGTACCGGCAGCTCGACTACTGGGCCCGCACGGGGTTGTTGCGTCCCTCCATCGCCGACGCGCGGGGAAGCGGCACGCAGCGGCGCTACGCCTACACCGACGTGGTCGAGTTGAAGGTCATCAAACAACTCCTCGACGCCGGGATCTCACTGCAACGTGCCCGTCGCGCCGTGGAGTGCCTGCGCGGCGGCCTCGGTGGCGACTTGGCGTCGGCCAACCTCGTCCTGGTCGGCACCGACTCGGTGCTGGCCCGCAGCGACGGTGAGGTCGTCGACCTCCTGAAGGGCGGCCAGGGCGTCATGAACATCGTCCCGCTCTCGGGCGTGCTCGAGGAGCTCGACGCCGCCATCCTCCAGATCGAGCGGCACGCCCCCGACGCTCGTCCGTCGGCGACCCCGGGGACTGCCGCCCGGGAGGCCCGAGGCTGACGGTGACGGCGGCGCCGAGGCCCGGGGGTTGGGGGACGGAGGTCTTTGCCCACGACTCCGAGCGCAACTTCGCCGAGCTCCTCGACTTCTACGGGGTGCGCTGGGAGTACGAGCCGGTCGAGTTCGTCCTGGAGTGGTACCCCGACGGTTCCCCCCGGGTGGCCTTCCGGCCCGACTTCTTCCTCCCCGATTACGGCTGCTTCATCGAGCTGACCACCCTCAGCCAGAAGCTCGTCACCCGCAAGAATGCCAAGGTCCGACGCCTCCGGGACCTGCACCCCGGCATCGAGGTCAAGTTGTTGTACCAGCGCGACTACCAGGCTCTGCTGGCCAAGTACCGCTTTCCGAGACCCTCTTCGCCCGCCGCCTAATCTGACGGCGTGGCTCCCCAGGACCCGTCTTCGGCCCCGGCCGACGCCTCTGCGCCGCCGAGCGCGGCCGAAGACGAGCTTCGCCACTCGCCGCTCGAGGATGCGCACCGGGCCCTCGGCGCCAAGCTGGTCGGCTTCGGCGGATGGCTCATGCCCCTCGCCTACCCGGGCGGCACCCTCGCCGAGCACCAGGCGTGCCGACACGACGCCGTGGCGTTCGACGTGAGCCATCTGGGCACGGTGCGGGTGGCGGGCGACGACGCCTTCGAACGGCTGCAGCATGAGCTGAGCAACGACCTGCGCAAGGTGGCACCGGGGCGGGCCCAGTACACACACCTCCTCGACGAGGCCGACGGCTCGGTCCTCGACGACATCATCGTGTGGTGGCTGTCCGACGACACCTACGACGTCATGCCCAACGCCTCCAACACCGCCCGGGTCCGGCAGGCGGTGGGCGGCGAGGACACCACCGCCACACGCGCCGTGATCGCCGTCCAGGGACCGTCGGCCCGGCGCCGCCTGGCGGCCGTGGCACCCGATGCCGCCGCCGTGCCGAGGTTCGCGGTGTCGGGCTTTTCGTGGGGCGGTGCCCGGTGCATGGCAGCCGGGACCGGCTACACCGGCGAGGACGGGGTGGAGTGCGCCGTCCCCGCCGCGGTAGCGCCCCGGTTCTGGCAGGCGGTGCTCGGCAGCGGCGTGGTGCCGGCCGGGCTCGGGGCCCGCGACACGCTGCGGCTCGAGGCGGGCTTCCCGCTGCACGGCCACGAGCTCGGGGCGGGGATCACGCCGTTGCAGGCCGGCCTGGGCTGGGTGGTGGGGTGGGGCAAGGGCGACTTCCGGGGCCGCGCCGCCTTGGAGCGCGAACGCGCCGCCGGGCCCACCCGGCTGTTGCGGGGGCTCGTCACCGAAGGTCGGCAACCACCGCGCGCCGACGCCACCGTCCTGGCCGGGTCCGATGCGGTCGGCACCGTCACGAGCGGGAACTTCTCGCCCGTGCTGGGTCGGGGCATCGCCATGGCCTTCGTCCGCACCGACGCCGGGGTGGCGGACGGCGACGAGGTGGGCGTCGAGGTACGCGGCCGGTGCCTGGAGGCGCGGGTGGTCCGCCTTCCGTTCGTCACCGCCGGTCGAGCAGCGCCGCGCCGGACTGCGACATGAGCGGGACGGCGCCATGAGCGGCTACACCCCGCACACCGAGTCCGACGTGGCCGCCATGCTCGGGTTCCTCGGCCTGTCGTCGCTCGACGAGTTGTTCGCCGCCGTCCCGGCCGCGCTGCGCCTGGCGGCGGGGCTGGACATCGCGCCGGGGCGACCCGAGCCCGACGTCTTCGCCCACCTCGAGGACCTGGCGGCCGCCAACCGCCCGTGTGGGCGCGAGCTCGTGTGCTTCGCAGGGGCGGGCGCCTACGACCACGAGGTCCCGCCCGTCACCCGGGCGCTCGCCGGCCGCTCGGAGTTCGTGACGTCGTACACCCCCTACCAGCCCGAGGTGGCCCAGGGCGTGCTCCAGGCCCTGTTCGAGTTCCAGACCCTGGTGGCGCGCCTCTCGGGCGTGCCCATCGCCAACGCCTCGCTCTACGACGGCTCCGCCGCCCTGGTGGAGGCGGTCAACCTGGGCGTGGCGGCAACGGGGCGCCAGGACGTGTGGCTGTCGCACGGCGTCAACCCGACATGGCGCGACGTGCTGTCGACGTTCGCGGCGGGCACCGGGCACCGGCTCCACGACGTGCCGCTGCGCAACGGCACCACCGACTGGTCGGCCGTCGCCTTCGACGACGTCGGTGATCCCGGCGTGGTGGTGGTCGCCTACCCCAATTTCCTCGGGTGCCTGGAGGACGTGGCCCAGGCCCGCGCGGTGTGCGACCGCAGCGGCGCCCTGCTCGTGGTGGCCTTCGACCCGGTGTGCGCCGGCATCCTGCGCAGCCCGGGGGAGTGGGGGGCCGACGTGGTGGTGGGGGAGGGCCAGGCCCTGGGGATGCCGCTCGGCTTCGGCGGCCCGTATCTCGGCCTGTTCGCCTGCACCGCCGACCATGTCCGGCGCCTTCCCGGCCGCCTCGTGGGCGAGACCGTCGACGCCGAGGGCCGGCGCGCCTACGTGACCACGCTGCGGGCGCGGGAGCAGGACATCCGGCGCGAGAAGGCGACGTCGAACGTCTGCACCAACCAGACCCTGATGGCCGTCACCGCCGCCATCCAGCTCGGTTGGCTGGGCACGTCGGGCATGGCCGAGGTGGCCCTGCGCTCGGCGCGCGGCGCCCACTACTGCCGGCGGGCCCTCCTCGGCGTGGCCGGCGTCGAGCCGCTCGCCACCGCC
>JGI12269J14319_10000465_pt1 | contig 38524 bp, 40 predicted proteins | sample PeaSoiSIISIP2007_FD_14319 | JGI IMG/M metagenome (IMG submission 14319)
CCGCCCCGAACGAGGCCGCGCGCGCGCGGCTGGCGGCCCTCGCGCTCGGCCTCGGCCAAGCCGCGCGGCCGGAGGCGGACGGAGAGGAGAGCGTCGGCGCGTTCACCCGGCTCTGGGACTTCATGAACGACCGCCAGCCCGCCCCGACGCAGCAGCGCCTGCAGGCGCGGCTCGACGCGGCCCGGTCCTTCCTGCGCGCGAGCCTGAGCGACCCGCTCATCGCGGAGCGCGTCGCGACGGCCCTGCGCGCCCAGCGCGTGATCGCGCCGGAGATGGACCTGCCCCCGTCGACGCTCCTCGCGCGCCTGCGCCGCGCGCTCGACGGAAGGATGGTCATCCGCATCGCCACGCCCTCGGAGGCCCGCGCGCTCGGCGCCGGGACGAACGCCGCGGCCGTGACCTACCGCGACGGCCGCGTCGAGGTCCAGGTCCACCCGGACGCGACGATCCTGACCCGCGCCCCGCCGGGCCTGCTCGCGACCACGCTCCTGCACGAGCTGGTCCACGCGGAGTTCGGCCTCGGCGAGCACGCGGCCTACTTCGTGGAGACCGCCTACTACGCGCGCCTGCGCGCGATCGTCCCGGCGCTGGCGTCGGACCCGGACGCGTCCTCGCTCGAGACGCTGCGCCACGACTCCTTCGGCAGCGCGAACCTGTCGACGGCGATCGTCGACAGCTACGGGCGCAAGCTCCGCGGGAACGCCGACGACGCCGCGGCCATCCTCCGTGTCCGAACGCGCTCGCGGACGCGCGTCGCCGCCGCCCTCGCGGAGATCGGCGGGATGTGGGCCGACGGACGCTGGGACCGCATCCCCGACAAAGCCGCCTGGCTGGAGCGGCGCCTGCCGCGGGCGGAGGACCGGGCGCTCTACTTCGAGCTCGTCAACGCCGAGATCGCCCGCCTGCCCTCCGGCACCCCCTATCCGACGGTCTTCGCGAAGGCCGCCGCGGCGGCCCGCGCGCATTGACGTTTCCGTCGGGGAATTGCTACCATTCCTGTTCGCCGTTTCACTCGAAAGACAGGAGATAATTTCCCGATCAACAACAGGTTCCAGCAGCGCGACCCCCGAGACTTCATCCGCGTCAACTCGTCGATCCGGGCCTCGACCGTCCGACTGATCGACACCGACGGCACTCAGATCGGAGTGAGGCCGACAAGCGAAGCCCTGGGGCTGGCGCGCAGCCGCGGTCTCGATCTCGTGGAGATCGCGGCGAGCGCCAACCCCCCGGTCTGCAAGATCCTCGCGTACTCGAAGTTCAAGTACGACCAGGAGAAGAAGGACCGCGAGGCGCGCAAGAAGCAGAAGGCCGGACTCCTCAAGGAGCTGCGGTTCAGGCCGAACATCGGGCAGCACGATTTGGACGTGAAGGTCCGGCAGATCGAGGAGTTCATCGACGCGCACGACAAGGTGCGCATCACCGTGGTCTTCCGGGGACGCGAGATGCAGCACCGCGATCTGGGATTCAAGCTTTTGATGTCGATTCAGGAGAAGCTCGCAGCGAAGGCGGCCGTCGAGCAGGCGCCGATGCCTGACCGCAACCGCCTCGTGATGACGCTGATCCCCAAGCCGCACTGAAGCCGCGCGAGTTGAGGAAGTCATGCCCAAGATGAAGTCGCACTCCGGCGCCAAGAAGCGCTTCCGCACCAACGCCTCCGGCAAGTTCAAGCACGAGCACCCCGGACAGCGTCATTTGATGGCCCCGCTCGGCGGCAAGCGCCGCCGCTTCCTGCAGGGCAGCTCCACTCTCAACAACACCGACGCGAAGACGATGCGCCGGTTCCTGCCGTACTCCTGAGGCTTCCATGAGAATCAAATCCGGCGTCACCACGCGCCGCCACAAGAAAAAGTTCTTCAAGCTCGCGAAGGGCAACTACCAGGACAAGCGCACCAAGTGGCGCATCGTCAAGCAGCAGGTCGAGCAGTCGCTCAACGAGTCCTACACCGGCCGCAAGGACAAGAAGAGCGATTTCCGCTCGCTCTGGATCGAGCGCATCAACGCCGCCTGCCGCCAGAACGACACGACCTACGGGCGCTTCATGAACGGCCTCAAGAAGGCTGGCATCACGCTGAACCGCAAGATGCTCTCCGAGCTGGCCGCGCGCGACGGCGCGTCGTTCAAGAAGCTCGTCTCGCTCGCTCAGGGCGCCTAAACCCTCGGCCATGGAGCCGACGAGCCGCGCCGCCTGGGAACAGGCCTACGCGCGGGTCGACTCGGCCCTCCGCGCGGCGAACGCCGCCGGGATCGCGGACCTTCCGAAGCTCGAGGAGGTCCGCGTTCATTTCTTGGGACGCAAGGGCGAGCTGACCGAGCTGCTCAAGTCGCTGAAGGACCTGAGCCTCGACGACAAGCGCGATCTGGGTCCCAAAGCCCAGGCCCTCAAATCCGCGTTCGAGGCCGCGCTCGACGCGGCGAAAGCGCGCCTCGAGGAAGCGGGCGACGCCGAGGCGCTCGAAAAGGACGCGATCGACCTGAGCCTGCCGTCGATCCGCGCGCCGCGCGGCCGGCTTCACCCTCTCACGACGACCCTGCGCGCGATCGCCGATATTTTCCAGCGCATGGGCTACTCGTGGGCCGAGGGCCCCTTCGTCGAGGACGAGCGCCACAACTTCTCCGCGCTGAACATCCCCGACGATCATCCCGCGCGCGACAGCCACGACACGTTCTACCTGAGCGGCCTGCCGCGCCTCCTGCGCACGCACACGTCCACCGTGCAGATCCGCGCGATGGAGGCGGGCAAGCCGCCGATCCGCATCGTCTGCCCCGGCCGCGTCTTCCGCCACGAGCAGATCGACGCGACGCATTCCGCGATCTTCCATCAGGTCGAGGGCCTGGTCATCGACGAGAACGTCGGCTTCGCCGACCTCAAGGGCCACCTGCAGACGTTCTTGGAAACGCTGCTCGGCGCGGGGACGAAGACGCGCTTCCGCCCTTCCTATTTCCCGTTCACGGAGCCGTCCACCGAGGTCGACGCGAAGTGCTTCTTCTGTCCCGGCACGGGCTGCCCCGCCTGCAAGCACACGGGCTGGATCGAGTTGCTCGGCGCCGGCGTCGTGAATCCGAAGGTGCTCGAGAACGTGGGCTGGGACCCGGAGAAGTGGTCCGGCTTCGCCTTCGGCATCGGCGTCGAACGCGTCGCGATGCTGATGCACGGCGTGAAGGACCTGCGCGACTTCTACACCAACGACCTCCGCTTCCTCCGTCAATTCGATGAAGATCTCGTCTAACTGGCTCAAGGAGCATCTGGACCACGGCCTCTCGCTCGAGGAGCTCTCCGCGCGCCTGCTTGCGCTCGGCTTCGAGATCGCGGGCGTCGAGCGCCTCGGCCCGACGTTCACGGGCGTGGTCGTGGGCAAGGTCCTGGCCAAGGACAAGCACCCGAACGCGGACAAGCTCGCGGTCTGCGTCGTCGACGACGGCGCGCATAAATGGAACGTCGTCTGCGGCGCGCCGAACGTGGCCGCGGGCCAGACCATCGCCTTCGCGCGCATCGGCGCGGTCCTGCCGGGAAACTTCAAGATCGAGGGCCGCAAGCTCCGCGGCGTCGAGAGCCAGGGCATGATCTGCTCGCGCAAGGAGCTCGGCCTCGGCTCCGACGGGGACGGCATCTGGGTGATGGGCGAGGGGCCCACGCTCGGCGCCGACGTGGTCTCCCTGCTCGGCCCCGCCGACGACGTGCTCGAAGTCGAGATCACGGCCAATCGCCCCGACTGCCTCTCCCACCGAGGTCTCGCGCGCGAGCTCGCGGCGGCGCTCGACAAGGACCTGAAGCCGCTCGCGAGCAGGCTCGCCGAGGCTTCGTCGGAATCCGTTCCCGTCTCCGTCGGAGACGCCGCCGCCTGCCCGTTCTACGGCGCGCGGCTCATCGAGGGCGTCAAGGTCGGCGACAGCCCGGCCTGGCTCAAGAGCCGCCTCGAGTCCGTCGGCCTGCGCCCGATCAACAGCGTCGCCGACATCACCAATTTCGTCCTTCATGACGTCGGTCAGCCTTTGCACGCGTTCGACGCCGATAAATTAGCGGGCGGGAAGATCGTCGTTCGCCGTTCTCGCCCCGACGAATCGTTCCTCGCCCTCGACCACAAGAAGTACGTTCTCCCCGAGGGTCTTCTCGTCATCGCCGACGCCGAGAAGCCGGTGGCGCTCGCCGGAGTGATGGGCGGAGAGGAGTCCGCCGTCACGGCGGCCACGACGCGCGTCGTCCTCGAGGGCGCGTACTTCGCCCCGTCCGAGGTCCGCCGCTCCTCGCAGAAGACGCGCCTGCGCTCCGACTCGTCTTACCGCTTCGAGCGCGGCGCCGACCCGGCCGCCGCGCGGACCGCCGCCGAGCGCGCGGCCGCGCTGATCGTCGAGCTCGCGGGCGGGAAGGCCGGAAAGGCCTCCGAGACCGGCGCGGCTCCCGCGCCGCGCCCCGCGATCAAGACCACGACCGCCCGGCTCAACTCTCTGCTCGGCACCTCGTTCACCGACGCGGAGATCCTGCGCGCCCTGGAGCCGATCGCCGAGTCGCTCGCCGTCGACACGGGCCGCGTCGAGTTCCGCGCGCCGTCGTGGCGCCGCGACCTAGCGACGGCCAATGATCTGTCCGAGGAAGTCGGCCGCCTGCTCGGCTACGAGCGCATCCCGTACCGGCTCTCGCCGCTGTCGACGCGCGCGGCCACGCTCACTCCGGTCGAGACGGCCTCGCGCCGTGCGCGCTCTCGCCTCGCCGCCCTCGGCTTCTGCGAGGCGTACAATTACGACCTGCTGTCCGAGAAAACGCTCGCCGACGCGCGCCTGTCCGCCGAGGGACTGCCGCGCATCGACAATCCGCTCTCCGAGGATTGGGCGGTGATGCGCCCGTCCCTCCTGCCCGGCCTCCTCAAGAACGCGCAATACAATCTGAGCCGCGGCGCCGACGCGGTGCGCCTGTTCGAACTCGGCAAAGCGTACGGGCAGAAAGACGGCGCGGCGACCGAGCAATGGCGCGCGGCCGGCCTTCTCCTCGGCCCTGTTCTCGACGCGCGCTGGCAGCCCGCGCGCGCGCCGCGCGCGGGATTCGCCGACGCGAAAGCCGCGGCCGAAGAGCTTCTCGAGGGCGCGGGCGCGCTGACCTGGGCCAAGCCCGGCGAGGGCCCGGCCGGCCGCTGGGTCTGCGATCCGCTCTTCCATCCGGCAAACGCCCTGCGCGCGCTCGTCGACGGCAAGCCGCTCGCGACGGTCGGCTGGCTGCACCCGCGCGTCGCGCGCGCCTTCGACCTCGAGCGCGAGGGCGTCGTGCTCTTCGAGGCGAACCTCGAGCGCCTCGCCGCGCTCGCCTCACCGCGGACGCTCGTCGCGGAGATCTCGCCTCTGCCGGTCTCGCGCCGCGACCTCGCGCTGGTCCTCGACAAATCGAAGACTTACGCCGAGGTCGAAGCGGCGGTTCGCGGCTGCAAGATCGCGGAGCTCGGAGAGCTCCTGCTCTTCGACGTCTACGAGGGCAAGGGCATCCCCGAGGGCAAGAGAAGCCTCGCGATCCGCCTGACCTTCGGCCGTCAGGACCGCACGCTGACCGACGCCGAGGTCGCGGGCTTCGTCGAGAAGATCGTCGCCGCGCTGGGCGCGCGGCTCGGCGCGGTCCTGAGGAGCTAGCGCCGCGTGATCAACTCGCTGCAGAGCCTCAAGCAGCTCGAGGGCCTGGTCAAGCAGGCCTCCGAGGCGCTGAAGCGAACGTCGACCGAGAACCGCGGGCTGCGCGAGAAGCTCGCGCGCCTGGAGGCGGAGCACAAGCGCGTGAAGGACGAACTGCGCGAGGCCAAGCAGGCGCTGTCGCGTCACGAGCGCCTGAAGAGCCGCCTCGTGAAGCTGTCCGAGAAGCTCGAGAGGATTTCATGACCGAGCATAGCGCAGGAAATGGTCGCGTCGATCGCCGTGGGAGGCGACCATGAACGAGAAGATCGAGGTACAGATCGGCGCGCGCCGCCTCGTCGTCGAGATGGAAGGCCTCACGCCCATCGAGATCAACGCGCTCGCGCAGAAGGTCTCCGAGCGCCTGACCGAGCTCCAGGGCCAAAACAAGACCGTCGCCGACACGTCGAAGATCGCGCTCCTCGTCGCGCTGTCCTTCGCGGCCGAGCTCTCCCAAGAGCGCGCCGCGCACGAGACGACGCGCCGCCTGCTCGACAACAAGGCCGAGCAGCTGTCGCGCTCCCTGCGCGAGTCCCTCGAGGGTCTCGCGGGCGCCGCCGAATGAGCGAGCTGTTCTCCGCGGGAACGGCGGGCCAGCCGCTCGCCGCGCGGATGGCGCCGCGCACGCTCGACGAGTTCGCGGGCCAGAAAGCCCTGCTCGGCCCCGGCAAGCTCCTGCGCCGCCTCGTCGAGAGCGGCAAGTTCGCCTCGGCGCTCTTCTTCGGCCCGCCCGGCTGCGGCAAGACCGCGCTCGCTCGCCACATCGCGGAGAAGTCCAACGCCGAGGTGGTCGAGCTCAACGCGGTGACCGCCGGCGTCGCCGACATCCGCAAGGCCGTCGAGGCGGCGCGCTACTCCGCGCAGAGCCTCGGCCGCCGCACGCTCCTGCTCGTCGACGAGATCCACCACTTCAACAAGACCCAGCAGGACGCGCTCCTGCCCTCCGTCGAGCGCGGCGACGTCCTGCTCATCGGCCTCACGACCGAGAACCCCGGCTTCTACGTGAACGCCGCCCTGCGCTCGCGCGTCACCGCCTTCGAGTTTTTTCCGATCCCCGAGGTCGAGCTCGAGAAGATCGCCGAGGCGGCCCTCGCGGACTCCGAGCGCGGCCTCGCCGCGCTGAAAGTCGTGCTCACGCCCGAGGCGAAGGCTCATCTCGTGCGCCAGTCGGGCGGCGACGCGCGGCGCCTGCTCAACGCGCTCGAGATCGCCTCGCTCACCACCTCTCCCGACGCGTCGGGCGAGCGGCGCGTGACCCTCGCCGTGGCCGAGGAGTCGATCCAAAAGCGGCAAATCCGCTACGACAAGAAGTCCGACGACCATTACGATCACATCTCCGCCTTCATCAAGTCCATGCGCGGCTCCGATCCCGACGCCGCCGTGTATTGGATGGCGAAGATGCTTGAGGCCGGCGAGGACCCGCGCTTCATCGCGCGCCGCATCCTGATCTGCGCCGCCGAGGACGTCGGCAACGCCGACTTCCGCGCCCTGCTCGTCGCGCAGGCCGCCTTCCACGCCGCCGAGGTCCTCGGCATGCCCGAGGCGCGCATCCCGCTCTCTCAGGCCGCGCTCTTCGTCGCCTGCGCCCCGAAGTCGAACGCGTCCTATCTCGCCGTCGACGCCGCGCTGAACGAAGTCCGCACCGGCCCCGCGCGCGAGGTGCCCCTCCACCTGCGCGACGCGAACATGGACGCCGAGGAGCGCGGCCACGGCAAGGGCTACAAGTACGCGCACGATTTCCCCGGCCACTGGGTCGCGCAGGAGTACATGCCGAACCCCAAGCGCTTCTACGAGCCGACCGACCAGGGCGACGAGAAGCGCATCGCCGAGCGGCTCAAGACCCTGCGCGCGGGCCGCGCCGACTAGGCCGTCGGCGCCTCGAGCGCGTACCAGTCGAAGCGGCGCGTGAGGTACATCACGAGCGCGAGCGCGGCGAGCAGGCCCAGGCTCCCGAGCAGCAGCGCGTAATCCTCCAGCCTCAGCAGCGTGTAGAGATACGCGTACAGTCCGCCGAGGATTCCGACGACGGCGGCGGTCGTCGACGCGCGGCCGAAGACGGCGCGGGCGTAGCCGCCGACGACGGCGACGATCGCTGCGCTCGCGAGCGCGTAGGCGAGAGGGAAGGGCATCTGCTCCGAGAAGGACAGCAGCAGCAGGTAGAAGAGAACGACGCCCGAGCCGACGAGCAGGTACTGGATCGGATGCAGGCGCTTGGCCTGGAAGTGCTCGATGAAGAAGAACGCCAGGAAGGTGAAGAAGACGAAGAGCATCTCGTACTTCACGGCGCGCCACGCGCTCGTGTACTGGTCGACGGGGATCATGAGCTCCAGGCCGAACGCCGCCGCCGCGAAGTCCACGGCGCCCGTCGTGGCCTGCGGGAGGTTGCGGTTGATGTGCAGGACTTTCCAGCGCGCGCTGAAGCCGTCGGCGGCGACCGTCCGGCTCTCCGGCAGGAACGTGCCCTTGAACGCCGGGCTCGGCCACGGAGACTTCAGGTCGACCGTCGTGGTCTTGCCGACGGGCACGAAGTAGAGGCTCTCGCTGCCTTTCAGCTCCAGCGGCAGCGCGAATGCGATCTTCCGGCTTCCCGCGCTCAGCGTCCCCTCGGGCACGGCGGCGACCAGCGCCTGGGGCTGGCCCGCGGGTCCGGCGCCGGCGTCGAGCGCGACAGGGCGTCCGGCCCACTGGAGCGGCGCGTTCTCCTTGACGCCGCGGAGATCCGACAGCCCGAGGGCGATCGTGGCCCGATCCCACCGGACGATCCCGCCCGCGAGCCCCAGCTTCTCGAAATCCGGGGCGGCGAAGGCGCCCGCGAGGGACAGCTTGGCCGTGTAGACGATCGTCTTGTAGATGCCGCGGTAGCGCGGCTCGGTGGCGATCCCGCCCGAGATCGCCAGCTCCTCGGGGAGCACGAGCACGTTCTCGGTGCGCCACCGGATCTGGCCTTTCGCGTCCTTCGACGAGAGCTGCACCGGGATATTCAAGAGGGGGCCGGTCACCGTCTGCTGACCGGACCAGGACGAATGGATCTCGGCGACGGCGGCATTGCGCCTCTGCTCGCGTTCGCCGATCAGCGCGCCGACGAACGCCGTCGGGATCAGCAGGACGAGCATCAGCAGGCCGACGAGCAGGCTCTTCACCGTCACCGAGTTCTTCATGGTCGCGCTCCCCTCGTCATGACGGCTAATGCTTCTCGCCCGCGGCGTCCGGATTCGCCTCGTGGAACAGCTCGTCCCAGATCTTCGCCAGCGCGAAATAGGCGGGCGTGATCACCGAGTGCTTCTGCTTCTCGTGCCAGATCAAAGTCATCGCGCGCTCCAGTCCCGCGCGATACGCGGCGGCGTCGCGCGCTTCGGGAACGGCGGCCGAAAGCGGCGCCACGGCCTTCGACGGCTCCGGATTCGGCATCGGTTGGCTCATGGTATTCTCCTATTTCTGTAAAGAGTGAAAACTTACTCCAAAAAAAGTCAGTCCTTCTTGAGCCCCAGCAGGGACACGGCCCTGCCGCCGAGAGTCAGGAACCGGCGGACGAGCGGCGTCGGCAGCTTGCGGACGTCCTCGTACCAGACCGAGAACGTTTCAAAAAAGCCCAGCATCTCGCCGACCCGCTTCTTCGCGTAGCCGCCGTCCTTGCTCCCGTCGTCCAAGTCCTTCGCCGCCTCGCGCAGCGTGCGCATCCACGGGTCGATCTCGCGGCGCTTCTGCTCGGAGACCGCTTGGCGGAACATCTCCCAGACGTCGGCGTGGGCCTCGAAGTACTCGCGGCGGCTGCCGAGCACGCGCACGGACTTGACCATGCCCCAGCTCTGGAGCTCCTTGAGGCTGTTGCCCGCGTGCGAGCGCGCCACCGACAGCGTCTCCGCGATCTCCTCGGCGTCGAGCGGCTTCGGCGAGAGGAAGAGCAGGGCGTGGACCTGGCACTCGGTGCGGTTCAGTCCCCAGTGGCTGGCCATCTCGCCGTACTGGGAGACGAACCTCTTCGCCTTCTCGGAAAGCTTCGGCATAATGTTATTACTGTTTATACAGTCTAGACAGATATTTGTCAAGACCCACGAGGACGCGGCGCGGGTTTTGGTATCATCGCCCCATGCGCGTCATCGTCGGCGGCTTGATCGCGGGGATCATCCTCTGCGTCTTCTCCGGGGTGGGCCTGATCAACGGCCCCATCGCCGGCGTCGTCGCGGCGTCGCTGATGCTCCAGCTCGGGCCGCGCTCGATCGTCGAGAAGGTCGGAGCCGGAATGACGGCCGCGCTCGTCGCCTGGGCGGCCGGGCCGGGCTACGGCGCGCACGTCGGCTTCCTGCGCTACATGTTCGGCTGGCTCGCGGCGTCGTCCGCCCTCGCCGCCTACCTCCACCCGCGCTCCGAGTAGCGAGTGGAAACCGCCGCCCCCCGCGTCTTCGCGGTCTCCGAGCTCAACGCGCAGATCCACGAGCTGCTCGAGGCCTCCTTCCCCGAGCTCTGGGTCGAGGGCGAGATCTCGAACTGCAAGGCCTACCCGTCCGGCCACACCTACCTGTCGCTGAAGGACGACAAGGCCCAGGTGCGCGCCGTGCTCTTCAAGGGCGCGTCGTTCGGCGTGAAGTTCAAGTTCGCGGACGGGCTCAAGGTGCTCGTGCGCGGCCGCGTCACGTCCTACGAGCCGCGCGGCGAGCTCCAGCTCGTGATCTCCGCGGCCGAGCCGCGCGACAAGGGCGCGCTCCAGCTCGCGCTCGAGCAGCTCAAGGCGAAGCTGAAGGCGGAAGGCTTGTTCGACGACTCGCGCAAGAAGCCGCTGCCGCCGTATCCGAGGATCGTCGGCGTCGTCACGTCGGGCTCGGGCGCGGCGGTGCGCGACATCCTGAACGTCCTCTCGCGCCGCTGGCCCGGCCTCGAGATCCGCGTCTGGCCCGTGAAGGTGCAGGGCGAGGGCGCCGCCGAGGAGATCGCCGCGGCCGTGCGCGGCTTCGGCGCGCTCGCGCCCGACACCGACGTGCTCCTCGTCGGCCGCGGCGGCGGGTCCATCGAGGACCTCTGGGCCTTCAACGAGGAGACCGTCGCGCGCGCGATCGCCGAGTCGACGATCCCCGTCGTCTCCTGCGTGGGCCACGAGACCGACTGGACGATCGCGGACTTCGTGGCCGACCTGCGCGCGCCCACGCCGTCGGCCGCGGCCGAGCTCGTCGTGCCCGAGAAGGCCGCCGTCCTCGACCGCATCGCCGAGCTCGAGGACGCGATGGCGCAGAGCCTGCGCGACCGCGTCGAGGCGCTCGCGCGCCGGCTCGCCTACGCGGCCGGACACCCGCTCCTGCAGGACCCGCGGCGGCTCTGGGAGCAGCGCGCCCAGCGCGTCGACGAGCTGACCGCGCGCCTGCCCGAGGCGGCGCGCCGGCTCCTCGAGCGCCTGGAGCTGCGGCTCTCCGCGACCGCGGGCAAGCTCGACGCGATCAGCCCGCTCAAGGTCCTGAGCCGCGGCTACGCGATCGCGACGCGCGCCGGGACGGTGCTCACGAAGGCGTCGCAGGCGAAGACCGGAGACGCGATCCGCGTCCGCCTGCACGAAGGCGAGCTCTCATGCGAGGTGACGTCATGACCAAGACCAAGGGCGACAAGCCCGAGTCGTTCGAGAAGTCGCTCGAGTCGCTGGAGGAGCTCGTGCGCGAGCTCGAGTCCGGCGACAAGGGCCTCGAGGACTCGCTCGCGCTCTTCGAGAAGGGCGTGACCTTGGCCAAGGACCTGTCCAAGCGCCTCGAGGACGCGAAGACGAAGATCGAGGCCCTGTCGAAGGACGGGGGCCGGCTCGTCAAGAAGCCGTTCCCCGGCGCGGACGAGTAGGCCGGACTCAGTCCCGCCGGCCTTCGGCGCAGGCCCGCAGCTGCTCGCGCAGTCCCGCGTCGTCGGACGCGGAGGCCAAGGCCTGCGCGCAGAGGCGGCGCGCCTCGTCGCCCGCGCCGCGGCGCGCGGCGAGCGTCGCCAGGCTGAGGGTCGCCGCGGGCATGCCCGGCTGAACGTCCAGCGCGCGCCGGAAGGCGGCCTCCGCTCCGGCCGCGTCCCCGCGGCGGAACAGCACGACGCCGAGATCCGACCAGTACTCCGCGCGCTCGGGAAAGCGCCGCGTCAACGCGACGAGGCACTTCCGCGCGCGGTCTTCCTCGCCGAGCTCGGCCCAGCGAAAGTGCAGGCGGTGCAGCTGGTCCGGCTCGGCCGCGAGCGCCTGCGCTTTTTCCAGGGCCTGAACGGCCGCGGACTTCCGGCCGCGCGCCGCGCGCGCGCGCGCCAACTCCAGCTCGCCCTCGAAATTCGGCCGGACGGAGACGAGCAGCTCCAGGGCCCTCTCCATGTCGGCCGGATCGCCGTCGGCGAGGATCGGATCGAGAGAAGCGGCGAGCGACGATTCCGCGCGCCGGGAAATCCTCGGATCGAGCGCGGCCTCGGCCTCCGGCTCGACGTAGCCGGGAAGCTCCGGGCGCGCGCCCGCGAATTCGGCCATCTTGCGGAGCGCCTCGGCGCGCTTGCCGGCGGCGCCGAGCGCGAGGGCCTGGTAGACGAGGAGCCGCGCGCTCTGGTCGTCGTTGAAAGGCGCGTACCGCGGGGGATCGGCGGCGAGAGCGAGGAGGTCGGAGGAATCCCCGCCCTTCGCCCGCGCCCAGGCGAGCAGCACGCGCCAGCGCGGCAGATCGCCGATCGCCGGGGCGGCCTCCTGCAGGACGCCGATCGCGCCCGGCGCGTCGCCGCGGCGGATGCGGCGCCGCGCTTCGTCCAGAGCGGGCCACGCCTCCGCGGGCCGGAGCGCGAGGGCCTCGTCCAGCGCGGCGTCCGACCACGGCGGACGCCGGGCGGCGAGCGCCGCGTAGGAGAGCGCCGCGACCGAGGCGCTCGCCGCGATCAGCCCGCCGAGCAGGGCGGCCGTCCAGACGCCCGCCGCGGCGAGCCGCGCCCCGGCGGCCGCTCCGGGCGGAGGCTCGAGCCGGGACAGCGGCGCGGCGGCGAGCGCCAGCAGGAGCGGCCACAGCGGCTCGAAGTAGCTTGCCTCCACTGGCATCGCGCAGACCAGCGCGAAGAAGTACGCGCATTGCAGCGCCAGCGCGCGCGCGCCCGCGTCGCGGCGCGCGGCGAAGAAGCCCAGCGCGGCCAGCAGAAAGAGCCAGAGCCTCAGGCCCAGCGCGTACTCGACGCGGCGCGCCGCGCCGCTCAGGTAGCGGACCGGATGAGACAGCACCGTGCGCGCCGCCCAGCCGACGGGCCGCCGTCCGTGCTCCGAGTCGGGCGCGTCCATGAACGCGACGTAGTCGCCCTCCCCGCCGTGCACCGCGCCCAGCGCGCCGAGGACCACGTTCAGATTGGCGGCCGTCTCGAACGGCGCGAAGCTTTTTTTGACGGCCGCGTTCATCGCCGTCCAAGGGGCGAGCGCGAGAACGAAGACGCCCAGGAGAAGGCCGGCCCGCGCGAGGCGCCGGCGCGGCGCGCCCGCGCTCCACGCCTCGCGAACGGCGAGCAGCGCCGGGAGCAGAAAATACGTGCTGCGCGTCAAGACCGTCGCGCCGAAGGCGGCCCCGACGCCCGCGGCCGAGAGTCCGCGCGGGCGGCGCGCGTGCCGCGCGAGCGCGACGGCCGCGAGCAGCCCGAGTCCCGTCAGCCAGAACTGCTTGAAGAACCCCGGGCCCGCCTGGAGCCCGAGGAATATTTTCTGCCACGCCGCCGCCGCGATCAAGCCGGCCCAGTCTCCGCCGAGCTCGCGCGCCAGCGCGAAGACGATCAGGACCGCGGAGAGATAGATCAGGACGGCCCAGGCCGAGCGCGCCGCGGGAGAAAGCCGGACGAAGAGATCCGCCTCGAGGAGCGAGTCGACGGGCATGCGGAAGGCCGGATCGACGCCGGGAGCGTGCTCGGCCAAGCGCAGGGCCTCCCCCATCTCGACGAAGCTCACGTCGACGAGCCCGCGCAGGCGCGGGAGGTCGGCGCGCGCGACGCTCAGCGCGAGCGCGAGATTGAGGGCGACGAGCGCGGCGGCCGCCGCGGCCGCCGCCAGGCGCCGAACGGACGCGCTCTTCTTCACGCTCAGAACAGCGTGTACACGAACGGCGCGACGGCGGGGCTCGAGCCGAAGATGACCAGGACCGCGACGACCGCGAGCGCGACGAACAGCGGGATCATCCACCACAGCTTCTCGCGCCAGAGAAAGGAGAGCAGGTCTCCTACCACGCCCAGCCGTCGGACTGCGTCGCGGATGCGGCCCATGCCTTCCTCCCCGGGACGGGCCCGTCGGGACGGCGCGAGACGAGGAACGGACCCGCCGCCAGCGCGTCCATGCCGCTGGCCAGGAAGGTCGCGATCGCGTCGTCGGGCGTCTCGACGATGGGCTCTCCCTTCAGATTGAACGAAGTATTCAGCACGACGGGCGTCTGAGTCAAGCCGCCGAACGCGGAGATCAGGCGGTGGTACAGCGCGCTCTGCTCCTTGCCGACGCTCTGCACGCGCGCCGAGCCGTCGACGTGCGTCACCGCGCCCAGGCCCGCGCGGCGCTCCGCGCGCACCGGCGCGGTCGCGAGCATGAAAAGGTAGGGGTCGGGCGCGGGGCCCGCGCCGAGGTCGAACCAGTCCGCGGCGGACTCGGCCGCGGCCGACGGCGCGAACGGTCGGAAGAGCTCGCGGAACTTGATCTTCTCGTTGACCGTGCGCTTCATCGCGGCCGGGCGCGGATCGGCCAGGATCGAGCGCTGGCCGAGCGCGCGCGGCCCCCACTCCGAGCGGCCCTGGTGCCAGCCGACGACGCGGCCCTGCGCGAGGAGCTCCGCGACGCGGCCGCACAGCTTCGCTTCGTCGCCGATCTCCTCGAACGCGAGCCCGGCGCGGCTCAGCGCCTCCGCGGCGGACGCGGCCGAGTGCTCGGGGCCCAGGTCCGCGCGGCGCATCTCCCAACGCGGCGATCGACCCAGCGCGTGCGTCGCGTAGAGCGCCGCGCCGAGCGCGCCGCCCGCGTCGCCCGACGCGGGCTGGACCCAGACGCGCGAAAACGGCCCCTCGCGCAGCAGGCGCTGGTTGGCGACCGCGTTGAGCGCGACGCCGCCGGCCAGGCACAGGTTCTTGGAGCCCGTGCGCCGCGCGGCCTCGCGCGCGAGCTCGAGCACCAGCTCCTCGCAGACGAGCTGGACGCTCGCGGCCACGTCGCAGAGGCGCGGGTCCTCGGCCGGGTCGCCGGCCTCGGGCGCCCGCGGCGGGCCGAACGCGTCCTCGAAGCGCCGCGCGAAGGCGCGCGTCGGATCGCGGTGGAACGCGAACCAGTCCAGATCGAGACGGAACGAGCCGTCGCCGAACGGGCGGATCATCTCGCGGATCCGGTCGGCGAAGCGCGGCTTCCCGTACGGCGCCAGGCCCATGACCTTGTACTCGCCCTCGTTGACCTCGAAGCCGAGGTAGGCCGTGAACGCCGAGTAGAGCAGGCCGAGCGAGTGCGGGTAGCGGAGCTCGGCGTCGAGCGTCAGCTCCCAGCCCCCGTCCGCGCCGCGCCGGCCGCGCCCGACCGAGGCCGTCGCCCACTCGCCGACGCCGTCGATCGTGAGCACGGCGGCCTCGTCGAACGGCGAGGCGAAGAACGCGCTCGCGGCGTGCGAGAGGTGGTGCTCGCAGAAGAGGACCTTGCCCGGCGCCAGGTCGAAGGCGCGCTCGATGCGCGGCCCGACCCAGAGCCGCTCGTCGAGCCAGGCGCCCGCCGCGCGCCGGAACAGCGCGGCCGACGAGGGAAAGGTCGCGATCGAGCCCGCGAGGATGCGCGTGAGCTTGCGGAAGGGCTTCTCGTAGAAGACGACCGCGTCAAGGTCGCCGAACTCCAGCCCCGCGCGGCCCAGGCACCAGCGCGCCGCGCTCTCGGGCAGGCGCCGGTCGTGCTTGACGCGCGTGAAGCGCTCCTCCTGCGCGGCCGCGACCGGCACGCCGTCGACGACGAGCGCCGCCGCGGCGTCGTGGTAGTCGAAGCTGAGGCCGAGGATTCTCATCCGGCTCCGTTCAGGATCTCGGCGGCCGCGCGCTTCGGCCGCGGGACCCAGCCGGTCGCCGCGCGGCGGCGCGTCGCAAGCAGGTCCGCCCCCGCGAGGAGGCCGATCAGGCGCGCCGGACCGAGCACGAGCCAGTAGGCGAGCGTGAACAGGATCGCGGCGTTGACGCGCGCGGCGGCCTTCGCGAAGGCGAGGAAGCGCGCGCGGATCTTCTCGAAGGCCGACGGCTCGCGCGGCTCGTCCATGCGGGGATTCTACTTCTTCGCCCCGCGCGGAGGCGCGCTCAGGCGGGCTCGGCGGTCAGGTCGTACTCGGACGCGGCGGTGACGCGCAGGTCGGCGAAGTCGCCGACGCGCAGGTAGTGCTTCTTCGCGTCGACAAACACTTCGTTGTCGACCTCCGGCGAGTCCTGTTCCGTTCGTCCGACGAACTGGCTCCCCTCTTTGCGGTCGATCAGGACTTTGAAATTTTTTCCGACCTTGCGCTCGTTGATCTCGCGCGAGATCCCCTGCTGGAGCGCCATCACGGCCTGCGCGCGCCGCTTCTTCTCCTTGGCGGGGACGTCGTCCTTCAGCGCGAAGGCGCGCGTGTTCTCCTCGTGCGAGTACTCGAAGATCCCGAGGCGGTCGAAGCGGCTCTTTTCGACCCACGCGAGCATCTCCTCGTGGTCCTTCCTCGTCTCGCCGGGATAGCCCGCGATCAGCGTCGTGCGCAGGGCGATCCCCGGCACGCGCGCGCGGATCTCGGCCACGAGCTCCTCGGTCTTGGCCTTCGTCGTCCCGCGCCGCATCGAGGCGAGCATGCGGTCGGAGACGTGCTGGAGCGGCATGTCGAGGTACTTGCAGACGTTGGGCCGCTCGCGCATGACGTCGAGCGCGTCCAGGGGGAAGCCCGTCGGGAACGCGTAGTGAAGGCGGATCCAGCCGATGCCCTCGACGTCCGACAGGGCCTCGAGGAGATCGGCGAGGCGCCGCTTGCCGTAGAGGTCGAGGCCGTAGTAGGTCGAGTCCTGCGCGATGAGCAGGAGCTCGCGCGTGCCGGCCGCCGCGAGGCGCTTGGCCTCGGCGACGAGCTCGCCGATCGGGACCGAGACGTGCTTGCCGCGCATGAGCGGGATCGCGCAGAACGAGCACGGGCGGTCGCAGCCCTCGGAGATCTTGAAGTACGCGAAGTGGCGCGGCGTGGTCAGCAGGCGCTCGCCGACGAGCTCGTGCTTATAGTCGGCGCCCAGCGACTTCAAGAGGGTCGGCAGGTCGCGAGTGCCGAAGAACGAATCGACCTCCGGGAACTCCTTGACCAGATCGTCCTTGTAGCGCTCGGACAAGCAGCCGGTGACGACGACTTTCTCGACTCGGCCCTCGCGCTTGGCTTCCGCGAAGCGCAGGATCATGTCGATCGACTCCTTCTTCGCGTCCTCGACGAAGCCGCAGGTGTTGATGACGACCACCGCCGCGTCGTCGGGATCGGTCTCGTGCTCGACCTCGAACGCGTTCGCCTTGAGCTGGCCCATGAGGACCTCGGAGTCGTAGAGGTTCTTCGAGCAGCCCAAAGTGACGACGTGGACCTTGTTTTTCTTGAGGGTCTTCGTGCGCATCGGCGGGAGGAGGGAAGGCGAGCGTCGACGGTATTATAGCAAACCCCGCCTAGCGGCGGGGCGGCGCGAGGGTCTCGCCCGACGGGGTCGAGAAATTGCCCGCCGCGTCGACGATCACCGCGTGGGCCGACACCGCGGTGGAAACAGCCACCGGAGCCGCGAACTGCGCCTGGGCCGCGGACAGCCGCGCCTCGCGGAGCGCCTGCCGGCGCCGGTAGTCCTTGAAGATGAAGTAGCCGAACGCCAGGACCCAGCCCGCCGCCAGCACGACCGCGACCGTGCGTCCGAGCTGCGGATCGACGAGCGGGGCGGGAGGCGCGCTCGCCTGCGCGAGGGCCGCGGCGGCCGCCTCGCGCTCCCGGCGCCGGCGCTCCTCGAACTTGGCGAAGATGACCCCGCAGGCCGGGCATTCCGCGGCGCCGTCCGCCGCCGCCGCCGCGCAGGACGGGCATTTCATCGGACGGAGTATAACACCCGGCCGGCGCGCCGCGCCAGAGGGGCCCGCCCGCCGGAACGTCGTGCCGATGGCGGCGGAAATCCCGAGGTGTTATACTGGGACGATGTGTCCCGCCGCGGCGTCGATTGCGCAGGACTGGGTCGAGGTTCCCTTCCGGGTGCTCAAGGAGCACGACGGGATGAGGCTCGACGCCTACCTGGCCCTGCGCCTCCACAGGCACTCGCGGGCCAGCGTGCAGCGCCTGATCGACGCGGGACGGGTCACGCGTCCGGGGCGCGGGACGAAGGCCTCCGCGCGCGTGGCCGCGGACGAGGCGGTCCTGATCCGCTACCCGCGCGCCGACGAGCCGCCGGTGCTCCACGAGACCATCCCGATCCTGCTCCGCGACGACGCGTTCGTCGTGATCGACAAGCCCTGGGGCGTGCTGAGCCACCCGACCGACAAGATCCTGCACAACACGGTCACCACGATCCTCACGCGCCAGCTCGGGCGCAAGGTCCTGCTCGCCCACCGCCTCGACCGCGAGACGAGCGGCGCGATGGCGCTGGCGCTCGACCCGGCGGCCGCGCGCGCCTTCTACGAGCAGTTCCTCGGGCGCGCGGTGCGCAAGGAATATCTCGCGGTCGTGTTCGGCGACGTCCGCTGGAAGCGGAAGACGGTCGACGCGCCGCTCGGGCCCGAGGGCGGCGAGATCAAGGTCAAGCAGGCGGTCGGCGCGGGCGCGCCCGCCGTGACCGAGTTCGAGCGCCTCGCGGGCGACGGGCGCCTGTCGCTCGTGAGCGCGAAGCCGAAGACCGGCCGCCTGCACCAGATCCGCGCGCACCTCGCGCACGTCGGCCACCCGGTCGTCGGCGACAAGCTCTACAACGGCGGCGGCGCGGCCTACATGAAGGCCGTGCGCCGCGAGCTCGCGCGCGAGGACCTGGCCGCGCTCGGCTCCGAGCGCCAGCTCCTGCACGCGTGGCGGCTCTCCTTCGAGCATCCGCGCACCGGCGCGCGGATCTCGGTCGAGGCGCCGATCCCGCCGGACTTCCCCCTGCGCGCGGAGGCGGCGTGAGCGGCTACGATCCCATCATCAAGGACGGCGTCGCCTACGTGCTCTTCGCCTACGACATCGGCATGTCGATCGCCCTCGACGCGGCGGAGAAGCGCGTCACCTCGATGACCGAGCGCACGCCGATCAAGCACCAGCGGCGCGCGCCGAAGTACTTCGACTTCCAGCCGATCCCGCTGCGCGTGACGCAGGTCTCGCCGCCGCTGAAGATCGGGGGCTTCACGACGACGCCGGCCGTCGAGAGCGTGCTCTACGACTTCGGCGCGGTCTGCGTGACCTACCAGATCCCGCTCTCGGGGCCGTTCTCGGGGCTGCTCGCGCTCTCCGAGGCCCTCTACGACAACGAGGTCCTGCTCGCCGACAGCCGCCGCCTGGTCGAGGAGCTACTCGCCGGCATCTCGCCCGCGGTCGCGCGGCCGCAGATCTCGGGCTTCTACGAGGACTACGTGATCTTCCAGGTCCGCGAGTTCGACGCGCCCGACGCGCACCGCCGGCTCGTGACCGAGAACGAGCTGCTCGTCGCGCAGGTCCTGCGCGCCGACGCGGACCTGCGCTCCGACCAGGAGATCCAAGACGCGCTCATCTGCGAGATCTCGTACGGCGCCGAGGACCTCACGCTCGTCGACTGGGTCTCCGCGCTGGTCTTCGCGAAGGCCGCCGAGGACACGCGCGCCGTGCTCGAGTTCGGCCAGGTCCAGCTCCTCGAGCTGCGCCACCTCGACCACCAGCTCGACGCCTCGCTGGACCGCTGCTACGAGGCGCTGACCCGCTCGACGAAGCGCCGCTTCCCGTTCATGACCGCCGGCAACGACGACATGCGCGAGATCGGCACGCTCCAGGTCGAGAGCGCCGTGCTCTTCGAGGGCATCAACAACGCGCTCAAGCTCCTCGGCGACCAGTACCTCGCGCGCCTCTACGAGCAGGTCGCCAAGCGCTACCACCTCGACGCCTGGGACGAGAGCATCCTGCGCAAGCTCCGCACCCTCGAGAGCATCTACACGAAGATCGAGGACACCCACTCCTCGGCGCGCGTCGAGTCCCTCGAGCTGATCGTGATCGTCCTGATCGCGCTCGAGCTCGTCGTGCCGTTCCTGGTGAAGCATTGAAGCCCTGCCTCCTGAGGCCGTCCCGGAGGACGACGGGAGCCGAGCGCCCCGCGGTGCGCGCCGTCTTCTTCGACGTCGGCAACGTGCTGCTGCGCTTCGAGTCGCGCAAGGTCCTCGCGAAGATCGCGTCCGCCGTTCGCCGCCACCCGCTGATGCTCGCGCGCTACCTGTGGGCGTCGGACATCGGCGACCGCATCGAGCGCGGCGAGGTCGACGGCGACGAGCTTTACGGAATCTTCCAGAAAAAGCTCGGCTACGAGGGCAGCTTCGTCCAGTTCCGCGAGCTCTGGTGCGATCATTTCACGCTCGACCGCAGCTCCTACGCGGTGCTCAAGCGCTCCGCTAAGGCCGTGCCGACGTACCTGCTCTCGAACACGAACGCCCTGCACTTCGACTTCATCCGCGAGCGCTACGAGTTCCCGAGCGTCGTGCGCGGCGCGATCCTGTCGCACGAGGTCGGCCTGCGCAAGCCCGATCCCGCGATCTACCGCAAGGCTCTCGCGCTCTCGGGCACCGCCGCGGCCGAGACCGTCTTCGTCGACGACCTCAAGCCCAACGTCGACAGCGCGCGCGAGCTCGGCATGATCGCGATCCGCTTCCGCGGCGCCGACGACCTGCGCCGCCGCTTCGCGGCCCTCGGGCTTCTCTAAGCACTCCCGCCAACGACGTCAACGATTTTTTACCACAGAGACATAAAGACACTGAGAACGGCGGAAAAAGATGCGGCGTTACTCTTTCCGTTCTTCGTGTCTTTGTGTCTCTGCGGTTAAATCCGTTTCTGAGGCCTTACGACGGCAGGACTTCTTTGCGGCGGCCCTTGAGCAGGTCCAGCTTCGAGAGCTCGCCCGCCATCATCGCCGCGACGATGAGCCCGCCGCCGGCGGCGCGCGCGGGCGCGAAGGGCTCGCCGCCGAGCGTCCACGCGAAGACCGCGGCGAAGACCGGCTCGAGCGAGAAGATCAGGCTGACCTTCACGGGCGCCACCGTCTTCTGCGCGCGCATCTGGATGAAGAACGCCGACAGCGTCGGCACGACGGCGAGGAAGACGATCGTGCCCGCCGCGCGCGGCGTGCCGACGGCGAACGCGCGCCCCGTCGCGAGCGCGTACAGCGCGGCCAGGACGCCGGTCATCCAGAACTGGTGGAAGGCGAGGATCAGCGCGTCGGCGTCCGCGCGCACGTAGGTGTCGGTCGCGAGCAGGTGGGCCGCGTACGTCGCGGCGGCGATCAAGGTGATCGCGTCGCCGAAGTTCGCGGACTTGATCCCGCCGGTGAGCAGCCACAGGCCGGCCAGCGCGAGGAGCGCGGAGCCCCACTGCACGCGCGTCGGCGGCTTGCCGAAGAAGACGAGCAGGAAGAGCGGGACGAAGATGACGAACAGGCCCGTGATGAAGCCCGAGTTCGAGGCGCTCGTGTAGCCGAGGCCGATCGTCTGCGAGACGTAGAGCAGGAAGAGCAGGACGGCGAGGATCGCGCTCTCCCTCAGGTGCTTGAAGCGCGTCGGGCGCGCGAGCGCCCACGGGGACAGCAGGAGAGCCGACAGGAGAAAGCGGTGCGCGACCATCGCGACCGGATCGACGCCCGCGAGGGCGTCCTTGACCATGAAGAACGTCGCGCCCCAGACGGCCGCGCAGTAGACGAGGCCGACGTCAGCCCAGGACGGGGACACGCGCGCTCCGGCGCAGGGGCGCGTTCTTCGCGCAGTAGACGAGGTTCACGAACGTCATCGCGCGCGTCATCGCGCCGATGCGGTTGTCGGGCGCGGTCGCGAACGACGCGCGGCCCTTCAGCGCGTCCGCGTCGACGTTCCCCTGGAAGGAGACGTCGACGACGACGGCCCCCGGCTTCACCCACGACGCGTCGAGCTTGAACGCGGGGTCCGGCACGGCGGTCACGAGCAGGTCCGCGCGGCGCACGCAGTCCTCGAGCACGGCGCGCGGCGTCTTGTCGTAGCACTTGACCACGGTCGCGCCGAGGTTCTCGAGCATGAGCCCGAGCGGCTTGCCCACGCGCATCGAGTTGTTGACGACGACCGCGAACGCGCCCTCGAGCGCGATCTCGGGGTAGGACTGGAGGCTCTTCACGACGGCCTTCGCGGTCGCCGGGACCACGCACTTGATCCCGCGCGGCTCGTCGAGGAAGCGCTTGAACTGGATCAGGTAGCCGAGGTTCGTCGAGTGCAGGCCCTCGACGTCCTTGAGCGGCGACACCAGGTCCATCACGTCCTCGTCCTTGAGCGCGCAATGCAGCGGGTAGAACAGCATGAGCCCCGTGACCGCCTTGTCGGCGTTGAGCCGTCGCACGAGCGCCAGCAGGGACTCCTCGGTCTCCGCCTCGTGGCCGTGGACCGAGACCCCCAGGCGCGCGGCGTCCTTCAGGATCAGGTCGCGGTACTTGAGCGACGCGGGGTTCTGCTGGGGCCGGAAGAGGACCGTGTCCAGCCGCGGCTTGCGGCGCATGCCGGCGATCTCGCGCGCGGCCCAGTCGAAGTAGCGCGCCGCGATCGCGCGGCAGTCGATCAATCGGGGCATGAGCGGTCGGTTATACTATCAAATGGCCAAACGGACGCGGCTGGACCTGCTCCTCGTCGAACGCGGCCTCTTCGAGACGCGCTCGAAGGCGCAGGCGGCCGTGATGGCGGGGCTCGTGCTCGTGGGCGGCAGGCCCGCGGCGAAGGCCGGCGACGCGGTCGCCGAGGACGCCGAACTGGCGCTCAAGTCCGATCCCTGCCCGTACGTCTCGCGCGGCGGTCTCAAGCTCAAGGCCGCGCTCGACGCGTTCAAGGTCGACGTCCGCGATCGCGTCTGCCTCGACGTCGGCTCCTCGACGGGCGGGTTCACCGACTGCCTGCTGCAAGCCGGCGCCGCGAAGGTCTACGCGATCGACGTCGGCACCGCGCAGCTCGACTCGCGCCTGAAGACCGACGCCCGAGTCGCGAGCCGCGAGAACACGCACGCCAAGCTCCTGCGCCCGGAATGGTTCGAGCCGCGGCCGACGCTGGCGGTCGTCGACGTGTCGTTCATTTCGCTCACGCAGGTTCTGCCCTTCGTCCTGCCCTGCCTGGCGGAGCCCGCGGAGCTCGTCGTGCTGGTCAAGCCGCAGTTCGAGGTCGGCCCGAAGCTGGCGCCGAAGGGCGTCGTGCGCGACGAGGCCGCGCGCCGGGCTGCGGTGGAGAAAGTCCGCGCGGGCGCGGCCGCGCTCGGCCTGGCCGAAGCGGGCCTCGTCGAGTCCCCGCTCAAAGGGCCGAAGGGGAACGTCGAGTTCCTGCTCAGGCTCTTGCCGAAACCCCGCGCGTGATGCAAGACTATGGCTGAGCCCATGGCCCGCAAGAGCGAGATGATGTCGGTGCTGATCGCGGACGACGACGCGACGAGCCGCGCGCTGCTGCGCGGCGCGCTCAAGAAGATCGGCTACGCCGTCGTCGAGGCCGAGAGCGGAGAGGCGGCGTGGGAGGCCCTGCTCAAGACCGGCTGCCGCATGGTCGTCAGCGACTGGGTCATGCCCGACATCGACGGCCTCGAGCTCTGCCGCCGCGTGCGCGCCGACCCGAAGCGGCCGTACACGTATTTCATCCTCCTTTCCGGGGAGCGCATCGGCGACCCCCATCACGCGAAGGCCATGGACGAGGGCGTCGACGACTTCCTGCAGAAGCCGATCGACGTCGAGATCCTGCGCATGCGCCTGCGCGTCGGCGAGCGCATCGTGCGCCTCAACGAGCGCGTGCGCACGCTCGAGGGGATCCTGCCGATCTGCGCGTACTGCCGCCGCATCCGCGACGAGAAGAACGGCTACGAGAGCCTCGAGGACTACGTCTCGGACCGCACTCCCGCGCGCTTCTCGCACGGCATCTGCCCCGACTGCGCGCAGAAGCACTTCCCCGACCTCGCGCGCTGAGCCGCGCGTCCCGTCCTCCGAACGGCGACGGCGATCAACCACAGAGACACGGAGAAGGTATCGTCGTTTCTTTTCTCCGCCGTTCTCTGTGTCTTTGCGGTTAATATTCATCGGCGCTCTTGAAGGTCCTTGAATTGACGGCCCGGCGTGCGCCTGTTACAATGGCGAGAGATGCGCCTCCTCCTCGTCCCCGATCCCACGTCCCCCAACGGCATCGACGCGTTCTGCCGCGAGGTCGCTTCGCGCGCCCCGGCGCGCGGCCATTCCGCCGTCATCCAGGCCGCGATCCAGGGACACGACGCCGAGGCCGACGCGGTCTGCGTCAACAGCCTGCAGGCCGGGTCCCTCGAGGCCGCGAAGGCCGCCCGCAAGCCGGTCGTCCTGCGCCTGATCGACTGCTACGCCGGCGCTCCGCCCGAGAGGCTCCGCGGAGGTCCGCCGCCTCGCGGGCGCCTGCGAGCGCGTGCTCGTGCCGAGCGCGTTCCTCAAGAAGCTCGCCGTCGGCTGGGGCCTGGAGGAGCCGCGCCTGCGCGTCGTGCCCTACGCCTACGACCAGATCTTCGCCCAGCAGATCGCGCTCGTCACCATGCGCGCCGCGCGTCCCTCCGGCTTCGGGCTCGTGACGGCCGGCGTCCTCGACGAGACCGCGCGCGCCGGCTTCGAGACCGTGCTCTCGGCGCTGTCGCGCCTGAGGCTCGACTGCCACCTCGCCGTGATCGGCGAGGGCCCCGCGCGCGCGGCGCTGACCGAGCGGGCGCGGGCGCTGGGTCTCGCCTCGCGCGCGAGCTTCCTGGGCGAGCTCCCGCACCCGAAGAAGATGGAGTACCTGCGCGCCGCCAAGGCCTTCGTCGAGCCGAACGGCCGGCAGGGCTTCCCCTCCCTCGCGCTCCACGCGATGTCCGAGGGCTGTCCCGTGATCGGGGTCGACGACGGCGTCGTCCCCGAGCTCCTGCGCGGCGGCGAGAACGGCCTCCTTTATAAGGCCGGCGACGCGGGGGGCCTCGCCGAGGCGATCGTCACGCTCGCCTCCACGACGGGCCTCTCCCTGCGCCTGATCGCCGAGGGCGTGCGCACGCTCGAGAAGCACTCCTGGGAGGCGACGGTCGCCTCGACCTGGGACGTCTGCGAGGAGCTGGGGGTCCGCGCGTGATCTGCGCCCTCCTCGTCGATCCCGACGACAGCCCGGACTTCCCCGGCAACACCGCCGAGGTCATGGGGCGGCCGCTCGCCGCCTATCCTCTGCTGGCCGCGAAGGGCTCGCGCCACGTCGGACGCATCTACGCGCAGACGGCTTCCGCGCCCGTGCGGCGCGTCGCCGCCCAGCACGGCGTCGTCATCCTCGACCCGCCCGCCGGCGACGGCGACAAGCCGCCCACGGAGGAGGCGCTGGTCGCCCGCGGCTACCGCCAGATCGCCGAGGACTTGAAGACCGAGAACACCACGCTCGAGCTGCTCGTCGTCCTCTTCGCCAACACCGGCGCGGTCAGCGCCGAGCTCATCGACGAGGGCGTCGAGGCCCTGCTCGAGGACCCCGCGATCGACTCGGCCGCGACCGTCTCGTGCTACGAGCGCTGGAACCCGCGCCGCGCTCTGCGCGAGAACGCGTCGGGCCGCCTCGAGACCTACGCCGAGTGCGTGAAGGACGCGGGGATTCCGTGGTTCCCGGACTGGGGCGCCGTCGTCGCGCGCCCCCGCCTGCTCGAGGCGCTCAAAGCCGGCGCCGCGCCCCTCGCCTATCTCGGCGACAAGATCCTGCCGCTCAAGCAGATCGGCGGCGGCCCCGTCGACCGGCAGTGGCAGGTCCCGAAGATGGAGTACTGGCTCAAGAAGCAGGGCGTGCGCGACAGCCCGCACCCGGAGCCGCAGCCGAAGCTCAAGCCCGCGCCGAAGAAGGAGCGGCGCTGAGCCCGGTGCCCGCCCTCGAGCGCGCCGCGATGCCCGAGCTCCCCGCCTCCCGGACCGTCGACCGCTGCCGGATATGCGGCTCGCGCGAGCTGCGCCGCTACCTCGACATGGGCCGAGCGCCGCTCGCGAACTCGTACGTCGACCCGGCCGCGCCCGCCGCCGCCGAGTTCGCCGAGGAGCTCTGCCTCCAGCTCTGCCTCGACTGCGGCCTTTCCCAGCTCACGAAGGTCGTGGCTCCGGAGCGGCTGTTCCGGCATTATCTCTACGTCTCCGGGACGACCGACACGATGCGCGCGCACTTCGCCGCCCTCGCGCGCGACGCCGCGCGCGCGGCCGGCGCCGGGCGCGGCGACCTCGCGCTCGACCTCGCGTCGAACGACGGCACGCTCGTCGCCGCCTTCTCGACGCACGGGCTCGAGGCTCTCGGCGTCGATCCCGCCGAGAACCTGGCGGCCGAGGCGAACGCGCGCGGGCGCGCGACCTGGGCCGGCTACTGGTCCTCGGAGCTGGCCGCGCGCGTCGTCCGCGAGAAAGGCCGCCCCAAGATCGTCACGGCCGCGAACGTCGCCGCGCACGTCGACGATCTCGCCGGCTTCGCGGGCGCGGTCGCGGAGTGCCTGGCGCCCGGCGGAGTCGCGGTCTTCGAGTTCCCGTGGGTCGTCGATTTCATCGAGCGGACCGAGTTCGATACCGCCTACCACGAGCACCTGTCCTACCTGGGCCTGGCGCCGCTCGCGCGCCTGCTCGCCGCGCGCGGGCTCGAGGCCTGGGACGCCGACGTCTTCCCCGACATCCACGGCGGGACCCTGCGCGTCTGGGCCGCGCGCGCCGGCGAGCGCGCCGCCACCGCGCGCCTGCGCGAGGCCGCGCGCCGCGAGGAGACGTTCGGCCTGCGCGAGCTCGGCGTCTACCAGGCCTTCGCGCGCCGCGCGCTGGAGAACCGCGCCCGCCTGCGCGCGCTGGTCTCTCGCCTGCGCGCGGAGGGCGCCGCCCTGTGGGCCTACGGCGCCAGCGCGAAAGGAAACACGCTCCTGCACTTCTTCGGCCTCGGCGCGGCCGACGTCCCGCGCGCCGTCGACGACAATCCGAAGAAGTGGGGCCTGCGCACGCCGGGCGGACGGCTCGAGATCGTGGGCCCGGACGCGCTGCGCGGCGCGAAAGTCGACGTCCTGCTCTTGCTCGCTTGGAATTTCGAAAAGGAGATCCGCCGTCGCTGCGCCGACGCGGGCTACCGGGGCCGCTTCTTGATCCCCGTGCCCGAGCCGCGCCTCGCCTCGGCCGACTGACGACCATGGCTCGACCGATCAAGACCGTCTGCGTCACCGGCTGCCTCGGCTTCATGGGCTCGCACTTCGCGCGCGCCGCGCTGAAGCGCGGCTGGCGCGTCTGGGGCGTGGACGCGCTCACCTACGCCGCGCGCCCCGAGCTCCTGGCGGAGCTCAAGGGCTGGAAGACCTTCGGCTTCGTCGAGGCCGACATCGTCTCCCTCGACCATCTCGTCGACGTCGACTACGTCGTCAACTTTGCGGCCGAGACCCACGTCGACAACTCGATCGTCGACGCGACGCGCTTCCTGCACTCGAACGTGCTCGGCGTCAAGAACCTCCTCGAGCTGATCCGCGCCAAGCGCCACTACGAGATGCCGACGCTCGTGCAGATCTCCACCGACGAGGTCTACGGCGAGTGCCGGAAGGGCGCGCATGGGCCCGAAGCCGCCCTCAAGCCGTCGAACCCGTACTCCGCCTCGAAGGCCTCAGCCGACATGCTCCTCGTCGCCTGGCACCGCACGCACGGCGTTCCGTACATGATCGTGCGCCCGACGAACAATTACGGCGTCGGCCAATACCCGGAGAAGCTGATCCCGAAGGCGGTCAAGCACCTGGCGCTGGGCAAGAAGATCCCGCTCCACGGCGACGGCCACTTCCGCCGCTGCTGGCTCCACGTCGAGGACACGGCCGAGGCCGTGCTCACCGTGATCGAGAAGGGGCGGGCGCAGGGCGTGTACAACGTCTCCGGAGACACGGAGCTCTCGAATCGGGAAGTGGTCGCCCGAGTGCTGAAGGCCTACTTCGGCCGCGCGACGCCGCTCGAGCGCCACGTGAGCTTCGCCTTCGTCCGTCAGGGAGAAGACGCGCGCTACGGCGTCGACGACTCGGCCCTGCGCGCGCTGGGCTGGCGCAGCGTCCGGAGCTTCGACCGCGAGATCGCGAAGATCGTGCGGCACTACCGCGACAAGGTCGTCTGGTGAGCGCGCGCAAGACCCTCGCCGTCGTCGTCCCCTGCCGCGACGAGCAGGACAACGTCGCGCCGTTCTACGCGGAGGCGAAGGCCGCGCTCGAGGGCCTTCCGCTCGACTGGTCGCTCGTCTTCGTCGACGACGCGAGCGCCGACGCGACTTACGAGCGTATCCTGGCCCTGCGCGCCCAGGACCCGCGCGTGAAGATCGCCGCGCTGACGCGCGGCTTCGGCTACCACGCGGCGCTCGTCGCGGGGCTGTCCAGCGTCGACGCCGACCTCTACGCGATCGTCGACGTCGACGGCGAGGACCCGCCCGAGCTTCTCGCGAAGTTTCATGCCGCCATCGAGGGCGGCGCGCGCACCGTCTACGGCATCCGCGACCGGCGCCCGGAGCCGGAGTGGCTGATCTTCCTGCGCTGGCTGTTCTACGCGATCAACCAGCGCATCGCCGACGGCCCCACGCGCCTTTGGATGGCCGAGTTCTCCATGTTCACGCGCGAGGTGCGAGACTTCATCCTGTCGAGCCGCACGACGTTCCCGTTCCTGCGCTCCGAGCTCGCCTACGCGGGCCTGCGCTTGGAGGGCGTGCCGTACGTGCGCCGCGCGCGCCGGCGCGGCCGCTCGCACTACAACGTGCTCAGCATGGCGAAGTTCGCGGTCGCCGGCTTCCTCGCGTCCTCGACGTTCCCTCTGCGCTTCGTCGCCTACGCGGCCGCGGCGTTCGCCGCGCTGTTCCTCTGGCTGCGGCTCGGCCTCACGCTCGTCGAGACCGGCGCGCTGGCGGCCGTCTTCGGCTTCGCCTATCTTCTGCTCGCCCTGCCGCTGATCGCGCTCTATCTCGCGCGCACGTACAAGAACGCGACGGGGCGCCCCGTCTTCATGCTCGACCGCGAGCGCTCGCGGCTCTAACGCTGACGCGCGGTCAGGTCCACGCAGCCCGAGCGCCCGAAGAGCGCCGCGGCCCAGGAGTACGGGAGCGAGAGCAATCCCGCGGGAAGCGCGAAAAGCGCCGTCATGGCCGCGTCCAGCGCCGAGCCGACGGTCAGCGTCCCCTTCGCGCGGCGGTAGAGATAATTCGGCCGCCGCGTGACGCAGTTCAGCGCGCTCTGCGCGAAGCCGAAGGGGTTGTACTCGAACGACCACTGCGAGATGCGCTCGACCTTCAGTCCCGTTCGCTCCAGGAGCCGCCTCATCGATGAGGGCGTGAAGTAGTGCAGGTGCCGCGGCGGATCGAGGTGGAACCAGCGCGCGCCGAACAGGCGCAGGTCCCAGCTCTCCGCGTTCGGAAACGCGACGAGCAGGCGCCCGCCGTCGGCGACGAGCCCCGCCGCGCGCATCAGCAGGTCCGCCGGGTCCGTTACGTGCTCGAGCGAATGCCAGAAGGTCACGAGGTCGAAGCTCCGCTCCGGCAGGCCGCATTTCTCGAGCGGCTGGTCGTGGATCGCGAGCCCGTCGCGCGACGCCGCGCGCGCCGCGGCCTCGTCGTTCAACTCGACGCCGGTGCACTTCCAACCGCGGCGAGCCATCGCGGACAGGAACGTCCCGTCGCCGCAGCCGATATCCAGGACACGACCTGGCTTCTTCGTATCGCCCGCGGCCTTCGCCGCGCGCTCGGCCATCAGCGCGCGGCCGAACCAGCGCCCGAGCGGCCCCGAGTCCTCGCCCGGCCGCCCGTGGTAGCCGCGCACGTAGAAAGCTCCGAGCTCGGCCGCGGGTGGGCGCGGATCGAGGCGCGCGGTCCCGCACTCCTCGCAGAGGACGACCGAGAACGGCTCCGCCGTCACGCCCTCGGGATCGCGCGCCCGCAGCAGGGGCCGCCCGCCGAACGCGCCGCAGACCGCGCAGGCGGCGCGCACGCGCGTTCCGACCGGGGCTCCCGGAGAAGGTCTCATCGCGCGCTCATGATACACAATTGACCCGAGGCGCTCCGCCGTCGACGATTGCTATACTGAGTCTCCTCCGCGCCGCGCGGAGCTCGAACCGATGACCCTCGCCGACGACGAGAAGTGGATTTTAGCGGAGAACCTCAAGCGCCAGGAGCGCAAGGACATCGCGAGCGTCGAGCGCGGAGAGGACGGCTCCGGCGGCGATTTCGGCTCGTATTACGCGCTGCTCACCGGCAAGAACACCGAATGGGTCAAGGCGCACGCGGTCTCCGAGGAGCGCTACCTCCTCTCCTACGTACGCCAACTCCGGCGCCTTCTTCCGGATCTGGAAGGGAAGAAGATATCCCTATTAGATGTCGGCTGCGGCCCCGGACTCCTCACGCAGAAGCTCGCCGCGGGCCTCGGCGACTGTCAGGCCTCGGGCATCGACATCTCCGAGTCGGCGATCGCCTACGCGCGCAAGCGGTTCCCGGCCTGCCGCTTCGACGTCGTTTCCGTCGACGGCAAGATGGACCTGGGCCGCAAGTTCGACGTGGTCCACGCGCGCGAGTTCTACCCGTTCACGCGCACCGGCGACCTGGATTTCCACCGCCAGTACGTCGAGGTCATGGCGAAGCACGTGGCCGAGCGCGGCGCCCTCGTGCTCACGCTCCTCTCCACGTCGAAGAGCCTCGCGCCCAACGTGGACGCGCTCGCGCCGACGCTCGCGGCCCTCGGAATGACGCCGTTCCGCCGCGAGACTTTGGCCAGCGCGCGTCTCGAGGCGCTCGCGCCGCTGGCGCTCGCGCGCGCGGCGACCGCGCTGTCCGCGCGGCTGAAAGGCTTCCCGCCGGTCCGCTTCTACCTTTCGCGCCGGAAGTAGCGCGCCGCCGTCAGGCGGCCGGCTCCGCCGGTGGAGAAGGGCGGCGAAAATGCGCCTTGCCCATGACGCGCGCGCAAGCTTCAATGTCGACGTGGAGCCAACTCGCGGTCCAACCCACTGCGGACGCGGCGTTGAGGAAGGGCGTCCCGCGTCCGAAAGCCCGCCGGAAATTCTCGCGCGCCTCGGTCCAGCGCCCGTCGAGGAGATCGCAGCGGCCCTGGCGGACCAGCCCCATCGCGCGCTGGCGCTCCAGTCCACGCTCCAGGCGCTCCGGCGTCAGCGTCAGACGCGCCTTGATCTCCGGCGGGATCTTTTCGTCGTAGAAGCTCCGCGCGTGGTCCGCCGCGCGCAGGAAGAGATCGCCCGAGTGGCGGTTCGTCGTCTGGGCCGCGTGCTGGCGCCAGCGCGTGAGCGGCCGCGGCGTGTAGGCGAAGCGCCCCTTCAGGCACAGCTCCAGGAGCGTCGGGTAATCGGTCGTCGGCAGGCCCGGCGACTGCCGGAAGCCGCCGATCGCATCCAGCGCGCTGCGGCGCACGACCCACGTTCCCGGATCGGGCAGTCCCTCGAAAGACAAAATGGGCGTCAGCGCGGAGCCGACGGGATTGTTGCTCTGCTCCTCCGGCGACCAATCGCGCGTAAGTTGCGGATGAGCGCGCACCGCGCCGTCGACGATGAGGTCGATCTCCGCGTAGGCGAGCACGACCTCGGGATCGTCCAGCTTCGGCAGCTGGACGGCCAGGTTCTCCGGCGTCCAGACGTCGTCGCCCTCCAGAATCGCGACGAAAGGCGCCTTCGATTGGCTCAACGCGAAGTTATAGGTTTCGGCGAGCCGGTAGACGCCCACGCGCTCACGCCGGAAATAGCGCACGCGCGGGTCGCGGAAGGACTTCGCGATCTCGGGCGTCGCGTCGGTGGAGCCGTCGTCGACGATGATTTGCTCCCAGTCCGGAAACGTCTGCGCCAGCGCGCTGCGCACGCACTCCTCCAGATACGGCGCGTGGTTGTAAGTCGGCGTGACGATGCAGACCTTCGGAGCGGGAGAAGCCATGAAGCTAGGGCGCCTTCGTCGCCGTCAGCGTGACGAACTCGCGGCGTCCGGTCCGGAAGACGTTCGCGGCCTCGACGAAGATGCTCCAGGCGCGCGACGCCGGGCTCGCCCGCATCTGGTCCTGCTTCAGCCCGTCGCGGATCGCGCGGCTGCTCATGTCCATCCACTGATACGTCGGCCGCCACGCGGCGGGCGCGACGCGGGCGAAGCCGACGTCCTCCATGAGCTTGCGCAAGGTCGCGTGATCGAACAGGATCAGGTGCCGCGGCGCCTCCAATCCGCGCCAATGCGCGCCGAAAGCGCGGAGGCCGTGGCTGGCGACGTTCGGCGTCTCGATCCAGAAGTAGCCGCCGGGCTTGAGCAGGCGCAGGCAGGCCGCGAGCAAGGCGCGCGGATCGTGAACGTGCTCGACGACGTGGCTCAAAGTGATCGCGTCGTAGCGGCCCGACTCGGCCGCGAGAACCTCCACGCCGCCGACCGAGACGTCGAGGCCGCGCCGGCGCGCCGCTTCAACGGCCGCGGCGTCGAAGTCGACGCCGCGCACGCGCCAGCCGGCGTCGCGCGCGAGCACGAGGAAGCGCCCGTTGCCGCAGCCGATGTCGAGCAGCTCTCGGCTAGCCGCCGGACGCGGCAGTCCGCGCATCTCGCCCTGATCGATCTGACGCGCCAGCAGGCCGGGGCCCGTCACGAGCAGGGCCGAAAGCGCTCCGGAGGCCGGCTCGCGGTTTATGCCCCAGCGCGAGCGAAGATGGCCGTTGCGCGCCGCCGCCTTCAAGCGCCCGAGGCGGCTCGACGGGGAGGGCGCGTCGTCCTCGCCGTGAGTGTAGTAGCCGGAGTAGGCCCGCCCGATCGACGCGACCGTCGGGCGCGGATCCAGGTAGGCGCAGCGGCAGTCCGCGCAGGAGCGCAGGGTCCAGCGTCCGGGAGCGCAGAAATAGGTCGCGTCGACGAGGCCGTCGAAGAGGACCTCGCGCCGCTGCGAGCCGCAGAGCGGACAGCGGCCGAGAGTCTCCAGGTCCGACCGAGGCCAATCGCCGCTGTCCACCACGCACCGATTATAGCGAAGCCGCGGCGGTCCGGCCATCCTCGGGCCTCCGGGACGGCCCCGCCGGCGACATGCTAGAATGTTCACGGATTGAACAAGCAGACGACCGCCGCGCCGAACGCGCCCTTTCTGAAGCCGCTGCGCCTACTCGCCCGCGAGGACCATCCGCGCTTCTACCTGTGTCTTTTCCTCGGCGTGGCCGGCGGCTTCGCGGAGCTCGTCGGCGTGGCGGCGATCTATCCCTTCATCGCGCTGCTCTCGCGTCCGGAGCTGGCGCACGCCTGGCCGGCCCTCGGCGCGGCGCGCGCCGTCCTCGGACTCGACGGCGACCGCCCCTTCCTGCTGGCCTTCGGCGCCTTCAGCCTCGTCGTCTTCCTGCTCTCGACCGCCTTCATGCTCGTGCGCCAAGTCTATACCACGCGCTTCGCCATCCGACAGACCGAGCGCATCTCGGTTCGCCTCCTGCGCAGCTACCTCAACCGCCCGTACCGCCGGCTGCTGGACGGCAGCAGCGCCGATCACGCGAAGAGCGTCATCGGCGAGTCCACGACCGTCGCCTACGAATACCTGCTGTCCTGGATCACCGTGTTCTGCGAGTGCTTCATCATCGCGGCGCTCTCGAGCCTCGTCGTCTACGCGAGCCCGCTCTCGGGACTGCTGACCGTCGCCGGCACCAGCGCGGTCGCGGGAGCCGTGCTCGTCTACTTGCGCGCGCGGGTCGGCGAGTTCGGCCGCCAGAACGCCGAGGCCAACGGCCGCCGGTTCGAGTACTGCCTCGAGGCCCTGCAGTCCTTCAAGGAGATCAAGGCCGCCGACGCCGAAGCCTTCTTTTGGCGAAAGTTCCAGCGGCCCGCCTCCCGATACGCGGAGACCTTCACGCAGACGATCGTCGCGCAGATACTCCCGTCGCCGACCATCCAGGCGACCGCCGTCGTCACCATGATCGCGCTCGCGATGATCTTCATCGCGACGGGCCATCCCGCCTCGGAAATCGTCCCCCTGCTCTCGGTGTTCGCCGCCGCCGGCTTCCGGCTCATGCCGTCGCTGTCGCGCCTGTCGGTCGCGCTCGCGCTGACGCGCCAGCACGAGTCGATCGTGGAGAACGTCGCCTCGGTTTTGGCCGAGGACCCGGCCGAGCCCGCGGTCGACAATCGTGAAATGGAGTTCCGCAAGACGCTCGCGCTCGAGGACCTGCGCTTCTCCTTCGTCCCGGGCAAGCCGGTGCTCGCCGGCGCGTCGTTCAGCATCCCGCGGGGCGCGTTCGTCGCCCTCGCCGGCGGCTCCGGCGCCGGAAAAACCACTCTAGCCGACGTCCTGATGGGACTGCTCGAGGCGCAATCCGGGCGCGTCCTCGTCGACGGCAAGCCGCTGACCCCCGCCGACATGCCCGCGTGGCGGCGGCGCATCGGCTACATCCCGCAGAGCCTGTTCCTGTTCGACGACAGCATCGCCGCGAACATCGCGTTCGCCGTCCCCACGGACAAGATCGACCGGGCTCGCGTCGCCGAGGCGGCGAAGCAGGCGCAGTTGGAAGATTTGATCGCGAGCCTTCCGGAGGGGATCGACGCGGAGATCGGCGAGCGCGGCTCCAAGCTCAGCGGCGGCCAGCGCCAGCGCCTCGGCATCGCGCGCGCCCTCTACCGCGATCCCGACCTGCTCATCATGGACGAGTCGACGAGCGCGCTCGACGGGATCACGGAAGGCGAGATCCTCGCCACGCTGAAGAACCTCAAAGGCCGCAAGACCATCCTCGTCATCGCCCACCGACCGACGACCGTCCGCGACGCGGACTCCATCGTCCTGCTGAAGGACGGCCGCGTCGCCGACGCCGGCCGCTACGAGGATCTCGCGGCGAGGGACGCGCATTTCGCGGCGCTGATGTCCCACGAAGGTTCGCGATGAAACGCCCGCCGATCTCGCCGCGTCCCCGCTTCGTCGAAGACTTTCTCGTCGTCGACGGCATCACCCGCGCGGGCAAGTTCATGCTCGGCAACATCGTCTCCGCCTTCGCGCGCGTGGACTTCCTCCAGCACGCGCACCTGCTCGACACGCTGCCCTATCTCCATCACCTCGGCCACGTCGAAACGGAGGCCGCGAAGGCCCTGTTGCGGACCGAGATCGACTTCAGCGTTTACGACCGGGCGATCGGCCGCGGCCTCAACGGCCGGGTGCACGATCTCTCCTGCATCCGACGGGCCCCGAAGTCCGGCCGCTACCTCGCGCGCTCCGCCGAAAAAGACGACGCGGCGCTCGTGAAGCGGTTCTTCGCCGAGAAGAGCCTGCCGCTGTTCATCACGCACGACGCGCTGTGCCACGCAGACTTCTTCTTCGACGCGTTCCCGAAGGTCCGGATGATCGAGATCCTGCGCGACCCCGTGTCCCTGACGGAGTCGTGGCGCAAGCGCGGCTGGGGCAGGCGCTTCGGCGTCGACCCGAAGTCTATGGACCACGCTTTCGCCGGCCCCTCGGGCCCGATCCCGTGGTACGCCGTCGGCTGGAAGCGCGACTACCGCTCCTACGGCGAGTTGGACCGCATCGTCCGCTGCCTGGCGACCGCGATTGGGATGGAGAAGCGCCAGTACTTGGCTCTGCCCGCGAGACTGAAGGCGCGGATCGTCTTCACGAGCTTCGAGGAGTTGTGCGTCGACCCGCGGCCGGCCGTGAAGCGGCTGTCGGCGTTCCTCGGCGCCGCGCCCCTCAAGGAGCTCGCGGGCGTGCTCAGGCGCGAGCGCCTGCCTCGTCCCGTCGACGAAGGCGCGCGGGCCGCGCTGCTCAAGCGTTTGTCTCGCGGGATCTCCCGCGAGGGCCGGACGCTCTTAAACCAGCTCGCCGCGGACTACGACTCGTTCTGGCTGCCGCTGACGCGGAACCGAGGAGGCGCGCGATGACGGCTCCCCTCAACGCCCCTTACGGCGGGACCCTCGTCCAGCGCATCGTCCCGCGCGCGTCGATCCGGACCGAGGGCGTGCCGACGCTCGCAGTCAGCGACGTCGTCGAATCCGACCTATTCAATCTCGCGACCGGCGCGTTCTCCCCGCTCGACGGCTTCATGAACGCGAAGACGCTCGCGTCGGTGTGCGCGTCCAGCCGCCTCGCGGACGGCGGCCTGCCGTGGACGATCCCGATCGTCTTCGACATCTCTGAGGAGCAGAAGCGCGCGTTCGGAAAAGCGCCGCTCGCCCTCCTGAAGTCCGCGACGACCGGCAAGGTCGTCGGGACCATCGCGCCCGAGGAGATCTACCCGCACGACAAGGACCGCCGCATCCTCGCGACCTTCGGAACGCGCGACGAAAGCCACCCGGGAGTGAAGCTCGTGCTGGGCATGGGCCCGCACCTTCTCGCCGGCAAGGTCTCCGTGTTCGAGGACGCGCTGTCGGCGGACCCCCTGGCCTATCCGGCGGGCGTGCGCGCGCGGCTCACGGAGATGGGGCTCGCGCGCGTCGCCGGCTTCCAGACGCGCAACGTCGTCCACCGCGCGCACGAGCACCAGCAGCGCGTCGCGCTCGACGTCTGCGGCGGCCTGCTCGTGCATCCGGTCGTCGGCTGGAAGAAGGTCGGCGACTTCAAGCCCGAGGCCGTGCGCGCCGGCTACGAGGCCTTCATCAAGGCCTTCTTCCCCTCCGACCGCGTCCTGCTCGCGTTCCTGAACGTGGCGATGCGCTACGCGGGGCCGAAAGAGGCCGCGTTCCACGCGATCGTGCGCAAGAACTACGGCTGCTCCCACTTCATCGTCGGCCGGGACCACGCGGGCGTCGGCGGGTTCTACGGCACGTACGCCGCGCACGAGATTTTCGATACGCTGCCCGAACTCGGCATCGAGATCCTGCGCCTGCGCGAGCCGTTCTTCTGCGTGAAGTGCGAGGGCATCGCGACCGACCGCTCCTGCGGCCACGCGCAGTCCGACCGCGAGTACATCAGCGGCACGAAGGTGCGCGGCATCCTCGTCGGCGGCGAGGACCCGGGCCACCACATCTTCCGCACCGAGGTCCTGCGCAGCCTGGACCAATTGAAGAAGGACGGTCTGTTCTATGAATGACGGCTTCGACGTGATCGCGACGGTCAACACCCACTTGCTCAAGCCCGCGACTTTGCGAGCGTTGAACCGCGCAGGCGCGACGATCCTGCGCATCAACGGATCGCACGCGAAGCCCGCCGAGATCGGCCCCTACGTCCGCGCGATCCGCGCCGCGCTCGGCCGCCGCGTCCGCGTCCTCGTCGACCTGCCCGGCAACAAGATCCGCACGTCCGACCTCTCCCAGCCCATCGTGCTGACCGCCGGCGGGACGTTCGAGCTGCGCCCCGAGGACCTCAATTACCCGCAGTTCCTGCGGCACCTCGCCAAGGGCGACGTTCTCCTCGCCAACGACAGCCAGTTCCGCTTCGTCGTCGTGTCCGCGTCGGCGAAGAGCGCCGTCCTGCGCAGCGACACCGACGGCCAGTTGATCAGCAACAAGGGCGTCCATCTGACCGGCAAGCACCCGGCTATGCCGTTCTTGTTCGCGCGCGACCGCGAATTGATCCGCGAGTCCGTCAAGCACGGCGTCGACGTGCTTGGGCTCTCGTTCGTGCGCGACGCGGCCGACGTGCGCGAGGCCAAGGCCGCGGTTCAAGGAACAAGGCTCGACTTGATCGTGAAGGTCGAGACCTCCCCGGCGCTGGCGAATCTGGACGCGATCCTCGCCGAGGCGGACGAGTTCCTCGTCGACCGCGGCGACCTGTCGTGCGACGTCGGGATCGAGAACGTCGACCGACTGCAGAAGCTCATCCTGAAGCGCGCCCACGCCGCGGGCAAGCGCGTCTATTTCGCGACCCAATTTCTCCATTCGATGGTCCGCAACAACGTCCCGCTCATCGCCGAGGCGTGCGGTCTCTCGGACGCCGTCGCCGCCGGCGTCGACGGCGTCCAGATGTCCGAGGAGACGGCCATCGGCGCGCATCCTCTCGCCGTGCTCGAGACGGTGCGCCGCGTGCGCGCGGCGGTCCCGTCCGCCCACCGCCTGACGAAAGCCGCCGGGGCCCCGGTGCTCTGGCTCACGGGGCTGTCCGGCGGCGGCAAGACCACGGTGACGCGCGCGTTCTCGCGCGAGCTGGAGGAGCGCGGCCTGCGCTGCGCGGTCGTGGACGGCGACGACTTCCGCGCGTTCTGGGGCAACGACGTCGGCTACACGAAGGAGGACCGCGTGCGCAACCAGCGCGCGATGATCTTCACCGCCTTTCAGGCCGCGCACAGCTTCGACCTCGTGATCGTCTCCTCGCTCTCGCCGTACCGCGCCCTGCGCGCGCTGGCGCGCGAGAAGATCCCGAACTTCCACGAGGTCTACGTGAAGGCCTCGATCGCGGCGTGCGCGAAGCGCGACCCCAAGGGCCACTACGCGAGGGCCGCGAAGGGCGGGCACAAGCACTTCGTCGGCGTCACCGACGAGTACGAGACGCCGCTTCGTCCCGAGGTCGTCCTGGACACGGAAAAGAACGACCTCGGCGCTTGCGTCGCCGTGCTGAGGAACTACTGCTTCGGCGCGCCGCGGCGCGCGGCCGCGAATTGATATTCTAAGAACGCCATGAAGCCGGATTTCTTGAAGTCGCATCCCGAACTGGCTCTCAAGCCCTCGGCGACCCTGCGCGACGCGCTGAAGGCGTTGACGCAGGCGCGCATCGACATGGCCATGGTCGTCGACGCAAAGCGGAAGCTTTTGGGCGTCGTCAGCGACAGCGACATCCGCGGCTGCCTGCTCAAGGACGGGACGATGAAGACGCGCGTCGACTCGTTCATGAACAAGACGCCGGTGTCGATGCCGGCAGGAATGACCGACGCCGAGATC
>JGI12269J14319_10000469_pt1 | contig 38461 bp, 34 predicted proteins | sample PeaSoiSIISIP2007_FD_14319 | JGI IMG/M metagenome (IMG submission 14319)
TGTTTAAAAACTTCATATTGTTATTGTTAGCGATAACGGCAAACTTAGTGAAAACTAAGGACGCAAAGCTATGGGTCTTCCGGGTAAAGCTGATGACTGCCAAGCCACCGAAATAACTACTGCTGCACCTCTTATCGCTAATCCTTTCGAGGATTGGCGATTTTTTGTTTTTCAGGACTAAATAAAAATTTAAGGAGATGACGATTGAAATGATGAAATATATACTTATATATTTATTCGTTATGGCAATAATCTTAATTTTTAACTATGGTGCTCATTCTGGAGAAAGAATGGAAAATGAATTGCAAGAATGTGACGTAGATTNTNCTCAGAAAAAGANATCTCTGAGTAGAACTGATGAACACACTTATTCCGGTAGAATTACTCATGGTACCATCTAACAATAACTTAAAGGAAATATAAAGAAACCTAAGGGAATATAGAAAAACCATCAGGGAAGAAAAGAAGAAAAGAAACTGTTGTTTAAAAACTTCATATTGTTATTGTTAGCGATAACGGCAAACTTAGTGAAAACTAAGGACGCAAAGCTATGGGTCTTCCAGGTAAAGCTGATGACTGCCAAGCCACCGAACCAACAAGAGATGCCTGAGTCGCTTCGCCTTTTTAAGGCTAAGCGACTTTTTTTAGTTTTTAACTGTGCTTTTATCGCTTTACCTTTTTAAGGTTTAGCGATTTTTTATTTTCCGATGTTAGAAAATTCCAGATGTTTTAAAAAGCAAAATTTAGAGGAGATGAACATTATGATGTTAACAAATAAAGTTTTAAAGTTAGTCTTAGTTTTAATTATATCGATTACCTCGTTGGCAGCTAATCCGTTTCAAGCCCTGGCTAATGGGGAAACGACGATGAATTTAACCCAGCTTCAGGAGGCAATCAAGGTTGATATGATCGATAGAGAATCGAATTTTACAATTCATTACGACGGGAATTCAGCCGAAATGATGAAGAGTCTGGGAGATGTCACTAAACAGGCTGAAGGAAGCGATGATTACCTGAGCTTATCTTGGAAAAATATCGGGTATAAAATCTCTGGAGTAGATGGGAACGCGGATATCAATTTTACTATGGACTACTTGACCACAAAGGCACAAGAGGATTACGTTGATGCCCAAGTTAAACAAATTGTACCAACCCTTATCACTTCAACAATGACTGATTTTGAAAAAGAAAAAGCCATCCATGACTGGATTATCAAAAATGTTTCCTATGATTACGTAACGGAACAAAGAACTGCCTATGCAGCCTTGAAAACCGGGAAAACAGTGTGTGCTGGGTATGCTATGTTAACCGAAAAAATGATGACAGAGGCTGGAGTAAATAGTATCATTGTTACTGGTAGTATTCCGGGAGGGTTACATGCTTGGAATATGGTGCAAGTTGGTGGTAATTGGTATCAGTTCGACGCAACTAATGACGCTGTCAGTGCCGACACGACCAAGTACTATAATAAAACAGATGATTATATGACCCAGTGCGGTTTTGTTTGGGATAAAACAAAATTCCCTCAAGCAGTTACCAACTGATCTAGTTAGGAAACTACATAAAGCACATTCAAGAAAATATCCAAGGCATTTTTGACTTGTTATTTTCTTGCATATGCCTAAAGTAATGCGCGGATTATAATCCTTGGTTGCCTGTAACAAATAGGCAGGCCAAGGATTTGTTTTTTGCTTGGAAATCTAGTTGTGATATTATAGTCACAGATACCATCCAATGAAGCGTAAAGCGAGTCAATATATGGAAGGAGAAAAATATGGGCAGCATTTTAATCACTGGTGGTGCAGGGTATATCGGAAGCCACACTGTTCAGGTTTTACGCGCTCAAGGCGCCCAAGTTGTTGTGTTAGATAGCTTGGTTACAGGACATAGAAAAGCAGTCCCAGAAGAGGTCCCCTTTTATCAGGGAGATATCTCTGATTCTGGGCTGGTCAGGACTGTGGTAGAAGACCATGGGGTTGAGGCGGTCATTCACTTTGCGGCGCGTAGCTTAGTGGGTGAGTCCATGTTAAAGCCGGATCTGTACTTCTATGAAAATACAGCTAAAACGAATTTGTTGGTCGCGAATCTCTTGCAGTTAGGGGTTAATAAGATTGTTTTTTCGTCTACGGCGGCGGTTTACGGACTCCCTGAGGTAGTCCCTATCTCGGAGGAAGTACCGACAAACCCAATCAATCCGTATGGATTATCCAAACGGATGATTGAAGAGTCGTTTCACTGGTTAGAGAAGGCGTACGGCCTAAAATGGGTCGCTTTACGCTACTTTAATGCAGCTGGGGCGTCTTTAGATGGCTCGATCGGTGAGGAGCATTTGCCCGAGACGCATTTGATTCCCTTAGTCCTTAAAGCTGCGCTTGGACAGCGTGAGGGGATTCAGGTCTTCGGCACGGACTATAACACGATGGATGGAACTTGTATTCGTGATTACATCCACGTTTTGGATTTAGCGGAGGCACATGTACTGGCACTCAAAGCCTTAGAGCGACAAAGTGCTAGCGGCATATTTAATGTCGGGACAGGTCAAGGCTATTCGGTACGAGAGGTTATTAAGAGCGCGAAAAAGGTAACTGGTATCGATATCCCGGTGGTTGAAGGTCCGAGACGTTCGGGAGATCCAGATGTGCTGATTGCCAAGGTAGATAAAATCGAAAAGGCCCTCGGTTTGAAGGCTAAATACAGCGATTTAGAAACGATTATTGCTTCGGCTTGGCAGTGGCATAAAAATAATCCGCACGGGTATTAATCTTTGAGCTAAGCGGAAGAGAATCAGGGTCGTAGGGCGAAAAAGGCTATCGCAATTAGTCCAATGAGCACCGCAACTGCTATAATAAGAACGTCCTGACGAGTGGGTAATTTAAAGATGGAACCTTGAATTTTTTTCCATGGCATAAAATCTCACTCCTAACAGTTCATGGGGTACATTATTCTAGGCTAAAGAACATTATTCCTCCTTTTTAGCTCCTAAGTTAAAAAACTTATTTGAATATTGAGTTGTTGGTTATTCTTGTAAACGAAAAATTAATTTTATTTGACAAATGAAGTGACAAAATGCTAAAATGTTTTAATGTGGTGGCTTCTCACCGCAACCGCTCGAATCAGGTATTAACGTGGGTTTTTGTTTTTTAAAAACCCTGACCTGCAATGGCGAGTCTAGGGCATGGGAGGTGTAATAAAAATGTACGCAGTAATTGAAACCGGTGGTAAACAGTTTAAGGTTCAAGAAGGTGACGTAGTTTACGTCGAGAAATTGGATGCTAACGTAGGAGATGCCGTGACGATTGATAAGGTTCTCCTCGTGGAAAAAGATGGTGTGGTTAAAGTAGGAACCCCTGTTGTGGCTGGTGCTACAGCAGTGCTTAAAATTGTGGAGCACGGCAAAGGGGCGAAGGTTATTATCTTCAAATTCAAAGCCAAAAAGAACTATCGACGTAAGCAAGGACATCGTCAACCCTACACAAAGGTTGTTGTTGAAGCGCTCCATGCGTAGGATCCAAGCTGGGATTCATTTCATAGTTTGGGCAGATAGTCAAGGGCGAATTCGCGAGTTTGAGCTGTCAGGACATGCTGGGTTTGCGGAAGAAGGCCAAGATATTGTCTGTGCGGGTGTTTCGGCACTGAGCATAGCTGCCATCAATGGGTTGGAATATTTCTTGTCGGTAGTTCCTAAAGTTCAGGAGGCGGAGGGACATCTCACCTGCCAGCTTGGGGGAGTTGCTGAACAAGAATTAGAGAAAGCTCAGTGGATTTTGCAAACTATGAAGTTAGGCATTGAACAAATACAAATGGCTTATGGTCAAGACTATATATTCATAGATCGAAGGAGGTGGACTCCATGCTAAAAATGAATCTTCAACTTTTCGCCCATAAAAAGGGGGTTGGTAGCTCACGTAATGGTCGTGATAGCAACGCTCAACGTCTCGGCGTAAAACGTGGGGACGGTCAATTCGTATCCGCTGGTACGATCATCGTTCGTCAACGTGGAACGAAGTTTCATCCCGCTAAAAACTGTGGACTGGGTAAAGATGATACCTTATTTGCTCTGATCGACGGTTATGTTAAATTCGAGCATAAAGATCGGTTGCATAAACAAGTTAGCATTTATGCTGAGCGAACTACACCAGTAGCTGTAGCCCAATAAGCTGTCTTTTCTTCGCCCCTGGGTTTTCCCAGGGGTTTTATTCGTGTATGTTGCACTAGGACACCCTCATGAGGTTATCTGAATGGAAAGGAAAACGATAAGATGACAGACGTTGAAACCGTTTTATTGTTGGAGCTTTTGCAATGGTACCGTCTACAAAGGCACGATTTTTTGAATCACTGTCAAGTGATTATGGGTAATATTCAACTTAACCAACCCGAGAAGGCGCTGGCCTACATGCGGGAGATGCTCTCTGTGCCGGAACAAGAACAAAAGATAGCACAAATATCACAACCCCACCTTACGGCAATTTTGCTGAGTTTTATTATTCGTCTTAGGCAGGGCGGAATTAAGGCTACGCTTGACTTTCCTGAGGAGATGAAACAGGAAGCCTTTTGGCAAGACCATTGGCGAAAAGACTATGCGGATGCCCTATACGGGTACACTAGAGAATGCTTGGAAGTTTCTTCACGTTCTATACAGTTAAAAGATTTAGATGCTGAAATAATTTTGTACGATGAACTAGGAGGATTATCTTGCCAGTTTATCTTGTTGGATGAGGAAAATGTTCTCTTCGATAGAATGGCTAAGTTTATGATAGACCCCAGATAGGGCGCTAAATTTAAGATGGGAATAATTAAGGAGAATCAAGTATGTTTATGTTTTACGATCAGGCAAGAATCTATGTTAAAGGTGGAGATGGCGGGGCGGGGGCCGTGGCGTTTCGGCGAGAGAAATATGTTCCTGAAGGGGGTCCGAGTGGCGGAGACGGCGGACGTGGGGGGAATATTATTTTTATTGGGGACGAAGGCTTAAGAACGCTCGTGGATTTTCGCTATAAACGGCATTATAAAGGGGATCGGGGGGATCATGGGCAGGCGAAAAATATGAGCGGGAGGAGCGGGGAGGATTTTGTGCTGCGTATTCCCGTGGGAACGGTTGTCTTGGAGGACGGTAGCGGCGAACTTATTGCGGATATAACCGAACATGGACAGCGTGTCGTGGTGGCTGCTGGTGGACGGGGAGGAAGGGGTAACGCCCGTTTCCTGAGCAATACGAACAAAGCGCCAACCTTAGCTGAAAATGGAGAACCTGGCGTGGAACGTTGGTTGCGTCTGGAGTTGAAGCTTTTAGCCGATGTTGGGCTGGTCGGTTTCCCGAACGTGGGGAAATCAACGCTGATCTCCCAAGTCTCGGCGGCAAAACCAAAGATCGCTGACTATCATTTCACCACCTTAATTCCTAATTTGGGCGTGGTTGAGCTCGAGGATGGACAGAGTTTTGTCATGGCCGACATTCCAGGGCTCATCGAGGGTGCTCATTCGGGTGCTGGTTTGGGGCATGAATTTTTACGCCACACTGAGCGGACCCGTTTGATTCTGCATGTTTTGGATATCTCCGGTTCGGAAGAACGGGATCCACTGGAGGATTTGCGGATCATTCAGGATGAACTAAGGCTCTATAGTCCGGCGCTTGCTCTGCGACCTGTAATCATTGTGGCTAACAAGATGGATATTCCTGGTGCGGATGAACATCTGCTGCGCTTGCAAGAGGTTGTTGCCGAAGGTCAGGAAATATTCGCAGTTTCTGCAGCAACCGGGGCAGGGTTGCAAGCGTTGATTTATCGTATTGCCCAGCTTTTACCGGATACCCCGGTACCTGAGATTTTGAACCTGCCTGCTGAACACCTGGTTACGAAAGCAGAGACGGACAAGCGATTTGAAATCCTTAAAGAAGAGGACCTCTTTCTGGTGGTCGGGAAGGAAATCGAAAAACATGTGAAGATGACCTTTTTTGATCGGGAGGCAAGTGTCTATCGTTTTCAAAATATTTTGAAAGCTATGGGGATCGATGACGCTCTTCGGGCACAGGGAATTAAAGCAGGGGATAAAGTCGAGATCGCGGGCGTCAAGTTTGATTGGGAGTAATGTTTAGGGGGAAGATAGTACGTGTTAACTGGTAAACAAAAACGTCATTTAAGATCTATGGGAAATGAAATGGATCCGCTGTTGCAAGTGGGTAAGGGTGGAATTACGGAAATGGTGGTCAGCCAAACGGATGAAACTCTGGAAGCTCGAGAACTCATCAAGTGTCGGGTGTTGCAAAATAATCCGGAAGAGCCCAGTGTTGTGGCGGCTGAACTGGCTGAACGGGTTAAGGCTGACTTGGTCCAGGTGATTGGACGAAATTTCTTGTTGTTTAGACCGTCCAAGAATAAGCCTGTGATTGTTTTACCGTGAATTAAATAGCTCTACACTGTCCCTGATCGATGCATGGTTTGTCATGTGTCTGTTGGGGATTGTTAATACCCTCCTTAAATGAAAATATAGTAAGAAAAGATCGAATATTGAGATAAAAACGCGTTGATGCAAAAAAGCGCGATAATATAAGTATATTTAGAATATTAAACAAAGATAATTAGAGATATTTTGGTTATATACGTAGAGGGATACTTGTCTTGAAAATGGAATAATATACCTATTAAGGGGCGTACTGCTAATGGTCGCCGGAAAGGAGGTTGCTATTGAACAGGAGAACTTGTCCCAGCTGTGGAGGTAGGTCCTATTCCTCCAGCGATGGGGCGGTCTGGGATTGCCCTTATTGTGGGCGTGACATGGGTCATGTTTCGAACGAGCTCTGTAACACCACAGAAGATTTCCGAGCAGAGGAAACGTTTCCGGATGAGCTTCAGATAACGAGGGGTGTGCTCAAGTCGGAAAATGTCTGAGCCTCAAGGGCCGTCACCGCGCTCTCTGCTTTGGTTCTGGTAGGTAGCTTTTAGTTCGTCCCATAACTGTGCCTAAAGGTACGGTTATGGGACTTTTATGCGGGCATGATTTGTCAAAGTATGATATAATAAGATGTTCTACAGCTTTTGCTAAGGGGAAGAGGAAGAAAAATGAACGTCTTAACGGCTGAGAATCTGACGAAAAGTTACGGTGAAAAAGTACTTTTTACCGATATTTCCTTTGGGATTGAAGATGGGGAGAAAATAGGGATCATCGGGGTTAATGGAACGGGGAAGTCCACGTTGCTGAAGATTTTGGCTGGCCTTGAAGTGCCGGAACAGGGCAAAGTTACGACCGGAAATAGTGTGCGCTTGGAGTACCTCCCTCAAAATCCGGAGTTTGAAGATACGGCGACGGTTTTACAACAGGTCTTTAAGGGGAATTCTCCAGTGATGCAATTGTTGCAGGAGCATGAACTGGCTTTAGAAAAGCTTAATGCTGATCCGGAGCAACCCAGGCTGCAACAAACGTTGATCGCTCTTGGGCAACGGATGGATGAGCTGGACGCTTGGCAGTTGGAAAACGAAGCGAAATCGATTCTGAGTAGGCTCGGAATTTCCAATTTTGATTCCTTAGTAGGGACGCTGTCGGGGGGCCAGAGAAAACGGGTGGCTCTGGCGAGTGCGCTGATTAACCCAACAGATATACTGATCTTGGATGAGCCGACGAACCACATTGACAATGATACGGTGGATTGGTTAGAACAGTACTTGAACAAACGCAAAGGTGCGTTGGTCATGATTACACATGATCGCTATTTTCTGGACCGCGTCGTGAATCGGGTGTTGGAATTAGACCAAGGAAAACTTTATCCCTACCCTGGAAATTATAGCCGTTTCTTGGAATTAAAAGTGGAGCGGGAAGAGCAAGTTGAGGCAACTGAAAGAAAACGCCAAAACCTTTTTCGCAATGAGCTGGCTTGGATGCGCAGGGGTGCCAAAGCCCGTACGACCAAGCAAAAGGCCAGGATTGATCGTTTCGAGCAATTACAAGCGGCTAAACCGTCGGAGTACGCGGATCGGATTGAAATGCTAGCTGGGTCAACCCGCTTAGGAAAGAAAATTTTGGAATGTACGCATGTACAAAAAGGCTTTCCGGACCGAGGGGTCGTGCTCCAAGATTTCAATTACATTCTCTTGAGGAACGATCGGATCGGGATTATCGGCCCTAATGGGAGCGGTAAATCGACTTTATTAAATTTGATCGCTGGGCGTCTGACGCCGGATGCGGGCAGCATCGAACTGGGTTCTACGGTCAATATGGGGTATTTCACGCAGGAAAATACGTATTTGAATCCGGACCTGCGTGTGATTGATGAGATTAAAGCGGTGGCTGAAGTGATTCCCACGGCCGAGGGCGGATTTTTGACCGCATCTCAAATGTTGGAGCGGTTTTTGTTTTCCCCGGCTGTCCAATGGACCCAGATCGGGAAGCTTTCGGGAGGGGAAAAACGTAGGCTTTATCTGTTGAGGATTTTGATGGGAGCTCCGAATGTTCTCTTATTGGATGAGCCGACGAACGATTTAGATATACAAACGTTGACTATTTTGGAAGGTTATCTGGATGACTTTCCCGGTGCCGTGATTGCCGTTTCCCATGATCGGTATTTTCTCGATCGAATCGCGGATAAGATTTTCTCCTTTGAAGGGGAAGGGGTAGTTCGGTCGTACGTGGGAAATTACTCGGACTATCGGGAACAAGTTTATGCGGCTGAGCAAGAGGTCGTGCAAGCCACTAACTTTGCTGCTCTGGCGAAAACTTATCGGGCAACGGGCGTCCTGCCGGCAAAAGAAGAGCCGGAGAGGAAGAAAGAACGCCCGCTCAAAATGACCTTTAAAGAGCAACAAGACTATGCGCAAATTGATGCCCAAATTGCGCAGGTTGAAGAGGAACTGCGCCATAATACTCTACAAATGAATGATATGGGGAGCGATTTTGGCAAGTTGACGGAGTTGGTTGGGGTACAACAAGTCCTGGAAAGTAAGCTGGATGACCTGCTGGAGCGTTGGACGTATCTCAATGAACTGGCGGAAAAAATAGCCCAAAACAAGGAATCGATTTGAATAAAATGATTTCGCTGCAGAAAGTCTAAAAACACTATAAAATATCAAGTCACTGCAATTATTTTGGTGTCATCCTGAGCGAAAGCGAAGGATCTAGGGCTTAAGATCCTTCGCTTTCGCTCAGGATGACACCAAAACGTGATATTAATAGCATGACAAGAGGTTTCTTCAGCGGAATCATACAATAAAACCCAAATTATTGGAGGATTATAAAACCTAAATTATTGGAGGATTATAAAACCCAAATTATTGGAGGATTATAAAACCTAAATTATTGGAGGATTATAAATATGGATGAGAAGATGCTTGACGCGATGAAACGAGTCGTGGAAGAAAAAAAGTTGAAGAGTGCCCAACAAGGTGGACCGTCTAAAGCTGTGCAGAAGATCGGGGAGAAGAGGAAGGGTACAAAACGTCGCAAGGTCGGCGGAATGTTTGATAAATAAGGAGAGAAGTTTAGTTTTATGAGTATTTTAAATGTGGAAAATGTTAGTCAAGGGTTTGGTGGGCGCAAAATTTTAGAGGAAGTTAGCTTTCGTCTTTTAAAAGGGGAACACGTTGGTTTGGTGGGGGCGAACGGAGAAGGTAAATCAACCTTTCTGGATATCATTACGGGCAAGCTGATGCCCGATAAAGGCAATGTCGAATGGTCAAACCGGGTGACGGTCGGGTATTTAGACCAACACACGGTTCTGACCAAAGGAAAAACAATCCGCGACGTTCTCAAAGAGGCATTTCAACGAATGTTTGATTTGGAAGCAGAGAGCATGGAAATGTATGAACGAATGGGTAGCGCTTCGGAAACTGAGATGAACAAGCTCTTGGAAGACGTGGGCGAGATTCAGAGTATCCTCGAAAACAACGGGTTTTATATGATTGACACGAAGATTGAAGAAATTGCCAATGGTTTGGGACTTGCAGAGGTCGGCTTGGATAAAGACGTTGAGGATTTAAGTGGGGGGCAGCGCACAAAAGTTTTGCTCACNAAACTCTTGCTCCAAAATCCCAGTATTTTAATCCTGGATGAGCCGACCAACTTTTTGGATGTGGATCATATTGAGTGGTTGAAGCGTTACCTCAATCAGTATGAAAATGCCTTTATCCTCGTCTCACACGATGTACCTTTTTTAAATAGCGTAATTAATGTCATTTATCATGTGGAAAATGCGGGCTTGACGCGTTATACCGGAAATTATGAAGAGTTTATGGCACTCTTCGAAATTCAGAAGGTGCAGGAAATTAAAGCCTATGATAAGCAGCAAAAAGAAGTCGACCGTCTGGAAGACTTTATTGCTCGGAACAAGGCGCGGTTTTCAACGACTGGGCGGGCTAAGAGTCGGCAGAAACAGTTAGAAAAAATGGATTTACTCGATAAACCAAGGGAGAAAATCCAGCCTACCTTTAAATTTCGAGAAGCGCGCACACCGAGTAAGCTGATTTTTGAGGCTCGGGATATCGTATTGGGTTATGACGAACCGTTGACACGTCCCTTGAATTTGACCTTAGAGCGAGGACAAAAGGTGGCGATCCGTGGGGTCAATGGGTTGGGTAAATCGACTTTGTTAAAAACCTTGCTTGGTTTTATTCCGCCAGTGTCGGGCGAAGTCGAACTCGGCGACTTTCTCTTCCCGGGTTATTTTGAGCAAGAATCTGCTCACAAGAATTATAACACTGCCTTAGATGAAGTCTGGGGTGAATATCCGGGTCTTTCCAATTCCGAAGTGCGCGGGGCCTTGGCAAGGTGCGGGCTAACCAAGGAACACATCTCCAGTAAGATGATGGTTTTAAGCGGCGGAGAAAACGCCAAAGTACGACTCTGCAAACTCATGCTGAAGGATGTGAATTGGTTAGTACTCGACGAGCCAACCAATCATCTGGACGTGGATGCTAAGGAAGAGCTTAAGAAAGCCATCAAAGAATATCGGGGGACAGTGATTGTCGTTTCGCACGAACCAGAATTCTACGANGATTGGGTAACTCATGTCTGGAATTTGGAGGAGTGGACGACTAAAATCGTATAACTTAAAGGATTGATCAGAAGGCCCATGTTCTTGAGGATAAGAACATGGGCCTTCTCTGCGCTTAATGCATAGCGTTTCTGATTTAAGTGAATATTAATTTAGAGGAATGAGGAGGTGAATAACCATTAAATTCGGCATTGCTGGCCCAACTTCTAAGGATCATATTATATTACCGAATGGGGAAAAATCGGAACGATACGGAGCCGTCGCTTACAGCGCCAGCGCCATGGCTAAGCTCCTGGAAGGCACTTCGGATCAGGTGATTTGCCTGTCTCATTTAGCAGAAGGGGATTTTGAGGCTGTCTCTACCCTCTTGCGCCATCCCAATCTTGATTTATCGGGTTTAGGCATCTATGAGAAGGGTACGACCGAAATTGAACTTACGTATCTCAACGCCAAAGAACGTCTCAGCCGTCAAATCAATGTCATGCCTCCTTTAACCTTAGCGGAAATGGATTCATTAGCAGGGTGTGAAGCGATCCTACTTATGCCCCTGAACGAAAGCGACATTTCCTTGGCTTGTGTACGAAGGTTGAGAGGCTTAACCCACGGGATGATCTTTCTTGACGTTCACGGCTTGGTAACTGGGGTCAACGAAAAGGGTGAGAGGTTTAGAAAAACGTGGTCGAATGCCCAGGAATGGTTGTCAGAAATTGATATTCTGAAGATGAATGAAAATGAAACATCTTGGGTAGCCGGCAGCCATCTGGAAGGCACTGAAGACTTTGTGCAATTTGCTGCGGGTATCGTGGCTTCGGGGTTGGAGATTTGCTGGATCACCTTTGGAGATCAATCGTCTTTAATTTCTTGGCGCCGGGAAAATCGTATTTTATGGGCAAGGGTGCCCGTTGTCACCGATATCGGGCCGGTGTTGGATACTACAGGGTGTGGGGATGCCTCTTCGGCGGGGTTTATTTATAGTTATATCAAATCTTATCATCACCCTATCCACTCGGTCATTATGGGCAATACCATGGGTTCTCTTAAAGCTGCCTCTCAAGAAACCAATGCCTTTCCGCCCAGAATGGAAATTAGGGGGGTTATTAGCTCTTATTATAGAGAGTATCTTCATACTTTACTGGACGATTTTCTGACCAACAACCAGCTGATCGTTAATGAATTCAAAGGAGGGCAGGACAGTGAAAGTTTTATGTACCACTCAGATGGGAGGAACAGCTCTAGGTCAGACCATGCGCGTGATCGCGGTAGCCAAGGCGCTGCAACGTAAAGGGCATGAAGTAAAAATTCTGGCCGGAGAACAACAAATCCCCATCATGCAAAGTAATGCCCTTGAGGTCATAGCTATGCCGTCATTACCCAAATTTGATTTCCCGTATCAGGTGTTATTAGGGACCGACGAGCAGCCCAAGGAAGAAATAATGAATCGGATGCAAGAAATAAAGCAGCTGATCATCGCTGCAGAGCAAGAAATAATCCAGACGGAAAAGCCTGACGTGCTGCTGTGTGGTAATTTAACAGGCTCGTCCTCCGCCCAAGCAGCTAATATTCCGTGTGTTATGGTTTTATTACAACCCCATGGCCTAAAAACAATTGAGCTTTTTACACGACGACTGCCGAAAACAGTCCAAAATTTCGATATGCTCAAAGCTGTGAACCTGCTCATCATGGAAGGTATACCGGAACTGGATGGTGGAGCGAGTGCAGCGAACAAGGGAGAATGGTCTCTGGCTATCAAAGATAAACTGCGTTTTACCGGACCGCTGTTGGTGGAAACGCCGGAAAGTTTACCCTCACGAGAAGAATTAAAAATCCGTCATGCTGGTAACCAAGCTCGACCGTTGATCTATGTTACCATAGGGGGTGGCACTCAGTTAATTGGTGAGGATTTCCTGACCTTGGTTCTGGATGCTTTCCGTAGCTTGCCGGATGTCCAGGGGGTAATTGCTACCGGCTTAGCTATTGAACCAGAGCAGCTGTCCGGTTATAACCCACCGGATAATGTGATCATCCGTGGTTTTGTCCCTGGCCTGGAATTGATTAAAGCCAGTGATGTGACAGTTTTTCACGGCGGCTCCTCCACGTTGATGACCTGTCTTGCTTGTGGGACGCCGGCGGTCGTGGTGCCTTCCATGGCTGAACAGGAAGATAATGGAGCGGTTCTGGAACAAAATGGAGCAGGGATTGTCTTGTCTAAAAACGGTTTAACTCCAGCCGCTTTGGCTGAAGCAGTACAAAAGATTTTAAGTGAGCGTTCGTTCCGGAACAATGCGCAAAGGCTCAAGGATCAGTGCGACAAGTATGGCGGCGCTCAGGCAGCCGCTGTTATGGTTGAACAATTGGTCAAGCGGGAGAACGCTTCATGAAAGCGCTTATTTTGGCAGCAGGTAAAGGTACCCGACTACGTCCCTTGACCAATTATGTACCGAAACCAATGCTTCCCCTGCACGGCAAGCCACTGCTGGAATGGGTTATGCTCCCGATCATCGCCTGTGGGATCAAAGATTTTGTGTTTGCTGTGAGCTATCTAGCTCAGCAGATCATAAACTATTTTGGTGACGGCGAACGATGGGGTGTGAGGATCAATTACAGCCAAGGGTCAGAACCAGTCGGCAAGGCGGGGGAAATCTGGCGGTCCCGTAAGCTGTTGCTGGCCGAAGAGGGTCCTTTTCTCGTTGTGCCGGGCGATACTATTACTCATCTGGATTATCAAGAGTTGCTTGATTTTCACCAAGGGCATGGAGGTCTGGTGACGGTGGCTTTTTCTAGGCGTTATCGCTTGGAAGTAGGAACTGCTGAAATCGATGACAAGAGCAGGGTTATTAAATTTTTGGAAAAAGACAATCTGGACCAGCCTGTCAGCACGGGCGCTTATGTTTTAGATAGTCGCATTTTTCCCTATATAGAAGAGTTTAAGCCTGATCAGCAGGAAGTAGATCTGCCGGGTGATGTTTTTCCCTACTTATTGAAAAAAGGGTTGCCCATCTATGGCTACGAGCGCGATTATGCCTGGTGGGACGTAGGGCGGATTAATGATTACGAAAGTTTAATCCAACTTCCCCCCAGCGAAGCCGCTCAGGTTCTACCTTGGAGGTCAAGGCATGAGTATTTTTAAACCCTGTGATATACGGGGCATTTATGGCAGCGAGTTGACGGAGCAAGACGCTTATGATTTAGGCCGAGCTGCCGGGAAGTTGACCCAGGGGCAAACCGCTCTGGTAGCTGGGGATGTACGTTTAAGCACGTCTGTCCTAAAAAACGCGTTGAAGGAAGGTTTGGTATGTTCAGGTTGCCAAGTTACAGATGTGGGGATTTTAACGACTCCGGCCTTCTCTTATGCCGTTCAACAGACGGGCAGCACTTTGGGTATCATGGTTACAGCTTCTCACAACCCGCCGGAATATAATGGTTTCAAAATCTTAGTCGAAAACAGACCAGTTAATGAGGAAGAATTGGCCTATTTACAGCAAACTATGGCCCAAAGGAATTTCACGGCAGGGGTGGGGGATTGCCGTTCAGACGATACCTGGTTAAAGCGGTACCGCGACAAAATACTCTGCTGCTTTCAACCGGGAAAACTAAAAGTAGTGTTGGACTGTGGTAATGGTGCCTGCTCCCTAATTGCACCGGAGATTTTTCAGGCCCTTGGTTATGAGGTTAAGGAACTTTTTTGTACTCCAGATGGTAACTTTCCCAATCGCTCGCCCAATCCGTCCATAGCTGAGAACCTAACAAGTTTACGCCAACAGATGAGCGAGAACAATGCCACAGTGGGGATTGCCTATGATGGGGATGGCGACAGGGTGGCTTTTGTCGACGAAAACGGGCGGATGATTGAGAATGATCGCATTTTAGCTTTATTTAGTCGGCATCTGTTGGCCAGAGCAACGGGTGTCATTGTTTATGATTCTAAATGTTCGCTGGTTGTACCAGAGGAAGTAACTCGCCTGAGCGGGATCCCATGTATGGCCCGCTCAGGCCATGGGTTTATTAGACATGAATTTCTAGCAAGTAAGGCTCTGTTGGCAGGAGAGCTTAGCGGTCACTTTTTCTGGCGGGATTTGCTTTTTGATGACGGGATTTTTTCCTCGCTGGTTCTGCTTGAATTGCTTCAAGAGAACCAAATGTCACTTTCTCAAATGGATCAAGCCCTCCCTCGTTACCTGATTACACCGGATATTCGTCTTCCGTTTGCAGGTGATTTCCAGGAACTAATTAAAGAGGTAGCTCAAAAACTTTCCCGGTTTCCGCTTTCTCGACTTGACGGTGTGCGAGTAGAATTGCCAGATTGCTGGGGTATGATCCGCCCTTCGATAACCGAACCAATCGTTACGTTGCGCTTTGAAGGTAAGAACCGGGAAAGACTAGTATTTATACTGAAATTAATCTTATCTGTTTTACCGGATGAACTTAAACTACAGGCTAAAGGGATTCAGGAGATTCGAGATCTGATAGTGTAGGTATACACTGCTGATATACTATGGCATAATACATAGGAGAGGTTAGAGAGATTAAAAACTAAGAGCTGTTCGGATTAATGCCGAGGTTGAACAGCTTTAGTCCATGGAGAAGAAAATAATGAGTAAGGATCCAGAAGGAAAAAGGAACCGTTTAGGAATTATGGGGGGAACCTTTGACCCGATTCATTATGGGCATCTGGTTGCTGCGGAAATGGCGCGCTGTGAGTTTGATCTAAGCACGGTATTATTTATACCAAGTGGGACGCCACCACATAAAAATAGTCAAGACGTCTCAGCTGCAGATTTACGATATGAGATGGTAGCACTCGCCATCAAGGATAATCCGGCGTTTGATCTTTCGGCTTTGGAAGTTGAGAGAAAAGGACTATCTTATACAGTGGAAACGTTGCGCATTTTACGCCGCACTTGGCCGGAGCATGAACTGTATTTTATTACGGGCACTGACGCTCTCCTCGAAATCTTTTCCTGGCGTGAGGCGGAAGAAATTTTAACGATGATACAATTTATCGGCGCTGCACGTCCTGGGTTTGATGCAAGTGATTTTCTTCTTAAGGTTGAACAAGAACATCCGGAAACTCAGGAGAAGATTCATTATTTAGAAGTTCCCGCCTTAGCGATTTCCTCGACTGATATTCGATTGCGGGTTCGGCACGGGCAACCGATTCGTTACCTTTTGCCGGAACCAGTTCGTATCTTTATCCAACAACACGGGCTTTACGTCACTGAGTGAATCAAACATCTGAAAAAAGTGCTAGAAAAGTACGAGAAAAGTACATAGTTCAGTGTTTTGTAGCGAGTTCGCATACTCTGTTTGGATTTGATCATACTAAAAAAGATCAAAGAATCAATTCAAAGAGGTGGGTAAAGCTATGACAACAACACTTTATGTCGGAAATCTCCCGTGGAATACTACAGCAGACGAACTTGGTCAATTTTTTAGCGAATATGGACAGGTTGACAGTAGTCGGATTATCACCGATCGTGAAACTGGCCGCTCTCGTGGGTTTGGCTTTATCGAAGTCGAAGAAGCCGATGCGCCACGTATGGCTGAAGAACTCAATGGCAAGGATTTTGGTGGACGGCCCCTCACAGTGAATGAAGCCAAACCGAAGCAAATGTAAAGCAAAAGCAAGTAGGAGTGCAAGCGGGGACGGTTCTTGCTTGCATGCTTGCTTGTGAGTGCAAGAGGGATGCAAGTAGGGACGGTTCTTGCTTGCGCGTTATTATTTCGCTACTTGCACGATGTATGCAATATGGAGCGCAAGGATAAGCAGAGAAACGTGTGGTTTAGTGATTTGGGTAAACGTTAGGAGTATTTTTAGGAATGTCTTGTGCAATTTTTAACGTAAATCTGAAAAGAAGGTTTATTAATGAGGGTTAGTGTTTAAGATAAAAGAGTAGAGTCAAATGAAAATTAGAGCGTAAAGATGTAAAAATGAGATAAAAGGGGAGCGGGAGAAACGTGATATTACGGGTTGAAGAGGTGTATGTTTTAGCGACTCGTGTTCTTACCGAAGAGCGATTGAAGCATACGTTGGGCGTTGCTGGTTGGGCCGAAGAGTTGGCTAGACACCATGGTTTGGATCCGGTTAAAGCTCGTTGTGCGGCGTTAGCGCATGATTTAGCCAAAGGGATTCCTATAGAGGATCAATTGAGTTTAGCTCGTCGCTGGAATTTGCTTAAATATCCGGAAGATGAACAATATCCTTATGTTTTACATGGGTCTTTGGCGGCTTATTGGCTGGAACATTATTTCAGGGTAGACGATACTGAGGTCCTGGCAGCGGTTGCGAGTCATACGTTAGGGAGGCCAGGAATGTCCCCTTTGGAGATGGTTATTTATAGTGCTGATTTAACCGAACCCAGCCGCGACTTTCCAGAAGTGGACAAGTTGCGACAATCCTTGTATGATGATTTAGAAAAGGGTACGTTTGAATGTGTTAAAAGCATTTTGATATACTTAAGAGAAAGTAATCACCCAATTCATCCCTTGACCCAATTGACCTATGAGGATTTAAAAAGGAGGCAAACTATTGGAACTGAATCAAAAAAAGCTTAATGAAATTGTTAGTATTGTCGAAGACAAAAAGGGTGGAGATATTTCCCTATTGAATTTAAAGGGAATCTCGATGGTCACTGATTATTGCTTGATTGTGACAGGGAATACGACTACTCAAGTTAAAGCGATCACGAACTATTTGGAAGAGAAGTTGCCAGAGATCGGAGTGCCAGTTTTTCATCTGGAAGGGTTACCGACGGCTAAATGGGTTTTGATGGATTGTGCCGGCGATCTGGTTATTCATGTCATGACCCCTGAGCAACGTGAATTTTATCAACTCGAACGTCTTTGGAAAGATGCAGAAGTTATCTCATTTAATCCAATTGAAGTTTAAACCAAACACGTAAAGGCAACGATGGGGAGTAGTACTAAGGAACCCTCATTAGAGAGATGGCGGATGGTGCAAGCCGTTGTGGGGGACTTTAGGAACTCGCCCTGGAGCTGTGTTCAGGTAACAATGAACACCGGTGCGAGCCGTTAACATCGTTTGAGCGCATTTGAAATTGGGTGGTACCACGGGAGCAAGCCTCTCGTCCCTTTAGGGGACGGGGCTTTTTATTTTTTTAAGGGGGAAGGGTCTATGCAAGAGAAGTATTTGTTTTCCGAGATCGAATCGAAGTGGCAGAAATATTGGGAGGAGAACAAAGCCTATAAAACAGAGGAGGAATCCCCAAAGCCGAAGTATTATGCCTTGGCTATGTTTCCTTATCCTTCGGGAAATTTGCATATGGGGCATGTGCGTAACTATTCTATCGCGGACGTCATTGCTCGCTTTAAACGAATGAAAGGATATAATGTCCTTCACCCAATCGGTTGGGATTCTTTCGGTTTACCAGCGGAAAATGCGGCGATTAAGCACCAGACCCCTCCGGCAGACTGGACCTGGAAAAATATCGCAAATATGCGGCGACAGCTTCAAGAAATGGGGCTTTCCTATGATTGGGACCGGGAAGTGGCAACCTGCCACCCGGGTTATTATAAATGGACTCAGTGGTTGTTTTTAGAGTTTCACAAACATGGCTTGGTGTATAAGAAAAAGGCCGCAGTAAACTGGTGCCCTTCGTGTGCCACGGTGCTGGCCAATGAACAAGTTGTGGAGGGAGGGTGTGAACGTTGTGACACCCTAGTGACGAAGAAAAACCTGGAACAGTGGTTTTTTAAAATCACGGATTATGCGGAGACTTTGCTTCAAGATTTGGACAAGTTGCCTGGCTGGCCTGAAAAGGTGAAAACTATGCAGCGTAACTGGATCGGTCGATCTGAAGGGGTGGAAGTGCAGTTTGCCTTGGCAGAGTCCCCGGACAAGATTTCGGTGTACACCACCCGCATTGATACCCTTTATGGTGTTAGTTATGTAGTGTTGGCTCCGGAACATCCTCTGGTTCTAAAGTTGGTAGGCGGCACGAACTATGAAGCAGATGTGAGGGCTTTTATTAAGAAGATGAATGGCCTCAATGAAATCGCTAGGACCTCAACGGAGGCCGAAAAAGAAGGGCTGTTCATTGGCGCTTATTGTCTTAATCCGTTGAGTGGGAAAAAGGTGCCAATTTGGATTGCCAATTATGTTCTTCTTGAATATGGTACGGGTGCGGTCATGGGTGTGCCGGCGCATGATGAACGGGACTTTGAATTTGCAACGAAGTATAGCCTGGAGATTAATTCTGTTATTGTGCCACATGGGAGCGCGCCGGAAGGGAAAGATCAGCCACTTAAAGCCGCTTACACGGGGGAAGGGATTATGGTTAATTCCGATTCCTTCGACGGTCTGGACAGTAATGAGGGTTTGGAGCGGATTGCAGATGAAGCTGTGCGCCGCGGAATGGGCCAACGGAAAGTTAATTTCCGTTTACGCGACTGGCTTATTTCTCGTCAACGTTATTGGGGAACTCCTATCCCAATGGTTTATTGTGATTCTTGTGGAACAGTGCCGGTTCCAGAAGAGCAATTGCCAGTTTTGCTGCCGCCTGATGTGGTTTTCAAAGCAGGGGAAAATCCGTTAGCCTCATCCCCATCGTTTACTGAAACATCATGCCCGAAATGTGGGGGGGGTGCTCGGCGGGAGACGGATACGATGGATACGTTTGTCTGTTCCTCGTGGTATTATCTTCGTTATACAGATCCTCGTAACCCGGAGGCCCCTTTTTCCCAAGCTACGGTGGATCAGTGGATGAATGTCGATCAGTATGTCGGTGGGGTAGAACATGCGATTCTTCACCTTCTTTACGCACGGTTCTTTACTAAGGCTTTGCGGGATTTTGGCTATTTAAAAGCGGATGAACCTTTCCAAAATTTGCTTACTCAAGGAATGGTTTGCATGGATGGCTCTAAAATGTCTAAATCTAAAGGGAATATCGTCAGCCCAGAGGTCATTCTGGCAAACTATGGGGCAGATACGGCCCGGTTGTTTATTTTATTCGCAGCTCCACCGGAAAGAGATCTGGAGTGGAGTGATCAGGGGGTTGAAGGGTGTTATCGTTTCCTCAACCGTGTTTGGCGCTTGGTCGCTCAGTATGAGCCTGTAATTAAAGAAGCTCGAAGTCATACATTAGTTTCAACAGACCTAGTGGGCGATTGGGGTAACCTAGATGCAGTCAGTAAAGAACTACGTCGCCACACTCACACGGCAATTCAGAGAGTGACGATTGACATCGGGACGCGCTATAATTTTAATACGGCGATCAGTACCATCATGGAATGGGTCAATGCTGTGTACATCTATAAGGAGCAGCCAACGGCAGTTGCTGCGGTCGGAAGAGAGGCTGTTGAAGCGATCCTCATACTCCTGGCTCCCTTTGCGCCGCATATTACGGAAGAACTGTGGCGAGAAATCGGACATACGGAGAGTATTCACAAACAGCCTTGGCCCGAAGTGGATGAAGCCGCTCTCGTCCAAGATGAGATGACCGTTATTCTGCAGGTCAATGGCAAAGTCCGTGATCGAGTTATTGTGCCCGCTGATATATCCAAGGCAGAGTTGGAAAAAATGGTGCTTGCTCAGCCCAAGGTGGTTGAATGGACCCAAGGAAAAGCCATTGTCAAGGTCATTACGGTTCCAGGTAAGTTAGTTAACTTGGTGGTTAAATAAGAGGGACTTGAGAGGGACTTGTGTGACACAGCGCTCGGTGCTTACGACGCAGAGCAAACTAACCGTTCAAGCTCCCGGCTTTGGGGAGCGGGGCGAAACACGAGTGAGTGTTTCGGCCAAAGCGACATCCTTGTCGCATGGCCGGCAGCGCACGTCCTGTGCGCTGCCCCGTGTCTGGGGTCGGTCGTTAGAACGGAAGTTTGCTATTCTGCTTACGTAAAGACGTCGCGCTGTGTCACACTGCGTCCCGGGCTGGGGTCGGAGAAGGTCGGGGAACGGATTGTTAGGGAGACGGCACATTTCATGTGCGCCGTCTGAACTAGAGAGATTAGAGTGCAAAAGGGGACGGTTCTTAGTTGCATTATATGCAACTAAGAACCGTCCCCTTTTGCACTATCGTGCATTTTGTCCAAAAAAAGGACTGAAAACTAATTAACATTATGTTAACATAATTGGTGAGTATCTTTTTACATACTCGTGATATAATTTTACTAAAATTAATACGTCAATTAGTGGATAAGAAAGTGAATGAAGAGGAATTTGAAAAAAAGAGTCAGATCGGGGGATTGGCGAACCTTAGGATGAAAGTCGAGTTATGCTTGAAGAATGGATAGCTAGGTCCGGAATATAGTATTAAGAGATCGGGTTTAGTAACGGGTTGCCACGTAGAAGATAATTGGGATGATTTGGAATATGCTGTTAAAAGAGTAGCAGAAAAGGGAGTGTTATATTTTTGCAAAAAGTATATGTGCTCGATTCTAGCGTTTTACTGCATGACCCTAACGCGCTATTTCAGTTCCAAGATAATGATGTAATTATTCCCTATGTGGTTTTAGAGGAAATAGAAAGTAAGAAACGTCTCCTGGAAAACGTTGGAAGAGTAGCCAGAGAGGTCATTCGCCAGCTTGATCGCTTACGGAGTAATGGTCAACTGTCTCAGGGGGTTCTCTTACCGAACGGAGGAAAGGTCCGGGTCGAGCTGAATCATTACTCTAATGAAATATTGCCGGTAAACTCGGACCTAACTTTGGCGGACAATCGAATTCTAGCAGTTTCTTTGAATTTAGCACGTGAGGAAAAACGAGTTGTCGTTTTGGTGACAAAAGATATTGCCATGCGTGTTAAAGCGGACGCTTTGGGGATTATAACAGAAGATTACTATAATGACAAAGTGGCGCTGCCCCCGATTATGGATGAGATTTTGATATTGCAGATCGCAGATGCCGAAGTTGATGCACTATACCAAAATATGTTTATTCCCATACAGGTTCCATTGCTACCAAATCGCTGCGTCAAAGCAGTTTTGAGTGATGGCTCTGTCCTGCCTCTCGTTTCGTCTCCCGATGGGAAGAGATTAGTCTATCAATTGGGGAAAAGTCACGTTTCTTGGGATATTAGACCTAAGAACATGGAGCAGTCTTGGGCTTTGGAAATGCTCAATAATCCTGAGATCAGTTTGGTTAATCTGATGGGTCCGGCAGGCACTGGAAAAACTCTACTTGCTTTAGCAAGTGGTCTGGAACAAACAGTTCATAAGGAACAATATATTAGGATGCTTTGCGCTCGGCCAATTGTCCCTTTTGGTAAGGATATTGGCTTTCTTCCGGGGGAGAAGGATCAGAAGGTTCGCCCTTATATGCAACCTATTTATGATAATCTTGAATATTTACTTCGACCGCGGAAGGAGAAAGAGCGGGAGAAAAACGGCGAATCTATTATTGACAGTGCCATTGACCTTTTAATTAAGAAGAGGCAGTTGGAAATTGAAGTGCTCACCTATATTCGAGGTCGAAGTATTCCTGATCAATTCATGATTATTGATGAGGCTCAGAATCTTTCTGCACATGAAGTAAAGACGATTATTACACGAGCTGGTGAGGGGACGAAGATTGTCCTTTGTGGGGATCCGGATCAAATTGATCATCCTTATCTGGATAAGGAGAGTAACGGGTTAGCCTACGTCGCTTCACGTTTAAATGGCCAATCCTTCTATGGTCAGGTTCGCCTGATTCACGGGGAACGAAGTGAACTCGCAACACGGGCGGCACGTTTGCTATAGGGAGTTATTATGAGGGATTTGTGAGAAACAGCGCTCGGTCTTACGACGTAGAGCAATCCAACCGTTCAAGCTCTTGACTTTGGGGAGTGGGGTGCCTACCAGATAAGACATCCGATGACCAGGGATGGTCTAGTCTAAGCGTCTAGTTGTCAAGGATGGCGACGAGGAAGGGAATTTTGGCACATAGGAGGTAGTGCGCATTCGTGTGCACTGCCTTTTGAACGCAAAAGGGCGCGTGTCAGGAACGCAAAAGGGGACGGTTCTTGTTTGCATTACATGCAAACAAGAACCGTCCCCTTTTGCGTCCTTGCGCGCCTTTTTGCGCGCGTGTCATACAGCGTCGGGGTTAAACTGAATCAAATTTCTTTAATAAGATGGATTCGATTTTTTTATATATTTCTTGAGCGATTAAATCCATGCCAGAATCGTTCGGGTTTAAACTATTACTTATTCCGTTAAATGTATTTTGTCCAGCAGTACCTATATTGTCAGGGTTTTGCCATATTGGCTTGAGGTCGACGACTGGGATGTTACGCTCGGTACCTACTTTCTGTATTATGTCATCATAAGGGCCACCATTTGAAACATTTTGCATACGAGATAGCTATGGCTCAGCAATCAGTATATTTGATAGTTGAGCTATTTTGATGTTTAAAACTTCCGATGATCTCCATGAGAACACCGAATTCGACAGGATAAATCAGACTTTGCAGCAGGAAAAAGAAGGGAAAAAGCGAAATGAAATATAATTTAATTTAATAGCGTAGGATGATCTGAGCAAAAGGCTAAGTCGTAAGTTGTTTATTTAGCGAAGAGATAGATTTGAGAAAATATAGAAAAGGAAGGAGAAGCTACGAATGGAACGTAAGCTTCGCTATGTTTGGTGGTTTGTGCTCATAGGCCTCGTGATTTTTGCTATTTGGAAGCTATTTCTACCTCATGGGTCCAATGCCTATCTTCAGAAAACGGTTTCTAGCCGAGAGATTGTCGTTTACGTTGCTGGAGCGGTTGAGAAACCGGGGCTTGTTCACTTGGCAGCGGATGCTCGTCTGGATGATGCCTTGAAGCAGGTCTGTCCCTTGCCGGAGGCTAATCTAGAGAGTATGAATCCTGCTGAAAAACTCAAAGATGGACAAAAGGTTTCTGTACCATTCAAAAGTTCTCCCCTTTCTCCGGAGTCGGCAGTGGTTGGTAATCCAACGAATGCCGTGAGTAGTAACCCTGGAAATAATGGTAGCTCATTAAATGGGGCAGGCGCTGGATCAGGATCAATGGGTTCTGGATCAGTCAACAATGGTAGCGTTAGTTCTGCGTCAGTAGGAGGAAAAATTAATATTAATAGCGCTGGAGTAGCTGAGTTGGATAAGCTGTCCGGTGTCGGCCCGACGTTAGCGCAACGTATTTTTCAATATCGGACAGAACACGGGCCATTTGCCCGGCCAGAAGATTTAGAAAATGTTTCGGGGATCGGTGCTAAACTATTTGAAAAAATGGCTTCACAAGTGACGGTTAGCCCATGAAAGACCCCTGGATTGGGCGAGCGACAGCCCTTTTGATCGGGGGCCTCAGTGGAGCGTCTTTGCCAGAACCGCCCCGCCTTTGGGTTTTTGGAGTTCTCGTGTTGCTGGGGGTACGTCTGCTATTATGGCGACCCCGTGATTTCTTTGGCCGGGTGTTTCGCCCTGAGATTCTTTTGCTAGGAGCAAGTCTCTTGCTTGGCTTTGGATATGGAGCTCTTGCGGATTGTTCTCTGCCTACCCCTCTTACCTTGGACCATGCTGAAATTGTCGGTCTTTTGAAGGATTGGAATATCGCAGAGGATAAGGGCGTGGGGCTAGTATGTGTCGAAGACGTGAGAACTGAAGCCGTCGCGCGGAAGAACACTGGCGATGGATTGAAGAAAGAATTATACGGTCAGACCTATAGGCTGACTGTTTATACCGATAAATCGGGACAAATTCCGGGAGAGTGGAAGCGGGTCTTGCCTGGAGACCGTGTAAGTTTCCAAGCACACTTAGAAAGGCCTAAATCACTGGGAACGCCCGGTGCCTTTGACTTGCGCCTTTATGATGGAGCTAGAGGGTTAAGCGGTACGCTTAGCGCGCAAGGGGATGTAATATTGCTTTCAGCTGGGGAGCCAAGTCTAACCTGGAAGATTCGGCAGCTGGTTCGAAGTCGGCTTCAAGCTTGGGATCCAGAGGAAACGGGGGTATTAGAGGGGATCTTCTTTGGAGATTCCAGTCGTATTCCTGATTCAGTGCAAGAACGCTATAAAGTGACTGGCGTGCTTCACGTTTTTGCCGCGTCAGGCTCCAATGTGGCTTTTGTGTTGGGTCTTTCCTGGCTGTTGCTGAGCTTTTTTCCTAAGCAAATTCGGATCGGCGGGACAATTTTGGCGCTTTTGCTTTATGCTGCACTTTGTGGGGGAAATGCCTCGATTGTTAGAGCGACTGTTTTAGGGATTGTTGTTCTCCTGGGGCGGTTGGGGCGAGGGCACGTGGCTACGTTACGCTGGTTGTTCTTGGCAGCGGTCGGCCTATTTATTCAGAATCCTTTAATCATTCGGGATCTTGGCTTTCAACTTTCCTTTGCAGCTGCCTGGGGAATTGTTGTCCTCACCCCTCGGATTTTGAAGGGGAAGTTATTTGAACGTCTTCCGAATCTGCTTCGTTTTGTTGTAGCCGGCACATTAGCCGCACAAGTTGCGACGCTTCCGTTGTTGATCTCGGCTTTTCATCGGTTGTCTTTGATCGGATTTCTGGCAAATGTCTTTATCCTTTTTATTTTAGGCAGTGTGCTCGAGGTGGGTCTCATTGGGGTCATGCTTTCTTTCTCGGGGGTGCTATCGGCTCCTTTGTTTCAGGTGAGCTTGTGGCTTTTAGCCGGAACAAATTCAATTTTAAAGCTGTTGGCTGAATTCCCTTACGCTGATGTCTGGGTGTTAAACCCAGGCCCCTTCTTTTGGTTAATTTGGTATGGCGGAATTGGAGTCGCTCTGTGGGGGAAAGAGCGCGTGCTATTTATCGTTAAGGGGAAGCTGCTGCATCTTGACAGAGGGTTAAGAGCAATTGCTGCCAGGTTGCTGAAACGATGTCCTTTGGGAATTCGGCGAACTGCGCAATGTTTGGGCTTGAAAATGTCTAGGAGTTCAATGGTTAGCAAAAGGTTACTTGTTCGTTGGGGCGGCATCCTGCTGATCGTTCTTTTGTTGTGGAGTCCATGGAATTCGCAGAACGATCTGGAGGTGGTTATGATCGATGTGGGGCAAGGGGATTCAATATTAATTCGTACGCCTCAGAAGCATGCCATTTTGATTGATACAGGACCACGTAGCGAACGGTTCGATGCCGGGGAGCGCATCGTTCTGCCGTATTTACTGGAGAGAGGGACTGGGCATTTGGAGGCGTTGCTGATTACCCATGAACATCAGGATCATATTGGTGGGGCACGGGCAGTCTTAGCTAATATTCCGACAGACTGGGTAGGAGTGCCTGCTGTGGAAGAGCGGTTGGAAAATAAAGAATGGCAGGAAGGATTGCCTATTGAACTAATAAATAAGACCGAGGGATTACGAATACTTCAAGCGGGAGACCGGATAGATCTTGATTCGGGGGCCTGGCTGGACGTGCTGGGTCCGTATCGGGTTTTGGCGGGGACGCATTCAGACCCAAACAATAATTCCTTGGTGCTAAAGCTTAACTATTTAGGGCAAAGCGTTTTACTGACGGGGGATATGGAGCAAGAAGAAATGGAGGAGATTGCTGAGACGGGTGTCGATTTAGAAAACGACCTTTTTAAGGAGCCGCATCACGGCAGCCAATTCTCTCTGGTTAGACCTTGGCTGGATGCTATTCATCCCCAGGCGGTTTGGATCTCAGTGGGGAAAAACACCTTTGGACACCCTTCGCCGGAAGTTTTGAAGTATTGGGAAGAACGCCAGATTCCGGTTTATAGGACGGATGAACACGGCACGGTACGGCTTTTGCTAGGAGAACATGGCGCGGAAATTATCCCGGGTCGTTAATGTAGAGCTGAAAAATTTATTAAAATATTTTCTAGAAATTACCTTTGGTATGTATAAAAAGGAAACTGGGGGTAACAATAACATGGAACATCTCTTTTCTCCTCCTCTTTCTTTTGCTCCTCCACAACCCGTGGAGGGCTTTTTTTGGCGCGCAATAAAGTTTGCTGGCTTTTTCAGGAGGTCTCCTTTAAAATAAGCCCAGGGGGTGAGCTAGGATGCGTGAAATTGAACGAATTAAAGAAAGTGTAGCACAGAAGAAGATTTCACCCGTTTACTTGTGGTATGGTGAGGATCGCTTTTTGATTCAAGAGGCTTTGCGGGTCCTTAAGTCGTTCTATTTCATGATGGATCCTTCTGGAAGCGGGATCGAAACAGTTTCCGCAAAGGAGTTGTCTCCAGCCAGCATTGTAGAGCGGGCTAATACGATGTCTTTTTTTGCTAATCGCCTGGTCGTCGTTGAGGAGGTAACCTATTTCCAAGACGGGCAAACGGCGGACTTAGAGCCGTTCTTGGACTACTTTTCTAACCCGAATCTTTTGACCTGTCTTTTGTTTAGAGCTGAAAGCGTACATAAAGGCAGAAAATTTTATAAGGCCTTAGATCGGGCCGGGGAGATCTTAGAATTTTGCGCTCCGAAGCGACCGCAGGAATGGCTTGCCTGGACCCAGTCAGAATTAAAGGCAAGAGGAAAATCGATGGATACTCAAGTCGCAACTCTATTTATTGAATGGGCTGGACATCATGCTGGTGTTTTAAGTCAGGAATTAGATAAGCTTGTGATTTTTATTGGAGATCGCCAAAAGATAACGACGGAAGACATTAAAGCCATTACGATCCGTACGCTTGAGGCCAGTATCTTTGATCTTTTGGATGCAGTGGCTGGTCGATCTACAGCAAAAGCGCTACAGACCTTACAGGATGTGTTGCGTGTAGAGCATCCCTTGAAGGTCTTAGCGTTGCTAGTTCGCCAGGTCAGGCTTCTTTTGGGCTGTAATGCCTTGCGTAGGCGGGGCGGAAATGGGGCAGAGGCCCCTTCCGCATTAGGGATATCACCTTATGAAGCACAAAAGGTATGGCAACAATCCTCACGGTTATCCAATGAACAACTATCCAGGGCGTTGTTCGAGTGCCTAAACACGGACTTGGCGTTAAAGACCGGGGGCGGAGATCCTGGGTTATTACTAGAAATGATGATCATTAAGTTTTTAAAGTAAGATAGATCTAAAAAAGAGCCTTAAGGCTCTTTTTTAACGTTTCAGAAAGTATAAGTTTTCAGGGTACCCCTATGTGGGATGAATAGCTTTTAATGTTGAGCAGTAGAGTTGACAGCATTTACTTTAGCTTGCACTTCGGCTAGGGTTAAGTGGGAACCTTTCGTCTTGAGTGCAGTATATATAGAATTATCATAGGCAATCTTGTTTCTTAGAACAGCTCCCGTTACACCAGCAGTTGCAAAATCTGCAAAGATATCCGTTCCTCCATTGATGGCCGTTAATGCAGTCGTGGTACCTGTCGCATTTACGTCATCTACTTGTGTTTGCACCTCTGGTAGGGTTAAGCTAGAAGCTTTAATAATTATTGCATCGTCTATAGCATTATCATAGGCAATCTTATGTTTTAGAACAGCTCCCGTTACACCCGCAGTTACAAAATCTGCAAAGACGTCTCTGCCTCCATTGATGGCCGATAAGGCGGTTGAGGCACCGCCGGTATTTATACCATCTACTTGTTTTTGAACTTCCATCAGTGTCAAGTCAGAATCTTTAAGGTTGACTGCAGTAGCTATAGCATTATCATAGGCAATCTTATGGTTTAGAACAGCTCCCGTTATACCAGCAGTTGCAAAATCTGAAAAGACATCGATTCCTCCATTGATGGCCGTTAACGCAGTTATGACAGATGTGCCGTTCACATTATTTACTTGAGTTTGTACTTCCGCTAGTGTTAAATTGGAACCTTTTGTCTTGATTGCAGTAGATATAGAATTGTCATAGGCAATCTTGTTTTTTAGAACAGCCCCCGTTACACCAGCTTTCGCAAAATTGGCAAAGGGATTTACTTCTCCATTGATTGCCATCAAGGCAGTTTTAGCAACTTCAGCATTATAGTTCTCTATCTGTTTTTGTACTTCCGCTAGTGTCAAACTGGAACCTTTCGTCTTGATGGCAGCGGCAATGGCGTTATCATAGTTGATTTTGAATCTTACGACAGCTTTTGTGATGCCAGCAGTTGAAAAATTAGCAAAGGTTTCAGTTCTAGTATTGATTGCTGCTAATGAGGCATTGGCAACAGCTGTATTTACATTATTTACTTGGGTTTGCACTTCCTGCAGCGTTAAGCTGGCCCCTTTCGTCACTAGTGCAGTAGCTATAGCGGCATCATAGCCAGTTTTGTTACTTACAACTGCCTTGGTAACTCCTGCCGTCGAAAAATCAGCAAAGATCTCGGTTCCGGCATTGATTGCCACTAATGAGGCTGTGGTTGCAGCAGTATTGACGGCACTTATTTGGGTTTGTAATTCGGCCAGGGTTAAGCTTGAACCTTTCGTCATTATGGCAGAGGCAATGGCAGTATCATAGCTGGTTTTGTAAGCTACTGCAGCTTTACTAATTCCAGCCGTTGAAAAATCTACAAAGACTTCAGTTCCGGCGTTGATTGCCGCTAAGGAGGTTGTGGCGGCAGCAATATTTACGGTGTCCACTTGGGTTTGCACTTCCGCCAGTGACAAGCTGGAAGTTTTAGTCATTATGGCAGAGGAAATAGCAGTATCATAGCCAGCTTTGTTAGCTACGACAGCTTTGGTAATCCCAGCCAATGAAAAATCAGCAAAGAGCTCAGTTCCGGCGTTGATCGCCGCTAAGGAGGTTGTGGCGGCGGCTGAATTTACGGCGGTTACTTGAGTTTGAACTTCAGCCAGGGTTAAGCTGGAACCTTTTGTATTGATCGCTGTGGCGATAGCTGCATCATAGTCAACGTTGTGTACTGCAACAGCTTTGGTAACCCCAGCGGTTGCAAAATCAGCAAAGACTTCAGTTCCAGCATTAATTGCCGCTAAGGAGGCGGCGGAGGTAGCAGCATTAACAGCGTCAATTTGTTTTTGAACTTCCGATAGGGTTAAGCTGGAACCTGTCGTTTTGATGGCAGTGGCAATTGTTGTATCATAGCCAGCTAGGTTAGAAACTACAGGTGTTTTAACTCCAGCGGTTGCAAAATCAGCGAAAACTTCAGTTCCAGCATTGATTGCCGCTAAGGAGGCTGCGATGGTAGCAGAGTTAACGGCGTCAACTTGTTTTTGCACTTCCGCTAGGGTTAAGCTTGAACCTTTCGTCATGACGGCAGAGGCAATAGCTGTGTCATAGCCAGCAAGGTTACCGGTTACTGGTGTTTTAACTCCAGCGGTTGCAAAATCAGCAAAGACTTCAGTTCCAGCGTTGATTGCCGCCAAGGCGGCTGAGGAGGTAGCAGTATTAACGGCGTTAACTTGCGTTTGTACTTCAGCCAGAGTTAAGTTGGAGCCTTTTGTCATGATTGCAGAGGCAATAGCTGTATTGTAGCCAGCGAGGTTACCTGCGACGGCGTTGGTAACCCCAGCTATGGAAAAATCAGTAGAGGCTTCCGTTCCAGCGTTGATTATCGCTAAGGAGTCTGTAGCGGCAGCTGTATTAACAGCATCTACTTGGGTTTGCACTTCCGCCAAGGTTAAGTCGGAATGTTTAGAATTTTTAGCAGCGGCAATAGCAGCATCATAGGTCGCTTTGTTTGCTCCAATAGCTTTCGCAACACCGGCGGTTGAGAAATCAGCAGAGACCTCTGAGCCAGCATTAATGGCCGTTAGTGAGGTTTCGGCGGCAGCTGTGTTGATGACATCAATTTGTGTCTGTACTTCAGCCTGTGTTAAATCAGAACCTTTAGTCATTTTAGCAGAGGCGATGGCAGTATCATAGGCTGCTTTGTCTGCTCCAATAGCCTTCGAAATACTGGCAGTTGAGAAATCAGCAAAGACCTCAGTTCCGAGATTGATTGCTGTTAATGCGGCTGTAGCGGCAGCTGTATTGACAGCATCTACTTGGGTCTGCACTTCTGCCAATGTTAAATCGGAACGTTTAGACTTTCGAGCAGAGATAATCGCAGTATCATAGCCAGCTTTATTGCCTGCTATAGCTTTCGAAACACCAGCATTCGAGAAATCAGCAAAGACTTCAGTTCCTGCATTGATCGCCGATAAAGAGGCCGTTGTAGCTGTAGCGTTGACACCTACAACTTGGGTTTGTACTTCCTCCAGTGTTAAGTTGGAACATTTAAACATTTTAGCAGTGGCAATGGCTGCATCATAGGCAACTTTGTTACTTGTGACAGCTTTCGAAACCCCAGCCGTTGAGAAATCAGCAAAGACCTCGGATCCGCTATTGATTGCAGCTAAAGCTGTTGCGGCAGCTACGGCATTGATGGCTCCGATTTGGGTTTGCACTTCCGCCAAGGTTAAGCTAGAGCCTTTAGTCTTTAGTGCAGTGGCAATAGCCGTATCATAGGCAGCTTTCTTGCCTGCGACAGCTTTCGTCACCCCGGCGGTGGCGAAATCAGCAAAGACCTCGGATCCGCCATTGATTGCCGCTAAGGCGGCTACTGTAGCGGCTGCTACAGCAGCATTGACGGCTTCGACTTTGGTTTGCACTTCTGCCAGGGTCAAGCTGGAACCTTTCGTCTTTAGTGCGGAGGCGATAGCCGTATTATAGGCAGTTTTGTTACCTGCCACAGCTTTCGTTACTCCAGCGGTGGCAAAATCAGCAAAGACCTCTGTTCCTCCATTGATGGTCGCTAAGGCTGTGGTGGCGGCTGAGGTTGTATCAGGGAGAACGCTGTTAGAAATAACAGCTACATATTCTGTTCCACCATCAAATGCTTGTACTGGTTGAACGGCTAAGATGTTTAGAACAAATAAATTTAAAACAAGAATAGAAAGTTTTATTTTATTTTCATTGGAAAACATTTTTTCTCTCCTTTTCAAAATAATTTGTTTTCGAAAATAAGGAAGTTGTATAAGTAGTTGTTTTTCTTAATTCTATAACTCTATATCAATTTCCTTCCAAAGCTGCAGAATATTTCTGTAATTTGAGGTAATTTCAACAAATGTCTTGTGCTTAATGAGACAGTGGTCCATGAGAAAGCGGTAAAATGCTTTTAATGAAAATCATAGAGAAAAAATGAGCACAAAAAAAGCGACAATTTGTCGCTTTTTTTGTGCTCATTATCCAACTTTAGCAAAATGTTTATTGAGTCTTTTGGTAAGGCGGGATTTTTTACGAGCTGCTAGGTTCTTATGAATCAAACCCTTGGAGGAGGCTTTATCCAAAGCACGAGTAGCCTTTTTCAAAGCGAGTGCTGCAGTCTCTGAATCTGTGCTGATTGATTCTTCAAAACGGCGAAGTGTCGTCCGTAAGAAAGATTTAGCAGCGGCATTCTTAAGCATGCGAACTTTTCCTAACTCGACTCTTTTGATGGCGGATTTAATGTTTGGCACTAATAGTCACCCCCTTTGGTTGCTAATGTTCTTCTCTCATTACACAAACTACACTATAACATTAGGTAAGGAATTAATCAAGGAAAACCAGATAAAAATAATTTTAATAAATTTCGAAATTTATGTTTATACTATGCTAGTATGTGACACACTTTACAAATACAGCGAATTTGAAACAAAATGATTGGAGGGTACAAATGATGTTAGGAATGATCGTTCGGTTTGTCGTTTCGGCTGTGGTATTGCTTTTGGTAAGTTATATCGTTCCGGGTCTTCGCGTGGCAGGTCTTACCGGAGCATTGGTTGCTGCAGTAGTGATCTCGTTACTGGGTTATGCCATTGAAAAGGCATTTGGAGACAAAATTACTCGGACGGGACGGGGTGCAGTTGGATTCATTACGGCTGCAGTGGTAATTTACTTCAGTCAGTTTATTGTTCCTGGTTATATTAGTGTTTCTATTATCGGCGCTTTATTGGCCTCGATAGTCATTGGGATTGTTGATAGTTTTGTTCCAACCACGCTTCGTTAGATTATTTCAATAGGCGTTCAGAGTCAATATTTTTGTACGAAAAATGTTGTTAATATGTTCTAGCCTGGACTTGTCCCTCATACTTCTTCATTAAAGAGAAGGGGGGCAAGTCCTTTGTTACGGGAAGATTTTTATCAGCGTCAAAAGAAAAATTTTCGAATGTGGAGAGTTAGAGAATGGGCGCGAGGGCTTCTTCTGGGATTTGTGTGTAGCCTAATAACTTTAGGTTTGATTTATGCCATCCACAGCGGAAGTTCTTGTCAGTTGGTCGGTTTTCTGGCCCAACAGTCCTTTCCGTTCGAGTCCATTTTAATGGAAGGGGCTCCAGGCTATTCTCAGCCAGAGCGCGCACGTTTGGATTTAACCAGGAATCAAGAGGCCGCTGTCGGTATGTTTTTATTAACAGGTGTCAATGTTGCAGATCCACGGACATTTTTTTTGGGTTATTTTTCTCCTCCTCCACAAGGCCCGGTCTGGTTAGCGTGGGCTTATAACCCTAATGATCCGGAGTTTGAGGGGCCTATTCTTGAACCAATCGCAAGTGACGCTCAAAAAGCTGCTGGAAATGAGGCTGTGATTCCTTCAGTACCGGCGCCAGTACCAGTCCCGGGTGCGAAAGGAATTATGGTAGGAATTTATAATACTCACAACAGTGAATGTTATGCTGGGGACGGAGGGCCTGAGCGACGGACAGGGGAAAACGGAGATGTCGTTACGGTTGGAGAGACATTAAAGAAAGACCTTGAAAAAGATGGAATTGGTTCTGTTCACTCGTTGCAAATACATGATGCCGTAGACTTCATGAAAGCGTATAGTAAGTCTGTAAAAACAGCGACACAAATGATTGCAGATTATCCTAATATGAAGATTCTATTAGACATTCATAGAGATGGGTTCCCTTCGGGAGTTCCAAAGCGAACGGTCCTAGTGAAGGGACAACAGGTAACCCAGGTGTTGGTGATTATAGGGAAGATGAATCCCCACTGGCAAAAGAATGAGGCATTGGCCAAAGAACTCATGGCCTTAGGGGAAAAGAAATATCCGGGGCTCTTTTCAGCGAAAATAAGCTATGCTGACGATGCACGGTATAATCAACATCTTTCTGACGGCGGGTTGTTGTTAGAATTTGGGAGCCAAAATAATACGTTAGCTGAAGCCAACGGCGCGGCAGACGCCGTAGCGGAGATCTTAGCTGATTATTTGAAATCTAAAACATAACCATAACCTAGTCCCCCCTCACCTAAGTTAGAGAGATGTGGGGCAATTCATGAATTGTCTCTAAGAGAGTACTTCGGCGGATTTGTGCGGTAAGGAAGGTAAGGAAGGNAAGGAAGGCAAGCAAGCAAGCAAGCAAGCAAGCAAGCAAGCAAGCAAGCAAGCAAGGAGTGGCGTGCAGACAGAATGTTAACCATGCAAGCAAGAACCGTCCCCGATTGCATCCCGATTGCATCCGCTTGCACGGTTCCTCCCCCTTTTACCGTCCTCAGAAAAATGCTATAATGCGGAAGGTGGATTAGGCGATAGAGAAGGGGTTAGCTGGAATGTCATCAACCAACCGAACACTTTTGAAAGCGGCTGGATTTTTAATGGGGGCTCAATTAGCCTCACGGGTTTTAGGATTTCTGCGCGAAACCCTAATTGCTGGTTTCTATGGTCAGAGTAGGATCACGGATGCTTATAATACTGCGTTTATTCTTCCGGATTTATTATATTGGTTGCTGGTAGGTGGGGTTTTGAGCGCCGCTTTCATTCCTGTGTTTTCCGAATATATTGCCAAAGGGAATGAGGATGAGGGCTGGCGGGTGGTGAGTTCGGTCGCTAATCTAATTTTTCTTACTCTGGGAACTTTAGTTTTGGTGGGCCTTTTCTTCACTCCCCAGTTTCTTAGGCTGATGGTCCCAGGGTTTAAACCAGAGAATATCGTTCTGGCGACCCAATTGACACGAATTCTCTTGATGCAGCCCCTGTTTATGGCTTTCAGTGGGATGACTATGGGAGTTTTGAATTCCTACAAAATTTTCTGGCCTTCTGCTTTGGGAACTGTTCTATATAATGCGTGCATTATTTTTTTCGGAACGATTCTAGCGAATCCGGCCAAACCCGATAGCATTTCTGGGTTTGCCGTCGGGGTGGTTGTTGGGGCAATCGTAAATTTTGCAGTTCAAATTCCTGCTTTGCGGAAGGTCGGGGTACGTTACCACCCGCTCATCGACTGGCACAATCCTGGCGTTCGACGGATCGGGGCTTTGGCCGTACCTATTATTATTAGTTATTCCTTGAATCAAATCCAGATTGCAGTCAATAATAACTTTGGGTCATCACTGTCTCCAGGAAGTATCTCCGCGCTTTGGTATTCTTCTCGTCTTTTCCAGGTACCGGTGGGAATTTTTGCTTTAGCCATTGCAGTGGCCACATTTCCAACGATGACGGAGCAGGCGGCTTTGCAACAATGGGATAAACTCCGTCACACGATCTCCCAAGCTATTCGCATGGTTGTTTTCATTACTTTGCCGATTTCGGTTGGTATGATTGTTTTGCGCTATCCACTGATTCGACTTTTGTTTCAACATGGGCACTTTACGGGTCAAGACACATTAACCACGGCGATTCCGCTGCTGTATTTTGCGATAGGGATTTCTTCGCAGTCCGTGATTCAGATTCTCCCACGGGCGTTTTATGCCCTCCAGGATACTTGGACACCAGTTATCTTGGGTATTATTGCGATGGCGATTGATATTTTGGCCATGTTTTTACTAATTCGACCCCTCGCGGTGGGAGGACTGGCCTTTGCGGACACCATTTCTGCTTTTGTCAATATGTTGCTTTTATTTTATGTGTTGCGCAAACGGTTAGGGCAAATGGACGGTTGGAATATGTTTTGGACAGGTCTAAAATCCACGGTTGCGTCACTTCTGATGGCGGCCGTAATCTGGGCTTGGATTGAATGGCTGACTCCATTGATTGGGGTTCGGGTGCTGGCTTCGTTGATCGTTTTGGTTACAGGAACAGTTATCGGAGCTATAGTATTTGCCGGGAGTGCGAAACTTTTAAGAATGGAAGAGTTTAACCAGACGATGAGCTTGGTGCAACGAAAGATTAGAGCACGTTAGGAGGGGAAAATAAACCACTATTCATCAGCGACATGTATACAATATTTCGATCCATTAGGCCTATCTTAGCTAGTGACAAACGGCAACTTATCAGGTATTATAGTGAATATCACTTAGTGATAAACATTCGGCAACGAAGCCGTCGGGATGTCTGTACGATATCTGGCGGTTTTTTCTGTGTTGCTGCTGGAGGGAGGGCATACCTTGAAAGGTCCTAGTACGGAAAAAGTGAAACCTTCCTTAGAACGGTCAGCAATATTACTAGCCTTGTCAGAGACAAGAGAGGAAGAGGATAAGCTTAAGAAATCTCTTATGGAATCGCATAATTTCCGTTGCGGTGTGACGGAACTTGGAGGGACCGTAGCAAATCTTCAACATACCGGAAAACTAACGAATTCTGTTATGTCGACAGCTTTTAACACAGGTGTCATTCCCAAAGAAGATCGGAAGATACACGCGTTAATCCATGCCACCTTGGAAGCTAGCAACAGTATTTTTATTCATACTAATAGCAATGCTAGTTTTGCTTTGAAAATTGGGATAGTGACGGATTCTGACTGGCTTGCCGTAGCAATTTATGGGCGTTCTTCTCTCCATCCCTTATTGGAACACGCTCGTGTGGGATTGGGAGTTATGCATCTTTAATTAGTGCAACGGTAACAGTACAACTTCATACATGCAACTGGGGACGATTCTTGCTTGCACATACTTGCGTGTATGTGCCTGTAATTAATGGGATTCAGTTATAAGAGTATAAGTGTGCTAAAGTGATTTAGATTCATAGAAGAAAGTACAATTTCATAACCGGGCACCAAATCATAGGTGATTTGGAGCGGAAAAGTGTGTTTTAGAGAGCCCTTAATTATTAAAGTTAAGGGCTCTCTTTGTCTTTTTCTTTATCTGTGTCTAAATAAGCAGCGCGTTAATTTTTTATTTTATGGCTGTTCTACTAACGGTTGTGGGCTGAATAGCAAAGGCGAACCACCGGGAGATACTTCGAAAAAATGGGAGGGATTGATATGAAGTCTATCTCAGTATTTCTAAATTCAGAGGGCCTCACTTCTTCGTTAAAAGAAGAAGGTGTGATCAGGGTTTTTACTCAAAATTTTACGAATAACTCATGGGACGTAACCGAAGAATTTACATTTTCGCTGCTAAAAAGCTCGTCTATTTCGGAAGTGCGTAATATAATCTCAAACATGATCCAAAGAATCGGTGATTGTAGGATTTTTGTTGCTCGTGAAGTGGCAGGGCAGTTATATAGTGTTCTTGAAGCAAATGGATTCAGTATGTATGAGATCGAGGGAAACCCGGAACAATTCTTAGACTCAATTTTGGCCTCGGAAAATGAAGTGGATAAAAACCTACTTGAGAAAAGTGGCCAAACATCAACATGTTATCCCGAAAAAGCCGATGTCGAAGGCACTTATTTTATAAATCTTAAAGATGCGTTAAATTCAGACATCAATCTTACTTCTAAACAAATTCTTCGACCTTTTCTTGCCAATACTGAGTTTAAGGTGCTAGAGGTTATTTGCGACCACATACCTAAATGGTTTGATGACGAATTTGAACAACGAGGCCTACTTTCAACATCAAGTAGGCTTAATGAAAATGAATTTAAAGTGATTATTTCCAACAAGTTATGATGAAATGGAAATCAAGTAACGTTAAAGGAGTGAAATATCATGTCTCAGTATTTAACTCAATATGGAGAATTAAAAGCTATCTCAACGTTCAACACATATCCTGACGGGCAAATTAAGGATTGCGTTTTAAATGAAAAGGTGGATATTCCCACTCCTCTGGGCTTATTAACCCCTCAATACGAACATGCAGAACTCAGACGTAAACATATATATTCTGTTTCATTCTTTCAGAGCGGAAAGATAAGCAGAATTGCACTTAACGAGCAAACTGAAGTAGAGACTCCCTTAGGAAAACTTCCCGCCGAATTAATTACGTTCTACGAGAGTGGGAGCATAAAAAGATTGTTTCCACTTAACGGGCAGATTTCGGGATATTGGGGCGAAGATGACGAATATGATCTCGCTCACGAATTGAACTTTAAGTTCCCTTTTGGGAGTATAAGAACAAAGCTCATAGGGATTTATTTTTATGAGAATGGTACAATTCAGAGTTTAACATTATGGCCCAAGGAAACAATTACAGTAATCACACCCCTTGGAGAACAAAAAGTTAGAATTGGGTTATCCTTATATCCCGGAGGAAATATCAAATCCTTTGAACCAGCTAACCCTATCGACGTTATGACGCCGATAGGGCTCATAAACGCTTTTGATAGCACTGCAAATGGAATTACCGGAGACAAGAACTCATTAAATTTTACGGAAAACGGGACGATAAAATCATTGACTACGTTAAGCTCAAAAACTACTGTGATGAATCCTGACCAAACTGAGAAGCTATATTCTCCTAGCCTTATCCAAGATGTGAATGGGGAAGAAATATTTCTTCAGCCTTTGAAAATTGATTTTTTCCAGGATAGAGTCTGCTTCAATGGACAAGACGAATATAAAATCGGAGAAAACCACTTCAAGATTGAACCTTATTATAAGCCCATACAAAACAAGTGCTCAGATTGCGC